>LXNJ01000064.1_pt1 | contig 66937 bp, 57 predicted proteins | sample 809081 | NCBI WGS metagenome assembly LXNJ01 (sample SAMN04870510, study PRJNA318959) | sponge metagenome | biome: sponge; feature: marine sponge reef; material: water | host: Petrosia ficiformis | place: Greece: Milos, Mediterranean Sea | collected 2013-05-29 | depth 5-7 m
TCGACGAAGAGGCGCGCCGCGCCCGGCTGCGGGAGGCGGAAGAGGTACTGGAACGCCTGAAACGCCGCGATCCCGGCGGCGACATCACGCTCTAGGCGTCTTGAACGATCAGCTGGCCGGGATCTAGGATCAGAGTCTGCGATCCCCCCTACCCGGGAGCCGTCCGATGAAACGCCGAGACTTCCTCGCCACCTCCGCCGCGGCCGCCGCCGGATCGAGCATCGTCGCCTGCCGCCCTCCCGAGACCGCCGCCGCGCCGCCCGTCACCTCCGGGCAGTGGGGGTCGGGCGATTACTCGCATGTGCCCGGTCTGGCCGGCCCCGCGCACGGGACCGTGTGGGGCCGCACGGGCGTGACGGCCTGCTCCGACTACTACGCGTCGCTCGCGGGCACGCAGACCATGATGCAGGGCGGGAACGCCATCGACGCGATGGTCGCCGCGTGCGCCACGCTGAACGTGTCGGATCCCTACATGTCCGGCATCGGGGGCTTCGGCGGCTACATGCTCATCTACCTCGCCGAGGAGAACCGCGTCGTCGGTCTCGACGCGCTCGGCACGTCGCCCGCCGCCTCGTCCCCGGAGACGATGACGCTCGACGACTTCGCCATGGGCTACAAGGCGCCGATCGTGCCCGGGGCCTTCAAGGGGTGGGCCGCCGCCCTGGAGCGCTACGGCACGATGAGTCTCGGCGACCTGTTCGAGCCGGCGATCCAGCTTGCCGAGGACGGCTTCGTGATCTCGAAGTTCGACGAGCGCTACACGGCATCGAGCGCGGACAAGCTGAGCCGCTACCCGTCGACGACGCGGGTGTTCTTCCCCAATGGGCGTCCTCCGCGCATGGGCGAGGTCATCCGACAGCCCGAACTCGCCGCGAGCATGCGGCATCTCGCCCGCGTGGGGCCCGACGATCTCTACCGGGGTGAACTCGCCGACCGCATCGTCGCCTTCCTGGCCGAGCACGGCGGCCACATGACGAAGGCGGACCTCGAGGGCTACGACGTCCAGTGGAGAGAGCCGATCAGGACGACCTTCCAGGGATACGACCTGCACGCCATGCCACCGGGTTCGTGCGGGATGTCGATGTTCCAGGCGCTCAACATCATGGATGGGTTCGACCTCGCGAACATGGACCTGTACGGGTCGGAGTTCGTGCATCTGTGGCTCGAGGCGTTCAAGCTCGCCCTGGCCGACGACGACCGGTACAACACCGGGAAGGAAGACGTGGACATCCCCGTCGACATGATCACCTCGCGGGCGTACGCGGACGAACAGCGCGCGAAAATCGATCCGATGCGCGTCGCCTCCTTCTCCGGGGCCCCGCTACCGTTCTTCGGGACGACGAGCCTCTCCACCGTCGACCGGTGGGGGAACGCGGTCGCCTTCACGCAGTCGCTCGTCAACGCGTACGGGAGCGGGGTGATCGCCGGGGACACCGGGATCTTCCTCAACAACGGCCACATGTTCGGTTTCGTGCTCGAAGAGGGTCATGTGAACCACCTCGAGGGCGGCAAGCGGGCGAAGGGCGTGATGACGCCCTGCATCATGATGAGGGACGGCGACCTGTTCGCGGCCGTCGGGGCCCAGGGCGGCTACACGATCCCGCAGACGGTCGGCCAGGTGATCACGAAGCTCGCGGTGGCCGGCATGGACATGCAGCTCGCGATCGCCTCGCCGCGCATGTGCGTGAACCGAGGCGGCGGCCGGACGCCGATCCCTGAGGATTCCGTCACCTATCTCGAGGCCGGGTTCCCGTCCGAGGTCTACGGGGAGTTGGCGGACCGCGGCCACTATCTCGCGGAGCCCGGCAACCTGGGGGGCGTGCAGGCGGTGCATCGCGACGCGGGGACGGGCGCCCTCTCCGGCGGGTCGGACCCGAGACGCGACGGTCACGCCATCGCCTGGTAGTCCTCTATATCCTCGCCGGGTCCGGATCCATGACCACCTCGAAATCTTCCTCGTAGCCTACCCGGGTGTGGGAGGGGAGGTAGCGGGAGAGGTCGAGTTGGGCTCCTTCGAGTTCGCGGTCGAAGGCGGCCAGATCTCGTCGTGAGGCCTCCGCGGCGGTGTCGGAGGTTGCGTAGACGATGCGGCCGAGACGCTGATCCTGGAGCTTCAGCCGGCGCCGCATGAGTTCCGCCTCGACGAAGGTCTCGCGTATCGCGGGGAAACGATACGTGAACCCTTCGTCGTCCGCCTCCACTTCCGCGTCGAACTCGGCCGCCAGGCGCTCCAGCTCCGCCAGGATCATCTTCCGCGGCACCTGCTGGCCATCGAGCGCGCGCGTCACGTGGCGGATCGCGTCGCCAGCCGCGACCCACTGACCGGTCCCGACGCTGCGGGAGTAGACCAGGCCCACGAGCAGGCGCCGCACGTTGCGCCGCATACGCGCGCGGTTCTCCCCGGCCAGGGTCAACGAGCGGACGATGGGGATTGCGAAGAAGAGGCTGCTGTAGGTGAACGGCACGACGCCCAGCCCGTAGAAGGTGACCGGATCGAACGAGGAGGGCAGCCCGATCACGCTCGCCATCGCCAGGTTGAAGCCGTTCATGGCGCCGATGCCGACGTTGGCCCCGCCGCTGTTGCCCGTCAGCTTTTTCGGGTACTCCAACCGCATCCATGCCGGTTCGGGCTCTCGCGCGCGGACCTCCCCGTGGGCGCTTCTCATCAGCTCGGGGAAGGCGTACACGACCTCGCCCGCGTCCGACACCCGCGGGTCGCCTCCGTAGGCACCGGTGAGGCGTCCCATTTCTTCGACGGCGTCGTCGATCGGCAGGCCGGTGTGCTCGATCAACTCCGACGACGTCAGGACGCCCTTCCGCGCCCGGATCAACTGGACAACCGTACGATCCTTCTGGAGCTGCGTCGGCCTGGGCTCCTCGGGGCCGAAGATGAAGGCGAAGACCTTCTTGTAGAACGGCGGCCGGGCGTCCTTCGGGAGCCGCCTGGCGTGGCGGTCGCCGTAGTAGAGGCCCCTCCGGTCCCACCCGCGGCCCCCGAGAAGCCAGTGGAGGATGAAGAAGTCCCCCAGGCTGAAGCCCCTGCGCCCGCCGGAGCCGCGGCCGTCGCGGTTGGCGGTCATCAGCGCGATCAGAATCAGGACGAAGACGACGAAGTAAACGACCAGCATGACGGCCGTCCAGATCTTGAAGCCGACCTGGAAGGCCGACCAGGCGACTCTGCGGAAGCGCGCCCGGAACGGTTCCGCGTCCCGTTCGATGAGCGTGGGATCGAACCGGTAGAGGAGGTCGCCCGAATCGGAGACCTCGAGGTGGCCGCGGTGCGTCTCCAGGAGGAACCTCAGGGCGACCTCGGCCTCGTGGTCCGGCAATCCGGTGGCGGAGACGACATCGCCTACGGTGGCACGTCCCTGAAGGCCCCGGAGGGCGGCGATGACCGAACCGTCGGGGTGGCTCGGGTTGGATGTGATGGGGTCGAGCACGTTTGATATCCTGGAAGAATGAGCTTGATGCCGTCTACGATAGCCCATAGGCGGGAGTCCTGCGGTTATTTCCGGGTTCCCGTCGCCGTGTGCCGGGTCTTGAGCGGCGAGCGACCCGCAACCTAGGATCAGAGTCTGCGATCCCCCCTGCCCAGGAGCCGTCCCATGAGACGCCGAGACTTCCTCGCCACCTCCGCCGCCGCAGCCGCCGGATCCAGTCTCATCGGATGCCGGCCTCCCGAGACCCCCGGCGCGGCCCTCTCCGGTGGCGGGCAATGGGGCCCGGCCGGAGATTCGCACGTCCCGGGCCTGCTCGGACCCGCGCACCGGGCCGTGTGGGGGGCGCGGGGCGTGACGGCCGCCGCCGACTACTACGCCTCGCTCGCCGGCACGACGATCATGATGCAGGGCGGAAATGCCGTGGATGCCATCGTGGCCGCGTCGGCCATGCTCAACGTCTCCGAGCCCTACATGTCCGGCATCGGGGGCTTCGGCGGCTTCATGCTCATCTACCTCGCCGAGGAGAACCGGGTCGTCGGACTCGACGCGCTCGGCAAGTCGCCTGCCGCCTCGTCTCCGGCGACGATGACGCTCGACGATTTCGCCGCGGGCTACAAGGCGCCGATCGTGCCCGGCGCCTTCAAGGGCTGGGCCGCCGCCCTCGAACGCTACGGGACGATGAGTCTGGGCGACGTATTCGAGCCCGCGATCCGCCTCGCCGAGGACGGGTTCGTCGTCTCGCGCTTCGACGAGATCCACACGAACGGCGCCGCTGCCGAGAAGCTGGGACAGTTCCCGTCGACCACCCGTGTGATGTTCCCGAACGGCCGCCCCCCTCGCATGGGCGAGATCATCCGGCAACCCGACCTCGCCGCGAGCATGCGCCGCCTCTCCCGCGAAGGCGCGGACGACTTCTACAGGGGGGAGATCGGCGAGCGCGTCGTCTCCTTCCTCGCCGAGCACGGGGGCCACATGACGATGGGCGACCTGGAGTCGTACGACGTCACGTGGAAGGAACCGATCACGACGACCTTCCAGGGGCACGACCTGTACGCGATGCCGCCGGGCTCGTGCGGAATGTCGATGTTCCAGGCGCTCAACATCATGGACGGTTTCGACCTCGCGAACATGGACCTCTACGGTTCGGAGTTCGCGCACCTCTGGCTCGAGGCGTACCGGCTCGCCCTCATCGACGACGACCGCTACAACACGGGGAAGGAAGACGTCGAAATCCCCGTCGACATGATCATCTCGAAGGAATACGCCGACGAGCAGCGGGCCGGGATCGACCCCGCCCGCATCGCCTCCTTCGCCGGGGCCCCGCTCCCCTTCTTCGGCACGACGAGCCTCTCTTCCGCGGATCGCTGGGGGAACGCGGTCGCCTTCACGCAGTCGCTCGTGAGCGGCTACGGGAGCGGCGTCATCGCCGGCGACACCGGCATCTTCCTCAACAACGGCCACACCTTCGGCTTCGTCCTCGAGGAGGGGCACGTCAATCACCTCGAGGGCGGCCGGAAGGCGAAGGGCGTGATGACGCCGTGCGTGGTCATGAAGGACGGGAATCTCGTGGCTGCCATCGGCGCCGCGGGCGGCTACACGATCCCGCAGACGGTCGGGCAGGTGATCACGAAGCTGACGACGGGCGGAATGGACATACAGCTCGCGATCGCCTCTCCGCGCATGTGCCTCAACCGGGGCGGGGGGCGCACGCCGATCCCGGAGGATTCGGTCACGTACCTGGAGGCGGGCTTCCCGCCCGAGGTGTACGGAGAACTCGAGGACCGCGGCCACTACCTGGCCGAGCCCGGAAACCCCGGCGGCGTGCAGGGCGTGTACCGCGACGCGGAGACCGGTGCCCTCGCCGGCGGATCCGACCCGCGGCGGGACGGCCACGCCATCGCCTGGTAGGGCTCCCACCCGCCGTATCGGCGGCATGCTCGGAAGTGTGCGCCGCCGTGGCGGCAGCCGGGCGTCAACGGAGGTCTTGAGCGGCGAGCGACTCGGAGTCTAGGATCAGAGGTTGCGATCCCCCCTGCCCAGGAGTCGAGTCATGAAGCGCCGAGACTTCCTCGCCACCTCCGCCGCGGCCGCCGCCGGATCCGGTCTGATCGCTTGCCGCGCCCCCGAGACAGCCGCCGCGCCCCCCGACGGCATCGGACAATGGGGCCCCGCCGGAGATTCGAACGTCCCCGGCCTGCTCGGGCCCGCGCACGGGACCGTGTGGGGCCGCCGCGGCGTGACGGCCGCTGCCGACTACTACGCCTCGCTCGCCGGCACGACGATCATGATGCAGGGCGGGAACGCGATCGACGCCATCGTCGCCGCCTCCGCCACGCTCAACGTCTCCGAGCCCTACATGTCCGGGCTCGGCGGCTTCGGCGGCTTCATGCTCATCTACCTGGCGGAGGAGAACCGGGTCGTCGGCCTGGACGCGCTCGGACGGGCGCCCGCGGCCTCCTCGGCGAGCACGATCACGCCCGATGACGTCGAGATGGGCTACCGGGCGCCGATCGTACCCGGCGCCTTCAAGGGCTGGGCCGCCGTGCTCGAGCGCTACGGGACGATGAGCCTCGGCGACGTGTTCGAGCCCGCGATCCAGCTCGCCGAGGATGGCTTCGTCATCTCGAAGTTCGATGAACTCCACACCACCGGGAGCGCGGACAAGCTCGGGAATTACCCGTCGAGCACGCGAATCATGTTCCCGAACGGCCGTCCGCCGCGCATGGGCGAGATCATCAGGCAGCCGGAACTCGCGGCGAGCATGCGACGGCTCGCGCGCGAGGGCGCCGACGACTTCTACAGGGGCGAGATCGGCGACCGCATCGTCGCCTTCCTCGCCGAGAACGGCGGCCACATGACGAAGGCCGATCTCGAGAGCTACGAGGTCGCGTGGAGGGAGCCCATCACGACGACCTTCCAGGGACACGACCTGTACGCCATGCCGCCGGGATCGTGCGGGATGACGATGTTCCAGGCGCTGAACATCATGGACGGCTTCGATCTCGCGAACATGGATCTCTACGGCTCCGAGTTCGCCCACCTGTGGCTGGAGGCGAACCGCCTCGCCCTCATCGACGACGAACGCTACAACACCGGGAACGAAGACGCCGAGATTCCCGTCGACATGATCATCTCGAAGGAATACGCGGACGAGCAGAGGGCAACGATCGATCCCGCGCGCATCGCGTCCTTCTCGGGCGCCCCGCTCCCGTTCTTCGGGACGACGAGCCTCTCCTCCGCCGACCGCTGGGGGAACGCCGTCGCCTTCACCCAGTCTCTCGTCGCCCTCTACGGGAGCGGCGTGATCGCGGGCGACACGGGGATCTTCCTCAACAACGGCCACATGTTCGGTTTTTCCCTCGAGGAAGGGCACGTCAACTACATCGCGGGCGGCCAGAAGGCGAAGGGCGTGATGACGCCGTGCGTGGTCATGAAGGACGGAAATCTCGTCGCGGCCGTCGGCGCCGCCGGCGGCTACACGATCCCGCAGACCGTGGGGCAGGTGATCACGAAGCTGACGGCAGGCGGCATGGACATGCAGCTCGCGATCGCGTCGCCCCGCATGTGTCTGAACCGGGGTGGCGGCCTGACGCCGATTCCGGAGGATTCCGTCACGTACCTGGAGGCGGGTTTTCCACCGGACGTGTACGGGGAATTGGCGGACCGTGGCCACTACCTTGTCGAGCCCGGCAACCTCGGCGGCGTACAGGGCGTGTACCGGGATGCGGAGACGGGCGCCCTCGCCGGCGGATCGGATCCGCGCCGCGACGGCCACGCGATCGCGTGGTGAGGCCGGGGCGGCCCCTCACCGCGTCAGGGGCGCTGGCGATGCCGGTTGCGCTGGCCGGTCTCGCCTGTGGGGACGGCCCCTCCACCGCCGCCGCCGATCGCGCGGGCGAGGCTCCCGTGAGCGCGCTCGCGCGCAACCAGGCGCTTCACGTCCCCATGCGCGACGGCGTGCGCATCGCCGTCGACGTGTGGCTGCCCGACGGCCTCCAGCCGGGGGACCGGCTCCCGGCCATGATGCGGGCGACCCGCTACTGGCGCGCTCGGGGCGAGGTCGGCGCCCCCCTCGAGGAGACCTCGAACTTCGCCGAGGCGGAACGCTGGAACCGCGCCGGATACGCGCTCGTCCTCGTGGACGGGCGGGGAAGCGGGGCCTCGTTCGGGATCCGCCGCTTCGAACTCGCCGAGGACGAGGTCACCGACTACGGCGAGGTCGCGGACTGGATCGCCGACCAGCCCTGGTCGAACGGGCGCGTGGGCGCCTACGGGGTCTCGTACGCCGGGAACACGGCGGAGATGCTGGCCGTGAACCGCAGCCCCGCCGTGAAGGCGGTCGCGCCCCTCTTCAACGACTTCGACAACTTCGGCCACCTCATCTTTCCCGGAGGGGTGCTCACGGTCGGCTTTCTCGAGGACTGGTCGAACCGCACGCGCATGCAGGATCTGAACGACATCTGCAGCCTGTCCGACGCGAGGGGGGCCGCTTGCGACGAGGTGCGGAGCCGGATCACCGGCGTGAAGCCCGTCGACGCGGACATCGATGGGTCGCTGCTCGCGGCCGCGGTGGCGGAGCACCAGGCCAATACCGTGCCCTTCGAGGCGGCGCTGGAGTACGAGTTCCGGGACGACCCCTTCGGCCCCTACGGCGAGACGAACGTCGGGCACCGCCGCAGTCCCTCCGGCCACCTGCCGCAGATCGAGGAGTCCGGCGTGGCCATGTTCATCCGCGTGGGGTGGCAGGATGCCGCTACGGTGAACGGCACTCTCGGCCGCTACAACACGATCTCCAACGCCCAGCAGGCCTACATCGGCCCGTGGGACCACGGGGCCCGCAACGACACGGACCCCTTCAAGGCGGACGACACGCCCGTCGCCCCCGACGCGGACGCACGGTTCGAGGAACTCGTCGCGTTCTTCGATGCGCACCTGAAGGAGGGCGGGTCCGGGGAGACGCCGACCGAGATCCACTACTACACGCTCGGTGCCGACCGCTGGACGCGGACGGAGCGCTGGCCGCCGCGGGGCTTCGACGAAATCACCTGGTACTTCCGCGAGGGAGGCACGCTATCGACGGAAGCTCCCCCTTCGGAAGCGGGGGAGGATCCCTACACCGTCGATTTCACCGCCACGACGGGGACCCGCAACCGCTGGTACACGAACGGCGGGGGCGGCGATGTCGTGTACGGCGACCGCCGCGCGGAGGACGAGAAGCTCCTGACCTACACGAGCGCTCCGCTCCCGGTCGATACCGAAGTCACCGGCCACCCCGTCGTCACCCTGCACCTGGCATCCACCGAGACGGACGGCGCCTTCATCGTCTATCTGGAAGACGTCGCTCCGGACGGCACCGTGCGGTACATCACCGAGGGGCAGCTCCGCGGCGTCATGCGGGCGGTCACGGAGGATCCTCCGCTGTACCGGAAGTACGGACCGCACCGCAGCGAGTCACGCGAGGACGTGCTTCCGCTCGTGCCCGGGGAGGTCGCGGAACTGAGCTTCGACCTGTGGGCGACCTCGGTGCTGTTCCGGGCCGGCCACCGCATCCGGGTCGCCATCGCCGGCGCGGACGCGGACACCTTCCTCCGCTATCCCCGCGACGGGAGCGTCCCGGAGTGGACAGTGCAGCGCAACAGCGTCTCCGCATCCCGGATCGTCCTGCCCACGAGAGGTGACTGACTCCGCCTCAGGGGATGACGCCGCGCGTCGTGCTCGTCTGCATGGACACCGGCATCCCGCCGGCGGTGACGTCCATCGCCAGCACGCTGTCGTGGCTCTGAAGTCGGCTTCGGCCCGCATCGAAGATGGCGGTCCCACTGACCGTGCCGGTGCCAGCGACCGGCATCCCGCCGGCGTTTCCCGAAATCGTTAGCGTGCCCTCGATCGATATCTCCGCGAGATCTCCGTCGAGACCCGCAAGCGTGTACGCGACGTCCGTCTCCATCGTCAGCGTCCCGCCCCCGGCGGCCGGCATTTCGACTGTCCCCTGCCCCGACCAGGAGTCGCCCGGGCTCACCTCGCCTTCGGGAAGCTCGAAGAAACTGCCGCCGAGCATTGCGCGCACCACAACCTCCCCGGCGGGCGACAAGGTCCCGGCGTCCGTCAATCCCATCACTCGGTGCCGCGCATCCACGCCGAACGCATAGCTCATTCCCGAGAGGTCGGGTGCGCCCAGCCCGGGCATCGCCGCCGTTGATGCGGACGAGTCGACGACCGCCTGGATCTCGATGGCGTCGCCCGCCACGCTTGCAATCGTCTCCGTCCGGTAGATCTGCTGCGTGGTCATCACGGCTCCGGCCATCGACGTTTCCGACTCGATGACGTACCGGGAGACCTGTCCCTCGGCCGGCGTCAGGCGAAGCATCGTCGCTTGCCCATGGAGGGGCGCCGCGCAAGCGCCGGCAATGGCGGCCACGGCCGCCGTTCGAGTCAAGGCTCTCATTCTCATTCGGGTCATTGGTTCTCCCTCGTTCTCCCTGTTCTCCCACGCTCGCCGGCATGCGCCCTCGACCGCCAAAGCGGCCGAAACTTGCGCCACCGGGCGCGGATGTGCCACGGTCCCGTGAGCGATATACCTCGCGTTACCCCGGAGTTGAGACGGGATTCATGGCCGCGCGGATACATGACGCATGGCTCCGAAGATCCTCGAACTCCCGGCCAGCGAACGTCCGCGGGAGCGGCTCCGCCGCTTCAGCCCCGACGCGCTCTCGACGACGGAACTGCTCGCCGTCGTGCTCGGCGCGGGCGCGGCGGGCCGCTCGGCCGTGGATGTCGCCGGGCGGCTGCTCGCGGACTTCGGCGGTTCGCTGCGCGAGATGGGGCGGGCGGAGCCGGCTGAACTCGAGCGGACCGGAGGAGTCGGCCCCGCCCGTTCGGCCGCCGTGGCCGCGGCGCTCGCGCTTGGGCGGCGCCAGGCGGCTGAACCCGCCCGCGCCAGTGCGCGCATCCGCAGTCCCGCCGACGTGTTCGGCCGCCTCGGCCCCCTGCTGCGCGATCGTCGGCAGGAAGAGTTCTGGGTCATCTACCTCGATACGCAGAGCCAGGTTCTGCTCGAGCGGCGACTCACCGTGGGGCTCCTGAACAGCTCGCTCGTTCACCCGCGGGAAGTATTCGCGCCGGCGATCGCCACGGCCTCGGCCTCCGTCATCCTCGCCCACAACCACCCGAGCGGCGAGCCCGAACCGTCGCCCGAGGACATCGCCGTGACCTGCCAACTCGTCGAGAGCGGCCGGCTCCTCGGCATCCCCGTCCGCGACCACATCATCCTCGGCGACCGGGCCTACGTCAGCCTTCGCGAACGCGGCGTCTGCTAAACGTCGCGTCTCCCACGCAACACTCGCTCTCGGCCGGCCCGCGCCGAAATCGCACGCTACTGCTACCTTTGAAGGCTGCCCGGGCCGTCGGACCGTGGCCGTTCGGGCGTGGAAGTCTCGGGGATGGAGCGCGAAGCGTGGAGAGCAGCCTCAAGCGGGAAGTCGGCCGGGCCGCGCCGGGAGCGGGCCCGCGCTCGCTGCTGCCCGGGGACTTCATGAAGGCGATCGAGGGCTACGAGGACCGCCTCGACCTCGACCTGCTCGCGCTTGCGTTCCAGTACAGCCTGGAGAAACACGAGGGCCAGAAGCGTCGCTCCGGCGAGGATTACATTCGCCACTGCGTGGAAGTGGCCAAGATCCTCATCGAGATCCGGCTCGACACGGTGAGCATCGCGGCCTCGCTCCTCCACGACGTGGTGGAGGACACGGATACCACCGTGGACGAGATCCGGACCGAGTTCGGCGAGGAAATCGCCCTCATCGTGGACGGCCTCACGAAGATCGCGCTGTTCGCGTTCGGTTCCATGGCGGAACGGCAGGTCGAGACCTACCGCAAGCTCCTTCTCTCCATGGCGCGCGACGCGCGCGTGATCATGGTCAAGCTCGCGGACCGTCTTCACAACATGCGGACACTGGAGCACATGCCGGCCGGCGCCCGCGAGCGGATCGCGCTCGAGACCCGGGAGATCTACGCACCCCTGGCCCACCGTCTCGGGGTGGCCCGTCTCAAGTGGGAACTCGAGGATCTCGCCTTCAAGTTCCTTGAGCCCAAGGGGTACCGGAAGCTCGTCAAGGAGGTCAACGCCACACGGGACGAACGCGAGGAACTGATCCTGCGCATGGAGGAACCGCTGCGGACCGAACTGAACGCCGCGGGGATGGATTGCGAGGTCACGGGCCGGCCGAAGCACCTGTGGTCCATCTACGGAAAGATGGTCAAGCGAGACACGCCTTACGAGGAGGTGTACGACACGCTCGCGATGCGCATCCTGGTGGACTCGGTGCGCGACTGCTACCACGCGCTCGGGATCGTGCACAACAAGTGGACGCCGCTCACGGAACGCTTCCACGACTTCATCGCCACGCCGAAGTCGAACATGTACCAGAGCCTGCACACGACGATCTTCGGTCCCGGCGGGGCGCTGTACGAGATCCAGATCCGAACCCGCGAAATGCACCGCACGGCCGAGTACGGGATCGCGGCCCACTGGCGCTACAAGGAGGGGCGGTCCGGGGACGAGGTCGACGACGAACTCGCGTGGTTCCGCCAAGTGCTCGAGTGGCAGCAGGAGACGCGCGAGCCCGAGGAATTCATGGAGTTCCTCCGCATCGACCTGTTCCAGGACGAGATTTTCGTCTTTACGCCGGCGGGAGACGTCAAGCAGTTGCCGAAGGGGGCCACGCCCATCGACTTCGCCTTCGCCGTTCACACCGAGGTCGGGTTGCGCTGCAAGGGCGCGAAGGTGAACGAACGGATCGCCCCGCTCAGCCGCCCGCTCCGGAACGGGGACACTGTACATATCCTGACCTCCGATTCGCAGACGCCGAGCCGGGACTGGCTGGGTTTCGTGCGGAGCAGCAAGGCCCGCCACGAGATCCGGCAATGGATCCGCGATGAGGAGCAGGAATCCGCTCTCCAGCTGGGGAAGGACATCGTTCAACGGGAGTGGAGGCGCCGCCGCCGGGGAAAGGTGGATGAGGCGGCCCTCAAGGCCGCTTGCGACACGCTGGGCTACGACGGAACCGACGCCCTCTATGCGGCCGCCGGCCGCGGGGACGTGGGGCTCACGCGCGTGATGCGGGCGATCCTCCCGGAGGTCATCCCGGACGTGCCGCGGAAGAGTCCGAGTCCGCTTCACAAGCTGGTGGACAAGGTCTGGGGCGGAAGCGGTCAGGGGATCCGGATCCAGGGGATGGAAAACCTCATGGTGCGGTATTCCCAATGCTGCCAGCCTGTCCCCGGCGACAGGGTCATCGGCTATATCACGCGCGGCCGCGGCGTTTCCATCCACCGGCAGGATTGTCCGAACGTCCTGAACCTCTCCAACGCCCCGGAACGCCGGGTGGAAATCGAGTGGCAGGCGCACGGAGAGCGCCGATTCCTGATCCGCATCGTCATGGAGGGGACGGATCGCCACGGTCTGTTCGCGGACATCGCGCGCGCGGTCAGCGACACGGGCACGAACATTCAGTCGGCCGACATCAAGGGGGTCGAGGGAGGGATGCGCGGGCAGTTCGTCGTCGAAGTCGAGAACCTGAACCACCTGCAGAAGGTCATGCGCAAGGTGCAGGGCGTGAAGGGTGTGATCTCCGTCGAACGGAAGGAGTCATTCGGGGAGAGCGGGCTCACCATCGAGTGACCGGCTGACCGAGACCATGCCCCCCTTCGACCTGCAGCTTCCATTCGAGCCGATGGGCGACCAGCCCACCGCGATCCGTGAGTTGGCCGAAGGCGTGCGCCGCGGCGACAAATGGCAGACACTCCTCGGCGTGACCGGCAGCGGCAAGACCGTGACGCTGGCGGCGATGATTGCGGAAGTCAATCGTCCGACGCTGGTCATGAGCCACAACAAGACGCTCGCCGCTCAGTTGTACGGGGAACTGCGGCAATTCTTTCCCCGCAACGCCGTCGAATATTTCATCTCCTATTACGACTACTATCAGCCCGAGGCCTATGTTCCCGCGACGGATACTTTCATAGAGAAAGATGCGTCTATCAATGAAGACATAGACCGACTGCGGCTCCGGGCCACGTCCGCCCTCATGGAACGGCGGGATGTGATTGTCGTCGCTTCCGTGTCCGCGATCTACGGACTCGGGGATCCGGCCGGCTACCGCGCACTCATGCTCACGCTGAGCGAAGGGCAGGAGATCTCCCGCCGGGAGATCCTCTCCGGGCTCGTGCAGATCCAGTATTCGCGGAACGATCTGGATTTTGTGCGCGGCACCTTCCGCGTGCGGGGCGATGTGATCGAAATCCTGCCCGCGTATGAGGAGCAGGGCGTCAGGGTCGAGATGTGGGGCGACTCGATCGAACGCATCTCGAAGATCGATCCGATGACCGGCGTCACGATCACGCGCCTGCCCGAGACCTCGATCTATCCGGCCACCCACTACGCGACGCTCGGCCATCGGCTGGAGGAGGCCCGGCACGCGATTTACGTGGAGTTGGAGGAGCGACTGCTGCACCTCCGGCAGGAGGGCCGGCTCCTCGAAGCGCAACGCCTGGAGCAGCGCACGCGATTCGATCTCGAGATGCTGACGGAAGTGGGGTTCTGTCCCGGGATCGAGAACTACAGCCGACACCTGGACGGCCGGGCGCCCGGCAGCCGTCCCTACTGCCTCCTCGATTATTTTCCGGAGGATCATGTCGTGGTCGTGGACGAGTCCCATGTGTCGATCCCGCAGATCGGCGGCATGTACGAGGGGGATCGGAGTCGAAAGACGACGCTGGTGGAGTTCGGTTTTCGGCTCCCGTCCGCGCTGGACAACCGGCCGCTGTCGTTCCGGGAATGGGAAGACCTCGTGCCGAGCGCGATCTTCGTCAGCGCGACGCCGGGCGAGCACGAGTTGCGGAAGAGCGGCGGCGTCGTCGTTGAGCAGTTGATTCGGCCGACGGGATTGCTGGATCCGGAGGTGGAGGTGCGGCCGGTCCGCGGACAGGTGGACGACCTGCTTGGCGAGATTCGCCGGCGGACGGAACGGCGCGAGCGCGTGCTCGTGACGACGCTCACGAAGCGGATGGCGGAAGACCTCTCGGAGTTCCTCGCGGCGCGGGGCGTGCGGGTGCGCTACATGCACTCGGACATTGCGGCGATCGACCGTGTGAAGATCCTCCGCGATCTGCGGCTGGGGACGTTCGATGTCCTGGTCGGGATCAACCTGCTGCGAGAGGGCCTCGACCTGCCGGAGGTCTCGCTCGTCGCGATCCTCGATGCGGACAAGGAGGGCTTCCTTCGTTCGGATCGGTCGCTCGTGCAGACGATCGGGCGCGCGGCCCGGCACCTCGCGGGGAAAGCGATTCTGTACGCGGACAAGGTGACGGATTCGATGCGGCGCGCGATGGATGAGACGGCGCGCCGCCGCGAAGTGCAGGCGGAATACAACCGGGAGCACGGCATCGAGCCGCGCTCGATCGTGAAGTCGGTGAGGGAGATCCGATTCTCGACCGCGGTGGCCGACGCCCGGGAGGCGCAGCCCGCCGTGCACGAACGGGAAGGCTCCTACGAGGAACTGTCGCCTGAGGCGCTGGCCGAGGCGATAGAGAAGGACATGCGCGCCGCGGCGGCGGCGCTCGACTTCGAGACGGCGGCCCGACTGCGAGACGAGCTGTTCGAGATCCGCGCCCGGATCGGCGACGGGAAGGGGGCGCGACCGCCGGGGTTGCCGGTCTCCGCGGGGGATCCGGCATGAGGAGCACCGTGCTGGACGAGGCGGGACTCGTGCGCTGGGGGCGGGAGGTGGGCGCCGTCGCGAGTCGCGAGGGGATCTTCGTCGCGCTCACCGGACCGCTCGGCGCCGGGAAGACGCGACTCACACAGGCGGCGTGCGCCGGAGCGGGCGTGCGCGAAGCGGTGACGAGCCCGACCTACACGCTCGTCCACTGGTATTACGGCGGCCGGGGTCCGGTCGGGCACGCGGACCTGTACCGTCTCCGCGATCCGTCCGAACTCCTCGCCCTCGGGTGGGAGGAGCTCGAAGCCCACCCCGGGGCGGTCTTCGTCGAGTGGGCGGAGCGAGCCGGGGACGAGCTTCCGATGGACCGCTGGGAGGTTCGACTCGAGTTTGCCGATGGGGCCGACGGCGCCGCGGATGCGCTGCGGCGGGTGACGGCGCGCCGGCTGGGCCGCGTCGCGCCGGTTCCCGATCCGGGCCCGTACGCCGATGGGGCGGAGACGTCCGCGTGCTGAGTCTGGCGCTGGAGACGAGTACGAGCCTCGGCAGCATCGCGGTGGGCGACGGCGACGCCCTGGTTTCGGAGTGTGCGCTGGCCGTTCGCGCGACGCACTCGGAGACCGTGCTCGACGAGGTGGAGCGCATGCTCGCGCGCGCCCGGATCGGCGCCGACGGCATCGAACGCGTGATCATCGGGGCGGGGCCGGGCTCCTTCACCGGCGTGCGGATCGCGGCTTCGCTGGCGAAGGGCTGGTGTCACGCGAGTGGTGTGCCGCTCTTCGCGTATTCGAGCCTTCGTTCCGTTGCCGCCTCCGCGGGGCGTACACGCGTTTGTGCGCTGTTCGACGCCCGGCGGGGTGAAGTGTACGGTGCCGCCTACGCCGACGGGCCGCTGGAGGCTCCGATCCGCGGGCCGGAGGCGTGCGACATCGATCGCTGGGTCGAGGAACTGGAGGACTGCGGGTCATGGTCCTTCGCCGGGGAAGGCGCGATCCGGCACCGCGCCAGGATCGAGGCTCGCGGCGGAAGGGTGCTCCCCGCGTTTCTCGGCGTACCGCGCGCCGGCGGGCTCCTGTGGCTGGCCGAGAGGCTTCCGGCCGGCCGTGTCATGGACATCGACGCGTGGGAACCCCGCTACGTCCGGAGTTCGGGAGCCGAACGCCAGGTCGGACGCCTTGGCGGACCCCGGTAGGCGGACCCTTCGAATCCGACCGCTCCTCGAGTCGGATCTCGCACAGGTCACGGCGATCGAGGAGGCCTGTTTCACCGCCCCCTGGTCCGAACGAACGTTCAGGAACCTGCTGCGGCGCCCCGACGCGTTTCTCCTCTCCGCCGTGTACGAAGCCATGTATGCCGTGTATGAGGAGGAGCGCGTCGCCGGATACGCCGCCGTGTGGTTCGTCGGGCGGGAGGCGGAATTGGGGGACCTCGCCGTGGCCCCGAGCGATCGCCGGCGCGGCATCGGGGGCGAATTGGTGGCAGCGGTTCTCGAGGAAGCGCGGAGCCGGGGCGTCGTCCGAATCTTCCTCCAGGTGCGCGAGGGGAACCAAAGTGCACAGGGCCTCTACCGAAGCCGGGGATTCGAGATCGTCGGGCGGCGTCGCGGATACTATGCGGGTCCGAAGGAAGACGCTCTCATCATGCGGCGATTGCTGGTCCGTTGATCGTTTTCCGTTACTTTGATCCCCTTCGTCAGCACTACCATGTTAGCACCACCATGAACCTTCGAGTCGATCAGCGGGGAGGCGGGAATGGCGCGCAGTCTGAACAAGGCAACACTCATCGGAAACCTGGGCGCGGACCCGGAAGTGCGGTCGACGAACACGGGCACGCGGGTGGCGACGCTCTCGGTCGCGACCAGCCGCCGGTGGACGACCCGCGCCGGTGACCAACAGGAAAAGACGGAGTGGCATCGGGTGGTCTGCTGGGACCGCCTTGCCGAGATCTGCGAGCAGTACCTGCGCAAGGGCGACCGCGTCTACGTGGAGGGCCGGATCGAGTACCGGCAGTGGGAGGGCCAGGACGGTCAGAAGCGGTATACGACCGAGATCCGCGCGCTCGAGATGATCATGCTCGGGAGCAGCGGTGGCGGCGGAGAGAGCTATTCGGCGGCGGAACCGCGGCAGGAGCGTTCGGATTTCTCGGAGTTCTCCAACCGGTCCGTCGCGGGTGAGGACGATCTCCCCTTCTGAGGCGCCTGGCGCCGCGACCGCTTCCGCCGACGCGCTCGTCGCGGTGGGACTCAGCCACCGGACGGCCCCCATCGACATCCGCGAGCGTTTCGCGCTCGGCGAACGGCGACGGGCCGAGTGGGTCGAGAACCTGACGGCCGGACCGGGCGTCTCCGAGTGCGTCGTGCTTTCCACCTGCAACCGGACGGAATGCTACCTGGCGGGAAGTGATGCGGGAGCACTCGACCGCCTCGGACGCGAGGCGTTGTGCGGGGTTTCGGGTCTGGGGGCCGCAGGAGATTCGTATCTGTCCACGCTCGAAGGGGCGAGCGCCGCCCGCCACCTGTTCCGCGTGACGGGCGGACTGGAATCGCTCATCGTCGGCGAACCGCAGATCCAGGGCCAGGTCCGGGAAGCCTATCGGGATGGACGTCCCATGGTGGGGCCCGTGCTGCATCGCCTGTTCCAGTCGGCCCTCGAGGTCGGCGGGCGCGTACGGGCCGACACGTCGATCGCGAACGGCGTGACTTCGATCCCCGGCGCGGCGGTCGGCCTCGCCCGGAAGGTGTTCGGCTCACTCGGGGACCGTCGCGTGCTCGTGCTCGGGACCGGCGAAATGGGGAGACTCACGGTGCAGTGCCTGAAGCGGGAGGGGGCGAGGCGCGTGTTCCTCGCGAGCCGCGACCCGGCCCGGGCCGAGCGGGTGAGCCGGCCTCTCGACGCGCTCCCGATGCGACGGAGTGCGGCGCTCGAGTCGCTGGATCGCGTGGATCTCGTCGTCGCCTGCACAGAGTCGGAGGCGGCCTTTCTCCGGGCCGGACACGCCCGGGGCCCGCGGACGGGGCGCGCGCCGCTCGTGATCCTCGACATCGCCGTGCCCCGCAACGTCGATCCGCGTGTCGCGGAGACCTCCGATGTGTTCCTGTACAACATCGACGACCTGCGGCAGGTCGTGCACCGGGCCCGGGCGGCGCGCGAGTACGAGCGCGAGCGCGCGGAGGCGATCATCGAGCGCCACGTCGCAAAATACCGGGCCTGGCATCGGAGTCGGCGCGCCGACCCGGCCGTGCGGGCGCTCAGGAACACCGCTCACGAACTGGTAGCCGACGCCCTCGCCGCCCGCGCCCCGGCCTCCGGCGACGCCGACGAAGCCCTCCGGCTGGCGAGCCAGGCGGCGCTCAACAAGGTTCTGCACGGGCCGACACGCGCGATCCGGTGGCTCGCGGAACGATCCGACGGCGAGGAGTGTCTTCGTCGGATGGAACCGTGGCTTGGCGGGGAAGCGAGGGACGTGAGGAGGGAGCGGATGAGCCCGGACAGGATGCAGGGGGGGCGCACGTGATGGCGGGGATCGGGATCGGGGTCGGAGGGGGGCTGGAGATCGTGCAGGATCTTTCTGCACGCGTGATCGATTCCCCCCTCGACATGATCCTGGGCGCGACCCTGCCCACGAAGATCATCCTCACAGTGCTTGCCGCCTTCTCGCTCGTGTCATGGGTCCTCATCATCTGGAAGTTTCGAGAGTTGCGCGCCGTGAACGCGCGGGCGGACGACTTCGTGTTCGCCATGGCGGGAGCCAACGGCCTCGTGGACCTCAACGACGCGCTGGCGGAACTGGACGATTCCGCCTTCCGACGGGTGTTTCGCGAGGGGATCGCCTTCTTCTCCGAACTGCGTCCGGGCGCGCTCGATCCCACGCACGTCGCGGACGGGTTGAGCCCTACGCAGCTCGAAGCGCTGTGGCTGGTGCTCGAGAAGAGCCTCTCGGAGGAGAAGGATGAACTCGCGCACGGGCTGCCCTGGCTCGCGATCATCGGCTCCGTGAGTCCCCTCCTCGGCCTCATGGGGACCGTCGTCGGCGTGATGAACTCGTTCATCGGGATCACATCGCAGGGTTCCGCCAACATCGCGGCGGTCGCGCCGGGCATCGCGGAGGCGCTCACGACCACGGTCGCGGGGCTGGCCGTCGCGATTCCCGCGGTCATCGCGTACAACCACTATGCTTCCCGCCTGCGTCTCTTCGTGGGAGAACTGGAAGGATTCGCGAGCGAGTTCGTGGGGACGCTGGCGCGCGAGGGTCGCCTGTGAGCCGACGCCCCGACGGCCGGAGGAGGAGGACCGCCGGATGAGGACCGCGGCATGAAAAGGCGCTTCACGCAGCAGGCCGACGGGATCGGCGTCGTGGCGGAGATCAACGTCACCAGCCTCGTCGACGTCGCGTTCACCCTCCTCATCATCTTCATGATCACGGCGCCCATTCTCCAGGGCGGCATCGAAGTCGACCTGCCGGAGGGCGTCTCGGCGCCGCTCAGCGCCTCCGATGCGCTCGTGGTCTCGATCGACGCGGACGGGCAGATCTATCTGGATGACGCGCCGGTGACGTGGGAGGAGTTCGATGCCGCGCTCCCCCTGGCGCTCGACCGCTTCGAGTCCGACCAGGTGTTTCTGAGGGCGGATGGCGATCTCGCCCTTCGGCAGGCGACCCGGGTGATGGGTCGAATTCACGACGCCGGCGCCGTCCTGAACATCGTCACCGACCCGGACCCGAGCCGGCGCAGTCCATGAGCCTGCACGGAGGGGCGGAAGCCGGGCGCGGGCGCTGGCGCGCATGGCGGCGCGGAGGGCCGCAGCGTCACGGGCGTCCGCCCAGGCGGGCCTTGTACGGGTCGCTCTGCGTCCACGGAGGCATCGTGGTGCTCGCCCTGCTCGGCGACGTGGTGATACGCCCGGCCGAAATGCCCAGGACCGTGCGGGTGAACATGGTCGCGTTCGCCCCGGAGGATGCGCCGGTCCGCGTCGATCCCTCGCCGCCCGAGGTCGCGGAAGAGGAGAACCGGCCGCCTCCCCCCGAACCGACGCCCGATCCGGTGCCGCAGGTGGAGACGCCCACGGTGGAGGCCGAGGTTCAGATCGAACGCGAGGCGGAGCCGGAACCCGCGCGCACCGAGGAAGTCGGCGAGGAAGTGCTCAGCATCCGGATCGCCGGCGAGGCCTCGGCCTGGCCCGAATACGGCGAGAACATCATCCGTCAGATCCAGCGCCGCTGGCGGCCCCCCGTCGGGGCGCGCGAGCTTCGGGCCGAGGTCTACTTCATCATCCACCGGGACGGGCGGGTGACGGGGTTCGAGTGGGTGGCGAAGTCCGGGAGCCTGATCTTCGATACGCAGGCGATGGGAGCCGTGGAATCGGCGGGCCGTGACCGGGCCTTCGGCCCGCTTCCCGACGGCTTCCCGGCCGACGCGCTCGCCGTCTCGTTCTTCTTCGATCCGAGCACTCGCTGAATGGACGAATCGAGGATCTTTCGTCGACGCCGTGCCGCCGCGTGGGGACTCCGGGTCGCCGCCGCGGCGCTCGTGCTGGTTGCTGCGGGGCTGGCGCCGGCCGGGTCGCCGCTCGAAGGCCAGGAGGGGGGGGCGCTCCGCCTGGGCCTCACCTACGAGGCCGGCTACGTGCCGGGCATGGTCGTCGCGCCCGTCTCGACGAGCGCCGGATTCGAGGAACTGGGCGCGGCCGTGGGCGAGATTCTTCGCACGGACCTCGAGTATTCCGACCGGTTCGACATCCTCGCGGTGCCCGACACGCTCACCTTGAGCGGCCCCCCGAACTACGCGCTCTGGAACCAGGCCGGGGCGGTGTGGTTCGTGACCTCGGACATCTCCGTCGCACCGGGGACTCAGACGCCGCTCCTGAGGGTCAGTCTGCACGATGTCGTGTACGGGAACCTCGAGAACGTCCAGGCGTTCAGTCTGCCTTCCATGGATGCGGCCGACTTCCGAATGTCGGTCCACCGGATCTCCGACCGGGTCGTCTTCTGGGCGACGGGAGGCCAGCGCGGCATCGCGGCGACCCGGATCGCCCTGCGCCGGAGGGACGGCGACGGGTCGTCCTACCTGGTGCTCATCGACAGCGATGGCCAGGACCCGCAGCGGATCGAGACCGGAGGGCGCAACGTCTTCTCGCCCGCCTTCTCGCCGGACGCCAGCCGCATCGCGTACACGATCCAGGATGAGACGGGGTACTTTTCGCTCGTGGAGATGAATCTCATCACGGGGAGCCGCCGAACGGTCGCGTCCGGGAGACTCATTCAGACGCCGACCTGGACACCGGACGGGCGGCTGGCGTACGCGGAAGGCATCGGCGGGACGACGCGCATCGTGGTCGAGGGCGACGCGCCGCTGACCGAGGGACGGATCCAGTCGCTGAACCCCAGCTTTTCGCCGGATGGGGAGTCGTTCGCGTACGAGGCCGATCCGGCCAATGAACAGCAGGTTTACGTGCGTCGCGTCGCGGGAGGCCCGGCCCGCCGCATCAGCATCTACCACCCGCGGGAGGACACCAACGCGGCCGGCCCGGACTGGTCGCCCAACGGCGACCGGATCGCCTATTCCGCCCTGAGCGACCGCCGCTGGCAGATCTTCACGGTGAACCCCGACGGCACCGACCGGCGCATGCTGACGCGGCGCGGCGAGAGCGAGGATCCCAGTTGGGCGCCCGATGGCCGTCATCTCGTCTTTTCGTCGCTCGACTCACAGGGCTCGACCGTCTGGATCCTCGACGTGTTTACCGGAAGGTCCCGGCCCCTGACCGCGGGACGGCTCGATGGTCTCCCGGACTGGTCGCCCCCCATCCCGCCGGGCCGATGACCGGGGTCATCCGGCGGGTTGCGACTTGACGGGTCTTTGATAGGTTACGAATCCGTGTTGAAACCGGGATCGGGCCAGCGTTTTGAGCGCCGACGTTCGCCCTGTTCTCGCCGAATTCTCGTCCCGCGACTGGTAAACAAGGAGACCTCGATGCGGCTGAGCCACCGATTCGCTCCCATGCTTCTCGTTGCACTTCTGGCGACTGCGTGTAGCGGCAACCCGGAACCGGAGCCGGTGCCCCCGCCACCGCCACCCCCTCCGCCTCCGGTCGTGGATGACACCGCGCAGCGCGAGGCGGCCGCCTCCCGGCTCTGCGATCAGGCGATGGCGGCCATGGAGGAGGGAGACTTCGCCACCGCGCGCCGATTGCTCGAGCAGGCGGTAAGCGACTATCCCGGCACGACGTGCGCGGAGTCCGCGCCCGCGGACATCGAGCGCGCGATGGACGGCGAGGCGATCGTGGCCCGGATTCACTTCGACTACAACGAATCCGAGATCACCGACGCTTCTGCCACGATTCTGCAGAGCAAGGCGGACGCGCTGCGGGATCGTCCCGGCATCCGCCTCCGGGTCGAGGGCCATTGCGACGAGAGAGGCTCCCTCGAGTACAACCAGGCGCTCGGCCTGGAGAGGGCCCAGGCCGCGGTCGACTATCTCTCCAGCCTGGGGCTGGACGCCGACCGTTTCGATGTCGTGACGTTCGGGGAGGAGATGCCGCTGGCCCGGGGAAGCAACGAGTCGGCCTGGCGGCAGAATCGTCGCGGTGAGTTCGTCATCACGGACGGAGATATCTAGATGCGGAAGGCGGCGGTCGCCGTGCTGTTGAGCGTCGCGGCCGCCGCCTGCGCGTCCAGGGGCGATGTCGAGACGATGGGGGACGCCCTGCGGGATGAAATCGCGGCTCTCGCCGAGGGTCAGCGCCGGCTGGCCGATGCGGTTCAGGCGGACCTGGAATCGATCGAGAGTTCGACCGAGCGCCGGGAGACCACGGGTCGGGGAGAAGTCGAACGCCTGATCCGGCGGATCGAGGATTTCTTCGAGCAGCTCATCGAGATGTCCGCCCAGAACAACCAGTTGCTCAACGACATCTACGAGACTCAGCGCCGCCTGGGCACTCCCTCGCCGATGGGTTTCCCCGGGCCGGCCGGGGAGGGCCCGCCCGCCGGGGGTCGGACGGTCGCCGAAGCGAACCCCGGCCCTGCCGCCGCGTCCGGGTCCGAAGAGGCGTCCCAGTTCTATGAGCTGGCGCTCGATATGTACCAGCGCGGCAACCTGGAGACCGCGCGCGACGCCTTCCGCAATTTTCTCGCCGTCTACGGCGGCAACGAGTTCGCGCCCGACGCCCAGTACTGGGTGGCGCGGACCTATGAGGACGCGGACGATCCCGGCAGTGCGCTCGAGGAGTACCGTCGGCTGACCGAACTCTATCCGGATTCGAGCCGGGCTCCCGCGGCGCTCTTTCGCAGAGCGATGATCGAGGCGGGACGGGGCAACACGGCGGTGGCGAGGCGATTGTTCGCCCAGATCGAGAGCGGCTATCCGAACAGCCCCGAGGCGCCGGAGGCCCGCCGGGAACGCGAGAAGCTGGGCGGCTAGTTCTGCGACATGACACTCGTCGTCTGGTGACCGCAGGCTACCGTGAAGTGCCCCGGCTGTAACCATCTGGAGGCGCGGGTCGTCGACTCCCGCACGAGCCGCGGCGGCCGGGCCACCCGCCGCCGGCGCGAGTGCCTCTCCTGCGGCGAACGCTTCACGACCTACGAGCAGGTCGAGGAGGAGCCCCTGCTCGTCATGAAGAAGGATGGCGGCTCGGAGACCTACGATCGCGGGAAGCTCCTCGCCTCCATCCGCGTGGCCTGCGCGAAGCGACCCGTATCGAACCGCGATATCGAGTCTCTCGTTGACGAAGTCGAGGAACAGTTGGCGGCCGCGGACCAGCGGGATGTGGCCAGCCTCAGGCTGGGAGAACTCGTGATGGAGCGGCTCCGCGCCATGGACCAGGTGGCGTACGTGCGTTTCGCCAGCGTGTACCGGAACTTCCAGGACACCACGGAGTTCATGGAGGAAGTGCGACAACTGCTGCGACGCGCCGGGCACAGCGCGGCGGGGCAGGTCGATCTGTTCTCAGCAGGAGGCGACCAGAGCGGATGAGGCTGCGGCCACAGACCCCGGGTGCGACCGATCAGGCGGAGATGCCCTTCCTGGATCACCTGGATGAGCTTCGCACTCGCCTGATCCGAGCGCTCCTCGCGCTTCTTGTCGGCATGGTCGTCGGGCTCGTGGCCGTCACGCAGTGGGACGTGCTGAGCATCGTCCAACGGCCGATCATCGAGTTCCTCCCGGGCGGGAGCTTGAATTTCTCGAACCCGACGACTCCCGTCATCATTATTCTCAAACTCAGCTTCATCGTGGCCCTCGTCGCCGTCTTTCCCTATCTCGCCTGGCAGGCGTGGGCCTTTCTCGCCCCGGCCCTCTACGAGAACGAGCGCAAGTTCGCGATCCCCGCGATCGCTGCCGGAACGCTCCTCTTCGTCGCCGGGATCATGATGGCGTACTTCCTGGTGCTCCCGCTCGGGCTCAGGATTCTCCTGACCTTCTTCGATGATCAACTCATTCCCCTCATCATGGTCAACGAGTATCTGACCTTCGCCCTCAGGCTGATGCTGGCGTTCGGGATCATCTTCGAGCTTCCGGTCGTTCTCGTTTTTCTCTCGCTGCTCGGGATTGTGACGCCGGAGGGGCTCGCGAAGTACCGGCGGCACGCGATCGTCGTGATGGCGGTGGTCTCCGCGTTCCTCACGCCGGCCGACCCCTACACGATGCTCGCGATGATGGTCCCGATGATGCTGCTCTACGAGATATCGGTGGTCATGACCCGCGTGCTCCGGCGGCGCCGGCAGGAGCGGGAGGCGGAGCGGACCTCCGGGGAAGGAAGTTCCGACTGAGGCTGCGCACGCTCCTGGCGCTGGCGGTCCTGCTCGGCGGTCTCGGCGCAACCGAAACGGCGCGCGCCGCGCCCGCGGGTGCCCGCCCGCTCCAGTTCACCGCTCGGGCCGACACCGACACGGTCGTGGTCGCGGGGCGGGATACCCTGCCGCGGGATTCCACCGCGCGGGACACGCTGGACATCCCCGTGGCGGACTCCGCCGCGGCCGGCGACTCCGCGGCCGTCGGGGATTCCGCGGCGGCCGATGATTCTACAGCGGCCGACGATTCCACCGCCGTGAGCGACTCGGCCGCGGTCGGCGACTCGGCCGCCGCGGCGGTCCCCGCGCTTCCGGACTCGGCCGCCGCGGACACCGTCGATGCCGGCCCGACGGACCCGCCCTTCCCGCAGCAGGACGACATCTTCGGACAGCTCCTCGGAGAACCGGGCTATCAGGCTGTCCGATACCAGGGGCGCGAGGTCGATCTGGACGTCGACCGGCAGCGTGTGCAGCTCACGCGAGAGGCACAGGTGATGTACGAGCAGTCCACCATCGATGCGGACACGATCACCTACGAGGCGGGTCTGCAGTTCGTGACGGGCTGCGGCAACATCTCGCTCACCGGGGAAGGGGAGAACGTCATCTCCGACGAGTGCCTGAACTACGACGTTTCCGCCACCAAGGGCACCGTCGCGGATGCGCGAACCTCGTTCGCCCAGCAGGGGGCCGACTGGTTCATCCGGGGCCTCATGACCATGCGCGGCTCCGGCACCGCCTTCGTCGAGACCGGGAACTTCACCTCGTGCGAAGCCGACGAACCGCACTACTACTTCCGCGCCGGGCAGATCAAGGTGGTGTCGGACGACATCGTCGTGGCCTGGCCCGTGACCCTCTACATCCAGAATGTGCCGGTCGCCTGGCTCCCGTTCTTCGCGCAGGACATTCGCGAAGAACGCAGGAGCGGCTTTCTGCCTCCGCGCTTCGGGTTCAACGATGTCGTCGCATCCTCCACCAACGCCCGCCGGAGCATCACCGACTTCGGGTATTACTTCGCGTTGAACGATTTCATGGATGCGCAGGCGACGGCCGACTGGTTCAGCGGACGGTTCACGCGCCTCAACGGGGCGGTCCGATACCGCTCGATCAAGAAGTTCTTCCGCGGGAATGTCATCGCAAGCTACAGCTTCGGGAACGAGAAGACGCTGCAGTTCCAGATGCGGCACCGCCACGAGTTGACCCCCGTCACGGATATCCGCGTCAACGCCAACTTCATCTCGAACACCACCGTCTTCGAGCGTCAGACCTTCGACCCGACGATTCAGACGCAGCGTATCGCGTCGGATGTCGGCGTCCAGCACCGGTTCCCCTTCGCGTCCGTCAACCTGAGCGGAAGCCGGCGCCAGGACCTGGGGGCGCAGAAGGGGCGGACGGACCTCACGCTGCCCAAGCTTCAGATGACCTTCTCCCCCCTTACCCTCTTCCGCGCGCCGCGCAACCGCAGCGGGCCGTTCAACAATATCGTCGTCAACGGCGGTTTCTCCGCTTCGCGTCTGGACCGGACCCAGGAGGAGGACGACGGCAAGAGAACCGAAGTTGCGTCCGCGAACAGCGCCATCCGCATCGGCTCCTTCGGGGTCAGCGGAAGGACGAATTTCAACCGGAACACGGTACTTCCGTTCCAGCCGCTGCCCAGCGCCGACACCACCGCATCCGCGGCGTCCGGGAGCGTTTCGAAACTGGACTACGGAGCACAGGCGGACTACCAGATCGACCTCATCGGGAGCACGACGCTTCGTCCCACGCTGAGCGTGGACGCGAGCCGGTTTCAGTCGGATGACACGAACGGAGAGTTCATCACCGCGCCGACGCGTCTCCGCTTCGGAGCCGCGGTGTCCACCGATGTCTACGGGTTTCTCCCCGGCGTCGGGCCGTTCGAGCGGATCCGCCACAAGGTCTCGCCACGCTTTCACTACGACTATTCACCGGCCGTGCAGGCCTCCGATTCGCTGCTGTCGATCCCCGGGTTCCCGGTGTCGAATGCCAAGGAGGAGAATCGGCTTCGCATCACGCTGAATCAGACCTTCGAAGCCAAGCTGCGCGAAGAAGTCGAACTCGACGCCGAAGCGGAAGCGCTCCTGGAGGGCCGCTCGCTCGAAGCCGATTCGACCGGCCAGGAGCCTGGCGCGGCCGCGTCCGAGGCGGATTCCCTCGCCGCAGCCGGAGATTCGGTCGGGGTTCAGGCGCCGGAGACCGAAGCGGCCGAAGCAGGTCCCGCCGAAGAGGATCCCGCCGAAGCGGCCGGTGGGGTGGCCGACGCCGCGCAGGAGGCGACGCCCCGCGCCGGAGCGGACCCGGAGGATCCCGATGCGCCGCGCCGCGCCCAACCGCGCCGGAACGTCGTCCTCCTGGGCATCAACTCGAGCCCTCTCACGTTTGACTGGTCCCGCGAGGATGAGTCGCCGCTGACGACGGACCGCTGGTCGCACCGCGTCAACTCGGACCTGCTGAGGGGACTTTCACTGAACATGTCTCTCGACCTGTTCGAAGGCACCGGGCAGGATCGGATGTTCGCCCCCATCCTGTCGAGCCTGACGGGCAGCTTCACGTTCAGCTCGGCCAGCGGTCTCGGCGGGCTGCTCGGACTGGGCGGCGGGGGCGGAGGGGGTGGAGCCGCGGCCCAGAACCGCCTGCGGAATGCGGCCGATTCCCGATACCGGCTGCAGAGTTTCGACGAGAATCCGGATCCGGCGGACCCCGGCCTGCGGGCCGGCGGCCCATGGACGCTGGCGTTGACCTATTCGCTTCAGCGCGGCCGGGAGGAGCAGAGTTCACAGGACCGGCAGTCGCTCAACGCGGTCCTCTCACTCAATCCGACGCCGAGTTGGCGTCTCGCGTGGCGGACGACGTACAACCTCACGAACAAGCAGTTCGGGGAGCACCTCATCACGCTCGACCGCGCCCTGCACCGGTGGATCGCGACCTTCATGTTCGCCCGCTCACCGAACGGGAACTTCATCTTCCAGATGAGCGTCAGCCTCCAGGACGCCCCCGATATCAAGTTCGACTACGACCAGCAGACGCAGGATGGCCAGCGCGGTTTCGGTTCCGGCGGGTCGGGCCTCGGGCGCTTTTGACATTCCTCTCGGGGCTCCCGACATTCCCGTGCACTTCATGCGCGATTCGCGCGCCGAGGAGGGTATGCTCCCGACCACCGCCATCGATCTGGAACAAGTCCGCCTGCCCGTAGCGGACCGGCTCCTTGCCGTCGAGCGCGAGCTGCGCGGGATGGCGCCATCGGGATTCGAGGCGCTCGACGAGGTGGGCGACTACCTGTTTGCGCGCTCCGGAAAGCTCCTTCGGCCCACCCTGCTCCTCCTCGCCAACGGCGTGGGAGGGCGCCCCTCCCCGGATGCCGTGAAGCTGGCGGCCATCGTCGAACTGCTGCATGTGGCGACCCTCGTACACGATGATGCGGTCGATCACTCTGCGAGGCGAAGAGGCCGGCCCACCGTCAACCACCGCTGGACGCACCAGGTCGCGATCATCGCGGGCGACTACCTCTATTCGCGCGCGGTCATCGAGGTCGTCGCGCTCGGCAAGCTCGAACAGGTCGCCCTCCTCGCCCACACGGCGAACCGCATGACGATCGGGGAAATGCGGCAGCTCGTACTCCACGATGGCCTCGACTTCACGCGCGCTGACTACGAGAGGCTGTGCGAACACAAGACGGCTTCCCTGATGTCCGCGGCGTGCGAACTCGGGACGCTGTCCGGGGCGCCGCAATACCGGGCCGCCATGCGCGCGTACGGCCATCACCTGGGGATGGCGTTCCAGATCGTCGACGATCTGCTCGACTATTCATCGTCGACTCGAGTGATGGGCAAACCGCGGGGGCAGGACCTGCAGGAACACAAGGTAACGTTGCCCCTGATCGCCGCTCTGCCCAAGATGGAGTGGGGGGAGCGACGCGCCGTCGAGGGGCTCTTCGCGGACCCGGAGCCCTCCCCGGAGGCCGTGCAGGAGATCGTGGATCTCGTGGAAGCGCATGGAGGCGTGGAGACGGCCCGCGAGGAGGCGCGGTCGCGGGCGGGCCGGGCCCGGGACCAGCTCCGGCGCTTACCGGCGAGTCCGTGCCTGGAGGCGTTGAGCTTCGCCGTGGATTACGTCGTCGAGAGAGTACGGTAGCGAGTGAACTTCGCAAGCAGACGCAGTCGCTCCCCGATACGCCTGATCCTCATCATCGCGGGGGGATTTGTGCTCGGGGGGCTGCTCACCGAACTCATGGCGGTTACGTTGCCCCCATCAGCGGCGCGTCAGTTCTTCATTACAACGGTCGCGGCTTCACTGCAGCCGCTTGCATTCGATCTCAAGGTGCTCGCCTTCACGCTGGGGCCGATCGTCCTGCGCCTGAACGTGCTGAGCGTCGTCGGGGTCGTGCTCGTCGCCTGGTTCGCCCGGTCGCTTCTCTGACCGGGACACGGAGATGAGCCACAACCAAGGAGTCTGAGATGTTCGGTCTGAGCCCATGGGAGTTGTTGCTTGTATTCCTCGCTATCCTGCTCCTCTTCGGCGCGAAGCGGCTTCCCGAGATCGGGAGTTCCCTCGGCCGGGGGATCCGTGAGTTCAAGGGCTCGATCAAGGAGGTCGAGGGCGACGTGCGGGCCGAAATCACGGGAGACACCGCGTCTCCGTCGGCGGCCTCCTCCGCCAAGGAGACCGCGCAGGCCCGCCCCGCCAACTCGGAACACTAGTCGTATCGCCGGCCGATAGGCGGGATACCCGGCGGGGGCCGAGCCGGTCGTCAGCCGCTCGGGATTGAACGCCCGGGGTCAGAAGCCCGGGATCATGGGCTGGGCATCCTGCTGCAGGAGGAGCCTCGCGCGATGGTCCTCGACGACCGTGTCTTCGCGAAGCGCAGCCAGCCACTTCTGCACGTACTGCTGGGAACGCTCGAAGCTCAGCTGCCCCAGCACGGCATCGCTGACTTCCTCGAACCCGTCCCGCGTGGCCGCTTCGCGCTCCAGAACCTCCACGACGACCACCGCATCCCCGGCGTCGAGAACGCCGCTGAACTCGCCGACCTCGGCCCCGAACCCGAAGCCGACCGCCTCCGTGCCCTGACCCAGTCCCGGGACGAAATCGCCCCGGCGGAATGATCCGGTCTCCTCGACCGACCAACCGAGTTCCTCCGCCGCCTCATCGAGAGGACGTCCGGCCGCGACCGCGTCGAGCAGGCCGCCGGCCAGTTCGGCGGCCCGTTCCTTCTTCTTCTCCACGAGCAGTTCCGCGCGAATCCCGATCTCGGCCTCCTCGAACGGAATCGTGCTCTCGTCCCGCCGTCCGAGAAGTTCGACCAGGTGGAACCCCGCCGGGTTCTCGAACGAGTCCGACAGGTCTCCGATCTCGCTCTCGGGGCCCAGGGCCCACTCCCTCGCCACCCCCAGCTGACCGGCGCCCGGAATGAAGTCCACTCCGTCCACGAGTTGCACGTCGGTGCGGATCGTCACTCCCAGGGAGTCGCCGGCGGTCAGGAGATCGGTGCGTAGCGCAAGGTCCTCCAGGTCGTCGAGGAGCGTGAACACCGAGTCCTCGGTGGCGCCGGAAATCTCGAACGGAACGTAGATCTGGCGCAGCGCCAGAGAGTCCGCGGTGCGCTCGTCGACCTGCAGGATGTGCAGCCCGAACGGCGTCTCGACCGGATCCGTCGCCTGTCCAAGCGGGGCGTCGGCGGCCACTTCGGCGAGCCGCGGGTCGAAGGCGCTCATCGGACGCTTGCCCATGAAACCGCCCTCGGCGCCGGAGATCGAATCCGCGGACTCCGCGGTCGCCACCTCGGCGAAGTCCTCGCCTCCCCGCACGCGATCCGCGAGTTCGGCGGCCCGTTCGCGGGCGGCGGCCGAGTCCGCGACGGAGGGTCGGAGGGAGATGCTGACCATGTTCACGCGGGCGCTGGCCGGCCGGATGAGCTCGTCCACGCGTTCGTCGTAGACCCGCCGGATCTCATCCTCCGAAACGGCGACCTGGGAGTCCGCCACGGTCTGGGCCGGATCGACCCGCACGAAGCGGACGCGGGCCCGCTCGTTCGTATCCCGATAGAACCGCCACGCTTCTTCCTCGGATACGTAGATCCCGCTCTGGACGAGCGTCTGCAGCTTCGCGCGCGGAAGGATGGAGCGGTAGTAGTTCTCGATCTGCAGAAGTTGCGTTTCGTCCGTCGCGGGGTCCGTGAAGAACCGGCGGTACTTGTCGATGTCGAACTGCCCGTCCGTCTGGAACCCGGGGTAGCTCAACATCTCCTGGGGCGGCTGGGTGAGGAATGCCTGCCGAACCTCCGCGTCGGACACGGTGACCCCGAGCCGATCCAGCTCCGCCTGGATCAGCGTCGCGCCGATCAGGCTCTCCCAGGCCCGTTCGGTCACGACGCGCACATCCTCGTCCGTCATGCCACGATCGGCCGCGCGGCTCACCGCGAGCTGGTTCTGGAGGAAGATGTTCCACTCGTTGTAGCGGACGTCCTGTCCTCCGACCTGCCCCACGACGGGATTAACCTGCCCGCCGAGGTTCCCTCCCTGCATCGCGTTAATCCCGTCGAACACCAGCCAGCCCACGAAGGCTGCAGCCATGATGCCCATCACGATGCTCGCGCTGCCGCGCATCTTCCGCATGAACATTAGACGCCGAACCCACCTTCTCGCCTTGAATCGAGTCGCCCGAACGCGGCCGCGCCGGGGCCGGAACGCGAGCGGGCCGTCCTGGCAGGCCGCAGGTTCCGTGATCGGTCGAAAACGTACGCCGGCCCAGCGTTCCGGGCAACGAAAGGCGCGAGCCCCGCCGCATTCCCGCGGCGTTCGTTGACAACGGAAAAAAATGGTCGGTATGTTGCCGGGGACCGGGTCGGAAGGCCCGAACCTGCCGCTTTTCTCCCTGCGAAGCCTGTGACCACCGACGACCAGACCGTGGAGATCGAACAGCTCCTGCGCTACGGCGAATTGGAGTCGCGCACCCACACGTTCGCGCGTCTCGCCGAGTTGTACCGGCAAGCCGGGGAGCGCGCGCGCGCGCTGAGCGTGATCCGGGATGGGCTGAGGGAACACCCGTACTATCTGGACGCGCGCCTGCTCCACGCCCGCGTGCTGCTCGAACTCGGCGACGACGAGGCGGCGCGAGTCGAATTCGAGCACATCCTGACGCTCGATCCGGCGAACCCTCTCGCCTGCATGGCGCTGGGCGTCGAGCGCGTCGAGACGGGGGCGGGCGGTCCCGGCGGCGCCGCTTCGGCGAACGACTGGCTGGAGGAACTCGAGGAAGCCTGGAGGAGCGACGAAGCCGACGCGCGGCCCGCTCCGGGGGGCGAGGCGTCGGACTCCGCCCCCGTTCCGCCCAGGGGGATCGAAACCTCGACGCTGGCCGGGCTGTACGCGAGCCAGGGCCTCTTCGACCGCGCCATCGCCGTGTACGAGCAGATGCTCGCACGGGACCCGGACAACGCCGATCTCACCGCCGTGCTCGGCGAGGTGCGGCGTCGCGCGGAGGAGGCCGACGAACCATCCCCCCGTCGCCCCGCGGCCACCTCGACCGGAACACCGCGGGACGCCCCGCCCGCCCCGGGCGGGACGGAGGCGGCGGACCCGGCTGTCGCCCCCGAGTCGATCGGCGAGCAGTTGCGCCGGATCCTCGACGGCGAAGCTCCCGCGAGACCGGACTGAGCGGGTGGGCGAGCCGGCCCGCATCGGCGTCCTGAACGGACCGAACCTCAATCTCCTGGGGAGCCGCGAACCCCACCATTACGGCACTCGGACGCTGGCCGAGATCGAGTCGCTGCTGCGCGAGCGAGCGGACGCGGACGGCATTTCGCTCACCTTCTTCCAGTCCAACGACGAAGGCGAGATCGTGGACTGGGTGCAGGCGAACACCGGCGCGGTGGATGCGTGGCTCGTCAACGCCGCCGCCCTGACCCACACGAGCGTGGCGCTCCGCGACGCCCTCGACGGCTCCGGCCGTCCCTTCGTCGAGGTCCACCTCTCCAATGTGTTCGCTCGCGAGCCGTTCCGGCACAGGTCGCTCCTCTCCGACCTCGCGATCGGCGTCATCGCCGGATTCCGGGCCTCGAGCTACCTGTTCGGTCTCGAGGCGCTCATCCGGCATCTTCGCGGGAGCGCCGGGGCGGGAGCGGAGTGACGCCGCCGGACGCGCGGCGCCTTCGGCTCGAAGCGACGACGAAGGCCGCCGACCGCCGGTCGGTCCTCGTAACCGCCCGATCCAGCGTCCGCTACCTGAGCGGGTTCACGGGTTCCGCCGGGGTTCTGTGGATCCCCCTTGAAGGTCCGCCGGTGCTCGTCACGGACTTTCGGTACGAGGAGCAGGTGGGCGTCGAAGTGACGGATCCGATCCGCACCCATATCAGCCGCGATGGGTGGATCCGCGGCGTCGCCGACGTGGCGGCGGACGCGGCGGGGCCCATCGCCTTCGAGGCCGAGGGCCTGACGGTGGCCGACCACGAGTCTCTCCGCGACGCGCTCCCCGATATCGCCTTCGTCCCGCTCCGCGATCTCGTCCGGACGTTGCGGCGGGTGAAGAGCCGCGAAGAAGTGGACGCCATCGAACGGGCGGTCAAGGTGGCGGAAGGTGCGTTCAAGCGGTTGTTGTCGACGATGGAGTGGTCCGCCGCTCCGAGCGAACGCGAGATCGCGACCGCGCTCGAGATGGAACTCCGCCGCGGGGGCTCGGAGCCGCTCCCGTTCGACCCCATCGTCGCGGCGGGAGAACGCTCCGCGCTTCCCCACGCGACACCCACGGACCGGCGCGTCGAGCCCGGCGATCTCCTCCTCATCGACTTCGGCGCCCGCGTCAACGGCTACTGCAGCGACCTCACGCGCACCTTCGTGCGGGGGACGCCCGAGCCCTGGCAGACGACCCTCCACGAGCAGGTACTCGAGGCGCAGGCGAAGGCGCTCGAAACGATGGGCAGCGGGGTCGCCTGCCGGTATGTGGACCTGGCCGTGCGAGCGACGTTCGCGCACCACGAGATGGACGGCTTCTTCGGCCACGGCACGGGGCACGGGATCGGACTCGACGTGCACGAGGGCCCCAGCCTCTCGTCCCGTTCCGACGACATCCTGGAGGCGGGAAACGTGGTGACAGTGGAACCGGGCTTGTATCTTCCCGGTCGCGGCGGCGTGCGCATCGAGGACGATGTGCGGATCGGGGAGGCCGGTGTCCGCACGCTGACCCGCCTTCCACGCGCCCTTGTCCGGCTCTAGCAGGATACCATGGCAGATACTTCGGATTTTCGTCGAGGGATGGTGATCGAACTCAAGGGCACCCTCTACTCGATCACCTACTTCCAGCACGTCAAGCCGGGCAAGGGCGGGGCCTTCGTCCGCACGAAGCTCAAGGACGTGATGGAGGGAGGAGTGATCGACAAGACCTTCCGGGCCGGAGAGAAGGTCAGGGAGGTGCGCCTGGAACGGCGGCCCGTGCAGTACAGCTACACGGACGGCCAGCTGTACTACTTCATGAACATGGAAACCTTCGAGCAGATTCCGATGTCGGAAGATCAGATCGGGGAAGACCAGCTCCAGTATCTGGAGGAGAACATGGAGTGCCAGAGCCTCACACGCGACGGCGTCGTGCTCGCGATCGAACTGCCGCAGTTCGTCGAGTTGGAGATTGTCGAGACGGACCCCGGAGTGCGGGGGGACACGGCCCAGGGCGGAACGAAGCCGGCGCGGTTGGCGGCCGGCGCCGTGATCCAGGTGCCGCTCTTCCTCGAGATCGGCGATGTCGTGCGCGTCGACAGGACGGAAAACAAGTACATCACGCGGGTGACCTGACCATGGACCTGGATTGGCTGAAGGGACTCATCGAGTTGGTCGAGGACTCCGGCGTGGATGGCCTCGACATCGAGCTTGTCGGCTCGGACACGGGAGACCCGACCCGCGTCAGGATCCGAAAGTCCCCGCGCCTGGCGGCGGCGGCCGTGCCTGCGGCGGCGGTACCCGCGGCGGCCGGCAGCGTGGAGGTCGCGCAGGCTCCGGCCGCCGCCGCCTCCCCACCGGCCGAGACGGCCCCCGCGTCGGGGCTGTTCGAGGTGCTCTCGCCCATGGTCGGCACCTTCTACCGCGCGCCCGCCGCCGACGCCGACCCCTTCGTGTCCGTGGGAGACCGGGTGGAGGCCGGCCAGACGCTCTGCATCCTCGAAGCGATGAAGCTCATGAACGAGCTTCAGTCGGATGTCGCCGGCGTCGTGCGGGAGATTGCGGTCGACAACGCCGAGCCGGTGGAGTACGGCGCGCTGCTCTTCCGCATCGAGCCCGACTGAAGCCGCGGCCGGGCGCATGTTCCGCAAAATCCTGATCGCCAACCGCGGCGAGATCGCGCTCCGCATCCTGCGCGCGTGCCGTGAACTCGATATCCGAACGGTCGCGGTGTATTCGGAGGCCGACCACGACTCGCTCCATGTCCGCTTTTCCGACGAGGACATCTGTATCGGGCCGCCGGTCGGGCGCGAGAGCTACCTGAATGTCCCGCAGATCCTCGCCGCGGCCGAAATCACCGGCGCCGACGCCATCCACCCCGGCTACGGCTTCCTGGCGGAGAACGCCGAGTTCGCGGAGATCTGCGGACGAAGCGGTCTCGTGTTCATCGGGCCCACGCCGGAGCAGATCCGCCGCATGGGGGACAAGGCGGAGGCGCGAAAGACGATGATCGAGGCGGGCGTCCCCGTGGTCCCGGGCTCTCCGGAGCCTGTCGACGACGAGACGGAGGCGTTGGAGGAAGCCCGCCGCCTCGGGTTCCCGGTCATGATCAAGGCGGCCGCCGGCGGCGGAGGGAAGGGCATGCGGGCCGCCTTCGAGGAAGCGGAGTTCCGGAACCTCTTCGCCATGGCGCGAAACGAGGCCGAGGCCAACTTCGGCGACCCGACCGTGTATCTCGAGAAACTCATCGAGCGGCCCCGTCACGTGGAGGTCCAGATCGTCGGCGACCGTCACGGGCGCGTGATGCACCTCGGGGAACGCGACTGCTCGAGCCAGCGGCGGCACCAGAAGCTGGTGGAAGAGGCGCCGAGTCCGGCCGTCACGCCGGAGCTGCGCGAGGCGATGGGAGCAGCGGCGATCCTGGGAGCGAAGGCCATCGGGTATCAGAGCACGGGGACGGTGGAGTTTCTGCTCGCGCCGGATGGCCAGTTCTATTTCATGGAGATGAACACGCGGATCCAGGTCGAGCACCCCGTGACGGAACTCGTGACTTCGGTCGACCTCATCAAGGAGCAGATCCGGATCGCGGCGGGAGAGAAGCTGGCCATCTCTCAGCCCATCGAGTTCCAGGGGCACGCGATCGAGTGCCGGATCAACGCCGAGGATCCCGAGCAGGGCTTCCGCCCCTCGCCCGGCACGGTCACGGCGTTTCACGCACCGGGAGGTCCGGGCGTGCGCGTGGACACGCACATCTACGGCGGCTACATCGTCCCTCCGTTCTACGACTCGCTGCTCGCCAAACTCATTGTCTGGGGCCGGACGCGCGAAGAGGCCCGGATCCGGGCCTACCATGCGCTCGAGGAGTTCATCCTCGAAGGCGTTCACACGACGGTTCCCTTCCTCCGCAAGGTGCTTGCCCATCCCGATTTCATCTCGGGCAACATCGACACGGGGTTCGTCGAGCGGTTCCTGACCCGCTCGTGAGCGGCGATCGCCGGTGAGCGCGATCGATGTGCTGTGGCTTCCCGGAGAACTCGAGATCGACTCCCCGCGCGGACGCGCGACGATCGTCATCGATGTGATCCGGGCGACGACGAGCATCGCGACCGCCCTCGCGGCCGGAGCCGACCGGGTGACTCCGGTGCCGACCGTCGAGGAGGCTCGGAGGGAGGCGGCGCGAGACGGGGAGGCGCTCCTGTGCGGGGAGCGCCGGGGCCTCCCGCCGCATGGCTTCGATCTCGGGAACGCGCCCGGCGAGTTCGAACGCGGTTCAGTGGCCGGCCGCGCCCTGGTGTTTACGACGACGAACGGGACGGCGGCGATCGAAGCGGTGCGCGCCGCCGGCGCCGGCTCCCTCCGGTTGGCGTGCTTCCGGAACGCGGGAGCGGTGGCACGGAGGGTCGCGGCCGATGCGGACGCGGCCGGGCGCGGCGTCGCGATCGTGTGCGCCGGGCGGCGAGGCCGCGTGAGCATGGACGACGCGTGGTGCGCGGGCCATCTTGTAGGGCGGCTGGTCCAGACGGTCGCGGAGGCCGAACTGACCGATGGCGCACGGGCCGCGCAGGCCCTCTCCGCCCGACTGGGACCGCCGACGGTGACCGGTCTCGCCGGCACCGCGGCAGGCCGGGCGTTGCGTGCGATCGGCCGGTCCGCGGATCTCGCGGCTTGCGCGAGGCTGGATGATCTCGAGGTCGTGCCGGTCTGGCGAGGCGGCGCTCTCGTTGGCAGTCGGGGCGGGGAGGATGCGTGATGGTGGATGAACGGCAACGGCGCGAGGTGCTGGGCGTTGCGCTGATCTTGCTCGGCCTCCTGGTGGCGTTCGCGCTGCTGTCTCCGTTATTCACCGGGGGGGGCAACTGGATCGGGCCAGCCGGGGCACTGCTTCACGACAACCTCGAAAGGGCCGTCGGCGTCCTTTCGCCGCTCCTCGCGATCCCGGCGTTCCTTTGGGGCCTGCATTTCTTCGGATGGGGCGATCCGACCCGGGCCCTCCGCTGGTCCATCCTCACGGTGGTGCTGCTTGCGGTCCTCCCGTCGCTTTACTGGCTCCTCGCGGGCCCGGGACCGGAGGGCGCGGGCGATATCGGTTGGCTGGGCGCGACGGCGGGGGCCGGCCTCGCACAGGTGTTCGGCCGTCTCGGCGGCGTGCTCCTCGCCGCGGGCGTCCTCGTGCTCACGCTGTTCGTCACCATGAGTTGGTCCTTGACCAGCGCCGTGACGGCAGGGGGCCGCTCGCTCGGCCGCGGCGTCGCAGCCGCCGGCGGGGCGGTCCTCGGGCTCGGTCGCTCCTTCGCCGGCGCCGGGCGGAGGTCCCGTCCGCCGCGGTCGCCCGCAAAGCCCGATCCGCCGAGCGAAGCGAAGGTGAGGGCGGCGACCAGGCGGGGCTCCGCCGCAAAAAAACGAAAGGCTGCGGAACCGAAGAGTGCGCCGCTCGACTCCCCGGGCGCGGAGCCGGAGCCGGAGGACGAGGCGCCTCCCGTTCCCGAACTGGAGGAAACCGGCGATCCCGGCTCCCCGGATGTCCCGCCGATTCACCTGTTCGACGCGCCGTCGGGGCAGGGCAGCGGCCTCGGCGTGCGCGATCTCGACCGGCTCGGCGAGGTCCTCATCGAGAAGCTCGCCACCTTCCGCGTGGCCGGCGAGATCGGCGGCTGGACCACGGGCCCCGTCGTGACGCAGTTCGAAGTCGTCCCGGCGCCCGGCGTGAAGGTGGGACAGATCTCCGCCCGCGCGGACGACATTGCGCTGGCACTCAAGGCGCCGTCCGTCCGGATCGTGGCGCCGATCCCCGGCAAGGGCGCCGTCGGCGTCGAGGTGCCCAACCCGGCGTCGGAGATGGTGCTCGTGCGCGAAATACTGGAGAGCCCGTCGTATCGCCGGGGGCGCCAGACGCTCCCGCTCGCACTCGGCCGCGACCTCTCCGGCAAGCCGACGTGCGCGGATCTGACCCGGATGCCGCATCTCCTCATCGCCGGCCAGACCGGGTCCGGGAAGTCGGTGTGCATCAATGCCCTCATCACGAGCCTCGTGGGCCGGTACACGCCGGCCGAACTCCGTCTCCTGATGGTGGATCCGAAGATGGTGGAGTTGTCCGTCTACGGAGACCTCCCGCACCTCCGCCACCCGGTCATCACGGACAACGAAGAGGCCGCGTCCGTCCTGAAGTGGGCGGTCTACGAGATGAAGCGCCGTTTCGGACTGCTCTCGGCGAACGGGTGCCGGAACATCGCGGAGTTCAACGGACGAATCACAGGCGGGCGCGAGGTCTTCCTCCCGAAGCGCGGCGTCATGGATGAGCCGGCGCTCTACGATGAGGGTCCGCTCCCCTACATCGTCCTCATCATCGACGAACTGGCGGATCTCATGATGACGGTACAGTCCGAGGTCGAGACGCCGCTCGCGATGCTGGCCCAGAAGGCCAGGGCGGTCGGAATCCACCTCGTGCTCGCCACGCAGCGGCCCTCGGTCAACGTCCTCACCGGCCTCATCAAGGCGAACATCCCGAGCCGAATCGCGTTCCGGGTCGCGTCGAAGATCGACAGTCGCACGATTCTCGACCAGAACGGCGCGGAGAGCCTGCTCGGGAACGGGGACATGCTCTTCCTGCCGCCCGGCGAGTCCGATCCCGTCCGCATCCAGGGTGCCTACATCTCCTCCGAGGAGACGGAACGCCTCCTCGACTGGTATCGGGAGCAGGCGAAGGCGCGTGCCGAAGCCGAAAGGGCCGAGGAAGAAGCCGCTTCGGAGCGCGACATCCTCGATCTGCTGAAGGAACTGGAGGAGGAAGAGGGAGGGTCCGGGGTCTCGGACGAGGGCGCCGAGGATCGCGACCAGCTGTTCCGGCAGGCCGCCGAGATCGTGATCTCGCACGCCGCGGGTTCGACAAGCCTGCTTCAGCGTCGGCTCAAGATCGGGTACGGGCGCGCGGCGCGGATCATCGACCAGCTGCACGCGGCGGGGATCGTGGGACCCGCGGAGGGATCCAAGCCGCGGGAGGTGCTCGCGACGCTTGCGGACCTGGACGGCGGGGACGTCGACGAACCATGAGGCTCTTCCGTCCGGAACCGTCTCGTTCGGGGGGCATCGGCCTGCTCGCGGTCGGATCCCTCGCGGGTGCGTTCTCGCTGGCGTGCTCGGATGCGGATTCCGTGGAGGTCGCGGAGGCACGCGCCCGGATCGAGGCGGAGTTCGGCCCGCGCGGCGACCTGGCACGACCGGCGACGGCGGGGGCCGAGGCGGTCGGGCAGGGCGAGCTCCAGATCGAGGAGCCGAACCCGGTCGAGGGGTCGGAGCAGGCGGAGGGGTCGGACCAGGCTGAGGGGTCGGACCAGGCGGGGGGCGCGGCGCCGGCCGAAGACGACACGACTCCGGCCCCGGAAGCCTCCGATCCGGACGGGCCCGGGCCGCCGGACGAAGAGCCCGGGCCGGTGGACGTGGACTCGCTCCTCGCCCTTGCGAATTCGGCCTACGCCTCGCTCGACCGGCTCAAGGCGGCCTTCTCCCAGCGCATCGAGAATCCGCTTCTGGGGCGCACGCGCGAGGGCCGCGGGACCTGGTATCAAGCCGGACGGAACCGGTTCCGCATGGATTTCGACGAACCGGCCGGCGACATCTACGTGGCCGACGGGTCCTGTCTCTGGCTCTACGAGCCCTCACTCCACGATCAGGTCATGGTCTCTCCCCTCGAGGAGGGTGTGGAAATCGGCTCGGTCGACATCCTCGGGCGTCTGCTGTCGCAGGCGCGGACGACCTACCGCGCGACCGATGAGGGGACCGAGGAGATCGGTGGCGTGGAGACGCGCATCGTGTCGCTCGAGCCGCGAGAACTCCCGGCGAGATACGTGGAGGTCCGCCTGTGGATCGGCGTGTCCGACCGTTACGTGCGTCGCTTTCGCATTCGCGAGGAAAACCGGACCCTCCGCACCGTGACGCTGACCCCGCTCGAACCCCAGGCCCGAATCGACCCCGCCGTCTTCGAGTACGCGCCCCCGGAAGGGGTGCCGGTCTTTCCCGACGACGTGCGATGCGACTAGGACTCATCAGCCTCGGCTGCGACAAGAACACCGTCGACTCCGAGCGCATGCTCGCCGAACTCATCGGCCACGGGGCCGAGCGCACCGACGTGGATGAAGCGGAGGTCATCCTCGTCAACACGTGCGGGTTCATCGACGCCGCGAAGGAAGAGTCGATCGAGACCATCCTCGAGGCGGAGCGGTTGAAACGCGACGGGGCGTGCCGCAGCGTAGTGGCGGTCGGGTGCATGGTGGAGCGGTACCGGGAGGAAATGGCGGAGTCGCTGCCGGAGATCGACCTCCTGCTCGGACTGCGGGACCTCGACCGCCTCGTGCCGGAGTTGCGCGAGCGCGGATTCCTCCAGGGACCGGCGCCGGCCGGGGGCGCGCATCCGGGGGAGCGGATCCCCGTCGGGGCGCGCCACGTCCGCTACCTGAAGGTGAGCGAGGGATGCAGCCACTCCTGCGCCTTCTGCGCGATCCCGCTCTGGCGGGGAAAGCATCGCTCGTTCGACCTGGAGCGTGTCGTCGCCGAGGCGCAGCGCCTCGAGGCGCAGGGCGCCGTGGAAGTGAACCTGGTGGCGCAGGACCTGGCGCACTGGGGCCGGGAACAGCGGGACGGGACGGACATCGCGACGCTCGTGGAGGCGCTGCTGCGCGAGACATCGATCCCGTGGTTCCGTCTCCTGTATATCTATTCCGCGGGCCTGCGCGATCCGCTCATCGAATTGATGGCGTCCGAGACGCGGCTGCTCTCGTACATCGATATGCCCATCCAGCACGCGAGCGACACGGTGCTCCGCCGCATGCGCCGGCCGGAGCGGGCCGCGACGCTGCGCGCGAAGATCGCCCGGCTGCGGGAGACGATCCCCGACCTCACGCTGCGGACCACCGTGCTCGTGGGGTTCCCCGGCGAGACGGACGCGGAGTTCCGCGAACTCGTGGATTTCCTGGACGAGGTACCGTTCGACCGGCTCGGAGCGTTCGCGTTCTCGCCGCAGGAGGGGACGCGCGCGGCCGCCATGGAGGAGAGCTTCGTGCCCGGGGATCTGGCGCGGGACCGTCTCGAGGAGGTGCTCGAGGTCCAGCGCGCCGTGAGCCGCGAGCGGCTCGCCGCGGAGGTCGGCCGCGAGCGCGTCGCCGTCGTGGATGCGCCCGCCGCCTCGGACGAGCCCACGCTTGAACTCCTCTACGAGGATCCTCCGGGCGCCGCGCACCTCGGCCGGATCGAGAGCCAGGCGGACGACGTGGACGGCGTGACCGTGCTCGTGGGCGGAGACGGCCTCGCCCCCGGCTCGCTCGTGCGGGTCGAGATCCAGCGGGCCGCCGACTTCGATTTGGCGGGGCGGGTCCGTGAAGTCGTGCGCCGCACGTCCGAGCGTGGAGGGGCGGCGCCATCTCCGGCCCTGCCGGGGCGGGGGCTCCCCGTGCTGGGACTCGACAGCGCCTGGGGCCGGTGAGCCGCGGGCCTCGCCGGGCGTCCGCCGCCTCCGACTGGACTCGGCGGGCGCGCGATGTGATGCCGGGCGGCGTGAGTTCGCCCGTGAGGGCGTTCGGCGCCGTCGGAATGGAGCCGCTGTTCGCCGCGCGCGGCGAGGGCGCGAGGATCTTCGACGAGGCCGGACGCGGCTATCTCGACTACGTGCTCTCGTGGGGTCCGCTCATCCTCGGCCACGCAGCCCCGCCCGTCGTCGAGGCCGTGGCGCGCGCAGCCCGGGACGGCATGAGCTTCGGGGCCTGCCAGGCGCGCGAGGTCGAACTCGCGGAACGCGTCGCCGCCCGGGTGCCGGGCGTGGAGATGGTGCGCTTCGTGAACAGCGGCACGGAGGCGACGATGTCCGCCGTGCGACTCGCCCGCGCCGCGACGGGCCGTGACCTGATCCTGAAGTTCGAGGGCTGCTATCACGGCCACGCGGACGCCTTTCTCGTCGTGGCCGGATCGGGCGTGGCCACGCTGTCCCTCCCCGACTCGCCGGGCGTGCCGGCGGCGACCTCCGGCCTGACGCTGACGGCGCCCTACAACGACCTCGAGGCGGCGGCAGCCGTGCTCGCGGAACACGGCGCCCGGCTCGCGGCCGTCATCGTGGAGCCGGTGGCGGGGAACGCGGGCCTCATCCCGCCCCGCGAAGGCTTTCTGGAGGGTCTCCGCGACGGCTGCGACCGCGCCGGAAGCCTCCTCATCTTCGACGAGGTCATGACCGGGTTCCGGGTCGCGCCGGGCGGCGCACAGGAGCGCTACGGGGTCGCCGCCGACCTCGTCACGCTCGGAAAGGTGCTCGGCGCGGGGCTTCCGGTCGCGGCATACGCAGGCCCCCGGGAGCTGATGCGGCGGATGGCGCCGGAAGGGGACGTATACCAGGCCGGGACGCTGTCGGGGAACCCGCTCGGCATGGCCGCGGGCATTGCCCAACTCGACGAACTCGAGCGGACGGACCCCTTCGCCGACCTGGAGCGCCGCGCCGCGACGCTCGTGGACGGCATTCTGACCGCCGCGAGCGCCCGAGGCATCCCGGCGTGCGGGGCCGCGCTCGGATCGATGTGGGGCGTCTTCTTCACCGAGGGTCCCGTGTTCGATTTCGATGGCGCGCGGCGCGCGGACCCGGATTTCTTCGCCCGCTACTACCGGGCGTGCTTCGAGCGCGGCGTCTTCTTCGCCCCCTCCGCCTTCGAGGCGGGTTTCACCTCCACCGCGCACACCGACGCGGACGTGGCGGAAACGGTCAGGGTCGCGGGCGAGGCGTTGGACGCGGCACTGGAATCGGCGCCGGAGGGCGTGGGGTGAACTGGCGCGCGCGGATCGTCCCCGAACGGGCCGGCCCTCTCCTCCTCGGCGGGGTGTTGATGGGGCTCGCCCATCCCCCCTTCCATCTGCTCGTGACGTCCTTCGTCGCGCTCGTCCCCTTCATCGTGTGGCTCGAGGGCCTCCCGGCGACGGCGGCGGGCCGGCGAGAAGCCCGCAGGGGAGGATTCCTCTTCGGGCTCGTCTATTTCTCGCTCGTCCTGTACTGGCTCCTGGTGGCACTCGTCTTCTACACGTGGTTCGCCTTTTTCGCTTTTGTCGCCCCGATCCTCATCCTTTCCGTCTTCATGTCATGGGTGGCGGGAGGGATCCACCTGGTGCGGACCCGCTTCCGGTGGCCGCTCTACGTCGTCTTCCCCGTCTTCTGGACCGCCGGAGAGGTGTTGCGAGCCCACCTTCTCGACGTCTCCTTCCCCTGGATGCAGTTCGGCGACACGCTTTCGGCGTATCCCATCCTGGTGGGCGCGGCCGACCTCGTGGGATCCCGCGGGCTTTCCTTCTGGCTCGCGCTCGCGAACGCCCTGGTCGCGTCGGGGTTCCTGGCGTACCGGGCCGGGGGCTGGCGCGCGCTGCGGCGGCCGGCGGCCGGACTCCTGCTCGTGCTCGCCCTCCCCATCGCCTATTCGGTGGCGCGCTGGCAGACGCTGGAGGTGCGGCCCGCGGCCCGGGTCGGCGTCGTGCAACCCAGTGTCCCGCAGCACCTGCGCAACACGGATCGCGCCGCGTCGACCGACAGCGCCTTCCGTTCCACGGCGGCGCTGATCTCCGCGTGGCCGGGCCGGGAACCGATGGACCTCGTCATCTTCCCCGAGACGATGCTCGGGGCCGGCATCCTGGATCCGCTTCCCTCATACCCCTACGCGGGGTGGCCCGAGGCTCGCGCCTGGGCGGAGGGGATCGCCGAGGCACTCGACGCCGAGGTGGCGGTCGGCGGGCGCGGGGCGGACGATCTCGGGGACCGGGAGTACCAGCCGTTCAACTCCGCCTTCCACTTCCGTCCCGGAGAAGGCGTCGTCAACCGTTATGACAAGCGCTTTCTCGTGCCGTTCGTGGAACGGGTGCCGTTCATGCCTCCCGAGTGGTTCGAGGCCATCCCCTATGCGGGGGGGAACTTCGGCGTCGGCGAGTGGCAGGCCCCGATCGAGATCGCCACGGAGGAGGGAGGCGCGGCGTACGGGACGATGATCTGCTACGAATCGATCTTCTCGCCGCTGGCGCGACACTACCGGCGAAACGGCGCGGACTTCCTCGTGAACATCACGAACGACTCGTGGTTCGGTCGCGACGCGTGGTGGAGCCGCTCGAGCGCCCTGTGGCAGCACCCGGCGCACCTCGTCATGCGTTCGATCGAGACGCGAATGGGGGCGGCGCGCTCCGGGAACACGGGCATCTCCAAGATCGTGGATCCGCTGGGGCGGGTCTCGCACCGCACCGAACTCTTCCAAGCCGCGTCCTTCGTGGCCGAAGTGTCGACGACGGATGAGCTGACCGTGTACGTGCGTTTCGGCGATGTCGTGGGGACCGTGGCCGCGCTGGCAGCGCTTTTCGCTCTCTGCGCGTCTTTCCTGCAGGATCGCAACCTGCGCGGCCAGGCGCGGCGCGGGGCCTCGGGAGAGACGGCGGAGCCGGCAAGCGGGAGCGCATGACAAGGAAGATGGAACGGAAGCTCGGGCGAGGGATCGCTCCGCGGAGCGCGTGGCGGCTTCTCGCCGCGCTGGCGTGTCTCCCGGGGGCGCAGGGAGTCGCGGCGCAGGTGCCGGACTCCGTGTCCCGGGACACGGTCTCCTTCCGGCTCCGCGAACTCCGGATCGAGGCGCTGCGGCCGGTCGCCAGCGTCTCGGGCGCGAGCGCGGTGCGCCTCAGCCTCCAGTCGCCGCGCGTGGCCGCCGCCCCGCTGCTCGAGGAGGCGTTGCGCGAGATTCCCTTCCTGCAGGTGCGGGAGAACTCGCGCGGCGAGGCTCAGCCGACGCTGCGAGGAACCGAGTCGCGCCAGCTCGCCGTGCTCGTCGACGGGGTGCCGTTAACGCTCGGCTGGGACGCGCGCACGGACCTCTCGCTCATTCCGGTCGACGCGGCGCGGGAAATCCAGTTGTTCCGGGGCATCTCCTCGGTCCTCCATGGTCCGAACGTTCTCGGCGGCGTGGTCTCGATCGAGATCGGACACGGGAGCGTGGACCCGGCCCGGCGACTCAACGGGATGCAGGGCGGCATGGACGCGACCGGCGCGGCCTTCGGCGGCGTGCGCCTCGGACACACGTGGAGCTCGGGGGACGGCGGCGTGTCCGTGCAGGCGGGCGGCGCCTACCGGACGCGCGACGGCGTACCCCTTCCCGGCGGCGTCGTACAGCCGGTCACGGGAGACCCGAACCGGCGTCTGAACAGCGATCTCGATCACGCGAGCGCCTTCTTCACGGGCCGGGTCGAATCCGAAGGGGGCGCCTGGGTCTCCATGTCCACCTTCGGGTATCGCGCGGAGAAGGGGATTCCGCCGGAACTCCACGTGATCAGTCCGCGGCGCTGGAGGATGCCGGAGACGAAGCGGATCGTAAGCACGGTCTCGGCGGGCACCGGGTGGGGTCGCACGCCCTTCGGCACGGGAGACTTCGAGGTCAGCATCGGGGTCGATGCGGGCGACGCGCAGATCGACGAGTTCGAGACGCTGGCCTATGAGGACATCGCGGGGCAGGAGTTCGCGGACGACCGCACCCTCACCTTCCGGGGGCTGTCCGACCATGAACTCGGCGAGGGGGTCCTGCGGACGGCGTTTACGGTGGCCGAGACCCGCCACGTGGAGCGGATCGTGCCCGGCGGCGAGTCCACCTTCCGCCAGCGCCTGTTCAGTCTCGGCGGCGAGGTCGAGCTGCCGCTCGCGGGTCCCGGCGCGGGGTTCTGGTCCGGCGCCCGCATCAGCCTGGGGGCGAGCTGGGACCACGGCAGCACGCCGGAGACGGGCGGTCGGGAAGCGCGCGAGGCGATCGACGACTGGGGCGCGCGCGTCGGGGGATCCGCGCAGATCGGACGCCGCGTGCGCTTTCACATGGGAGCGAGCCGCCGCGTCCGCTTCCCTTCGCTGCGGGAACTGTATTCGGGCGCGCTCGGCCGCTTCGTCCCCAACCACGAGCTTGCGCCGGAGGTCCTGCGCGCGGTGGAGAGCGGCGTCACCGGGACGGTGGAAGCGTTCGGGGCGGAGGTCGAGGCACAGGCCGTGCTTTTCGTCCAGAGTTTCTCGAATGCGATCGTGCGCACGGGGCTCGGGGACGGGAGGTTCCGGCGAGAGAACCGGCGTCGCGTGGACGCGGCCGGGCTCGAACTGCTCGGCGACGCACGGTGGGGCGGGGTGTCCGTGGGCGGCGACCTGACGTGGCAGAATGTGAGCGTGACGGACCAGCGGTTTGAGAGCCGCGGGCTTCGGGCCGAGTACCAGCCCGGGATCGCCGCGGGAGCACATGTGGAGGGCCCGCTCCCCGCGGGGTTCCGGGCGCGGGCCGCGGTGGAGGCGATCGGACGCCAGTATTGCGTCGATCCGGATCTCGACGCCGATGTGGCTCTCGACCCGACGGCGCGCGTCGACCTCGTCGTGAGTCGGGAGTTCGCGATCGGCGGACCCTTCCGGACGCTCCAGACCTCCCTGTCGCTGGACAACCTCGCGGACGCGACGGTCTTCGATCAGTGCGGACTGCCGCAGCCCGGCCGTCTGCTGCGGCTCCAGTTCCGGCTCTTCTAGTCGCGGGCGGACCGTAGCCGTGTCGAGACTCCGCGTCGCCTACAGCGCCGGGTATACGGTGCCGCTGCCCGAGGGTCATCGATTCCCGATGGGAAAGTTCCTCGCGCTGAGGCGGATCCTCGAACGCGACGGGATCATCGAGCCGAAGGACGTCGTCGAGCCGGAGGAGGCCGCGTGGGAGGACTTGGCGCTGGTGCACACGCCGGAGTACCTCTACAAGCTCCGGCACGGTACCCTCGGGGGCGCGGAGGAACGACGCCTCGGGCTCCCGTGGTCGCCCGCGCTCGTCCGTCGGTCGCGACTCGCCGTCCGGGGCACGGTCAATGCGGCGTGGATGGCACTGGAAGATGGCGTGGCGGCGAACCTGGCCGGCGGGACGCACCATGCATTTCCGGATCACGGGGAAGGGTTCTGCGTCTTGAACGATGTGGGCGTCGCCGTCAGGGTGCTGCGCCGCGGCGGGTGGATTCGCCGCGCGCTCGTCGTGGATCTCGATGTCCATCAGGGGAACGGCACGGCCGCCGTGTTCGCCGACGACCCGGACACCTTCACGTTCTCCATGCACGGGGCGGGCAACTACCCGTTCCGGCCCACCCCGTCGGACCTCGACGTGGCCCTGCCCGATGACACGGGAGACGAGGAATACGAGGAGGCGCTGCGGCGATTCCTCCCCGAGGCCGTGTCCCGGGCGCGTCCCGACCTCGTGTTCTATCTCGGTGGCGTGGATGTCCTCGCCGGCGATCGTTTCGGGCGTCTCGCGCTCACGCGCGCCGGCCTGGAGCGAAGGGAGCGGCGGGTCATCGGCACGTTGCGCGGGGAGGGTCTCCCGCTCACGCTCCTCCTGTCGGGCGGGTACGCGGCCACGCACCGACTGACCGCGGAACTGCACGCGATCGCGCACAGGACGGCGCGCGAGGTCGAAGCGCGGCGCGAGCGCGGCGACATGAGGGCGACAGCATGAGGGCGACAGCATGAAGGCGGCGCGGCCCTCCCGCCGGGCACGGGCGGAGGAGGCGGTCGAAGCCGCGCGCGGGGCGGGCTATTTCGCCAGCGTGACTCTGCGTCTGCCAAGCATCGAGCCCGAGGCGGTGCTCGCCTCGCCGCCGATCGGCGTGCGCGGCTTCTGGCAGAGCGGCCCGCACTGGATCGCGCACGCGGGCTCCGCGGCGGAAATCGACAGCCGGGAGGGCGTGGCGGGACCGCCGCGCGGCGATCTCATCGCCTGGATGCGGGAGCGTGCGGCGAAGCTGTTCGCGGAACCGTGGGTCCTCGACCTGGACGGCGAGGCGCGGCGGCCGCGCATGCACGGTGGCTTCGCCTTCGACTCCGCGCGCCGCGCGGATCGGGAGCCGGGCTTCTGGGAGGCGTTCCCGAGTGCGCGCTTCGTGCTGCCGGCCTACGAAGTCGAGGCGGACGAACGTGGCGCGTGGCTGACGGTGACGCGCCGCTTCCCGTCCGACACCTCCGGCGATCAGGCCATCGATCGACTCCGGCGGCGCGCGACACGCACGCGCGAACAATTGGCCAGGCTCGAGCGCCAGGGGGCGGTGCCGGGACCCGTCCCGTCCGCGACCGCCATCGAGGAACTCGTGAATCGCCGGCAATGGCAGCACGCTGTCGACGGGATACTCGGCGAGATCCGGTCCGGCCGGGTTCGAAAGGTCGTGCTCGCGCGTTCCGTCGACATCACGCTCGGGAGGCCGCCGGACTCCGCCGCCGTTCTCACCGCTCTGCGCACGGCGAACCCGCTCGCGCATCTCTACCTGATGCAGTTCGCGCGCGACCGCTTTTTCGTCGGCGCCGCCCCGGAGTTGATCGGTTCGCTGCGCGGCCGGCGTTTTCGCACGATGGCGGTCGGCGGGTCGACGCCGCGCGGCGCGGATCCGGCATCGGACGCGTGGCTTGGCCGCCAGTTGATCGATAGCCGCAAGAACCGGGAGGAACACCTCGTCGTTGTCGAGGACATCGTCAAACGGCTGCGTCAGGCCGGTGTCCGGATCGGAGCGATCCCGAAACCTGCCCTCCTGCGTCTGCCGCGGATCCAGCACCTGCGGACGGACCTCGAGGCGGAAACGCGGCCGGGGACGCATGTCCTGTCGCTTGTGGAGACGCTGCATCCCACCGCGGCCGTGTGTGGCGACCCACGCTCCGACGCGCTCGAGATGATCCGCGCGCGCGAGGTGGCGAGTCGCGGCTGGTACGCGGGTCCGGTCGGCTGGTTCGACGAAGACGGTAACGGGGAGTTCGCCCCCGCGTTGCGCGGTGGAGTAGCGAGGGGCCCGCTCCTGCGGCTCTACGCCGCCGCAGGCCTCGTGAGTGGCTCCCGGGCTCGGGCGGAATGGGACGAGACCCGGGTCAAGCTGCAGACGATGCTCGCGGCGTTCGGTGTCGCGCGGATGCGGTGAACCGGACCCCGGCCGCCGCCAATCGGAACACGCTGTGGGCCCGGGCGCTCGTCGATGGGCTCGCCCGCCGCGGAGTGTCGCATGCCTGCCTGGGTTCCGGATCCCGCTCGGCCCCCCTCGTGGAAGCGCTGGCCTCAGACGACCGGTTCACCCTTCACCCGCACGTGGATGAGCGGAGCGCAGCCTTCTTCGCTCTGGGCGTGGGCGCGGCGAGCGGACGGCCGGCGGCGGTCGTCACGACGTCCGGCACGGCCGCGGCCAACCTCTTCCCGGCGGTTGTGGAGGCGAGCCAAAGCGAGATCCCCTTCCTCGCGCTGACGGCAGACCGACCGGCGGCGCTGAGGGGCACGGATGCGAACCAGACGATCGACCAGCGGGATCTCTTCGGCCGCTATCCCCGGCGATCGATCGATCTCGAGCTTCCGGAGCCGACGGCGGCGGGACTCGCCAGCCTGGGAGCCGCGGTGGAGGCGGCGTGGCGCGCGGCACTCGGGCCTCCCGCCGGACCGGCGCATCTGAACGTTCAGTTCGCGAAGCCGCTCGAGCCGGTTCGCGTGCCGGGCGACGTACCGGCCGGGCTGGAGCCACGCCTCCTCGACTCCGCGACGCCCGGTGACGCGCCCGCAGCCCCGCCGCCCGACGCCGGCGGCGCACTCGCCGCCCTGCTGCGGGGCGCGCGGCGACCGCTCATCGTCTGCGGCCCCAACCAGCGGCCCGGGATCGGCCGCGCCGCCCTCGCGCTGGCGGCCCGCGTTCGCGCTCCGCTCGTGGCCGACCCGCTCTCCGGCGCCCGTTTCGGCTCCGGCGCGGAGCGATGGACGATGAGCAGTGCCGATCTCGCGCTGCGTGCCGACGAAGTCGCCGCGGCGCTGCGCCCGGATCTCATCGTGCGAGTCGGACGCGCGCCGACCTCCGCGGCGGTCTGTCGCTACCTGGAAAGGCACGCGGCCGCGCCGCAGTTCGTTCTCGACGCGACGCACCGCTGGCGGGATCATCTCGCCACGAGCGCGCGACCGCTGACCGGCGATCCCGTCGCGACCCTCGACCGTGCGGCCGCGGCCGACCCCGAAGAGGCCGCAGAGGCGGAAGTGGCCTGGGGCGAGCGGTGGCGGGCAGTGGACCGCGCGGCCCGCGCCGCGGTCGAGCCGCCGCTGGCGGAGATGTGGTTCGAGGGCGCCATCGCCGACGCCATGGCGGAAAGCCTCCCGGAAGGGACGCCGTGGCTCATCGGCAACTCGATGCCGATTCGCGATGTGGACGCCTTCACGCGCGCGACGGATCGACCCCTGCGCACCCTTGGTCTGCGAGGCGCAAGCGGCATCGATGGCAATGTGAGCGCGGCCCTCGGCGCCGCCGCCGCCTCGGGCCGGCCCGCCGCCGCGCTCATCGGCGACCTCACGCTGCTCCACGATGTGGGGGCGCTGTTCGCGGATCGCTCGCCGGGGATCCCGCTTCACCTCGTCGTCATCCAGAACCGCGGCGGCGGCATCTTCCACATGCTGCCGATCCGCGAGCACGACCCGCCCTTCACCCCCTACGTGGTCATGCCCCAGTCCATCGATCTGGGCGCGGTTGCCGCCGCAGCCGGAATCCCGCACCGTCTCGTCTCCTCGGCCGCCGAACTGCGGGAGGCGCTGAAGCAGGCACTGAAGCCGCCGGGCGCGGAATCGGAGGGCCGGGGTCTTCGCCTCACCGAGGCGTGCGTCGAGCGTGAACACAACTGGAAGCAGCGCGCCGCCGCGATCGAAAGCGCGAAGGAGGCGGCGCGCCGCGAGATCTGAGGGAGAACCCCCATGGCAGAAACCTTTTCCCCCCCGGAAAGCGGCGTCGACTGGGAGCCGGCCGGCGAATACCGGGACATCACCTATCACAAGAGCGACGGGATCGCCCGCATCGCCTTCAACCGGCCCGAGGTCCGCAACGCGTTCCGCCCCGACACGCTGTTCGAGATGTACGAGGCGTTCCTGGACGCGAGGGATGATGAGGAGGTCGGCGTCGTCCTCCTCACGGGCAACGGACCTTCGAGGGACGGGAAGTGGGCCTTCTGCTCCGGCGGCGACCAGCGGGTGCGCGGGACGGCCGGGTACGTGGGGAAGGATGGGGTCGCGCGCCTCAACGTCCTCGAACTCCAGCGTCTCATTCGCTCGATGCCGAAGCCGGTCATCGCGCTCGTCGCCGGATACGCGATCGGCGGCGGCCATGTGCTGCACGTCGTGTGCGACCTCACGATCGCGGCGGACAACGCCGTGTTCGGCCAGACGGGGCCGAAGGTCGGGAGCTTCGATGGCGGGTTCGGTTCGTCCTACCTCGCCCGCTCGGTGGGGCAGAAGAAGGCGCGGGAGATCTGGTATCTGTGCCGACAGTACGGAGCGGACGAGGCCGAGCGGATGGGACTCGTGAACAAGGTCGTCCCGCTGGCGCGGATGGAAGCGGAGGGGGTCGACTGGGCGCGCGAAATCCTCGGAAAGAGCCCGCTCGCGATCCGGTGCCTGAAGGCCGCCATGAACGCGGACTGCGACGGCCAGGCCGGACTGCAGGAACTCGCGGGCCATGCGACGATGCTCTTCTACATGACCGAGGAGGGTCAGGAAGGGAAGAACGCGTTCCTCGAGAAACGTCCGCCGAACTTCAGACAGTATCCGTGGCGTCCCTAGCGCCCGGCAGTGCGGGAGCGTGGCTCGCCGGCGCGCGCCCGCGCACGCTGCCGGCCGTGGTGGGGCCCGTGCTCGCGGGCGGGGGGTTGGCATGGGTGGACGACGGTTTCGCCGTTGCACCCTTTCTCGCGGCGCTCGGCGCAGCGCTTCTGATTCAGGTCGGCACGAACTTCGCGAACGACTATTCGGATTTCGCGCGCGGGGCGGACACGGCCGACCGGCTGGGGCCGCCGCGCGTGACGCAGACCGGCCTTTTGACCGCGGCCGCCGTGCGCTTCGGGGCGGCGGTCTCGTTCGCTCTCGCAGCCGCGGTGGGCGTCTACCTGGTGATCGTCGGGGGATGGCCGATCGTGTGGATCGGCGTCGGGGCGATCGTCGCGGGGGCCTGCTACACCGGTGGCCCATGGCCGTACGGATACCACGGGCTGGGTGATCTCGTCGTGCTGATCCTGTTCGGTCCCGTCACCGTAGCGGGCACGTATTACGTGCAGGTCTCCCGCTGGTCGCCCGAGGCGCTGCTCGCGGGGTTCGGCGCGGGCGCGCTCGCCACGGCGATCCTGGTCGTGAACAACCTGCGCGACATCACCACGGACGCGGCGGCTGGCAAGCGCACTCTGGCCGTGCGGATCGGCCCGTCCGCGACGCGCGTGCAGTACTCTCTGCTCGTCGTCGCCGCTACCGCCGTGCCCCCCGTCGGCGTCATGGCGGGGTGGTTCCCGCCGGGGACGCTGCTGGCGTCGGGCGCGGCCCTGTTCGCGGCCGCTCCGCTGCGCGTCGTGTGGACGTACGAAGATCCGCGGACGCTGAACCCCGCGCTCGCTGCCACCGCGCGGGCGACGGGGGCCTACGGCCTCCTGTTCGCGGTCGGTTGTCTGTGGTGAGCGACCCCGCGACCCCCGCCCCGGCGTCGTCCTTCGCGCTCGCGTCGCGCGACCGGGCGTGGTCCGCGGCGGAGGTCCGCGCCGCGAGCGGAACTGTGGCGGCGATCCTGGAAGAAGAAGGGGTGGGAGCGGGGGCCGTCGTCGCTCACCAGTTCCCGCTGGATCCGGGTGGCGCGGTCGCCCTCGCCGCGGTCGCGCTGGAGACCGCGCCAGGCGTCGGCCGGGTGCTCGCGCCCGCACACGCGGAGTGGACGCCGCACGAGCGGGACGCCTTCATCGCGGCGATCCAGCCGGCCGCCGCCCTCACGGGGAAGTCCGCGGGGTGGCCGACTGCCGGGTGGAGGTCGCGGGGGCTCACGGTCCCCGGAATCGGAGAGATCGCCCTGCACCTGCGCGATGCCGCCCCGGCGCATCCGCCCGCTCCCGCGTCCTTCCCGGCGCAAGCGGGTCCGCCCGGGACCGGGGTCGTCCTCCCCACGTCCGGCACCGAGGGCTTGCCCCGCTTCGTCGCCCACGCATGGCGGTCGCTGCGCGCGAACGCCAGCGCCTCGAACGAGCGCCTCGGGTTCGGCGCGGGCGACCGATGGCTCGCGACGCTGGCCTGGGCGCACGTCGGGGGGCTCGCCGTGCCGCTGAGGGCCGCGGCCGCCGGCGCCACGGTCGCGCTGGCGGGGCCGCGGTTCGACACCGCCTCCGTCGCCCGGGCGCTCGACGAATTCGCCGTGACGCACCTCTCGCTCGTGCCGGCCATGCTGCACGGGCTGCTGGCCGTTGGCGCCCGGCCGCCGGGCTCTCTGCGCGCCGTCCTGCTGGGCGGGGCGGCGACCCCGCCGGATCTGGCGGAGCGGGCCCTGTCCGCCGGGTGGCCGATCGCGCTGACGTACGGATTGACCGAGGCGGGGTCGCAGGTCACCACGGCCACTCCGGCGGAAGTGCGCGCCGGCGACCGGTCGAGCGGCGTTCCGCTGACCGGCGTCGAAGTGCGGATCCGCCCGCCCGGCGACGCGGCCGCGGAGCCGGACGGCGCGGCGGCCCCGGGCCACATCGACGTGCGCGGCGACACGCTGTTCCGGGGATACGCCGGAGAGCCCGCGCGGCCCGCCGGCGCCTGGTTCGCGACCGGTGACCTCGGTCGGCTCGACGAGCGGGGCCGCCTCGAGGTGACCGGGCGCCTGCGCGACCGGATCGTCAGCGGAGGAGCGAACGTCGATCCCGCCCAGGTGGAGGCCGTGCTCGCCGCCCACCCCGAAGTCGGCGAAGCCGCCGTGATCGGCGTCCCGGATGACCGGTGGGGGCAGGTCGTGGTCGCCATCGTCGCCGGGGACGATCCCGATCTTCCCGCCCGCCTCGATCCCTGGTGCCGCGAACGGCTGTCGGGTCCGCGCCTGCCCCGCCGCTGGGAGATGCTGGACCGCCTCCCCCGGACCGCGACGGGCAAGGTGGATCGCGCCCGCCTGAGACTTGACTTGAGAGGCGCGCCTTCTTTGACATCGAAGGGCGATGTCTAGGATTTTGTGGTGAAACCCCACGACTCCCACAATGAGCCGGTAACCGGATGAGCATCGCGGTAAAGCCCACGCTCGCGTGCCAGAAGCACCTCTTTCAACTAGATGAGAGTGCGCACTTCCTCAACTGCGCGTACCTCGGGCCGCTGCCGCGCTCGGTCGCGAATGCCGGGATGGAGGGAATTCGCCGCAAGTGTTCGCCGACCCCCTTCCCGAGCGAGGAGTTCTTCACGGACTGCGATCGTGCCCGGGAGCGCTTCGGGCGACTCGTCAACGCCCCGCCGGGGCGGATCGCGCTCGCCCCTTCCGCATCCTACGGCGTCGAGGTCGCGGCCCGGAATCTCCCGCTCGAGCCGGGGCAGAACATCGTCCTCCTCGGCGAGCAGTTCCCGAGCAACGTCTACGCCTGGCGGCGCGGGGCAGCGGCACACGGATGTGACATCCGCACCGTCGACCGTCCCGGCCCGCCCCCGTCCGCCGCACTCTGGAACGAGCGGCTGCTCGAAGCGATCGGACCGGAGACCGCTGTCGTCGCGCTCCCGCACTGCCACTGGACGGACGGAACCCGGATCGACCTCGAGGCGGCGGGACAGCGGGCGCGCGAAGTCGGCGCCGCGCTCGTCATAGACGGCTCACAGTCCATCGGCGCCGTACCGTTCGACGTGGAACGCATCCGGCCCGACGCGTTGATCACCGTCGGGTACAAGTGGCTCCTGGGGCCCTATTCGACCGCGTTCGGGTACTACGGTCCGCGCTTCGACGACGGCACGCCGCTCGAAGAGACGTGGATCTCGCGTCGCGGTGCAGAGGACTTTCAGGGTCTCGTCGACTATACCGACGACTATCGGGAGGGGGCGGCCCGCTACGACGTCGGCCAGACGTCCAACTTCATCCTCGTCCCGATGCTCATCGAGGCGCTCGACCTGATTCTCGACTGGACCCCCGCCGGCATCCTCGACTATTGCCGCGCCCTGTTGTCCGGCCTCGCGGATGAATTGCGCGTCCGCGGCTGGGCGATCGAGGACGACGAGTGGCGCACGGGGAACGTCCTCGGCGTCCGCCTGCCCGCGGGCTGCGACCTGGCCGAGGTGGACGCCCGCCTCGCGGAGGCCCGCGTGTACGCCTCCCTGCGCGGCGACGCGCTGCGCGTCTCGCCCAACGTCTACAACGAACCCCGCGACATCGACGCCCTCCGCCAGGTGCTGTCCACGTTTGCGTAGGCGATAGTTGCATGGTGTGGGAGCGCCGGTCCGGCGACGGCCCAGCTCCCACACTCCCGGCTACATGCGCCCGGCGTCGGGCACGCCGAAGACCGGAAGTTCCTCGACCGCGAACTGGCGCGCGGTGAGGATCGTGCCCGCGATGTCGAGCTCGAAGCCTGCGAATCCGCGCGGATCGTCGAGTTCGTTGGAGAGCGTCATGCGCGTGCTACTTCCCCGCGGCCAGACGACGCTCCCGTTCTTCCGCAACTCGATCACGAGTGCTCCGCCTTGGACATCGATCGGATTAGAGCACGAGAAGAGCAACGCGGTGGTCGCAAGCAGCCATCTGATCATCGGAAGTCTACCGGACTGCATACTGCGGCTTCAGCCCTGATGGCGCGGGAGCCCGCGCACTGTTCGAACTCCGGTACCGTCCGTCGCCCCCATCGGCGGTATCGTATCGGACCAATGTCGGACGATGCTGCGGACGCGCCCGGTTACGCGGTCCACGAGTAGCGCCGCGCGGCCGCCCCGGGCGCGGTCCACGGTTGTCGTGCCCTCCGGACCGCTGAGCGTGAGGACATCAAGCGTCTCCGCCCAGGCGGGGTCGAAAGGGATCGCGAATGCGAACGCGCGATTGTCGTCATCGATCCCGTGAGCGACCGGAGTCGGCGTGAAGCTGACCGAGAACAGGCTCCGTCCCTCCGCGTCGCGACCCGACAAACGGTACGGGCCGGGCTGCGATGGACGACGCGCGGCGGTCCGAAATACGAAGGCGGGTTCCAGCCGCAGTTCGCCATCGTCGACGCCGCCCCAGAGCAGGAGCATGTCGCCCCGCGCGGTTCGGCGATCCGCCGCCTGCGCCGACGCCGAGATCCCGGCACTGCCGGCGTCCGCGAGGCGGAACTCCAGCATCCTCGTGAAGCTGTAGTCGCTGATCCACTGGGGATAGCAGTAGGACATGAGGTCCCGGTATCCCTCCGGGTTGAACAGGTGCCCGAGACCCGGCCCGTCACCGCCGCTGCCGTCGCCGTCGTCGCCGCCGTTCCCGAAATCGTGTCCCCACACCCCGATATGGCCATCGGGCCACGGATAGTCGGCGTCGACCGCCCCGGGGTCGGTGAGGGGTTCGTCACACGGGGTATGCGGGCGACCCAGGTTATGTCCCAACTCGTGCGCGAACACGAGGCGGAGCCGACCCGTTCTCTGCAGCAGCCGGTCCGGGCCGTGCGAGCCCGTGAGAGAACTCTGCCCGCCCAACATTCCGAGACCATCGATCCAGGACGCGTCGGGGTGTCGCGAGAGCGGCTTCGGGACTCCGAAGATCCCGGCGTAGTGCTCCCCGGGGTCTTCCGCTTCCATCACCCTGAGCAGTTCGATCTCGCGAATGAGGCCGATGGCCCCCGCCTCCGACGTGTCCGCCCACGTATGGTAGGGTTCGCGGAGCGCCGCCACCTGCAGGTCGCCGACGGGCAGCACCGTGCGGGCGTAGCGCAGCACGCTCCGGCCGACGGCCGAGCCCCCTCCCGTGCCCGCCTCCGCGAGTTCGCGCGCGAATGCCGCCACGCCCGGATTCACATCCCGGTTCTCCTCCGAATGGTACTGCACGGGGACGAGTGTCACGCGCAGCGGGGGCACCGGCCGCACGTCGAGGTCGTGCCGGCCCTCGGCCGGGAACCGCGACCGGCTCGAGGAGGTCAGGGGGAGCGTGCCCTCCGCGTCGAGTTCCACGACCATGCTCACGCCCGGTTGCAGGACGTGGCCCGGTATGGCGGCGTTGAAGGATCTTTCGAGCCGGCTCTCGTCGACGGCCAGCGGGATCCCTCCGCCGGGTGCGTCAAGCTCCGTCCGGTACGTCTCCACGCCGTCGCGGAAGAAGGTCGCCGTCGCCCCCGGCCGGAAGCCGTTGACTTCGTCGGCGGTCGCGAAGACGCGAAGGAGGGCGCGCCGGTTGGCGACCAGCGGTACGCCGCCCTCCCGGTCCTGCGCCGCCTGCGTGAGATAGGCGTAGGGCACGGACATCGTGACCGAGGCGGGGTTGGACACGACGAGGGGGTCCCCCGCGACGAGATCGAACCCGTCGCAACGATCCGCGCAGGCTTCGGCCAGCGCCTCGTCCGAGCCGACGGTCACGGAGACCGGGGAATCGGCGGCGTCGCCCGGCGTGAGCGTCACGGTGGCGCTCGCCGTGGTGCCCGCCCGCACCAGGACCGAATCGACCGAGAGCGTCCCCCCCTGGGCGAGAAGCGGGAGCCGGACGTCGAAGGGCGCACCCTCAAGTATCCGGGCCTCGATTCTGGCGGGTCCCGGAGCCGTCGCCTCCTCATCGTCCGTTCGCGCGAGGCGCACGGGGAAGGCGAAGGCGGCCTCGTTCCCCCCGAGGGTCAGCCGTTCCAGACTCCGCAGGCCCGCGAGCGCGCCCGGGGGCAGGGCGCTCAGTTCGTTGTCCTGCAGATACAGTTCCCGCAGGCCGGCGAGGTCGCCGAATATGCCCGCCGGAAGCGCCTGCAGCCGATTATCGACCAGGGAGAGCCATTCGAGCCTGCGGAGACCCGCGAACACGCCCGGGGGCAGGTCGGCGATCAGGTTTCCCGCCAGATCGAGCACCTCCAGACTGGAGAGATCGGAGAAGGCCCCGGAGGGAAGGGCTTTCAGGCGGTAGTCCTGGAGTGCGAGCCACTCGAGGCCGGAGAGCGCGCTCAAGTCGTCCGGGCGCAGTTCGCCGAGGACAGCTCCGGTGCCGGCCTCGAGGGCTGATTCCCGCGCCCTGATCCTCAGAGAGCGGAGCGCGGCCAGCGCCTGCCCGTCCGGGGCGCTGCAGTCGTCGGCCCGGAGCCCGCGCACGATCGCGTCGCGCACGGCGGCCGTCCGGTCGCACACTCCCTCACGGATGACGACCACGGCGCTCGAAGGAGGGGCGAGCACGAAACCGCTCCCGGTCGCGGGTCGCTCCAGCGTAACGGTGAGGACTTCCCGGGGCGGCTCGATCTCATCGTCGTCGGCGATCCGGATCTCGATGACGGCGCCGCTCGCTCCCCCGGGGACTTCGACCGCGCCCTCGCTTGCGGCCAGCACGTCCGCCGAATCCGCGTCATCCGTCAGCCGCGCGTCATCCACGCCCAGCGTATAGCGCACGGTCAGCCGCGACTCCGCAGGGTCGTCGAGCACGACTTCGACTCGCGCGATGCCGCCTTCCCGAGCCTGCGCCACGCCGAAGGAGAGCGCGACGCCGACCCCGACCGTCGCCTCGAACCGCTGCGCGACCGAAAGCCCCCCGCCATCGCGGGCCGCCACTTCCAGGGTCGCGGACCCCGGCGCGACCCCTTCCACCGTCACCCGATTCCCGGCCACCGTCACGCGGGCCACGCCGGCGTCGCGGGACGTCGCGGCAAACGTCAGCGCGTCGCCGTCCGGATCCCGGAACCAGGGGGCCACGTCGATGACCGCCGGATGCCCGAGCCGCACGTCGAGGTCGGGAAGGGCGTCCACCGCCACCGGACTCCGGTTCCCCGGGGGCTCCGGCGGCGTGACCTCCGTTCCGCAGGCGCTGATCCCCACTATCCCCGCTGCGGCCGCGAGCGCGGCCATGGCCCGGCGGATGCCGAATGGAGGCCGGGAACGAGCCACGGGTCCGATCCGATCCCTAGCTGGCTCTGGGCGGAGGCTCCGGTCGGGGGCCGGGCCCCTCTTGCCGCCTCACCATCACCCGTCCGCCGCTCTCGCTCCGGGCGATGAACCCGAGGAGGTGGAGGTATCCGATCACGAACCGGTTGCGCGCCCATCGAGCCAGGATGACCGCGTCGCCCCGCTCGGGATGCGGGCTAACCCCCGGGATCCAGGCGGCCATGCGATCCGCGCCGGCCGTCCGCAGCACCCGGGAAACCGTGAGCCACACGCGAGCCCGCTGCCGGACGATGAAGAACCCGTCGTCTCCCTGCCGCTGGTAGAGTGGGAGGAAAACCCGGCCCGCGAACGCCGTCTGCACGGGTCCGCGCCGATCCACGGCGAGTTCTTGCCCGGCCTCGACCACGTCGAAGTTCGTGAACCCCGGGTGCATCCGGAATCCGTCCTCTTCCGACACCACATGGCGGTAGCGCACATCCAGCACGCGCGGCAGACCCTCCGCCCGGCGGGCGAGACGAGCCCTCCGCTCCTCCCCCCCCGGAGCGCTTCCTTCCTCGATCAGTCCGAGAGCCTCAAGCAGGATCCACACCGCCTCCTCGTGCGCGTCGATGGACGACGCGGCCCGGTGCTGCCCCGCCTCGATGCCGATGTTCGCCCAACCCAGGCGATCGAAGTAGTGAAGCATGGCCCCGTCGATCTGCTCCTCCAGCCCCAGGACCACCGGGACGGGAAGGCAGAGCGCGAGCGCCCGGTTCTGAAGTGTGTCCCCGAGCGTCGTGAAGGGCGCGCTTTCCGACGAGGTGGTATGCAGGTCGAGGACATGGATGGGCCCCCGCGCGCGCCGTTGTTCCGATTGGAAGGCGGCCAGCAGGTCCCGTTGCTCCGCCAACTCGGCGCTCCCCACCATCGGCGCCCGGTCGCCGTCCCGCGCCGACCCTCCGCCCCGCAGAGACTCCAGCACCGCGTCCACGCGGTCATGCTGCCACACGCGGTTGAGGTCCTCGTCGATGAACCGCGTCCCCGCCGCATGCGCCTGCAGATTGCCGCGAAGGCCCACCAGGTCCCCGCGCATCCGAAGCCGGCTCTCCGAGAGGACGCCCATTACCCGTTCCAGCGCCTCGATACCCGCCGGCTCATTCCCGTGCAGCGATGCGATGCAGATGACGAGCGGCCCGGGCTCGGCGCCCCGGTACGCGCCGATTCGCCGTCCCTGGTCGCCGGGCTCCTCGATGGCCGTCGAGGATGTCGGGTGCTTCACGCGCCGGGTCGGTGCAGCGTTTCCGCCTTCGCCGCGAACACGAAGTCGCTCTCCGTCAGTCCGTCGATCTTGTGCGTCCAGATCCGGACGACGACCCGTCCCCAGGCGAGGAACAGGTCCGGGTGATGGTTCTGTTCCTCCGCCATCTCGCCCACGCGATTCACGAAGCCGAGCGCCGTCACGAAGTCCGGGAAGCGGTATTCCTTCTCGAGGTGGTGCCCGTCCACGACGCTCCAGTCGGCCCCCAGTTGTTCCGCGAGCGCGTCGAGGGCCTCTCCCTCAAGGGGTGGCACCCCGCCTCGACAGGGGATGCACTGCTGCTGCGCGAGCGGTATCGACATGGCTGGTCTCCGTGGGTGCTGTCGCCTCCGCAGGCGTGGAGGAGACGGACGAAGAGAATCGCCGCATCGGTGGGGCGGCGCAACGCTCCCGGAGGCGCTCGGGGGACGGTCGAAACGCGCTCAGGGCGCGTCGGCAACCGCTTGCAGGAGTTCCTCATAATCCGGCTCAACGCCCGCATCTTCCGACACCCACGCGTACGCCACCCTGCCGTCCGTTCCGATCACGAACGCCGACCGCTTGGCGACACCCCGGAAGCCGTGAAACTCCTCGTACAACACGCCCCAGTCACGCGAGACCGTGCGGTTGAAGTCGGAGAGGATGGGGAAGGGGATGCCTTCCTCGGTCCTGAATCGGGAGGTGACGAACGGGCTGTCCACGGAGATCGCGAACACGGCGGCGTCGAGCGACGCATACGCGCTCCACTCATCCCGTACCCGGCACATCTCCGCCGTGCAGACCGAGGTGAACGCGAGAGGGAAGAAGAGGAGCACGACCCGGTCGCGGCCGAGGTGATCCCCCAGATCGATCGTTCCCCCGGCTTCGTAGGGCAGCGTGAACGGCTCCACGCGGTCGCCGACCGAGATCTTCGTGCTGGAAGTCATATCAGAACGCGCCTCCTCCGCCTCCGCCGAATCCGCCGCCCGAGAATCCGCCGCCCCCCGAGATCCCGCCGCCCGGGAAGCTCGAGCTCTGGGCGCTGCGCGGCGCGGACTGCATCACGCCGTGCGTCTCCGCGGACATGCTGTTCAGGTTCGAGACCAGAATGTGAGAGTTAAACGTCGATAGGGCATGCCCATGATACCAGTCCGGGGGTTCGCGATACAGGTCCCGGAAGGCCCTGGCCCACTGCGCCGCGACGCCCAGCGCCATGGCGTACGGCAGACACTTCTCGAACATCTCCGGGCCCGTGATCTTCCGCCTGTAACGGTCGGATTCGACGCGCGTGAGGAACTCCTCGAACCCCTTCACCTGCCGCAGCAGTTCCGTCCCCCTCTTCGTGCGCGCCGGCATGAGGAGCCCGAAGATCATGATGACGAGCGCCGAGGCGACGGCCGCCGCCAGTACGGCCGGCATCGCCAGCGGGAGCACGGCCTGGACCTGGACGAGCAGCCCGCCGAAGAAGATCACGATTCCGACCAGGAACCCCAGCCCCACGTACTTCCCGCGGACCATGGCCGGCGATTCGGTATACACGCCGTGCTCGATAAGCGTCGCCAGCAACGTCGACTTCAGTTGCGGCAGGTCCTTGTAGAAGCGGTCCTTGAGGTCCGAGAGCCGGCGGGTCGTTCGCCCCCCGAAGACCGACCGCAGGAGCGCACTCTCGTGCGGAGCCAGGGGGTCGCCCGCAGTGTCGCGTCGCTCGAAGAGGTAGTCCTTCTCCCCGCGGTCCTCGATCGTCAGGTGCCCCCGGACGGCGAGGTCGATCAGCGTCGCCGTGATGTCGCGCAGATCGGCGCGGTTGTCGATGATGACGCCGACCTCGGCGGGCGTCAGGTCGCCGGGCGGCTCGTAGCGCGGCTCGATCGACCCGATTTCGGGGTCGCGACCCCGTTCGTTCCAGCGGCGGTACATGAAGGCGAGGGCGAAGAAGGGCAGGAAAAGCGGCCAGTTCGCGAACAGGTACCTGCCCGCGAGGTCGATCGCCGTGGGCCGCCGGACGACCCCGGCATCCCATCCGATGCCGATGGTCAGGCCTTCCCGGAAGCCGAGCGGTCCGTCGGTGCGCACGTCGACCCGGCTTCCCGTGACGTCGACCGCCGCGTCCTGGCCTGTCGCACCGTACCCGCCGGTGAAGGCGTGGGCGCGCACGCCCTCGACCGCCGGCGGAAGGCTCACGGTCGCGCTCGCCGTCTCGATCGGGACCGGCCATTCGGTCCCCGTCACGTTCCAGTACAACTCGTCGTACGCCTCGACGATGCCGTCTCCTCCTTCATCGGCTGCGAAGAAGCGGAGCCCGTTCGTCACGCCGTAGGAGAGCCGGACCGTGCGCACCGCGTCGACCGCGCCCGGCACCCAGATCTTCGTGTTCAGGTAATCCCCATCGCGCTTCGTCTCGTAGCGCAGGGGGTTCCCGTCCGCGTCCGTCACCGCCTCCACGGAAAGGCGCAGCTTGTAGCGGAATCCGTTGCTCGGGTACTCGACGGAAATCGTCCGGTAGATGCCGTTGTAGCTTCCATCGAAGCGGGGCCGGATCGTTTCGGTCACCTCGATGGATCCGTTCTCCAGCACCCGGATGTCGGCGTGGAAGCTCTCGATGAGCCAGGAGCGCTCCTGCGCGGCCGCCGGGGAAGGGGAAAGGCAGAGGGCCCCGACCATGGCGCCGACCATCGCGCCGACCATCGCGCCGACGGTGACGCCGACCATCGCGCGCGCCGGCATGGCGGCTCGGGCCGCGACTTCCGCGGCTCGTCGCGGATGCCGCCGCCTCACGAGAACGCCACCTTCGGCCCCTCGCGCCTCCGCTCGTCGTCGAGTGAGAAAAACTCCCGGCGCGTGTGGCCGAACATCCCGGCGAGCAGGTTCGTCGGGAAGACCTGGGTCTTCGTGTTGTAGTCCCGGACGACGGCGTTGTAGTAGCGTCGCGCGTTCTGCACCGCCTCCTCGATCTCATCGAGGGAGCGCTGGAGGTCGGTGAACGCCTCGACCCCCCGCAGCTGGGGATATGCCTCGGAGAGCGCGAACAGCCTCCCGAGGGCCCCCGCGAGGGCTCCCTCCGCCGCACCCGCCTCGGCGGGCCCCCGCGCCCCCATGGCCCGGTTCCTCGCCTCTACCACGGCCTCGAGCGTCTCGCGTTCGTGGCCCGCCGACGCCTCCACCGTCTTCATGAGGTTGGGGATGAGATCCCAGCGGCGCGTGAGCTGGACGTCGATGTCGGCCCAGGCGCTGTTCACGCGTACGCGCAGCCGCACGAGGCCGTTGTACATCCCGATGACGATGAAGGCGACCACCGCGAGTATGATCACGAACCACAACATGGCTTGCCTCTGTTTCCGCTTATGCTCCGCGCCCCAGGCGGAGGATGATCTCGAACTCGTCCTCCGTCACCGGCATGACCGAGAGTCTCATGCCGCGTTTCATCACATTGATAGTCTCGAGGCCGGCCGTTTCTTTCATCATCTGCCGGGTCACGGGCGTCCCGAAGGTCTCCACGTAACGGAAGTCCGGGCACCACCAGCGGGGGTTCTCCCGGCTCGACTTCGCATCGAAGTAGTTGCTGTCCGGATCGAACTGCGTGGAGTCCGGGTGCGCCGGGCCCGCGACCTCCGCCACGCCGTAAACGCCGAGCACCTTCGTGTTGGAGTGATAGATGAGGATCTTCTCGCCCGGATTCATCCGGTCGCGCATGAAGTTCCGGACCTGGTAATTTCGCACGCCGTCCCATTCCGTCTCGCCATCCCGGGCGAGGTCGTCGATCGAGTACACGTGCGGTTCGGTCTTGGCCAGCCAGTATCCGGTGATTTCAACCGGCATGTCACGCCTTCCTTGCTCGTTTTCTGCCGCGTCCCGACGGCGCGCGGACGTTTCGCGCGGATGGGCCGAATCTACCGGCACGGCCGCGCACCGTGAACCCCGTGCTCCGGCACTCCTGGTCGCTCGCGGTCGCTCGCGGACCTCTGCGACACGACAGTAGTTTGCCTGAACCGGAACGGGCGCGCAGCCGCCCTGAGAGGTCACGGCGCACGGAGAACGCATGAAAATTCCGCTGTATCAGCTCGACGCCTTCTCGGACCGGCCCTTCGCGGGCAATCCGGCCGCGGTGTGTCCGCTCGAGGCGTGGCTCGATGACGATGTCATGCAGCAGATCGCGGCGGAGAACAACCTCTCCGAGACCGCGTTCTTCGTTCGCGATGGCGCGGGCGAGGAGGGCGGGTTCGGGCTCCGCTGGTTCACGCCCGTTTCCGAGGTCGACCTCTGCGGACATGCGACGCTGGCCTCCGCCTGGGTCATTCTCCAGAGGTTGGCGCCGGACCGCGAGAGTGTGCGCTTCGAGACGAGAAGCGGCGAACTCATCGTGGAACGGGGCGAAGGAGATCTCCTCGTGATGGATTTTCCGGCGCGTCCCGCGATGTCGCGCGAAGCTCCTCGCGCCCTGGTGGAGGGATTGGGAGCGGAACCCGCGGATGTTCTGGCCTCGGACCGGGACTATCTCGTACTCCTGGATGCCGAGGACGACGTCCGGAAGCTGAAGCCGGATTTCACCCGGCTGCGCGGACTGGATCGCCTCGGGATCATCGTGAGTGCGCCGGGAGTGAGCGCGGACTTCGTGTCCCGCTTCTTTGCGCCCAGCGTCGGCGTGCCGGAAGATCCGGTCACGGGTTCCGCGCACTGCACGCTGGCGCCCTACTGGGCCGAGCGGCTCGGCCGCGGCGAGGCGCCGCTCGAGGCGCGGCAGATCAGCGCCCGCGGCGGTACCCTTGTCTGTCGCCACCTCGGGGACCGGGTGACGATCGCCGGCCGCGCGGCGCTCTACCTTTCCGGCGAGATCATGCTGTGACGGATTCCGGAGTGCCGCCGTCTACGGGACGGCGGATGAAACGGCGTATGACTGCGGGCGCGGGGCCGGGCGACCGGCCGGATGCCACGGAGACGCGGGACGGAGCGGGACAGATGATGCGTACGATGCGTACACGGATACGGAGCGGGAGCCTGTGCGCCCTCGGGGTCGGACTCGCCGCCCTGACGACGCTGGGGGCTTTGTGGGCGCTGGCGCCCGCAGACGCCGCGGCGCAGGTCCACGGCGGACACTTCCACGGCCAGCCGTCCGGGGAGCCATCTTCGGGCGGAAACGGCACGCAGTGGGATCTGGGCGGCACCTTCTCCGTGATGGCGCCGCAGGGGCAATTCGGTTCGTACGTTGGGGAGGGGTTCGGGGCGGCGTTCACCGCTCTGCTCGGCTTCGAGGACTCCCCCGCCTTTCGGGTTCGGTTCGACGCCGGCTACGTGAACTACGGTTCGGAGACGCTGGGCGTCCCCCTGTTCGGGGCGACGGATCGGATCCTGACCGACATCGTCACGCGCAACAACGTGGGCTACCTGGGACTCGGCCCCGAGATCCGGCTTCCGCACGGCCCCGTACAGCCCTACGTGAACGGCTTCGTGGGGCTCGGCTATTTCTTCACGGTCAGCACCGTCGAGCGTGGTTGGGATCTCTACGAGTCGCCCGATTACGGAACGACGGTGAACTTCGACGACGTACGCGCCGCGTACGGCTTCGGCGGCGGGCTGGCGATCCCGATCAACCGGTCCGCCAACCCGGGACTGCTGCGGGTCGAGGCCCAATACCGGAGGCACGGCCGCACGGAGTACCTCGTGCCCGGGAGCATCGTCGAGGACGGTTTCGGCGGCAGTTCGTTCTCACCGATCGCTTCGGATGTCGACTTCGTGCTCTTCCAGGTGGGGCTGACGTTCAGAATCTGAGCCGGACCGCTACGGTTGGCCGGGCCGCAACGGCGAGCCGATCCGTTACGGTTGGCCGCGCTCCAGGCGGGATACGGAGCCGTTGAGGTTCACGACATACAGCTCCCCCGAGCCGTCGACGCCGAAGGAGGACACGGCTCCCAGGCTTCCCACATTCCAGCGTCGCTCTTCCGCCGCCCGACCGCCGTCGAGACGGAAGCTCCGCAGGAAGCCGGTGCAGAAGTCCGAGTAGAAATAGTGCCCCGCAATCTCGGGGAGTTGTGAGCCGCGGTATACGTATCCTCCCGTCACCGAGCAGACGCTGCCGTCGTGGACGTACTCGACAACAGGCAGCGTGAGACCCGACATGTCGCACTCGTCACTCTGGTAACAGGCGGACCCTTCCATCGTGCTCCAGCCGTAGTTCACGCCCGCCTCGCCCGCCGGCACCGCGTTGATCTCCTCGCGTTCGTTCTGGCCCACGTCCGCCACGTAGAGCGCATCGCCCGCGAAGTCGAAGGTCGAGCGCCACGGATTCCGCACG
>LXNJ01000065.1_pt1 | contig 66811 bp, 66 predicted proteins | sample 809081 | NCBI WGS metagenome assembly LXNJ01 (sample SAMN04870510, study PRJNA318959) | sponge metagenome | biome: sponge; feature: marine sponge reef; material: water | host: Petrosia ficiformis | place: Greece: Milos, Mediterranean Sea | collected 2013-05-29 | depth 5-7 m
GAAACGCCGAACAACCTCTTCATCGGCGAGGCCAAGGACGAATCAACTTTTGATGCAAATGGCGGCTTGGTATTGGTGCACCAACTCATCCGGCAGTATGTCATGGCGAGGATTCTTGTCGATTTGCTCGGCACCAAACAAAATGTGGTGCCATTCATCGTTTGGAGCGGAGCCAAGCGGCACATCCCCGCTCAAGTTCAATTCATGCTGAAACGGCAATGGCTCAAGGAAAAGAATATCCTGACTTGGAATGGAGTAAAGGGCAAAACCGCTGGCACCGTCTGAATAATGTCCTAACCCTCACTGTAATTCCCGCGTAGGCCGGAATCCACCGCGTGGCCGCATAGGTTCACAACATCCCCACCCCCTACAATCAAACAGGGGGTCCAAATGTCCACCGAGTCCGCTCTTATCCTCGGCATCATCCAGGGAATCACCGAGTGGATTCCCGTCAGCTCACAGGGCATCGTCGCCCTCGTCTCAACGTGGATCAGTGACGCCGGACCCTCCGACGCCATCGCCATCGCCCTTTGGCTCCATGTCGGCACTGCCCTCTCTGCAGCTGTAGCGATGAGGGGAGATATCGTCTCCATCTCCAGAGAATCGATGGCCGCCCCCCGCCGACTCTCCGCCCCCGTTCGATTCCTCGGTCTCAGCACACTCGTCACTGCGATCGTCGGCATGCCGCTCCTCCTCATTCTGGGCGAGATCGCGGACCTGCTGGGCAGCGCAGTCATGCTGCTAGTCGGCCTCGCCATGCTCGCGACGGCATTCGCCATCCGATGTGGACTATGGGAGGGCGAACGGGGCAGGGGTGACGTCACACCAAGGGACGCAATAATCGTCGGTGTTGCGCAGGCGCTTGCCGTCATACCCGGCCTCAGCCGCACAGGGCTGACCGTTGCCGTCCTGCTCACGCGGGATTGCAGTCACCGAGAGGCCGTCGTCCTCAGCGTCCTCATGGGCATTCCGGCGAGCCTTGGAGCGGGCCTGCTCGCCGTCAGTACGTCCGACACGATCACCGGATGGCCCGCAATCGTGGCTCTGCTGACCGCGGCAATCGTCGGAACCGTCGCCATCCGAGCCATCCTCGCATGGGCAACCCGAGTCAGCCTCTCCCGATTCGTAGCCGCCGCCGGAATCACCATCGCCCTCGGCGCCCTAATCGGCCTCCTCCCCTAAACCCTTCACCGCCTCATATACTCCGCTGGAACACCCGCGACGGTCGTGCCCGCCGCCACGTTGCGCGTCACAACCGACCCCGCCGCTGTGTACGCCTTGCCCCCAACCTCTACCGGCGCAACAAGCAGGGAACCGCTCCCGATGAACGCCCCGTCGCCAACGACCGTTCGATGCTTCTCCTGCCCGTCGTAATTGCACGTCACCGCACCCGCGCCGATGTTCACGTCGTCCCCGATGTCGGCATCGCCCACGTAGCCGAAATGTCCCATAGCCGTCCGGCTGCCGATCCGACTCGCCTTGATCTCGCCAAAGCTCCCGATGTGGGCCTCCCGGCCGATGTGCGTGCCCGACCTAAGCCGCGCGAACGGCCCGACGGAGACGCTGTCCTCCAGCGTCACCTCATCCAACCACGACCCCCGCACGACGCACCCATCCCCGATAGTCGAATCCACGATGTGCGTGTCCGGCCCTATCTCGCAGCCCTCTCCGATAACCGACCCCCCCGTGATGTGCGTATTGGGACGGATCACGGTATTCGCCGCAATCGTGACGGTCGAGTCGATGTATGTTGACGACGGGTCGACTATCGTCACGCCGGACTGCATGAGCTCCTCCAGCGTCCGACGTCGTGCCACTCGTTCCGCCTCCGCCAGATCCACCAAAGTGTTCACCCCGATCGCCTCCTCGGCATCGATCGACACCGCCTCGACACCCCGCCCGTCTTCCACCGCGAGCTTGACTAGGTCAGTGATGTAATACTCCCCGTCCTCGTGCTGCGGCAGCCGGTCCACCGCCGACCTCGCCCACGCAAGATCGAGCGCGTAAACCCCGGCGTTTCCCTCTGCCGGCGCGTCCGCGTGCCGCGGATCGCCGGCCTCTACAATTTCCGCCACATTTCCGTCCTTAGAACGCAGAATCCGCCCGTAATCTGAGCTATTCGATGTCTGCATTGTGAAAAACGTAACAGCAGAATCAGGCCTTGATTCGTGAGTATCCTTGAGCCTAATCAAGGACTGATAAGTAATAAGCGGCAAATCAGCGTTGATAACCAGTAGATGTCCTGTGCTTGGTGCAGATGCACTTAGATAAGCGGCAAGCGCTCCACCTGTCCCACTTGGCGAAGACTGCACGATGTACGGGTAAATGAGCCCGAGCGCCTCCGGCAGCGCCCCGGTATCGTCCTTCACAATCGACACGTCAGGCAGGGCAGCGCCGGAAAGCGAATCTAAAACGCGACGTATCATAGGCAGCCCACCAACAGGGTGAAGCACCTTCGGCAGGGCTGTCCCCATCCGACTCCCCCTCCCCGCCGCCAGCACCACCGCAACCCAATTCCTGCTTACCGCATCGGCCTGTAAATTGGCCATCAATCCCCCTGTCATCCCTTGTGTCGACAGCGTCCTACATGACACGATGGATGATACACACGTGAGCATTGGGAGGATTGCCAGAATGACGAGTGCGGGGAGCGTTACAAGCTACGAGCACCTAATTCGCGAAATCCCCGACTTTCCCGAAGAGGGAATCCTGTTTCGTGACATCACACCGCTCCTGCTTGATCCTGAAGGGTTCGCATGGGCCATAGACAGGATGACGCAGGCCGCCGGAACCATGCCCCTTGATGTCATCGTCGCCGTGGAGGCGCGCGGCTACCTATTCGGCGCGCCGATGGCACGAGCTCTGGACGTGCCCCTAATTCCCGTTCGCAAAGTGGGCAAACTTCCGTATAAGACGGTCAGCATCGAATACGCGCTGGAATACGGATCGGCCACGGTAGAGATGCATGAGGACGGTATTCATCCGGGACAACGCGCTGTGCTGGTGGATGATCTGCTCGCGACGGGCGGGACGTTGAAGGCGGCGGAAGACCTCGTTCACAAGGCGGGTGGAATAACGGTCGGAGCAACGGTTCTGATTGAGCTGGCCGAGCTATCTGGGCGTGGGCTTTTGGGGGACTATCCCGTCCACACCCTCATGCACCTGTGACCGACTAGTTGTCCGCCAATACGTCCGCCACGATGTCATATCGCCCGAATGACGGAATCATGTAAACGCCGGCAATCATTCCGCGGGTTTCCTCGATTAATTCACGAGCGATAGCCGCCCCTTCCACGCGGCCATTGTCACCCGCGGCGTGCAGCCGCCGCCGTATCGATTCGGGAATCACCATCCCCGGGACGTTGTTGTGGAGAAACTCCGCATGGCGGGCGCTCTGCAGCGGCAGAACACCGAGCACCACCGGGAGCGGAAATCCGCCAAGCAAATCGTAGAATCGGCGTACCGGCGCAGGATCAAAAACCGTTTGCGTCAAGATGTATTGGGCTCCAGCCTCAACCTTGCGTTGCAAGCTCGTAATCTCTTCATCAATGTGCGGCGTGTTGGGACTAAGGGCGCAGGCTATTGCGAACGATGTTGGCTCCGGCAACGTGTGACCCGCAACCTCCTCACCCGCGTTGAGGCGGCTGAGCGCGTTGATCAGTTGGGAGGATGTCACGTCGGAAAGACTGCTCGCCTGTGGGTAATCGCCAATAGTCGGATTGTCTCCCCAAAAGACAAAGGTATTGCGAACGTTGAGCGCGTGCGCCCCAATGAGGTCGGTGTGGATCGCCAACACATTGCGGTTGCGTGTCCCCACGTGAAGAATCGCCTCGACTCCCGTATGCCGCTGCAAGAGGACACTCAAGGCAACCGCGCTCATTCGGGCCTGTGCCAATGGCACGTCGGTAGCATTGAAGGCATCGATTCGAACCTTTTCCAAGAGTCCCTTTAGGCTGGCCAGCGTTCGATCAAGCGAGTACCCGCGCGGAGGATGGACCTCAACCGTCGTCACGAACTCGCCATCATGAAGCTTCTGAAGGAGGGCAGTGGGCTGCCCGGCTGGCGGGATGGATGAAGGCATGTCTATTGAAATACTCAAATCGCGGACTCGGCGGGAGCTAGGCTCGCTGTGTTTGATTCACGATATAGGTTCCGGCCAATACGGGAAAGAAGGTGGGTAGAGGCGGCCACGACTATCCGACTGCCATGCCTTCTGCATGGCGCAAGGAGGCGACGGTTCGCGCGATGCCTTCACGCAGCTCGATCTCCGGCGTCCAGCCAAGTTCACGTCGCGCTTTGGAAGTATCCAGGTAGATCCGGCGTACGTCGCCCGGCCGTTCTGGCGCGTGGACTGGCGCTCGATCATATTCGATCTCCCGGGCCAGCAAGGAGAAGATGTCGTTTACGGATGTCGGGACGCCACTGGCTATGTTGTACACGGCTCCCGCCGGCGCGCCGGGCCGTGATGCAACGATACTTGCCGCCACGACATCGTCAACATAGACATAGTCTTTCACCTGCTCACCGTCTCCGTGGATGGTGACCTCCTCGCCGGTCAACATTCTCGATCCAAAGATTGCAACAACTCCCGCCTCTCCGTGAGGGTCTTGGCCGGGGCCGTACACGTTGCCCGGGCGCAGAATCGTGTAGTCGATACTGTTGGCTTCGGAAATGACGCGCGTATATTGCTCCAACGCATGCTTGCTCGCGCCATAAACGGATAGCGGCTGGATAGGATGCGCCTCATCACACGGCAAGTACTCCGGGTCCCCGTACAAGGCTCCCCCCGTCGAAAACACTACAATGCGACGTACGCCGAACCGGGCACACTGTTGAAGTAGGTTCATTCCCCCTGCAATGTTGGTGTGAACGTCCAATTCCGGCTCCCGCATTGACCGTGCCACGGAAACCTGCGCGGCAAGATGGAAGACGGTCTCGGGTCTATGTTCCGCAAAGACGTCCGCGAGAGCAGGATCAGTGATATCCAGTCGGTGCAGGGGAGCGGCAACCTCTTTCGAGTCATCGATCGGCGAGGACGAGAGATCGTCAACGAGGGTAACGGACCAGCCCTCACTGAGTAGGCGTTGAACCAAATGTGAGCCGATGAATCCGGCTCCGCCCGTCACCAGTGCCCGTGGCTGACCGGGATCGTGCTCTGAAGTAATGCTGAACCTCCCGTGCTTCGGCAATCTCTATGGCTGCCCGGCCAGGATTCGAACCTGGGTCAGAGGATCCAAAGTCCCCTGTGCTACCACTGCACCACCGGGCAAAGCCGACGTGCCCGCCCATTAACACTCAGGCAAACGGCTGGCACGCTCAGACCATCTCATTTGGTGCCGAAGGTCGGAGTCGAACCGACACGGGGTTGCCCCCAACGGTGTTTGAGACCGTCGCGTCTGCCATTCCGCCACTTCGGCATGAAACCGGTTAGCTCATTATGCGACAGTTTCAACCTGTCGGGCGAATCTGAATTGCCTCGATTTGCAGCAAGCGCCAACTAACGGCATCATTAGGTCTCAGTCGTAAGGAGGAATGGAGATGGCAAGATTGCTAGTCGAGTAGTCTGCAGTATGGCATACTACCGATAATCCATATGGGTACCGTGGGAGGTTACCGTGCTGAAAGTCGATGCTGAAAGAGACCAGGTAACCGTCGTCGCCAAGACGGAGGGTAGGATAGACAGTGGAAGCGCGCAGGAGTTCCAGGCCGCGCTGGAGAAGGTAATTCAGCCCGAGGATAAGGCTCTGATTATCGACTTCGAGAATGTGTCGTATATCAGCAGCGCTGGGATGCGAGTGATCTTGCTAACTGCCAAGACTCTTCAGCGTCAGGGAGGGCAATTGGCTTTGTGCTCATTGACAGAGCCCATTCGCGAAGTCTTCAAGATCAGTGGATTCGACAACATCATCGCGATCCACGAGACACGGGCCGAGGCAGCAGCAGCCATCTCGAAGTGAATTGGAGGGGCCACGGGCCCGCTCAGTGATGGTCCGGCCTGCTCGCATTTCACCGCGAGCTCCTTGAGGGAGACTCATGACCACTGACGTTTCCAGCGAAAACACCGAGCAGACGGAAGAGCTGCAGGAAGATCAGCCAGGCTACAAAATTCTCGTCGTTGATGACGAGCCTGACTTGGAGCCCCTTGTCCGGCAGCGCATGCGTCGGGAGATTCGATCCGGTCGGTATAGCTTTGTATTCGCCCACAACGGTGTTGAAGCCCTGAAGGAACTGGAAGACGACGACGACATCGATATGGTGTTGTCCGACATTAACATGCCTCAGATGGACGGGCTTACCCTGCTACAGGAAATCCCGAAAGCAAAGCCCAATGTCCGCTCTGTCATCATATCCGCCTATGGAGACATGCAAAATATCCGGACCGCGATGAATCGGGGCGCGTTCGATTTTATTACCAAGCCGGTGGACTTCGATGATCTACGGGTAACCATTGATAGAACCCTGCGGCATATTCAGGAATTGCGTGATGCGCTTAGTGTCCGGGATCGCCTGGTTGCCATCCAAAATGAGTTGGATGTCGCAAAAAATATGCAGCAGTCTATCCTGCCAACGGTTTTCCCGTCCGGCTCCGGGTATTCAGTCTATGGCACCATGCGCCCGGCTAGGAATATTGGGGGGGATTTCTTCGACTTGATGCGCCTCCAGTTCGACCGTATCGGACTGGTGGTTGCGGATGTGTCTGACAAAGGAGTTGCCGCAGGACTCTTCATGATGTCCTCACGTACTCTGCTCAAGGGTGCCGCCGTGGGCAAGGGCCACCCCGGTGAAGTCCTGACCGAGGTCAACAGTCTCTTGGTTGAAGACAATGAAACGGGCATGTTCGTTACAGTTCTTTACTCCGTTTTCGATCCCCGGTCCGGCCGACTGACCTATGCCAGCGGGGGGGAGAATCCGCCTGTGCTTGTCCGTGCGGACGGCTCATCGGAGGAGCTTCCCCTTACCCAGGGGATCGTTTTGGGTGTTGCGCCGAACTATGACTATATGGAAAACAGTGTGGATCTTGCGCCTGGTGACAGCGTTATTTTCGTGACGGACGGTGTCACTGAGGCCATGAACGAGGCCCAGGAACCGATGGGCATACAAAGGGTCCGCGACCACTTTGCGCAGTCGCCGCCTACGGATCCTGAGAGTACTGCCCTTGCAGTCATTGATGTCATCAGAGAGTTTGCAGGGTCTGCAGCCCAACACGATGACATTACCTGTCTCGTTCTGCGCAGGGACGACTAGGACGGCACTGTGAACATCTCTATGACCATTGAGTCAAAGCATGATGAGTTGGATCGTATCACTGCCGCCATAGAAGAACTCGGCGAGGAGAGCGGTTGGCCGCTTGAGTTGACTTACAAGATCAATCTTGTACTTGAAGAGCTAACCCTCAATATCATGAACTATGGCTACACTGATGAAGAAGTACACTATATCGAATTGTCCGTGAAGACAGAGGACGCCAAGGTTACCATCGAGATTGTTGATGACGGGCGGCCCTTCAACCCGATAAATGACGCGCCTCATCCCGACCTCGAGGGTCCAATGATGGATCGTCGAATAGGGGGGTGGGGTATCCACATCGTTCGAACAATCATGGATGATGTTTCCTACGTTCGGGCAGACAACAAAAACAGGATGAAGTTGGTCGCCAAACTTTAGCGGCGAGGCTGGAATGGTGAAGCCCAAGCTGGCCCGAATCGTGTTTGCCGTAGCTGTCGGAGCCGTGATGCTGTTGGTCGGCTGTCTGCCTGAAATCAGTCTACCCGGAGAGGATGAGTTGCAGACTCCGGTGCCTGATGAAACGCAGGAACATGCTGTGCAAACGCCCGGCGTCACAAGTGATCAGGTTCTGTTCGGGCAATCTGTCGATTTCGGCGAGATTGGTACAAGCCTACAGATAGGAATCGAGGCCGCATTCAACGAGATTAATTCTCGGGGTGGAGTGAACGGACGCAAGCTCAGCCTCATCACGCTGGACGACGATTACGATCCGGCCAAAGCGCTCAGGAATACAGACCGTTTCATCGAAGATGACCAGGTCTTTGCAATTCTTGGCTCAGCGGGCACTCCGACAGTCCGCGCCGTTCTACCTATAGCGACGGAGGCGGGAGTCCCGGTCATTGCGGCTTACACTGGTGCAGAATTCCTGCGGGATGGCGCGCCGGATAACGTGGTAAACCTTCGTGCCTCCTATAAGCAGGAAACGCAGGCCGTCATCGACTATCTCATTGATAGGCGCGGAGTAACACGCATTGGCTTGCTTTATCAGGACGACGCCTTTGGACGGAGCGGTTATGCGGGAGCGCGCCAGGCTCTGAGAGTACACGATATGGAACCCGTTGCTGTGGGGCTCTATACCGCGAATACGAACGCGATCAAATCAGCCTTGCTGGACATAGTGCCGGCCCACCCGGAGGCGGTATTGCTGATCGGTACTTTTGAGCCTGCTGTCACCATGATTAAGTGGGCCAACCGAACCGGTTTGCATACACAGTTCTATACGGTTTCCGTGGCAGGTAACAGACGTCTCTTGGAACAGTTGGGCGGCGGTGGTGCAGGAGTGTATGCAACACAGGTCATGCCCCTGGTAACCGAGCAAACTGAACAGATTGTTGTGACCTTTGAGAACGCGCTTCGCGCCTACGATGAGAACGCGGAGGCGAATTTCTATTCGCTTGAAGGGTATATTGCAGGCAGACTTGCAGCCGTGGGCATTGCGGCCTGCCGCTTGGAATTAAACCGAGAGTGCTTCCTGCGGTCATTGCAGAACGCCCAGTTACTCAATATCGACGGGTTCAGGCTGCAGTTCGGGGAGAATGACAATCAAGGCTCGGACGCCGTATATCTCACTGTGATTGGCGCTGATGGCGCTTATCACCCCGTGGAAACATTGGTGGAGTCAGCATCATGAAGATTCCGTTGGTTGGAACAATTCGTGGATTGTTGCCAGGGGGTCGAGGACAGTCAGCCCCGGTTGACGGTGGCGGACAGGACACTGAGTCAGAAGAATGGCATGCCCCGGCCGTAAGCGGAATTCGGGGAAGAATCCTGGGGCGTATTCGCATTGCGACCCAGCTATATCTCAGTATTGGCGGCGCAGTTATGCTCACATTGTTGGCCAGCTTGGTGGCGTGGTTCTCGTTCAACAGCATTAACGATGCGCAGGATCAAGTGAATGAAGGCAGCGTGCCTGAACTGGCGTCCGCATTTGGTATCGCCCAGTACGGACAGACTCTCGTCGCCGCCGCGCCAAGTCTGACGGCGGCGGACAACAGGCAGGAATTCCGGCGGGTTGTTGGAGAAATCGACTCTGCCTATGACGAGTTCGAGAGCCAGATGGCGGCGCTGGAGGCTCAACCCGGTGTTGACCCTGAGCGCATCCGCATAATCAGGGATTACGCAAACACCCTCCTCTCAAACATCGACTCCATTGCTGCGCAAACAGACGGCACTTTTGAGTTAATTGATCTGCGCAGCGCTCACCAGATCAAACTTACAAGTCTTGGGATCGAGCTCGACGGCGTCCTCGTCCCGGCCATAGACGACCAGTTTTTCTTCATCATGACGGGCTTTCCCAGCATCGATCAGAATCAAGCCCAAAGGCTCGAACATTTTTCGGAGGAACAGGTCGGAAGGTATCGGCGCCTTGTTGAGATTCAATCGGAAGTCAAGATTGGCGGCGAGCAGTTGGCTAGCGCGTTTACCGCAACGGACCCCAGGCTCGTGGATTCCCTGAGAGACGAGTTTGAGGCGGCGACGAGCAGAATCGACCGTAATATGGACTTCCTCTTGGGTACGGAGATTTATGAACAGGCCCAACCTATCTTGAACGAGTTCTTTGCCTTGGGCCTAAGCGAGGATGGTATCTATGATGTCGTCCTGCAATCACTCCAGATAGTGGGCGCTCAGCGACAACTCCTGGAAAGTAATCGTGCCCTCTCGATTGAGTTGTTAGCTGAAGTGGACGGCCTTGTCATAGCGTCACAGGAAGGGACCGTGACGGCTACGGCGGCATCTGCCCAGGCGATAGCCACCGGGCGGATACTATTGGTCGTGATTACTGCGCTTAGCGTGATTGGGGCGCTGCTGGTGATTTGGCTATTCATCGGTCGCATTTTGCTCCGCCGCTTGAATACGCTATCTAACCGCATGCAGAGCATGGCTGAGGGCGACCTGGAATCATCTGTCGATATTGGTGGCCAGGATGAAGTCGCCGTTATGGCGTCTGCACTTGAGGTTTTTCGGAGGCACGCGCTGGAGGTTCAACGCCTGAATCTCGTAGAGCAGCTCGCCAATGAATTGCAAGACAAGAATGAGGAACTTGAGGGAGTCTTGGGTCAGCTGCGGCAGGCGCAAGGGCAGATTGTCCTTAGAGAGAAACTGGCCGCGTTGGGTGAGTTGACTGCCGGCGTCGCCCACGAAATCCGCAATCCACTCAACTTCATGAACAACTTCTCAGAAGCGTCACAGGAACTTGTCGATGAACTCAAGGAAATCCTTGAGGATCCGAAATTTGAGTTGTCGGACGATCAGCGTTCCTATGTCGACGAAGTCGTGGGTGACCTCCATGCCAACTTGGGCCGGATAAAATCTCACGGCGACAGGGCCAATCGTATCGTCCATGACATGCTCCAGATTGGCCGGGACACCGGCGAATGGGAACAGGTCGATATGAACATCCTTGTCGACCAACAGTACCGCCTCGCCTATCACAGCCAACGTGCGACTGATGCAGACTTCAACCTGACCACAGAAGAGGACTACGATCCAAACATCGGGACCGTGGAAGTGATTCCACAGGAGTTGGGCCGCGTATTCCTCAATATGGTGGCGAACGCGTGCTATGCCACGGATCTTCGTCGCAAGAACCTGGCTGCCGAAGGCACCGTCGGCGACTATACTCCGATGCTATGGCTAAAGACGCGCCGTGAAGAGGAAAAGATACGCGTCACCATTCGTGACAACGGGGTTGGAATGCCGGACGAGGTGAAGGAGAAGATCTTCAATCCATTCTTCACCACAAAGCCGCCGGAAAAGGGTACAGGCCTCGGCCTCGCAATATCCAATGACATCGTTCGGCGGCATGGCGGATCAATCTCGGTGGAAACGTCGCCAAATGAGTTTACGGAGATGCACATCGATATCCCGCTGCAATCAGGGAAGGATCTTATGGCGGAAGAAACGCCTGAGACGCAGGAGGATGCTCCCCAACAGGCAGAGACCGCGATTGCCGCAGACGACTAGACCCGTGGTCTTCTCAGAGGGGCTCTGTCAGTGAATCAAGGGGGATAACCCAGCGGCGCCACCCACATAGTCTTGCTTGCGTCCTGTTTGCTAGGACTTAGGGCCGGTGGTTTTCTGGGAAACCGCAGGCATAGCTTGGTCATCACCCGCAGCTGGCGCGGCAATTGTCTTGAATGTGCCCACAAGTTCGGAGACTCGATGTTCTTCCATGGCAATGGACAGGCGAGCAAGATTTACAGTATCCGGGAGTACGATGCCGCCGGAGAACACAAGCCTCATGGCATCCTCGGGATTGAGATTGGTCTCAATGACATCGTCCTCAAACACGAATGCCATGTTGCCGGAGGTAGGGTTAGGAATCGTCGGGATATAGACACTCACCATGGACGCATTTGTCTCTGGCGAGTAGATGCGCCCGGTGACAAAACCGAGCGCCATCATTCCTTCTCGGGGCCACTCAACAAAGACAACACGACTGAAATTTGTTTGGGTGCCGCGGATAGAGGTCATTGCTCTCTTCATCATGCCAAAAATCAGTTTCACAATAGGAAACGCGGACAGAAGCCCACTGAAGCTATTCATGATCCTGCGGCCCACGGCGAATGAAAGGAGAACACCGACCAAATAGAAAATAATTAGAAGAACTATCGCGCCAACTCCCCAGAAATCGGCGCCCAAACTGAAGGAGAGTCCCCCGATTGTGAAATCAAGCGTCGGCAGCCCCAGCAATCGAATAATGGGTCTGATGAGGGCGTCCGCGTAGCCAACCAGGAATGCGATGGCCGCGATTGTGACAAGCAAAGGAACGAGCTCAAAAAACCCGTCCATGATATGCTTCCGAACGTGCTCCTCCACGTACGAAGCCCCATGTTTCGTGCTGGACGGCCTCTCCTCTGTTGCCGCTTTTCTATCGGTGGCTTCTTCCGTCCCACCGCTATCGGTGCTCAACAGCCACTTCTCCCTGTGCTCAATACGACTCTATTCCACAACCACACCGAGTACAGATGGCAAACATCCCTACCTGTTACGACCGTACTCTAGCATATGCACCGTCCAATAGGGATGCTCTTCATGCGAACAGAAATGGCATAGGAAGGTTTAGCCATTGAACGGGATTGAGGGAGACTGAAAGGGTCAATCTGAGACGAAAAATCTTAACCGAATGCACATGCTTGATTTACTGCCGGTTAATCCCTGACCGGTACGTTGTCTGTGCAGGAACGGAACGTGAACGACACTGCCGTCGCAGGCGGAGTCACAGATTGATTCAGAGCGGAGAGTAGTGTGGTCGTCACTTACCGTGACGTCAAACATAAGGGGGAAGCGCGATGGTACAGGAAGCACAAGAGAAGACACCGATTCAGCCCGAGGACGTTACCCAGGAGAACGAGGCCGAGCAGGATGAGAACGCCGAAGATGTCGCTGAGGAATCCGAAGAGGAAGCCTCTGAATAACACTAAAACCTGATTAATCCGGAGATGCACCGGAACAGATCACGTTCCTGAATCCAAACAACAGAATTTCCTGCATCGTCTCCGGAGCCGGAAGAGATTGGCGAGCCGCGCGTACAGCGCGGCTCGCTCTCTTTGTCGTGTGGAGCCAGCGATCGGATTTGAACCGATGGCCTGCGGTTTACGAAACCGCTGCTCTACCCCTGAGCTACGCTGGCTTGAAACATCTCACCAATCGGTACACCTAGTAGACGAATGATTATTCAATTCTACCAAATACGTCCTGTATCCTTGACTGAATGAGTCCTCGTTCAATAGTCGTTGTCGCCGTCATTGCGTCATTCGCTTTGTTGACTCTTGGGGCATGTAACTCTTCCGGCCCTGCGACGCCTGAGTCAACTTCTGCTACGCCACCGCCAAGTGCTGAAGTTCTCTCCCCAACTCCCACTGCGCCCCCCTCCGCGACTCCGACCCTCACCGCAACTGCTATACCATCACCGCTTGAGGAGGGATTTCTGCTCATCAAGGATGTAGAGGACCCGACGTCCATCCGGGAGATGTCCCTCAAGGGTCATGTCTTGGCACTGGAAATCGCGGCCACGCCGGCCGAACGGGCGCGAGGCCTCATGAACCGTGAAAGCCTCGCCCAAGACTCAGGAATGCTATTCGTCTTCTCACAGGAATCGCCCCTCAACTTCTGGATGAAGAACACCCTGATTCCCCTAGACATCCTCTACATGGACTCGGACGGAGTTGTTGTGGACATCCAGACAATGATCCCACAACCGAGCGTGTCGGACTCAGAGTTACGTGAGTATCCGAGCGCCGCGCCGGCCCAGTACGCGCTGGAGATTAACGCCGGCCTTGCGGAATCACTTGGCTTCGCGGTAGAGGATCAGGCGTATTTCCGCTGACTGTTTGAAGGTGGCAAGATTAGCCGGTCGTGTTACCGCTGCGCTCACCCCGACCTCGCGCGAACCTGGCGGCTTCCCGTGCCAGGGCGGCGATCCCTGTTGTGGGGACGGTAATCGTGCGAGGTCCCGAATAGAGATTCGTTACACGGTGTTGAGCGGGAGTACCCGCCCAAATCAGGATGACATCGCCCCATTTTAAATCGCTTGAGGCATCTCGCTGATTGGAATTGCCAAGCCCGTCGACGAATCGCCACTCAACCGACTGGGGGGTAATCTCACGCATTCGTGCCCACTTTGGCTTGGTGCCGCCAACGACGACTGCGCGCGAGAGTCCGGCTCCACTCATGGCTGCGGCCATCTCATTCACGGCACGCCGGTCAGCGGAACCGCCACACACCTCGCAGGCGTCCCGCTCCACAAGGACGAGTGTGCGCGGCTCAGAGGTTAGACGTTCCTGCTTATCCAGCGTCTCCCGGCACCCTTGGTTCGCACAGTGAAGTGCCAACCGTGCTTCCAGGGCGTATTCAGCATCCCGCTCCTTATGGACTGCCATATTGGTTCTTCCGGCGCGCGTGAACCCCTCATCCTCTAGGACTGCGCGCGCAACGAATTGCTGCTCAGTGCCGGAGATGCCAAGGGAGTTTAGAAAGACCGTTATGGGTCGATTCTTCATGCATCTATTATCGGGGATGTCGCAAGGATGTCAGGGGCACTGGATGACGCGGCACCACGTGTTACGGCTATAGTGGAAGAGACGAAGGTGTCATGCCCCCATCGTCTAGTGGCCTAGGACTGCGGCCCTTCAAGCCGCCGACAGGGGTTCGAGTCCCCTTGGGGGCACCAACAGCTAACACGGTTAATTCGGATAGTCGGCCAGCCCGGGGCCCTCTTCCATATCCGCGACCATGTCCGCTGTCGTGACTGCTTTGGCCCATTCAAGAAGTCCAATCTGCTCATAGCCGTTCACGCCGCGTGATTCCATGCTCATCACCGGCTCGTGGGTCGGATCCTCGTGTTCGCACAGCATTTTTCGGATCAGCACAAAGCCCATGAGATCCTGATCCAGGATTGTTCCGTGTTCCTTAGTCGAAATCGTAATGCGATACATCCGAGCCTCCGCGAGAGCGCCTCTAATACGTACAGCCTACCTGATTCGGCCACACTGCGCCCCGCCGTCGCGATACTGCCTGAATGCTTGAATTCTGCCCCGGGTCAGGGAATCGCTCTCTCTTGAATGGCGACCCTCCTGTTCGCCTACAGTCACGGCGTTCCTGTAGAATGCAATGGCTGAAATCTCATCATGAAATTGGACCTCCACGTACACACAAACTTTGGCTCATCCGATAGCGGCCTATCGCCTCAGGACCTCGTGACTGCTGCCAAGGCCGTCGGACTGGATGGTGTGTGCGTTACCGAGCACGGCACCGTCTGGGACACGTATCAGCTTGAACGATTCTCCGCTGAACATGACTTCCTTGTGATTCCCGGCATGGAGGTTGCCACGGACCTGGGACATATCACCTGCTTTGGCCTGACGGGATACTCATCCGGCATTCACCGGGCGGAAATTCTGCGCAGAGTTATCCAGGCCTCGGACGGTATCATGATTGCCGCACACCCCTTTCGCCGCCTGTTTGATGACCCTCGAATCAACGGCTGGCCAAAGATGTATACCCTTGAGGAGGCGGCCGATCTCCCCATCTTCAAACTGACTGACGAGATGGAAGTGGTGAACGGGGCAAATAACGCGCAGGAGAACCTCTTTGCGCTTCAGGTCGCTCGCGTGCTTGGGCGTAACGGTGTGGGTGGGGGAGATGCCCATTCCACATCCGGCATCGGCTCCGGGGCTATCGTGACAGAGCGGCATATCTCAAATGTCGAGGAATTCATCGAGGAAATCCGGGAGGGCCGCTATTACCCGACCGGCGCACTGCTCAAAGGCAGCAACATTTCCTATTGGGACGAGCGGGCCGCCGAACTTGCCGCAGTAGGCGTGAGATGACTGCTGCAAGCACGTCGGACAGCGCACTGTTTCCGTTGGCGTTCGTCTCGCTTGATTTAGAAACCACGGGACTGAACGCTGAGAGCGATCGCATCATCGAAGTAGGCGCAGTAAAGCTTGAGCAAGGCCGAATCGTTGATAGCTTTCAACGGCTCGTCAATCCGGGACATAAGCTCCCTGACTTCGTCTCCGTGCTGACCGGCATTACGGATACTGATCTTGTTGGTGCGCCACCATTTGCCGAGATAGCGGACGAGCTCACGGCATTCATCGGCGACCTGCCAATGGTGGGGCAGAACTATCAGTTCGACCTGGGTTTCCTGAACGCGAATGGCGTTACACCGAGCGGATTTGTGTTCGATACCCTCGACCTTTCCCGAATCCTGAGGCCGTCTGCCACCAGCCATGCTCTCGGATGGCTCATCGAAGAGATGGGAATTGTCAATGACAACCCACACAGGGCGCTGGCAGACGCAGAGGCGACCGCGCAGGTTTTCCTCACGTTCTGGGACAGGATTCTTTCCCTCGACCCGGCCACACTGGCGATGATCCGCTCGCTCTCCGAGCGTGCACCCGGCGACTGGAGAGCGGGTCCGGTTTTTGAGCTGGCTGCGCAACGGCAGGAAATTGCCAGCGACGGGCCTGAGCAGATTATTCGACGGCTGACCCAAAGACTCGGCAAGCCGAGCGTCGAATCCGAGACACGCCAGCGAAAGCTGCCCACAACGCAGGATGGGACAGCGGCCATTGGCGCGGTATTTGAATCCAATGGCGGGCTTGCCCGTGCGCTCGGAGATTCCTATGAGCCACGCACGCAACAACTGGAGATGGCGCAGGCGGTAGCGCAAGTCCAGGAAACGGATCAGATTCTACTTCTGGAAGCGCCGCCTGGGACGGGCAAATCGCTGGGCTATTTAATTCCGGCCATCTGGCGCGCAGAGGCCGCTGAAGAACAGGTCGCCGTTGCCACGTCTACTAGAGGCCTACAGGAACAACTCGCCACCAAGGATGTTCCTGTCGCTCTTCGAGCCCTCGGTCTGACAACGGATGAGGTGCGTGTAGCCGTGCTAAAGGGCAGAGGAAACTACCTGTGCATATCGCGCCTGCTTTCGCGGCTCGGCAGCCTTGAGGTGACGCCCGGCGAGGCCGCATTCTTTGCCCGGCTGATGGTCTGGCTCGAATCGACCGAAAGCGGCGATCTGGGCGAGCTGCCGATGGGTGAACAGGAGGCGGCACGTTGGTCAAGCCTGTCTGCAGGATCGGAAGAGGGGCACAGCAACTGCGCCTATGAGCGCGAGGGACTGTGTTTCATCGGCCGGGCTCGAAGGGCTGCACAAGCGGCCCACCTTGTCATCACAAACCATGCGCTTCTGCTGGCGGACTCTTCCTCAGGCGGCAATGTTCTTGGTGAAATCCCGCACGTGATACTGGATGAGGCCCACAACCTTGAACGTGAGGCTACCGACCACTACGGGCGCAGCATCTCTCACAGCGAAGTTACTGAGTTGCTCAACTCGCTTGGGGCGGATTCGGCAGAGGGAAGGCCAAGGATCGTGACGGCAGCGACGGGCTCGTCGGCTTCCTCCGCCGGAACAACGGCTCAGACAATGGAAGCCGCAGGAGTTGAGGTTGCCACCGCGGCTCGCAACGCAGCTACACGGGCGAGTCAGTTCTTCAGCGCCATTGGCGCCATCGCCGCCGGGTCACGCTCAGATCGAGGCGGCGATTCCCAGGTTCGGCTCGTACAGCGTGTCCGGGAAACGGATGAATGGCGTGAATCCGCGAAGGCATGGGAAGACCTGGACGCAACTCTTGCCGCAGTCGCCGACCTGGTTGATTCGCGGCTGAGATCGGCGCTGCAGACTCAACAGGGGCGGCAAGGCCAGTCCACGGCCGTGGACGACGTTGTAAGGCGCATCGCTGACCTTCGAGCACGCTTGATGAGCGTGATGAGAGATGTGAAGCCTGACGACGATATTACATGGCTTGAGACTCCGCGTGATCAGCGGAGAGGAATCTCGCTGCACTGGGCGCCGATGTCCGTTGCCCCTCACCTTGCGTCCGGTCCTTTCGCTGACCGCAAGTCGATTGTCCTCACGAGCGCGACGCTGACGACCGACGATTCCTTTGGATTTATCAGTGACCGGCTTGGAATTGAGGAACCGGAAACGCTGCAGATAAGGCTCACGCTGAGACCGGAGGATGCAGCAGCAGCAATGGTACCCGCGGATGTGCCGGACCCGAACAACAACGCCTATGGCAAGGCCGTTCAGCAGGCCATTGTTGATGTCGCCGTAACGACGGGCGGCGGCGTGCTGGCGTTGTTCACCTCGCACGCCTCGTTGCGCCAGACGTACACAAATGTCAGTTCCGAGCTGCGGGAGCGCGGCATCAGTGTCCTCGGGCAGGGAATTGATGGCGCGCCGGATCGGTTGGCGGAAATCGCTCGACTTCGCAAGGACATCGTCATTCTGGGCGCGGCGGCATTCTGGGAAGGCGTCGATTTGCCGGGTGACGCGCTGAAGGCGCTCATCGTCACCCGCCTCCCGTTTGATGTGCCGTCGGATCCGATTATCGCGGCCCGCGGCGAGACTTATGAGAACTCCTTTGGCGAGTTCCAGATTCCGCGGTCGCTCTTGCGATTCAAGCAGGGTGTGGGGCGGCTGCTTCGGAGTACGAAAGACCAGGGCGTGATTGTCATTCTGGATTCACGAGTGTTGAATCGCGCGTACGGGGCTGCCTTTATCGACGCGCTCCCCACGTCCACCGTACAGACACCAACGCTTGATCGCCTGCGCGATGAGGTGCGGGACTGGTTCAACGCTGATGGGGAATGACAAGGCGCGCGTTGAGGCGGCCCGGATCGAACTAAGCTCTCCGCTTGATTTGCCGGCGTCGCTGGATGAAGGACAGGCTTTTGGTTGGACAGCCCCCGATGGCGAGACTGATGACTGGTGGATTGGAACGGTCTACGGCCACGCAGTACGCATTCGGCACGCCGATTCGAACGATGACACCCCCGCCATTCTTGAGGTTTCTGCGCATGACCCTGATCTACCAAATGACACGGCGGCCGCTATGGTTGTCCGTTATCTGCGTCTTGATGATGACCACTCGCGAATCAGGAATGCTCTGTCCACAGATGCAGTGCTCACGGAAATTATGGAGCGCTGGCCCGGCTTGACTATCTTGCGCCAGGAACCGTGGGAGTGCCTGGCGAGCTTCATCATCAGCGCTCAATGCCATCTGCCACGCATCAAGAGAAATATGCAGAATCTGGCTGAGGCATGCGAGGTCAGCGGTACAGCGTGGGGCCAGACGGTCTATCGCGTCCCTGAACCGGCTATGGTGGCACGACTGGGAGAGCACAATCTCCGCCGCATTGGACTTGGGTTTCGTGCCCCGTTTCTCGCTTCAGCCGCCATCCGTATTGCGGAAGGCGACGTTGAACTCGACGAACTCCGATCGCTGCCGTACGAAGATGCTAAGAGCACGTTACTGACTTTCAAGGGCATTGGGCCGAAAATCGCCGACTGCATCCTGGCATTTTCACTCGACCACACGGAGGCGTTCGCCGTGGACAGGTGGGTGAGCCGGGCAGTGACGCGCTTGTACCTGGATGGGAATAAGACATCGGAGGACAAGATTGCGGCGTGGGGGCGGGAGCGTTTCGGCAGTAACGCGGCCTATGCGCAGCAGTTGTTGTTTCAGGAGGAGCGTGAGGTGGCAATGCGGGAGCGTGCGCTGCCGGGGAGCGTTATGATTCGTCAGCGACGGCAGAACCGCGCCCCATCCATTGCTTGACCAACTGCACCTCGCCATCCCTGTTCAAGACCAGGTTGTTGAGCCGGGCCTTCCGTAGCTGGTCAAGGAACTTCCCGATGAGGGGCCCCTGGCTCATTCCCATCTCAAGCAGGTCATTCCCGTTCAGCTCAGGCTGGACGTGTCTCCAAGTGCCGAGATAAGAGGCGATTACTCGCGATTCCGTGGCGTCTCCGGTGAGGTACAGGGCCTCAAGAGCGGCCGGCTCAAACAGGGCGAGAACATCCGTAAAGTCACTTGGGCGCCCCGTCGTTTTGGCCTCATCAAATTCCGCTGCCCCTCGTTCCTTCCAGAGACGGATGTCGTCAACCGCTCGTCGCGAACTACCGACAAGATTGAAGGTGTCGGTGAGAGTCTCGTATTCCGAGCCCACGGTTGTTGCGATGAGAGCCCAATGCACGTCGGCGTCGTCGACGTCATCGGGCCTGGCCGCCGCCTCTCGATCAGACATCGAGAAACTGTATAGCCCACTCACCCAATTGGATGCCGTGGGCAGGTGATCCAAAACCCCCCAGGACTGCAGCATAATCAGCCCCTCTACTGGCTTCTTTTCTCGCCAGAGTCGGTTGAATTCGTTGCGAAGGCGGTCTGGCCCTACGGTGTTGATATAGGAAGCATCACCCTTCAGCCAAGCCTCGGTTTCCGCGTGCAGTCCGAACTGGAGCCGGGAGGCGTAGCGCGCTGCGCGAATCATTCTTGAAGCGTCGTCACGGAAGGATCGCGCATGCAGCGCGCGGAGCACTGCTGCCTGAACGTCGTTGACCCCACGGTGCGGATCGACTACGCGCCCAAAATCCATCGAACCAATGGAGACGGCGATCGCATTTGCGGCGAAGTCGCGACGCCCCAGGTCGGTCTCGATATCTGATGGAGCAATATCGGGTAGCGCGCCGGGCGACTCGTATGTTTCACTGCGGGCCGTAGCGATGTCCATGTCCCGCGTGCCAATTGTCAGTTTGACTGTCATGAATTGGGAGACGGCGGTTCTGCGGGCAAGTCGAAACTGAACAGCTCTCTGGGCCAGTTCCTCAGCGCTTCCCTGCACAACGAGGTCGACTTCAACAGGATCCCGCCCTAGCAGAATGTCTCGCACCGCTCCCCCGACGATGAAGAGCGTGCCCTGCTCCGCAATGTCACCGAGCATGCGGCACGTTTCCAGCACGTCCGGCGCAAGCCTCTGCCCCAATTCCAGAGCAATGCTATTGGACATCATGGTGTCTCTATCATCGCATGACCAGGAATGGAGCGCTTTGACTCATTCGGACAGGCATTCTAGAATCACTGAAAGGATTAAGTGCTCCGAATACCACGGGGCTTGATGGAGGTTCTGGTGGCAACACAAGTTGGAATAAAGCCAATCGTCTACACACTGACAACGTGCCCGGCGTGCGTTGTGATGAAAGAGGATTGGACGAAACAAGGTCTCGAGTTTGAAGAGCGCCAGGTTGACGAGAGCCAGGCTTGGCTCGATGAGGCGCGAACCTATGGCGATGTCGTCCCCATCGTTGTTTATCCTGATGGGAAAGTCACCATGGGTTACAAGGACATGATCAGTTGTAATATCGGCTAGTTAGGCTGGAGAAAAACGGAAAAGATCCCAGACGTGGGATGGCGGAGGTAACACAATGGCTGAGAAGACTACGGTTGTCACTCCTGAACGATTTGGTTCAGGTTTCACATATGACGACTATATTGAGCAGATCAAGGTCAATAAAGACAGGTTTGAGCAGTACTACAACAGCGCACAGCTCTCGGATGATGACGTAGCGTTTTTCCGACGTGCAAAGGATGCCGGCGCGACAAAGATGCTAATCCTCGGCGAGGATTGGTGCCCTGACGTGTTCCGTGGGATGCCGGTTCTCGCAAAGATTGCCGAGGCAGCAGGCATGGACGTCAGCGTCTTGCCGCGAGATGAGAACCTCGACATCATGAATGAGTACCTCAAGAACGGCGAGTTCATGTCCATCCCTGTGCCCGTGTTCTTTACAGACGATCTCGAGGAGATTGCCCACTGGCACGAGCGTCCCGAATCCGCCAATGACGAAATGCCCAAGATCACCGAAGACGTGAAGGCTGAGATTGGCGACGAGGATGAGCAGGAATTCCGCCGCACGGTGCGTGAGCGAATGCAGGCTCGCTATCCTGCGTGGCAGGTGGAGACTGTCAGAGAGTTGCGGGAGTTGCTCGCGGAGAAACTGTCTCTCTAATTCGCTTGATTTAGCTTGATACTGAAAGGGACGGGGCACACGCCCCGTCCCTTTCTTTTTGTTCTCTGCTAACCGCTGACGGCGCTGTGGCGTTCACTTAACTGTGTGTTGTCTTGTCGGTAGCGCGGGGCATTCGAGGTGTGTAGCGGATGGCAACGATCAAGCGTCTGCGGCTGTGGCAAATCATTGTAATCATCGGCGTTTTGCTCGTTGGTTTCGGCGGCGGAGCATATGTCATCAATGCGCAGTTGTCGGGTGATCAAGCCACTGGTGGCCTCACAGAGAATGAGCAGCTTGTGGCGGTGACACGCGGCGATCTGGTCAACCAGGTTCAGACGGGCGGAACACTGACACTGCCGGAGCGCGAGTCGGTGCGGCTGGGCGCCGGCTCCGTCGTGAAAGACGTTCTTGTTGTTGAGGGCCAGGCCGTGGTTGAGGGGCAGGCTCTCCTGACACTAGACGACGCTACTGTTGCCCGTCATGACATGGAAGTTGCCACGGCGCGGATTGCGCTGCGCGATGCGGAGGATGCGCTTGAGAATCTGCTTGCGGACGCACAGTCGAATTTGGGTACCACCGAGGACGACGTGGCGGACGCCGAGCGGGCCCTCGCAGACCTTGATAAGGAACACAGGGAGAAAATCGAGACGGCTCAGGAAGACGTTGATGATCAGGAAGAAAGGTATCGGGACACCTTCTCTGCTTGGCTTGGCGTCACATTGACTGATGCTGAAACGGTGCAACCTCCGGAGACCCTTCTGGCGGGATGGGGGGTGAATCTGGAGGAGTTGCTCATCGAGCCCGTTGGGATTGATAGCGCAAAGGGCGTCTTTTCCAGGGGCGCTCCTCCCGACGATCCGGCCACCAGATGGTCCGAAACCGTCGTCTACGGCATCATAAATTTCTATCCGGGGAAGATTGTCGCTACGTGCGAAGGCAATGAAGAGCACCCGCTCAACGGGCATTGCCTTCAAAAGGGCTTTGATGACGCGTGGGACAGCCTGACGGGCGCGCGCGATACGCTCGGCAGCGCGGTCACGGCCCGGGACACCGCAATTCGTGACGCGCAAACCAAGCTGGACACGGCGAGGGAAAAGCAGGATCAGGCGTTGCTCGCCGTGCGTGATGCGAGCGAAGGCGACGAGGGATACGCTTACCAACTCAAAGAGGCTGAGCTTGTCACGGCGCAGGTTGCCCTGGAGGATGCGCTGCGGAAGCGCGAAGAGGCGACCGTTCGCGCGCCAATCGACGGCATTGTCGCTGTCCTCAACGCGGTCGCGGGTGAAGAAGTTAGTGTGGAGTCACGGATTGCCGTTGAAATCATCGACACGTCCATCGTGGAACTCCAGGGGCAAGTAGACGAGACCGACGTACTGCGCATCAGCTACGGGGACCCGGCTGAGATCACCCTGGACGCAATGCCGGGACAGGTATTCACCGGCTCAATATCATCGATTTCGTCTGCAGCGCAGCTTGAACAGGGTATTGCGGTCTTTACGGTGTTGGTACGCCTCGACATACCGCAGGGCGTTGACCTCCGCGAAGGAATGAACGCGAATGCCCGCATGGCCGTGGAGGAGGAGATCAACGTCTTACTGGTTCCCGTGCAATCGATTTACGGCACGTTCCAGGAACCGCTTCTTCGGGTAATGATGGACGGCGAGATAGCCTCGCGTCCTGTCGCCTTGGGAGGCAACGACGGCTTCTGGGTCGTCGTGGAATCCGGAGTCGATGAGGGCGAAGAGGTGGTCATGCACGTTTCCGAGGCCGACGAGTTTAGCGGTTTCGGGGGCGGACCCGGCTTCCGGCAGACGACCCGGACCGTGAGGACTGTCGGCTAGCTTTGTCAGGCACGACGACGGAGACGAAATCGTGATTGAGCTGGCAGACGTCACGAAGACCTATCGGATGGGTGAGGTAGAGATTGCTGCGCTGCGCGGAGTGAGCCTCGCCATTGAGGACGGCGAGATGGTCGCCGTCATGGGGGCCTCGGGCTCCGGCAAATCGACTTTGATGAACATTCTTGGCTGCCTTGACGTTCCCACGTCCGGCCAATATTCGCTCGATGGCGTGAACGTTGGGCGGCTGTCCGATTCACGGCTGGCGGCGATTCGCAACCGCAAGATCGGGTTTGTATTTCAGAGCTACAATCTGCTGCCGCGACTCACTGCGGAATCGAATGTGGAACTGCCGCTGCTGTACGCGCGAAAGGGCGGCAGCGCGCGTTTGGCGCGCGAGGCACTGGGAAGAGTAGGTCTTGCGGACAGGACGGGACATCGGCCAACGGAGATGTCCGGCGGACAGCAGCAGCGCGTCGCCATAGCGCGGGCGCTCGTCAATGAGCCGTCCATCCTTCTTGCCGACGAGCCGACCGGCAACCTGGATTCCCACTCCAGCTTGGAGATCATCGAACTGCTGCGGGAACTAAATCAATCATCCGGAATCACGGTCATCATCGTCACGCATGAGGACGACATCGCTCGCTTTGCCAGGCGCACGATTCTGATGCGAGACGGCGAAATTGTGAATGATGAGAGAGCGAGGGCGCAGTGAGTCCGCAGCGCACGCTACTCTCCGCCCTCCAATCCGTGGGCGCCAACAAGCTCCGCACCCTGCTGACGCTGCTCGGCATCGTCATCGGCGTGGCCGCCGTGATTTCGCTCATGTCCATCGGGCGCGGCGTGCAGGAGTCTGTGACCTCGTTCATCCAGGACCTCGGCACCAACATCCTTTTCGTAAGCCCGTCAGGCGGGGCGCTCACGCTCGATGACGCCTATGCGCTGGTCGACCCCGTCCTCGCCCCCTCCGTGGATCAGGTTGCTCCGGAAATTAACGTATTTGGCGACGTGAACACGACAGATGAGTTTGGGGCGCGCACCGTCTTTGGCGAGATTACAGGCGTCACGCCTGAATACCAGGAAGTGCGGGGCTATGAGGTCGATGTCGGGAGCTTCATCGGTATTCCGCACGTTGCCGGCGCGTCGGATGTCGTTGTCCTGGGAGCGCAGGCGTCGGTGGACCTGTTTCTGGGGCGCAACCCGATTGGGCAGACAGTGAAGATCAACGGCAGAGAGATGACCGTGATCGGTGTGTTGGAGAGCAGAGGAGGGGACGCGTTCGGCTTTGAAGACAACCGCGTTCTGATTCCCATCACCACCGCCTATAGACGCATCAGCGCGGATCGCAACGTCGAAGGAGTGGTGGGTGTCGATACGATCAGCGTGCTCGTCGAGGACGAGAACAATATGGAAAAGGCGGAGGGCGAAGTCAGCCGCATTCTCCGTCTGCGACACCGCATCACCGATGAAGACGATTTCGAGGTCAGGAATCAGCAACAGGCGCTTGAGGCGTTTCAGGACACCACGCAGGCGTTCGTGCTCTTCCTGGGTTCCATCGCGGGCATCTCGCTGCTCGTCGGCGGAATCGGAATCATGAACATCATGCTCGTGTCCGTGACCGAGCGGACGCGGGAAATCGGCATTCGAAAGGCAATTGGAGCGCGGCGATGGGATATTCTCTCCCAGTTTGTGCTGGAGGCTGTCCTGCTGAGCCTGGGCGGCGGAATCATCGGCGTGCTTTTGGGAATGCTCATCGCGCAGGGAATGAACATCACACTGCTGGCTGAAGAAGAAATCCGGACGGTGGTCAGCACGGACATCACGGCTCTCGCGCTCGGGGTATCAATGCTCATCGGGCTGGTCTTCGGCATCTATCCAGCCATGAGGGCCGCCGCTCTACACCCAATCGAGGCGCTGCGATACGAATAGGAGACGACACGGCGATGGACGATCAACCGATTGAGGCGATGGAAGAGGAACGCTCCGGTGGACTGGGCGCGCGGGCATTTATGGGCATCAGCGCGCTTGTGCTCGTGATAGGACTGAGCGTCGGCGGCGCTTTCGTGATTGGCGTGCAAGTAGGGCAGTCACAGCAGGAGGAAGTGGAAGAGGTTCCTCAGTTGGCCTTGACGGCTGACGACTCTCTCGAGGAAGAGGGTGATGACGCTGCGCCAGTAGTGACGTTCGGAGGACCGGGCGAGGGCGGCGGCGAGATACCGCCGGAGGCTCTGCGTCAGATACAGGCGCAGATGCGGGCGCAGGGAGCCTCAGAGGAGGAAATCGCGGCCATCAGCGTTGAATTGCAGCAGTCCCGGGCAGGTCAGGGACAGGGTTTCAGACAGGGACGGCCGGGATTCCTGGTGGGAACGGGCGGATCGGATGACACAGATATAGGTACGCGCATGGCAGGGACAATCCAATCGATTGACGGCAATACAATTACGTTGATGACGCCCACAGGGTTGCAGCGCATATCGACGATCGCCGGTACACGAATCACCGTCACACAATCGGGCGATCTGACTGATCTGGCGGTTGGGGACCGCGTAACGATAGCCACCGTTCCCGGGCCAAACCCGGACACGCTGGAGGCCGCTAGCATCACGGCGGTATCTGGCGACGAATAGGCGGCATGCAATAATAGAGATACTATGACAGCACAGCGCACTCGCCTCTCAGTTCCGCTTCTTGACCGCCTGGTTCCCCGCTTCCGGAACATGAAGCCGTATGAGCCTGTCGCCCCGCCGGAACGCCTTGAAGCAGAGAGCGATGCAGGCGAAGAGGGAATCGTTAAGCTGAACGCCAACGAGAATCCCTACGGCCCGCCACCTCGTGTTCGAGCACTCATAGAGTCGTTCGACGCCGCAAACATCTACCCGGATCCGGATCATGCTGCGCTGCGAGCGTGCCTTGCGGAGTACACGGGTTTCGGCGCCGAGCGCATCGTTGCAGGGTCGGGCAGTGACGAGCTCATTGCCCTGTTGACACGGCTATTTGTAGGATCGGAAGGTACTGTCGTCGCTGCGACACCCACATTTGGAATGTACGCGGTCGAGACCGACCTTTCCGGCGCTCGCTTTTTGGGGGTGCCACGCAGTCAAGATGATTTTTCCATTGATCTGCCGGGTCTTGTGGAGGCCGCGCGCAATGCGTCGATTGTGTTTTTCTCGACACCTAACAACCCGACCGGCAACAGTGTGACTGAAGAGGAGATTCGAGCCGTCGCGGAGACCGAGGTTCTCACCATCGTTGATGAGGCCTATGTCGAGTTTGCCGGAAAGTCACTCATGCCCTTGGTGGATGAGTATCCTAACCTCATCTTCCTCCGAACATTCAGCAAATGGGCCGGACTGGCGGGCCTGCGCGTTGGCTATGGCGTCTTCCCTGTTGATCTGGCTTCAATCCTCATGACAGTCAAGCCGCCGTACAACGTCAACACCTTGGCGCAGGCGGCGGCCATCGCCGCAATCGAAGACCTGGATAATGCATTGGCGACGGTGAACATCATTGTGAAAGAACGTGCTGTCTTGGAGGAGGGCCTACGGTCTCTGCCGAGCGTCCGAGTCTTCCCGTCCGAAGCTAATTTCTTACTCGTGCGGTTCCTGGAACACGACGCGAAGGAACTGCACGCGTCTCTGCTTCGTCGCGGCATCGCCCTCCGCCATTTCAACACGCCGGAACTGCGCGACTGCATCCGCATTAGTGTGGGACGACCGCGAGACCATGAGCGCCTGATTGAAGCACTGCGCGAGGAAATGGAGGCCCAGAAGTGACAGGGGAGGGAGCGGCTGCGCCTCGCCAGGCCACCGTCCGGCGAGAGACTAGGGAAACCGTTGTCGACGTGTCAATCAACATTGACGGACGCGCGCAATATGATGTGAGCACCGGCTCGCTGATGCTCAACCACTTGATAGATCAACTGGGCCGGCACAGCGGCTTTGACCTCACCGTGCGCGCTGAGGGATTGAATGACCCTGACGGTCATCACACGGCAGAGGATACGGGCATCGTGATTGGGCGCGCGCTCGGCGAGGCCCTGGGAGACCGCACCGGCATTCGCCGCATGGCTCACGAGACTGTCCCGCTGGATGACGCATTGACGACGGCAGTGGTAGACCTCGGTGGTCGAGGATATGCGGCCATCGGCCTTCAATTCAGCACGGGTATGATGGGTGACTTGCGCACCGAGTTGGTCGCCCACGTGCTGGAGTCCATCGCGCGAGAGGGGCGTATCAATTTGCATGTTGTTCAGCACGCCGGGGTCAATGACCACCACATCGCTGAAGCGACGTTCAAGGCGTTAGCAAAAGCGCTGGATACGGCGACACGTCTTGATGAGCGGTTTGCGGGTGTCGCACCCTCCACCAAGGGCACGCTGACGGACTAGCAGCTAGTCGTTCTCCACCACCTCGAACCGGTAGTCCTCAATCACGGGGTTCGCAAGCAGTTGGCGGCACATGTCCGTCGTGCGCGACTCGGCCGCCTCTCGTGACGGGGCCTCTCCAATCTGAATCTCAAGATAGCGGCCGGCCCGTACAGCGGACACGGAGTCATACCCGAGATTCTTCAAACCGCCCAGGATTGACAGCCCCTGTGGGTCGACAACACCTGGCTTAGGTGTCACATAGATACGGGCGAGGAAGTTAGGCATCCTGCGGGTGATTGTCGTGTCAGCGCCCGGGTCCGAGCTTAGCCGTCCGCGGCATCCGAATGACTACGGTTCCTCATGCGCTGAATGGCCATCACGGCCAGCGTTCCGGCGAGTGTGCCAAAAATCACAGGCAGGAAAAGCTTAACTGGGAGCGGCATCTCATCAAACTGCGCGACGCCCCAAACTGTGCTGACGGCGCCCACGATGGTGTAGAGCATAATCGCCGCCGCTACCCCGATAAGCGCGCTCCCGATAACACGGCCCATGCTCACAGGGCAAGCTCCTTTGATGTGAGCCGCTGATACACGTCGCGATACTTGTCGATCGTCTGCTGCACAATGTCGTCTGGCAACTCCGGCGCGGGCGGCTCGCGATTCCACCCGGATTCGATTAGCCAATCGCGGATGATCTGCTTGTCGAAACTGGGCTGTGACTTGCCGGCCTCATAGATGGTTGCATCCCAATAACGAGACGAGTCCGGCGTCAACAGCTCATCGATTACGGAAATCTTGCCGTCGATGATGCCAAACTCAAACTTGGTGTCCGCTAGGATCACGCCCATCGCCCTGGAATACTCGGACGCCATACGGTAGAGCGCGAGACTGTGCTCCTCCAACGGCCATGCGATATTGCCGCCTACCAGCTTCCACAACTCGTCTACCGTCAGAGGCAGATCGTGCCCCGTCTCCTCCTTGGTGGTGGGAGTGAAAAGCGCCGACTCAAACGCCTGCGAATCAACCATGTCAGCGGGCAAATCATAGCCTTGGACGGAACCTGACTTCCGATATTCCGCCAAAGCCGACCCGGTAATGTACCCGCGCACAACGCATTCGATGTCGATGCGCTCGGCCTTCCTCACAACCATCGCTCGTCGAGCGACCGCCTCATCAAGATCGCCCAGCTTGTACTGATCGGCGACTTCAGGCTCATACGCCATACCGATGAAGTGGTTAGGGAACTCATGCCCGGAGCGACGGAACCAGAACGCGGAAATCTCGGACAGAACGATGCCGCGTCCCGGAACGCCGGTAGGCAGAACCACATCAAAAGCGGAGACTCGATCCGTGGCGACCAGCAGCAGCGTATTCTCGCCAAGCCCATATGTATCGCGAACCTTGCCGCGATGAATCATGGGTAGGTCTAGCTGAGTTTCTGTCAGGGCGTCCGTCATGGCCTCATTGTAGCGCACAGGATTGGCGCAGAGTGCGCCTTATGTTGCGTTCTGGCCTAGAATTAAAGGGTGGCGCGGACACCCTCTCTGACTGCGCCGGACGGAAGGATTCAGTGCGGGAGAGTTGCCCGGACGGGCAGGAGGCAAAAAGATGCTATTGAGCACCTACATTGGGTTGATTGTGCGGCCTATTCACACGATTCAGCAGATTGTAGCTGATCGACCGGTTGGCCTGGGCCTCCTGACGCTGCTGATTGTGGCGATTCTTAACGGCGTCGTCTCATTCGGCCTGGGATTCGACACGGCGGCATTTGACGAATTTACGGACGAGGAAATCTCAGTTGGCGTCGGATTCGTCGTCATTGGGACCATCCTGTTTGTCGCATTCGTCGTGGTTGAACTGGGCTTTTTCTCCCTGATCGTGCATCTCATCTCGAAGCTGTTTGGCGGCGACGGGGCGTACACGGGGATGCTGGCCGGCTTGATGATGCTCTCCATCCTGAGCTTGATCCCCGTGATTCCGGGCCTTCTTGATGCATTAGCCGGGGAGACGGCGGAGGGCGACTCGTCTCCCTTTGAGGCGATAAGTGTCATCGTCAGTCTCGTGGTGTTCATCTGGACCATCATTCTTGGAATCATCCTGATCCGGGAGAACTACAGACTGAGCACAGGGATGGCCGTTTTGAGCGGCATTGCGTCTTTCATCGCTGCGGCAATTGTGGCGATTGTCCTGTTCATTGTGCTGATCATCGTCCTCGTAGCCATCGTCGTGGGTCTGGGCATCGCCACGGGCTAGCGAGTCTGATAAGCGGCAAAATTGCCACACGGAGCGAGAATTGTGGTCGGCGCTGCAGCGCCGACCACACGCTTTAAGGTGGTCTCCCGCGTACTATGGATTGATGTTTGTTGATCCGACGGCGGGATTGGAAGGGCAACAGGGCGGGTCGCAGAGCGCGGAACGGCGCAAGCGACCCCTGACGTTCTATCTGCGCGGCATCGTGCGGACTCCCACGTACTCGTTCAGCGATGTCGCCATCGACCAACCGATACTGCGCGGAACCGGATTGCTGCTTGCCGGGCTGGCTGTGACAGGTGCGCTGTTCGGCCTCGGCGGACTGATTTCCAACTACGAGGGCGTAACAGGGGCGGCGCTCGGCGCAGCGGGATTCGTCGCGGGCGGATACGCGGGGTTTCTGTTCTTCACGATCCTGCTTCACCTCATCGGCAAGATCTTCGAGGGCGAGGCAAGCATCGCGGAGGAATTCTCTGCGACAACATTCGCTGCCCTGTCTCTGTGGCTCCTCGTCCCGACATCGCTTCTCTGGCTAATCGCGGGCGGCGCGCAGCCGTGGGTCATGACGCTGGGAATCGTTCTGACCTCCGTGGCTATAATCCGCCTCACGTACATCGCCATCCGTGAAGCAAATCGTTTCATGGGAACGCAGGCGATCCTGACAATGCTGATGGTGCCGCTTGGCACGGGCTTGTTGGGCATTGCGACGTTCTTCATATTCGCTTTCGGCATACTGATTTTCGAATAGGGCGGCAAAGCTAGACCCATCGCGTATACTGTGGACATAAGCAGGGAGGCAGCATGACCATTCCGAGCGGATTAGAGTTGATTCTGATTCTGGCGATTATTCTGTTGATATTTGGGGGTGCCAAACTCCCCGGCCTTGCCCGCTCGATGGGAAGCTCTATCCGTGAGTTCCGTAAGGGTGCCGAATTGGAAGAGAGCAAGCCGTCCGAGGATGCCAAGGAAAGTTCGGAGTCTGACTCAACGACGGCAAAGACGTAACAACCTGAAACTAAACCCAAGACCGACAGGGGCGCCGCCGAAAGGTGGCGTTTCTCGTTTTGGAGCGGGAGCACTCCGGCGACCGCAGGAATGACAAGTGAGGCTCGTGCAAAATGGACACTCGGCCGGAGCTAAGGTGATGTGTTGCTCTCCGATCGCTTCCGTTGCCAGGCAGCGAACCGGGCCATGAGCAGGCCGACCTCATAGAGCACCCAGATAGGGATGCCCCAGATGACCATGTTGATGGGGTCGCCTGTGGGCGTGATGATTGCCGCGGCAACGAATGATAATAGGATTGCCCCTTTGCGCTTTGTCCGCAGACTCGCCGGATCGATGATGTCGATGCGGGCGAGCAGGTACATGATGACTGGCAGCTCGAAGAGCAGCCCCATTGCAAAGATGAGCCAGACCGTCGTGCCAACGATGCTGTCGATGCGTATCTGCGGTTCAATATCCTCGCCAAGGAATTGAGGGAGGATCTGCATCATCACCGGTATGGGCACAAAGAATGCAAAGAGGATTCCCGCGGCGAATAGCACGCTCACGATGGGTAAGGCTATGTACACAAAGCGCTTCTCCGTGCCTGTGAGCGCAGGACGGACGAACATAATGGCCTGATAGAGGATCATTGGGAATGCGACGATGATTCCCCCCAAGAGGGCAATCTTCATGCGGACGCGCACGCCCTCAAGGACATCAATCTGGACAACTTCAATGTCGTTCGGAAACGGAATCAGCAACACGTCAACGAGACGATTTCCGATGGCAAACGCGCCGACTGCGCCAATGCCCACCACGATGAACGTCCACATGAGCCGTGTCCGCAGCTCCCGTAGATGCGCAGACAGGGGCATTGTTGTGCTTGACACGCCCTCCGGCTCAGGTGTTGTCACCGGCCGTCCTCCGGCTCGGTCTCGCCCGCGGGCTGTTCACTCTCACCAGGAGGGGTTGTGTCCTCCGGTGGAGACTCAGCCTGCCCTGAGTTTGGGCGTGGCTCAGACAGATCAAGAGGACGACGGAGCTTCGATTCCACATCGCGGATTGATTCACGGGCAGACCGCAGGGGTTCCGTTTCCTCGCGCGCCTGCGTCTGCAAGTCCTCCGTCATGGAGTTGATGGTGCGGCGTGCGCGTGCGACGAGCCGGCCGATCTCGCCCGCTATCTCCGCAGCCCGTGACGGCCCGACTATGATGATGGCGAGGCCGGCAAGAAAGAGTAGCTCAAGCCCCCCAACGTTGAGGAAGTCCATACGCAAAGTGTATCTGACGCCCACCCACGTGGGGACAGGTACCGATGCGGGAGCAACTACAAGCGCCCTCTTTCTGGGGGAGAAGGTTTGGGTGAGGGACAGATGGCCGCCCGTCGCTGTTATGATTGGCGGGTAGGGGCCGCTGACCTTTTGTCGTCGGAGGAGTATGGGTGGCTGAGGCAGACGAGCTGGTCTTAAGCCTGTTAGTTCTCGCGCCGTTCGTGGGCGGCTTGGCGCTTATTCTCGTTCCGGGCCGTCAGCCCAACACCATCCGCGGCATCGCCACCGCCGTCACAGGTTTCACCTTCGCGCTTTCCATCTATCTCACCCTCCGCCACTATCTGAGCGCGCCGGCGGGGGTGGAGTTTTGGCCACTGACCCGCGTCGAATGGCTGCCAAGCCTCGGGATCGGATTCACGCTTGGCGTGGACGGTATCTCCGCGTTGATGGTGCTGCTTAACGGCGTGGTTGCCTTTGCCGGAACCTTGGTCGCCTGGCGTCTTCCTGACAGAACCAAGGAATTCTTCGTCCTTTTCCTGCTCCTCATTGCAGGCGTCTATGGCGTCTTTGTGGCCCTTGATCTGTTCTTCTTCTTCTTCTTCTACGAACTTGCCGTCATTCCGATGTACCTCTTGATTGGCGTGTGGGGCAGCTCAACAGACTTCCGATCCTACGTGCCGCCCCTGCTGTTCAGCCGCACCAAGGAATACAGCGCGATGAAGCTGACCATCATGCTCAGCCTCGGCAGCGTCCTGGTGTGGGTGGCGCTAATCGCGCTCTATATCTTTGCGGAAAATCCGACATTCGACTTCCTCAGCCTTCGCGACAACGAAGAATACTCCCGCGAATTCCAGTTGCTCTTCTTCCCGATTGTCGCCGTCGGTTTCGGCGTGCTGGCCGGGCTGTGGCCGTTCCACACATGGTCGCCGGACGGTCACGTCGCCGCGCCCACGTCCGTCAGCATGTTGCACGCCGGTGTGCTCATGAAGCTGGGCGCGTACGGCATCCTCCGCATCGGCATGGATCTTTTCCCGGAAGGGGCAGAGGCGTGGATGCCCGTCCTGATCATCCTCGCGACGGTAAACGTCGTGTATGGCGCAATATCCGCCTTGGGGCAGCGCGACCTCAAATATGTCATCGGCTATTCGAGCGTCAGCCACATGGGCTACGTAATCATGGGTCTCGCGACGCTCGACCCGTTGGGCGTCAACGGCGCCGTCCTGCAGATGTTCTCCCATGGAGTGATGACGGCCCTCTTCTTCGTGCTTGTGGGTGCCGTCTATGACCGCACCCACATCCGTGACATCGGCGTGTTGGAGGGATTGGCCAAACGGATGGGCGGCACGGCGACGTTCTTTGCCATCGCCGGCTTAGCCTCGCTGGGGCTTCCGGGCCTCAGCGGATTCGTTGCGGAGTTGCTGGTTTTCATCGGCGCGTTCAACACATATCCGCTCGTCGGCGTGCTTGGCGTGTTCGCTGCAGCTGTAACTGCGGTGTATGTGCTGAGGCTGCTCGGTAAGGTGTTCTTCGGTCCCGTCAGCGACCGGTGGCAAGGACTGACGGACGCATCGCGCGTGGAACTCGCGGCCGGCGGGCTGCTCATCGCATTTATTGTCGCCATCGGGATATGGCCGTTCCCGTGGATTGAGTTGATTGACGGCAGCGTGACGGCTCTACTGGGGCGCATCGGATGAGTAGACTGACGTTCGTTGACACTGTCTCTGACCCACACATAGACTGGCCGACAGGAGTGCAGGGGAATGCCGGCTGAGTATGCGTTCAACTGGGCCGCTGTAGGGATAGCCGCTATAGTCGGGTTCGGCGGTGTACTATCCTTCTTTGTCATCTCCTGGATACTCGCCCCGCGCAGCGCCACCAGCCTCTCGGGCATCGCCTATGAGTGCGGCATTCTGCCAACGGGTGAGGGTAACACCCGCTATAACGTTCGCTACTATCTGTTCGCTCTCTTCTTCCTGATCTTTGCCGTGGAGACTGTTTTCTTGTTTCCGTGGGCGTTCGTTTTCCTTGATTTGCCCGCCGCCGCATTCTATTCAATGGTCATCTTTCTAGTCGTGTTGTTCTTCGGTCTGATATACGCATGGCGTAAGGGGGTGCTGTCCTGGCGATGAATATTGAACCCGCAGGCGGGCAAGGGGGTATGGGGCAGGGCCCCGTCATCTCGACGCCCGAATCCCGCATGGCGCTGCAGAACCTCGCCGCGCACCAGAAGAGTGGCCTCTCAGGTGTGATCACCCTCAAGACGGAGGAGCTTTTCGCGATGGCGCGAAAGTCCTCGCTGTGGCCCCTCACATTCGGGTTGGCATGCTGCGCAATCGAGATGATCTCCGCATATATGCCCAAGCATGATTTCGACCGTTACGGTGTCGTTACGTGGCCCTCGCCGCGCCAATCCGACGTCATGATCGTGGCGGGGACTGTAGTGAAGAAGATGGCCGAGCCGATCAAGCTCCTGTACGAGCAGATGCCTGCGCCCAAGTGGGTCATCGCGATGGGCTCGTGCGCCACGTGCGGAGGGCCGTATGTTCGCTCCTATTCCGTCGTGATGGGGGTGGATCAGATCATCCCCGTGGATGTGTACGTGCCTGGGTGCCCGCCGCGCCCTGAGGCATTGCAGCACGGCATTCTTGAACTCCAACGCAAGATCCAGGACGAGCCCAGGCTCAAGAGGGGTCTATAGGTGACAAACGGAGACCGACCCGAGGAGCCCGCAGCGCCCTCTCCCATTGAGGCGCGCGTGCGAGAGATTGCTGGGGACAGCGCGCAATCCGTCGACTACTCGTTCGATGAACTTCAGTTGCGCGTTTCTCGGGATGCGGTCGTTGACGTTTGCGCCGCTCTGAAGTCGGACCCGGAACTGGACTTCAAATATCTCCGCTGCCTCTCCGTCGTTGACTGGAAGGACGAGCTGGAGGCGGTGTATCACCTGACCTCTCTGTCCCATCCGCACAAACTGGTGATCAAGACGCGCGCGCCCATTGACGACCCTTGGATTCCAACTGCAATTGGCGTTTGGATGGGGGCGGATTGGCACGAGCGTGAAGGGCACGACCTCTTTGGCCTGGAGTTCCGAGGCCACCCGGACCTCTCCCCACTGATCCTCTATGAGGGATTCGAGGGATTCCCCGGACGAAAGAGCTATGACATGCCGGCGCAGGTGACGTTCTATGGTGACTGACACCGGGTTGTCGGCGAACATCGAGCGCGACCCCGTCACGGAACAGGCGGAGTTGAGCATCAACATGGGGCCGCAGCACCCTGCCACGCACGGTGTATTTCGCATGGTGCTGACTCTTGATGGCGAGCGCGTTGTTGATGTCTATCCGCACATCGGTTATCTGCATCGCGGCTCCGAACGGCTGGCGGAGGGCGAGAATTTTCAACAGATCACCACGCTTTTTGACCGCCTGGATTACGTCGCCAATTTCAACAATGAGTGGGTCTATGTGCGGGCAGTGGAAAAGGCGATGGGGGTAGATGTCCCCGAGCGCGCTGACTACATCCGCCTGATCCTCTCAGAACTCAACCGCATCGCAAGTCATCTGCTGTTCTACGGCACGTATGGGTTGGACACTGGCGCGATGAATCCCGTCATGCTCGGGTTCCGTGACCGCGAGAGGATTCAGCAGATTTTTGAGGGTGTCACGGGTGCGCGCATGATGCACAACTACTTCCGCATCGGCGGCGTCAAGGAAGACCTGCCGGACGGATTCGTCCCCGCTGTTCGCGCCTTGCTGGATCAACTCAAGGTTGGATATGAAGAAGCGCGGGGCACGCTCACAGAAAGTGAGATATTCATCGAACGCACCGCCGGCATCGGAGCGATACCGCCGGAGGATCTTCTTGACTACGGCGTGACGGGACCGCTGCTGAGAGCGGCAGGAATCGACTACGACATACGTAAAGCTGATCCTTACTCCATCTATGAAGAATTGGATTTCCGTGTTCCAACGGGACAGACAGGGGACTGCTACGACCGCTACATGGTTCGGATGTTGGAGATTGAACAGTCGATTTCCATCGTCGCACAGGCCCTGGACAAACTGCCGGACGGCCCGTTCTTGGGTCGGGTGCCGCGCATCCTTCGCCCGCCGGAGGGGGATGTCTACGTGCATGGGGAGAACCCGCGCGGAGATCTGGGCGTCTATCTAGTCTCGTCCGGCGGCACGGTCCAGCCATACCGCCTCAAGATTCGCGGGCCGAGCTTCTGCAACCTGATGGCTCTCCCTGCCATGATCCGAGGCTCATACCTTGCTGACGCCACAGTGATCCTTGGCTCCATGGATATCGTTCTTGGCGAGGTGGACCGATGAGTCTGCTGGACCTCATCACCATCGCCATCGTCGTCTTTGTGCTGTTTAACGGCATTCTGACTGCCGTGCTCGGAGTGATCTGGGCGGAACGCAAGACGCTCGCTCGCCTACAGCAGCGCGTCGGGCCGTCCCGAACCGGACCGTCCGGCATTCTCCAAACAGCGGCGGACGCAATCAAGCTGATGCTCAAGGAGGATGTGCGCCCCGGGAGCGTGAACCTGGTTATCTTCTACGTCGCGCCCTTGCTGATCTTCACCCCGATCTTCATGCTTTGGATGGTGCTGCCGTTCGGCCCTGACTGGGTGCTGAGCGACCTCGATATCGGGCTGTTCTACATCATTGCCATCCTGGGTCTGTCTGTCGTAGGCCACGTGCTGGCAGGATGGGCATCAAACAACAAGTACGCGCTCTTAGGGAGTGCCCGCAATGCCGCGCAGTTGATCAGCTACGAACTGCCACTCGTCTTTGCCGTGCTGGCTGTAGGACTGCTTGCGCAGACTGCGACGGATCGCCCCTTCAGCCTCGCAGGCATCGTCGAGGCGCAGGGCAGCGTGCCGTACCTGATAATCATGCCACTGGGCTTCATTCTCTTCCTTGTAGGGGCGCTGGCGGAAACGGCGCGTATCCCCTTTGACATACCCCACGCAGAGGAGGAGATCGTCGGCGGCGCGTTCGTCGAATACTCAGGCATCCGTTGGGGCGTTTTCTTCCTGACGGAATACGCGGGACTCGCGACGATGGCGTTCCTCGCAACAATCCTGTTCCTCGGTGGTTGGACTGGGCCGTTCTCCGAGCAGGTCCCCATCCTTCAGCCCTTCTACTTGTTGGTCAAGATGGCCGGCATCATCCTCGTCGTGTTCTGGATCCGTGCACCGCTGCCGCGCCTCCGTATCGACCAACTCATGGCGTTCGCGTGGAAAATCGCCATACCCGCGTCGCTCGTGAATCTCATGGTCGTGGCGACCGCTGTGTGGGTCCAACATCAGAACGGCTGGGAGCTGTGGGTGACAAGTGTGACAATCAGTGTAGTGAGCATCGTGCTGGCCGCTGCAACCGGCATCTACATACAGCGGCGTAGGGAACAGAGACTTCGGCAATTCAGGCAAAGGTGGGCGCAATAGTCATGTTGGGAACCTTCAAGAGTCTGCTAACAACAATGAAGCTGGCACTCAAGCCGCCCGTCACGGTGGAATATCCGTCAATCGCCCCCACGCTTGCGCCCCGATTCATGGCGCACCCCGTGCTCACCTGGGACAAAGATGTGCCGGAGCCCTACTGTACCGGCTGCCTGGTCTGTATGCGGATCTGCCCAACGGACTGTATCGATGTCGCAATGATGGACAACCCCAAGCACGCTGAGGGTGATAGCACTCGCCGCAAAATCGTTGAGTATTTTGACTTGAACGTGGCCGACTGCATCATGTGCGGCCTCTGTGTTGAATACTGCAACTTCGACGCAATTATCATGTCGGACAACTTCGACGCCAGCCAATATGCGCGCCCGAATCTCATGTTTGATTTGGATCAACTCCTTGAAGCAGGCAAAGAGCAAGAGGCCAAGGGCCGGTGGTCTCCGCCTGAGGCGAAGAAATCGGCGCGACGCTCCGCCGCCCAGAGTGGTGGAACCCCGGCCGCAGGAGCGGACGCATCCGGTGAAGATCGTGTGGCCGCTGCGCGAGCCAAGGCCGCCGAACTGCGCGCCCAACGTGCTGCTGAGCGCGGCGAGGCTCCACCTGCAGAGGCTACGACAACTGCTCCTGAACAGGCATCGAGTGACACTCCTGCCGTTGACCCCCGCGTAGCCGCTGCGCGAGCCAAGGCTGCTGAACTTCGCGCCCAACGCGCAGCAGAGCGCGGTGAGGCTCCACCCGCAGAACCAACAGCGGCCGCACCTGAACAGGCATCAGGTGACGCGCCCGCCGTTGATCCTCGCGTAGCCGAAGCTCGACGCAAGGCCGCCGAACTTCGCGCCCAACGAGCTGCCGAGCGCGCAGCGCAGGAATCTGCCAACGCAGAATCCTCTGACAGCGAATCCGAATCGGACAACTCCAAACCCGGGACGAACGCCGAATGATCGAGACCGCGATTCTGGGAGCAATCGGAATAATCACCGTCGCTGCCGCCGTCGGCGTCGTCGCGACACGCAGCGTCGTCTATGCGGCAGTGTTCCTCCTGATCTCCCTGGTCGGCGTGGCGGCCCTGTTCCTAATGATGCTGGCGGAATTCATCGCGCTTGCCCAAGTGCTCATCTATGGCGGCGCAATCACGATCGTTCTCCTGTTTGCCATCATGCTCACCCGCGCGCCGGAACAGACCAATGTGGAAGACAACGCGCAGCGCCCCCTCGCGGCGATGGCCTGCGTCGGTCTGTTCGCGTTGCTCGTCGCGGCTGCGCTGGCAACTCCGTGGCGCACCCGTGAACCGGGCACCGACCCGATGGCCGAATTCACCGCCCTGAGTGAACTCCTGTTTAGCGATTTCCTGATTCCATTCGAGATTGCTTCGCTGGTGCTGTTGGTGGCGCTGGTAGGCGCAGTGGTACTGACTCGGAGCGGGAGAGAGGGAGCATGACCGTTCTCGAGTTCATGCTGATCCTTGGCGCAGCGCTGTTCTGTCTGGGGTTGTACGGGGTGCTGGCACGGCGTAATGCCGTCCTTGTCCTCATGTCCATCGAGTTGATGCTCAACGCCGTCAACGTCCATCTCATCGCCTTCGCTCGCTATGTGGTGGGAACGGAGGCCATCGCCCACGTGCTGATTATCTTTGTTATCACTATCGCGGCGGCGGAGGTTGGTCTTGCCCTCGCCATCGTTCTACGCATGTTCAGAAACTGGGAGACGGTCAACCTGGACCGCATCTCCACCTTGCAGCAGTAGGGGCCAAGAAAGTGACGGCCCTGCTGGACGCAATCCCGATCGGCGCTGAGCAGGCGTGGCTAATCGCCGCGCTGCCGTTTGCCGCATTCGTGATTCTTGCCATTGGCCGGCTCCAAATCCTGCCGCAAGCCGCGTCATGGGTCAGCGTCGCCGCCATCGGTATTGCATTCATCGGATCGCTGGGGGTGCTGGGCGACTACCTTGCCAACGGAGAGTACGTCGGGACCGTCGTCTGGCTTTCTGCCGGAGGCTCCGAGTTTGGGCTGAGCTACATCGTCGACAGTCTCTCGGTGATGATGATCATCCTCGTCACGTCAGTCTCGCTCGCTGTACAGGTCTACTCACTGGAGTACATGAAAGGTGACGAGCGATTGGGGTGGTATTTCGCCGCGCATTCGCTGTTCGCCGCGTCCATGCTTGCCCTTGTCCTGACTGGCAGCCTGTTGCTGCTTTACATCTCATGGGAACTGGTAGGAATGTGCTCGTTCCTGCTCATTGGCTTCTATTGGGAGCGGCGCTCGGCGGCTGAGGCGGCGAAGAAGGCCTTTATCACAACCCGATTTGGTGATGTCGGCCTGCTTATCGGCATCATTATCGCCTACCTAAGCACCGGCACGTTTGATATCCGGGAGGTTATCGCATCATTGAGTGGTGGAGAGGCGGCGCTGGTGGCGTTCCTGCTGTTCCTCGGTGCAATGGGCAAGAGCGCGCAGTTCCCGTTCCATATCTGGCTGCCGGACGCCATGGAGGGTCCCACACCGGTCAGCGCGCTTATCCACGCGGCGACGATGGTCGCGGCGGGAGTGTTCCTCGTTGCGCGCATGTTCGACCTGTTCGTCGAGGCGCCCGGCGTTCTGTGGTTTGTGGCCGTGATAGGGCTGATAACTGCCGTTCTGGCGGGCCTGCTCGCGCTGGGGGAGATCGACTTCAAGCGCATTCTCGCGTACTCGACGGTGAGCCAGCTCGGCCTGATGATGCTTGCGCTCGGCGCGGCCGGATTGGCAAGTGACCCCTCTCACCGCGACCCAAGTGGCGGCATGTTCCACCTACTCACGCACGGCTATTTCAAGGCTCTGTTGTTCCTGACGGCGGGGGTGGCGCTCCACGCCATCCATGCCTCCTCCGCGTCTATCTACCAGGTGCGCGGCCTACGGATCGCTGCGCCGCTCACAGCCGCCGCTCTCATCATTGGCAGCCTGTCGCTGGCGGGGATTCCGCCATTGAGCGGCTTTATCTCCAAGGAGGGCATTCTTGCTCCGGCCCTTGAGATTGAAAGTCTGCCCGGTTACCTGCTCTTCTTTGGAGCAATCATCGCCTCATTCCTCAGCGCCCTGTATATGACTAGACTCGCGCTGGTTGTCGTTCAGGGAGAGCCGGCACAAGCCGCTAGCGACCATGATGGAGAAGGAGATCACGCCGCCGGGCTTCATGATCCGCCACCGCTTATGTCTATCCCCCTTGTGTCATTGGGGATCCTGGCCGTTTTCCTCGGTGTCGCGCTGTCCTTCGGCTGGGACTTCATCGAGTTCCTCACGGACGGCCACCGCGAGTTCCACTTCGACATGCTCTTGGCGTTGGCATCCACCCTGACGGCCGTCGCCGGCATAGGTGTCGGTCTGAATTACTGGAACAACAGGGAACGTGTCGACGGCACCGTGCTTGAGTCGGTAGCAGGACCACTGAAGCTCATACAAAACCGGTTCTACATCGACGCCACGGCGCAGTGGATCATAGATCGAATCGTGCTGGTTTTTGCAGGGTTCATCCGTGAGGTTGATCGGCGGGTGGTCAATGATGCGGGCGTAGACGGACCGGCGGCGCGCACCGTGGACGCTGGGCATCTTCTTCGCGGAATCCAGACGGGCTTCGTCTTCAACTACGCGCTTGTCTTTACAATCGCTGCGGTGATTATCGTAGCGGTGGCCGTGTTGGCGGAGACGGTGTAGGGGCTATGACAGGATGAACTGGGCACTGCTGTTACCCGGCTATCTGGTTACAGGCCTAGCATTCGGGGCGTTTACACTCGATCTGATTGTGCCCCGGCTCTCGCGAACAGTCCTGGTTTATGGCGGTGCGGCCGTCATGGCCGCTGTCAGCGTATTCATAGTCGTCACCAACGACGGCGAATCAAGCCGCTTCGCAGGCGGCATCCTCATCTTTGATACCTACTCTGCGTTCTTCTTCGCCTTATTCGTGATCCTCGCGGCGGTGACCATACTCGGCTCCGCTCAATTCGTGCGGTCCATCGACAGCCCGGGTGAGTTTGTCGCCCTCCTGATGATGGCCACCGTTGGCGCGATGGGCATGGCAGCGGCGGGTGAGCTCATCACCGCCTACATCTCCCTGGAGTTGCTGAGTTTCTCGCTGTACATCCTCGCGTCGTATACATGGAGGGAACGGAGGACCAATGAGGCGGGGATGAAGTACATCCTGCTTGGCGCAATCGCCTCCGCGTTCCTCTTGTTGGGCATCACGTACATCTACGGCCTAACGGGTGACACTCGTTACGACCAGGTAGCAAGCGGCCTCAGTGCCCTCTCGCCGAGCCCCGGCCTGATCATCGCGTTGGCAATGCTGACGGCAGGACTGGGTTTCAAGGTCGCAGCCGTCCCGTTCCACATGTGGACGCCGGACGTATATGAGGGAGCGCCAATCCCCATCACGGCCTATCTTGCGGCGGCGTCCAAGGCGGCCGGTTTCGCGCTCCTGATCCGTCTGGTTGCCGTCGCTCTCGAACCCGTAGCGCTTTTCTGGGACTGGGTGTTCATCCTCTTGGCGGTGCTGAGCATGATGCTCGGCAACCTCGTCGCCATCCTGCAGTCGAATCTAAAGCGCCTGATGGCGTATTCCAGCATCGGGCAGGTCGGATATCTCCTCTTGGGAATAGCCGCGCTGGGTGCAGACGATCCGACGAAACCAATCGCCGGAATGCTCATCCACAGTGTGAGCTATGCCGCCTCGACGATGGTGGCATTCATGGTGCTGCTCGCCGTCTGGCAGCAGACGGGCAAAGAAGGCGTGCGTGATCTGGCGGGCATGGCACGACGCAACCCGTTCCTTGCGCTTGCATTGACGGGCGCGTTGTTCAGCCTTGCCGGGTTCCCGTTCTTCGTTGGGTTCGCGTCCAAGTTCTATCTCTTCACGGTGGTGGCGACGGCGGGGCCGCGATTTCTCGTGCCGGTCGGCATCGCCATATTCGCAAGCCTGATTTCCCTGTACTACTATCTGAACATTGTGAGGCAGATGTACATCGAACAGCCTGAGGACGGCGCGGAGCCGATTCGCGTCTCGCGGACCATGTGGCTGCTGATACTTGGTTTGCTCCTGGCGATCGTGGCGGGCGGGCTATATGTGAGGCCGTTGGCGGAGGCGGCCGAATCCGCCGCGGCGTCGATATTCGCCGGCGCATAAAGACGGGGAGAGAAAATGGCGCCATCGTACACGGCGGTTCTGCTGCCCAATGAAGACGGGTCGTATCGCGGACTGATTCCCGCAATGACGGGCGTAACGGGGCAAGGCCCCACACGCGCCGCGGCGCTTGACGATGTGGCCGATAACGCCGGTCTTGCGCTCGGGCAAATTGCCGCCGAGGGCGGTGAGGCCCCCCGCGAGGAATGGTCGCCTGTGCGGACCGTCTGGGTACGGAATCCGCGACGCGGTGACACCTCGCCCTACATCGTCATGATCCAGCGCACGGAAGACGAAGAATACCGCGCCACACTCGTCGCCTTTCCGGATGTGTCCACCGTTTCAGCCGATCTGGAAGACGCCGTATCCCAAGTGGGTCCGCTGCTCTTCCAGCGCCTGACAGAGATGTTCGCGCAAGGACGCCACTTCCCCACGCAAGACGACCCGCAGAACTACGTCATACGCGTGACGGCCCGCGAGCCTGTCACCGGAGAGGCGTAGGAGTCCTCAACTAGCCGAGCGCCGCCAGCTTCTCGTTTAGTTCCGTCACCTCATCCGCCGTCAGTGTCCAGTCGGCGGCCTTGGCGTTCGCCTCTACTTGTTCAGGCCGTGTCGCGCCCGCGATGACGCTCGACACTTGCGGTTGTGCCAGTAGCCACGCGATGGCGAGTTCAACCGTCGTATGCCCACGCTCCACCGCAAACTTCGTTGCCACGTCCGCGATGGCAAACGTGCGCTCGTTCATGAACCGGCCACGGAAGTTTGCGGGAGTGGTGGACATGCGCGTACCCTCCGGCGGCTCCTGACCCTCCGTGTATTTGCCGGTCAACACGCCGCCCGCAAGCGGGAAGTAGGGGATGATGCCGATGTTGTACTTCACGGCGAATGGAATCAACTCCCTCTCAACGTCGCGGTTGATGAGGCTGTACTCCGGCTGCGTGCTGACGAAGCTGTTGAGGCCCAGATGCCGGCTCGTCCACGCGGCCTCCGCCTCCTGCCACACGGCGAAGTTGGAGCTGCCGATGTAGAGGATCTTTCCGGTGCGGATCAGGTCATCGAGTGCTCGAAGAGTCTCTTCGATGGGCGTGTCATTGTCCGGGAAGTGAATCTGATAAAGATCGATGTAGTCTGTCTGAAGCCGCTTGAGGCTTGCCTCCACCTCGCTGGTGATGTGCTTGCGGGAGTTGCCGCTGCCGTGCGGGCCCTGACGCATCTGCCCGCTGCCCTTGGTGGCAATCACCGCCGCCTCGCGGTTCCCCACCAGCGCCCTGCCGATGTGCTCCTCGGACTCGCCCATGCTATAGATATTGGCTGTGTCGATGAAGTTGATCCCGTTATCGAGCGACGCCTTGATGACGATCTCGCTCCGTTCATATTCGAGGCGCCTGCCGAAATTGTTCGTTCCGAGTCCAACAACTGAAACCTGCAGGCCCGAATTGCCCAGTCGACGATATTCCATGAAATCCCACTCCCCCTCACCGATAACACATGATATGCATCATTATAGGGTGGGCGAACGCACGCCGCCGTCTACAGTCTTGGGGGTATTCCCGTCTTATGGCCGATGTTCTAAATGAATCTGAAGTCAGGCAACGTCTCACTACGCGCATAATCGGCGCGGAGTATAGGCACTTGTCGGTCACGCATTCCACGCAAGATGACGTTTCGACGGCAGGGCGGGAAGGTGCGGCTGAAGGCCTGGCAATCACGGCGGACGAGCAAACGCGGGGGAGAGGACGTTTCCGTCGCTCGTGGATGTCACCTCCGGGCGCGTCTCTGCTCATCTCAATCCTGTTGAGACCGAATGCAGAACTGCTGCCGACCCTGTCCATGATCTGCGCCCTTGCCATTCCGCGGGCCATCAGCCGCGTTTGCCCGCAGCTCAATCCGGAAATCAAGTGGCCGAACGATATCCTCATTGGCGGACGCAAGGTCTGCGGCATCCTCGTGGAGGTCGTGCGGGGAGAATCCGAGGAAGATCAGTTCGCCGTCGCAGGAATAGGAATAAACGTCAATTGGGATACGGCTTCTATCCCGGAGATCGCTGACGCCTCAACGAGCCTCAGCAGAGAGACGGGCGGTGACGTCTCCCGAGTTGAATTACTGTGTGCCTTGCTGGAGGAGCTGGACGCCCTCTATCTGCACGCACGGGAAGGCGGTGATGTGTTTGCCCAATGGCGATCCTCACTAGTCAACCTGGGTAAACGCGTCAGCGTATCCGGTAGCGATGACTCGTTCGAGGGCCTGGCATTGGACGTTGAGCCGAGTGGGGCACTGGTCGTTCAGACCGATGACGGGCAGCATAGAGTCGTTCACGCGGGCGACGTGACGTTGAGGTGATGGACACCACGACGGCGTCTCCGGGCGCTGAGCGGCGAGAGAATCGCCTTGTTGCAGCGCTCCAACTCGGCGGAGCCCTCCTTGTCTCGATTGCAGTCATTGTGCTGCTCATTCGGTACGCAAGCTTTGTTGAAGGATTTGGCGATTGGGGATACTTCGGTATCTTTTTGCTCCAACTCATCAACAGCGCCACTGTCGTCCTGTTTCCCGTGCCCGGCCATGCGATTATTTTCGCCGTCTCCGGCACACTCAATCCCCTGCTGATCGGCGTTTTCGGCGCGGCCGGCGCAGCGTTGGGCGAGATTACCTCCTACATGGCGGGGCGGGGCGGTTCATCAATAGTTGACCAGAGCAGGTGGTACAAGAGACTTGAAACGATGGGGAAGCATTGGCGCGGCTGGGTGATATTTGTATTCGCGGCCTCCCCTCTGCCGTTTGATATTGCCGGCGTGTGGGCCGGCGCGATTCGCTATCCACTGGGGCGCTTCTTGCTCATCGTGGCGGCTGGCAAGCTAATCCTTGTGACCGCTATAGCAATTGCCGGCTACTATGGCGTGGGCTTTATCGAGAACCTTCCACTTGTGGGTGACGCTTTGTTCTGAGTTTGGCCTACGCTAGAATCTACAAGAACGAACAGATGATGATTTGGCGTGCTGCGGCCATGTGACGCTTGCGGTACGTATGGATAGAGGCAAGAAGAACGTGCTACGGCTGGCTCTCCCCAGTAACAATCGACTGGCAAACGACACGATGACAATGCTCAACGCGTGCGGCATCCACGTGTCGCGCCGTGGGACCGGACTTGTCGAAGAAGTGCGTGATATTCCTGAGTGTGAAGCCGTCTTTCTCAGGCCGGATGATATTCCGTCTATCGTTGCAGAGGGTGGCGCGCATCTGGGCATCACCGGGCGCGACTGGTTTGAAGAGAAAAGCCTGACTGGCCTGGAGAACGTGTCATGCCTTATCCCTGATCTTGGGTTCGGACATGGTCGGCTGATGCTGGCCGCGCCAAGTCGTCGGTTTGGTGATTCCGGTGACGTTCCGGTCGGTGATCTGACGGGATGGGCCAGGCAACTCGGTCGGGACCTGCGCGTGGCCACAAAGTACCCGGGACTCACACAGAACTACATGGAAGCCCATGGTATCTCCGGTAAGGGCGTGCGCCTCTTCCAGGGCTCGCATGAGCTGCTGCCGAGACTTGGCGCGTCTGATCTGATAGCGGATGTCGTTGTCACAGGCTCGACTCTGGCGGCTCATTCCCTGACAGGACTCCGTTTGGGAAACCCACCCCGGCCGATTCTGAATTCAAGCGCCGCGCTCATTGCGTGCGTGAACAAGGAAGTCTATGACGATCAGGCTGTGCAGTCCGCATGGCTCCTGCTTGAATACATCCACGCCAATCTCAATGCAGAGGGGCGTTATGTGGTCATGGCCAACGTGCCTGGGAGTACCCCCGAAGATGTTGCCCGCAAGCTATTCAATCTGCCTTCTTTGGGCAGCGTCGGACTGAAGGGACCCACGATAGCCCCCGTGGTCACGCGTGAGAACCTCGACGGCGAAAACGGGCAACAGTGGTTTTCCGTGTCGTTCGTCATCAATCATCAGCAGACAGAACAACTCGTCGCGACTGAATCACTCCGGACGATTGGCGCGACGGACGTGATTGCCTTTCCCCTCACACAGCACTTCGGCGAACCGCCGGAACTGCCGCTCCGATAGCGGGTGTCGATGCCATGCCGATGCTGGCGGTACACCTGAACATTATCCAGGAACTAGTGGATCAGCTGGCTATTGACGAGCTTCGGGAGCACATTGGCCCAGCCCTCCTGGGTTCCACCGCGCCCGACCGGCGCGTGTTGACCCGCGAGCCGCGCGAGGACACGCACTACTTCCATCTGACCGAGAGTGGAACAGGAGATGGGTTTCGCGGAATGAAGAATGCACTGCCTGACCTTGTCTCCCGTTCCCCGGGGGATGACTGGGCATTGACCGCATTCCTTGTTGGTTACGCGAGCCACCTTGCTGCGGACGAGGCGTGGATCGTCAACGTCTACCGCCCCTATTTTGAGGATGATGAGTATCTTGGTTCTGAGCCGACAAAGAATATCCTGGATCGGGCCATGCAATATGAGCTGGAAGTCGATATTCGTGGCAACAGAGACCAACTCACGGATTGGCAGAGACAAATCATCGCCTCAAATAGCATTATTGATGGCGTGCCTGATTCGTTCATCTCGCAGAATGTTTTGCAGGAATGGAGCGCCTTCGTGGCAGGCCGCGTCCTGACACTGCCCGGCACATGGGCGGAATTTCCGCGTTTCATCTCTCGTTATCTGGATGATCCTGATCTGGATGGCGTGGAGGTCGAGCAGTTGATGGCCGATCCGCAAGAGATGCTTGAACGCGTCTATGACCGCGTTCCCCGTGACATCATTCAGCAGCATCGTTCCATTGCTATGGAGCAGTCGCTCAAGCACGCGGAGGAAATCCTCGCATGAAGATCTTCCGCGGACTTGAAGAGGCTCGGGCGGGGCTCATCTCAGCCAACCCGTGGCTTTACCCGCAGGCGTCCGAATCGACACTCTCATTTCTTGAGCAGACGTTCGGTGAGCGAATTGCTCCCGAAGAGGCTGTGCGACGTGTTATCGAGACAGTTCGCGTGGATGGCGATGATGGCATCCGCGAACTCGCTCACAGATTTGACGGCGTAGAGTTGTCCGCCTTGGAGGTCACACAGGAGGAAATCGCCCGAGCCTACGACAGTGTGGACACCCACGTCATTGACGCGTTGCACAAGGCGGCGGAAGAGATTGAAGTGTTTCACGCCCAGCAGTCACGGACCGGTTGGATGGACTTTGAGCGCGGCGTCGGCCAACTTATCCGGCCCGTACAGCGCGCCGGCATCTACGTGCCCGGTGGTCGGGCTGCGTATCCCTCAACCGTCCTGATGATTGGCATTCCCGCCCGCGTTGCCAACGTCCCGGAGATTTTCGTGACGACGCCCGCGCGGGCTAACGGCGTCGTTGCCCCGGTGACGCTCGTCGCGTGCAGCATCGCGCGCATCAACCGCGTGTTTCGTGTTGGAGGCCCACAGGGCGTCGCTGCGTTCGCGCTCGGCACGGAGTCCGTCCCGCAGGTGGACAAGATCTTCGGCCCCGGCAACCTTCTCGTGCAGCTGGCCAAGAAAGCAGTCTATGGCGTTGTGGGCATTGATTCTCTGCAGGGCGCGACAGAGACCCTGGTTATCGCGGACGACCGCGCCGACCCGTCGCTGTGCGCGGCAGACCTGCTCGCACAGGCTGAGCACGACCCCGAGGCGCGGGTTGTCATGGTAACGACGTCAGAGCAAATGGCGACGCGGACGGGCAGGGAACTGGAGCGCCAACTGCGAGACTTGCCGGAGAATTCACCCGCCCATCTTTCGACACAGACAGGCGGGTTTGTCATTGTCGACACCGATGATGACATCGCTGATTTCTGCAACGCCTTTGCTCCGGAGCATCTGTGCATCATGACGCAGGACCCGCACGCGCTCATCCCCCACCTGCGCAACGCGGGCGGCATCTTTGTTGGCGAGCACTCGCCTGAGGTGCTGGCGGACTACATTGCGGGACCGAGCCACTCCATGCCCACCGGCGGAGCAGCGCGGTACAGCTCCCCGGTCAACGTCTTTGAATTCCTCAAGGTGACCAGCCTCGTCGCCGTACCGGAGGAACGTTTACAGGCCCTAGGGCCGAGCGGCATCGCCATCGCACACGCGGAAGGCCTTGTCGCGCACGCGAACGCGCTTGAGATTCGTATGGAGGCAGAGTCTGCCATCGATCCGGCGGACTAGTTGAGAGCGGCACTGGCAGTGACTTCATCCATCGAAAAAGGCGTCGACAGGACCAAGCGGGCGTGGTTCGGACGCGTCACGAACATTTTTAGCAGGAACTCGATCCCGCCCGAGACGTGGGACGAACTTGAGGAAGCGCTGATTGGCGCAGATGTCGGTCTCGACCTGAGCGAGGAGCTGATTTCACGCACGCGTGACCGTGTTGAGAAAATACGCGGCGCGAAGCCCGACGATCTCCGTGATGCGCTCGCCTCGGAATTGGTGGACGTTGCCGTCAACGGTGCATCACCTGCCGTACAGCAAGTACCATCAAGCACTCCCCGTGTCATTCTCGTGGTTGGTGTGAACGGCAGTGGCAAGACGACAAGCATCGCCAAGTTGGCGCGGCGTGAGATGTCAGAGAATCGCCGAGTACTGCTAGTGGCGGGAGATACATTCCGCGCGGCCGCCATTGAGCAGTTACAGGTATGGGGCGAGCGACTCGGCGCGCCTGTAATCGCGCAGCAGCACGGCGCAGACCCAGGCGCAGTGGCCTTTGATGGTGTTGCGGCGGCCAAATCACGCGGCGTGGATACGGTCATCATCGACACCGCCGGACGCCTTCAGACTCGGACATCACTGATGGATGAGCTGCGCAAAGTGCGCCGCGTGGTTGAGCGAACCGTGGATCCGTCGGACATCACCGTCTTACTTGTCTTGGACGCAACGACGGGACAAAACGGCCTCTCGCAGGCCCGTGAATTCATGGGGGCGGTGGGCGTGGACGGTGTGATCCTCACCAAGGTGGACGGCACATCCAAGGGCGGCATTGCGATCGCCATACTCCGCGAATTCGGTGTTCCCGTGACGTACATCGGCACCGGTGAGGGCATTAATGACCTTGAACCGTTCGACGCCAACGCGTTCGTGACGGCACTGCTCGCGTAGAGGCGCGAGTAGTCCGAGCCTCCTCCCATGCTCCACCTGGTTCTCTGGCTCGTTCTACTCAAGGTCATCGGGGCGGCGGGGTTCGCATGGGCGTTCCCGTTCTTCCGTGACCTGCCGGACCGTGGATACGGCGTCTCCAAAGTGTTGGGTCTGCTTGTGCTTGCCTACGCGTACTGGGCGCTCGTCACCGCGCGTGTCCTGGACAACGGGCTGCTTTCGCTACTGGCCGTCTTTGCTCTGCTGCTCGGCGCGAGCGCAGTTCTGGCTCGACAGAACCGGGAGGAGATGGTCGACTTTGTCCGCAGCCGATGGAGGCTGCTCGCAGCGAGCGAGGCTGTATTCCTGTCTGCATTCGCGCTGTTTGCCGTTTTCCGGGTCCTCGCGCCCGACATCACCGTTTCAACGTCCATTACTGGCCTCACGACCGAACAGCCGATGGATCTTGCTTTCCTCGCGAGTTCCCTGCGCAGCCCGGCGTTTCCCGCCGCCGATCCGTGGCTGGCGGGTCATTCCATCAGCTACTACCACTTTGGCTATTTGATTTTCAGCATCCCGGCACAACTCACGGGCGCAGCGGCGACTGTGGGATACAATCTTGCCTTCGTCACGCTCTTCGCCCTGACGGCAGTCGCCGCCTTTTCCTTGACGATGAACGCGGTCCTGCGGGCGGGAATCACGCGTGTTCAACCACCAAGATTGGACTCCGTAGCAATCATCGGCGGCGTCGCGGCGGTCATTGCGCTGCTGATTGCGGGCAACCTGAGCGGCGGGATACGGGCCATCACGGAAGCGCTGTCGTTGGAAGGGGCGACGGGATTCAGCTTCTGGTGGTGGGACTCTACGCGCATCATCGAAGACCCGGGCGTACTTTCTCCCATCGACGAATTCCCCGCGTTCAGCTTTTTGCTGGGGGATCTCCACCCGCATGTCATGTCGGTGCCGTTTGTCCTGCTTGCCCTCACCGTGGCGTTGGCGTGGCTGTGCAAGCCGGACACCCCAGACATGTCATGGCCTATACAGCGCGCCGGTGAACTCTTCCTGACCGCGCTGATCATCGGGTCGCTCGGCTTCATCAACACATGGGACTGGTTGGCTTACATACTGCTGCTGATGCTGGCCATCAAGGCGAGGCGACTGCGTGAAGAGGGTTTGAGCCGGGCCCTGTTCAGCAAGCAAACGACCCTTGATATCGTTATCCCGGCAGCCGCGATCGCTCTCCTTTCTCTCGCCCTATTCTCCCCGTTCTACTTGACCGTAAGTAGCGGTGTGCGAGGCGTCCTGCCCGTCCATGCTTCCGGCACTGAGCTAACCCACTACGCGCGCATCTGGGGCCCGATGGCTCTGGCCATCATCCCGCCTGTGACATTCGCCGTTATTCGCTTGAGACACAAGGACGTATCGACTTTGTACTTGGGTGGTGCCACGTTCCTGGCTGCTCTCCCACTCATTCTCTGGACGCTCATCGTCATCGGGTGGACTCTCCTCCCTCATGACGCCCCCATTCCGATTGATCCGCCGACAGTTGCCGATATCGGTATTCGCTGGCTCGTGGCTGCGCCCGCGATTGCGTTGGCGGCAATTGGATTTCTTGCGGTGTTGCCGACCGGGCGAGAGGACGGCCCTCTGCCACAGGGCATTCAGTTTGCGGGCCTGCTGGTGGCTGCCGCCGCCATGGGCATCGTCATCACGGAGGTGTTCTACGTCTGGGACTCCTTCGGCGTTCGCATGAACACCGTCTTCAAGGTGCATTACCAAGTGTGGACGCTGCTGGCAGTCGCGACAGGCATTGGCCTTGCATGGATAATTGCCCAACGCCCGAAACGCTTTTCGCCTATGCAGGGCGGGATTCTTGTGGCGGGCGCGGGAGGGATTGCACTACTGATCGTCGGCGCTGCCTATGGGCCGCTTGGCGCAGCTGAACGCGTTGAAGGCTCACCGTCTACCAGCACTGCACTCGACGGACTCGCGACGTACAGAGAGAAATTCCCCGACGACGCGGCCGCAATAGACTGGCTATTGAACAACTCAGACCGTGGCGACCATGTTCTAGAAGCGCACGGCGACGATTATTCGGACTACGGGCGGGTTTCCGCAATTACGGGGTTGCCGACGACTGTCGGCTGGATAGGCCATGAAGTGCAATGGCGGGGCGGGACGGAACTAGTGGGGAAGCGCATTCAGGACACCGAGGAGATCTATCGCGGGCAAACCGGCTCGGGGAGCGATATCCTTACTGAGGATGAACTGAAGCTCCGGCTGGAGTTCTACGGCATCGACTATATCTTCGTCGGTTCGCTGGAACGAAGTGACTTTGGCGAGGACACGGCGGATAGATTATTGGCCTCCATGCCGAACCGGCTTGAGCTGGCCTTTGAGTCGGGAAGCACGACGATCCTACGATACGTGCCCACCATCTGATACCAGTCTCGGTATAGTTAGATTTGACCATGAGCCAATCTCAACGCAGACAGAAACGTCGCCGCCGTTCAGCACCCAACGACGGCACGTCGATTGATGCCGGACAGGATATCCAGTCAACGGATGGAGCGGCCGATGCCGCATCCGTTTCCACCGATACTCCGGTAATCACGGAAGAGCATCGACCGTGGCTGTCACGCATAGCGTCGCAACAAACAATAGATGAAGCAGTGGCGTGGGTGAGAAGACCGGAGGCAATTGCATTCCTGGCAATCGTATTGCTGGCTGCCATCCTCCGCTTCTGGGACCTGGGCACGCGAGCCGTTCACCACGACGAGAGCCTCCACGGCTACTACTCCTGGTTCATGGCGGAGGGCGGCGGCTTTACGCACAATCCGCTTCTGCATGGCACCGTCCAATTCATCGCAACGAGCTTTGTTTTTCGGCTGTTTGGCGCCTCTGATGCGACCCTTCGGCTGTTGCCCGCACTTCTAGGAACAATCGTCGTTGCGCTGCCGTATCTCCTGTACCGCCACCGGATGGGCACGCTCGGCGCTCTCTCAGCGTCGGTCTTGCTGGCGATTTCGCCGGGCATCCTGTACTTCAGCCGATTCGCCCGCAACGACATCTACATGGTTCTCATCACGCTCATCCTCTTTTGGACGATGTGGGCATATATGGACTCGCGGCGACTTCGGTACCTCGTCATTGCATCGGCCACGTTGGCGATCGGCTTCGCCACCAAGGAGATCATGTATCTTCTCGTGCTGGTGCCGCTCACGTTTCTCTTCCTTGCCCATATAGGTAATGCCAAGCGGCTCATTCGCACACCGCTGCGTGACTGGCCTCCGGCCGCTGTTTTTGGCCTGATTCTGACAACGCTCGTGCTGCCGATGGGCGCAGCAGGTATTGCCCTCTTTCAGAACATTCTCGGACTCCACCTGGCGAATCCCGACTCAGGAGTAACAGTCGAGCAGGGTGCCGTCGCGAACCTTCCGGGCCCGGTGGGGGCTCCAATTTCACAGGAACCTGGAGTGACGACGTGGATCATTGAAAGACTCTCCAGCCTGCCGGGCATCGGGTTCGACCTGGCTAACCTGGATGAAATCCGGAACCCGGCGGCCGGCACGTTGTTCGGCATTCAGGCACTGGATATCGCCGTCTTCACACTGCTGGCGCTGTTTGGTGTTGGCGCGGCGCTAGGCATCATCTGGCACAGACGGTACTGGTTAATCATCGCCGGCGTGTTCTGGTTCCTTATCGCCGTACTCTTCACCACGTTGTTCACAAATGGCATCGGATTTGGCAGTGGCGTGTGGCAGTCGTTGGGCTACTGGGTTGCGCAGCAGGACGTCGGGCGGGGGAGTCAGCCCTGGTACTACTACTTCATGGTTCTGTCCGTGTACGAACTCCTGCCGCTTGCGGTGGCGCTGATTACGGGATTCTTCATCTTGAAACGGCGGCCGGCATTCATGACGTTTGACGTCTTTCTCATCTACTGGTTTGTTCTTGCGCTCGTGCTCTTGCTCATGGCAGGTGAGAAGATGCCGTGGCTATCCATTCATCTCACGCTGCCGATAATCATGATTGCGGGGCGCGGCCTCGGCCAGTACCTGCCTCGAGCCGTCATCCACATCCGCGAATTGTCCGGACACGCCGATGCGCGGCGCGTTGGTCATGTAGTGGCTGTTGGCGGGTTGGCCGTGCTCTTGATCCTCACTGCCCGTTCCTCAGGGCGTGCAAGCTTTGTGAACGGCGATGTTCCTGTTGAGATGCTCGTTTACACTCAAACGTCGCCCGCGCTCGAGCAGACCGTCGATGAGATAGACCGATACGCGGCTTTCACAGGCGACGGGCAGCACCTGGCCGTCACAGTCGACACGGCTCACGGATTCTCATGGCCATGGCACTGGTATCTGCGCGATTACACGAATGTCGAGTACCGCTGCATGGGCGGTGAGAGCTTGTGTGGGGAAGGATCGTCTGTCGTGACCGATGAGAACCCACCGCGTGGCAATATCATGGCGATTAATACGGCGAGCGCGTCCAATATTCAGACGGCTGAGTGGGGATCGGACACGGCGAATCGCGTCCGAATACCGCTCCGATGGTGGTTTCCCGAGGGTGTCTACCGCGGCGACCAGTACTACGAAGGGCTTGGTGTCGGCGACATCGCGCGGGGCGTGATCGATCCCTCCGCATGGTCGACCATCTGGACCTATTGGACGCTGAGGGAGCCGCCGCAGCGCCTTGGCAGTTCCGACATATTCATCTACTTCCCGTCCGACTATATGCCGGAGCTGAGCACGCCGCCTGATCCGATTTACGGGCCTGCCTAGGTTGGCGGGTCGATGATTATCAACAGACGTACTCTCATCGCGTTCGCCATCAGCGTAGCCTTTCTCGCACTCGTCTTCTGGAGCATCGACTTTGACGAGTTCTTTGAAGCGTTTGCGGAGGCGAATTATCTCTGGCTGATTCCTGCGGTGGTTGTCTATTTCCTGGCATTCACTCTGCGTGCGTGGCGCTGGCAAAGCCTCCTGAAACACTTGGGCGGCGTGACTCTGGGGCGCTCGTATTTTGTGGCGACCATCGGATATGCAGCTAATAACGTCTTGCCGCTGAGATTAGGTGAGTTTGTCAGGGCCTATCTGCTACGCCGCAATCCCGGACTGGATATGACGGCCGGCTTGGCGACCATCGCCGTGGAACGCATTCTCGACGGCCTGACGCTCCTCCTGTGGTTGGGCATCGGCCTCCTATTCTTCGCGTCCATTTGGACGCTTTCGCCGTTGTTGACGTTGGCCGCGCAAGTGGCTGCTGTCGTATTCATAAGCGCAGCCGTGGCTGTGATCCTGGCCGTCTTGTTCCCGGACGCAGCCCTCCGGGCAAGCCAGACTGTCACGCGGTCACTGCCAGAGCGTTACGCCGTACGGCTGATGGGAATCGCGGAGTCCTTGCTCCATGGATTCGCGGCCATCAAGGATGCGCGCAAGATACCGTTCTGGTTCGTGGTCTCCAACGCGGTGTGGGCGGGCGAGGCGCTTGTCTACATCCTCGTAGCCGTGGCGATGGACGTTGATACGCCAATCGTCGTGCTGTGTGTGGCCGTCGCTGCTTCAAACCTCGCCACCGCCGTACCTTCGTCATCCGGCGGCATCGGCCCGTTTGAACTCCTTGCGAAAGAGACTCTCGTCCGCGCCGGAGTCGGAGCGGGACTGGCAACTGCTTATGCAGTCGTCATTCACGCCACCCTGTGGGTTCCCGTTACGATAGCGGGAGCGATTCTGCTCATTTTGGAGGGAGTACCGTTGCGCGAGATACTGCGTCCCACGTCCGCAATCTCGGTACCGAACACGAGTCAGCCAGAGGTAACTGAATGAAGGTTGGAATCATTGGCGGTGGCGTTGGCGGCCTCGCGGCGGGCTATGAGTTCGCCAAGGCCGGTCACAGCGTCGAACTGTTCGAACGCGCGCCGTTCCTCGGCGGCCTTGCATCCACATTCGACGTTGGTGGGGGGCAACTCGAACGCTTCTATCACCACCTCTTCCTTTCCGACGTCACCATCATTGGCCTGCTTGACGAGCTTGGCCTGAAAGACCGCCTCATCTGGGAAGACTCCAAAGTCGGCTACTTCACACACGGACGTATCTATCCATTCGCCACGGCAACGGACCTCCTGCGCTTCAATCCTGTTGGCTTTCTTGATCGAATCCGCATGGGACTCGTGACGCTTTACATCCAGCGCATCAAGAACTGGAAACGTCTTGAAGACACAACGGCCGCCGCGTTCATGCGCAAGTGGGCAGGACGGCGAAATTACGAGGAGATCTGGGAGCCGTTGCTTAGGGGCAAATTTGGTCGCTATGCCGAACAGATCGCCATGCCGTGGATGTGGAGCAAATTCGCCACCCGCGTCGCCTCCCGCAAGGGGCTGCTTGGCCGCGAGCAGCTAGGCTATATCGAGGGCAGTTGGCAGGTGCTGATCGATGCCCTCGAACAGCGCATCAAAGACATGGGTGGCGAGGTACGGACAGGCGTCGGAGTGTCCCGCATCGAGACTACGGACAACCGCGTAACAGGGCTGACAATTACCGACCCGGATGGCGCCGAGGAAAAACGCGAGTACGATGCCGTCCTGGCAACCGTGCCCAGCTTCTTACTGCCGCGCCTTGTGGACTTGCCGGAGGACTATCTGAATAAGGTGAGCGACATAGAGTACGAAGGCGCGATTGCGGTTATCTGGGTGATGAATCGCAGCCTCTCGCCGATCTATTGGCTCAACATAGCGGATGCGGATATCCCGTTCCTGCTCGCGCTGGAACAGACCAACCTCGTTCATCCGTCCGTCTACGGCGGCAAGCACATCCTTTACACGGCAGACTACGTTACGCCGGAAGACCCCCGCTGGGGACTGTCCGATGATGAACTCATTCAGGGCTACGTCGACCACCTGCGTAAGATCAACCCCGAATTCGACCTGTCATGGGTGGAGAACACGTACGTCCACCGTGAGGGTGCTGCCCAGCCCATCATGACCACGCATTTCAGCGACAAGATACCGCCCAATAAGACGCCCGTCGACGGCCTCTGGCTCGCGGCCATGAGCCAGATCTACCCGGAAGATCGCGGAACTAACTATAGTATCCGCCAGGGGCAGGACATTGCCCGTTCGATGATGGCGGAGGCGGCTACCGGATCTTAAAGTTCGTCTCTACCTCGACGCAGGAGCCGCGTGGCAGAGATCCCATGCCGATGGCATTCCGGGCGTGTCGTCCGGCGTCACCCAGAATTGCAACAAGCAGATCAGAGGCGCCATTCGCAACGATGGAGTGCTGATCGAAATCGGGAACGGCATTCACGAACACGGTGATTCGCGTCACTGACTCAACGGCATCAAGTCCACCCTCCAGGGCATTTTCCACCGCTGAAAGCGCATTAAGCGTCGCAATACGAGCTGCTTCTGCCGCCTCTTCAACGGTAACGTCCCCGCCAACCTTGCCGGGCGAGATTAGCGCGCCGTCTTGCGTGGGGAGCTGTCCTGCGACGTAAAGCGTATGCCCCACCAGGTTCGCGGGCGTGTAGTTGCCGCCGGGCGTGGCGGGCGGAGGTAGAGTGATTCCGAGCTCCTTCAGTGTGTCCGCTACTGTCATTACTGTTTGCCTCCTGTAGTAATCTCGTCTGTATCCTGTTGCTGAGCCGCCGGCCAAATGTTGTCCAGTTCAGAGTACTGCGGATACCGCCCGGTGAGCAGTGGCATATGGTCGGGAGTCAGAAGGACGGGCGGCAGGCCGTCCAACCCGCCGCGTGCGCGGCTGATCACCACCTCATCAACGCCGTACGGCTCACCATCCTCTGTGCCCGTGCTGTGTATCAGCACGCCGAACCCGCCGAATCCGGTCGGCTTGGTCAGTTCAAGGATTGCCATGCGGTTCGCCATGATGTCCTGCGGCGGAAGATCAATTTCGCGCAGCGCATCGATAAACGCCTGCGATCCGAGCTTCTTGAGATACCGCTGTTGTGTTAGCAATCCCTCCGTCAACAGCCCCGCTTCCTCTCCTGCCCACGCAAGCGAAGTGAAATCCACGTGCGCCGTAATGTCCTGCCTGCCAAGCCGGATGTACGGGTTGGTGGAGGACGTGTGATGGTGATAGCAGAGCAGGGTGCCCTCGCGACGAGATCCGTCATACAGTGTGGCGGCGGGATAGCCATAGTCGATTGTAAGGACAAACCCTCGCCGTAGCCGTGATGCGCTTTCCGTGAGATGCACTGTACCGCCCAGGTCGATCTCCGCTTTGCTGCCATTGGGTAGCGTAACGTCCAGCTGCCTCAGCCGGTCCGCCAGTGCCGGTGTCGATGGCTCAGCGATCGTCTCGATGAATCCCGCGTCGGTCATATCCACCAGCAGCTCATACAGGGTCTGCCCCTGCTGAATGACACGATGGCGCGGCATAGCGTCATACAACTCATTGGAGATGATTGCGCCTGCCTCAAATTTATCTGGCAGGGCATCGCTTTCCCATTCGATGACGATTTCCGCGCCATCGCCCGGAGACGGCGTCAAACGCCCGTTCCGCCCGAACTCGACAATGCGGTAATCGATGGCTTGACTGAATTCTGCCGCCAGTTGTCGTGAGTAGTTGAAAATATCCTGGGCGAGACGACCCTTGCCACCGCCCTCTTCGATGATCGTGAACGGCTGCGGTTTGCCGAGCAGTTCCCAGCACCGCTCCAGTTGCAGCGCAAGCAACGCTCCAAACGCGGGGTGAGCGGCGGGCGCGGTATAGAAATCGCCGCCCGGGCCTATCCGCTCGTCGAGACTGCTGTAGTAGCCGCCATCCGGGTCATAAAGGACAGCGCGCATGAAATCGGCGAAGGGGATGGGACCCCTTCGCCGTATTTCGTCTCTAAGCCGGGCCTCCAGCGTTTGCCGGGCCATGGGCGTATGTGTTTCCGTGTCTACTGGATGGCGAACGACGCAATCATCTCGTCCACGTCTCGTGAGCGCAGGCGGGTATTGAGGCTGCTGTAACGCTCGTCCAGAGGCTCGGAGTTGTCCGCTGCGTACAGGACGCCGAGCGGAATGCCCGGATCCTGCGCAATCCTCAACGCCTCCCGATAGTCCGTCGGGTCATGGCTCTCAGGGATGTCGTAGGTCAGCGGATCGATGCCCTTCTTGGCGTTGCCGCGGAGGACATCGTAATTGTCGTTATAGGTAGTGCAGGGCGACTGTACGTGGACGATGGAGAAGCCGCGGTAGTCCATGCCCTGCCGGATCATCTGCGCCATCTCGCGCGGCTTGCTGGAGAACGCAGATGCAACAAACGATGCGCCCAGTGACAGGTAGTACTGGAACGGCTTGACCTCGCCCTCAATCTTGCCGCCGGGCGTGGTGCTCGTAACGACGCCGAACTGCGTGGTGGGGGAGCTCTGTCCTTTCGTCAGCCCGTAGACGCCGTTATCCATGATCACGCACGTCACGTTCAGGTTGCGCTGAGCGGCGGGGCCGATATGCTCCGCGCCAATGCTCAGGAAATCGCCGTCGCCGGCAACAACCATGACCTCAAGCTCAGGGTTACCGCTCTTGATGCCGAACGCTACTGGCAGGGTGCGCCCGTGGATGCCGTGGAAGCCGAACGGCTGAGGGCCGTCGGTCAAGTGAACCAGGTTGCCCGAGCAACCGATTCCGGCGACGATCACGTTGTTCTCAAACGCGATGTCCATTTCGGTTGTGCGTGCTGCGATCGTCAACTCAATGGCGCGCTTGACGCCGAAGTCGCCGCAGCCGGGGCACCACTTGAAATCGTACTCGGGATTCCGCTTCGTCATTGTCTGCTACCTCTCTCCTTAGACTGTGCCCGTGTACAGGGCGCTAGACTCCGACCTTACTGCCCACCTCGGCCTCAACCTCGGCGGTAATCTTCTCAACCAGGTCCGCCACCTTGAATGGCAGGCCCGTGTACTGGGTTAGGGACTTCGCGTTGATGCCATGCTGGCGCAGGATGGAGGACAACTGTCCAAGGTAGTTGAGCTCCGGAACCAGGACGAGCTTCTTGGATCGCAGCTCATCCAGCAGCTTGGGATTGAGCGGGGAGATGAACATGGTGTAATACCAGCCCACTGGCACGCCGTTCTCCATCATCCGCTCGTATGCCTCATGGGCAGGGCCCTTTTGGCCGCCCCACGGCAGGATAACGACATCATTGTCCGTGTTGCGTGCCTCATATGGCGTGTCTTCAAGGAGCTTCAACTTGCCGAACCTGCGCTCCGTGCCGAGGACGTGGCGCTCTGGGAGGTGGGTGGTATCGCCGATGTCATCATGCTCGCTGGCGTTGGCGACGTATGCGCCGGGGCCGCCGGGCAGGGGCATGGGTGAAACGGAATCTCCCTCGTAGCGCTTGTACCCGTTCGTGCCCGTGTAAATCTGCCGCGCCTCGACTTCCACGAGGCCCGGATCCGGCTTGCGGATGTTCTGCACGCGCTCGGAGAGCATGTGGTCCGAAAGAACAATGACCGGGCCCTGGTAGCGCTCCGCCCAATTGAGGGCGTGCATGGCTGCGTAGAAGCATTCCTCGATGGTGCCTGGCGCAATGACTGGCAGCTGCGAGTCGCCGTGCGCCGGATGCATCGCCATGTAAAGGTCAGACTGCTCTGACTTGGTGGGCAGTCCGGTGGCGGGGCCGCCGCGCTGGACGTCGACGATGACGCATGGTATCTCCATCATCCATGCCATGCCGAGCCCCTCACTCATCAGCGAGAAGCCGGGGCCGGCGGTGGAGGTCATAGCCTTCTTCCCGGCGAATCCTGCGCCGACAATAGTGCTGATTGATTCAATTTCAGAACTTGCCTGGTAAACGAACGTTCCCTCGCCACGGAGGTTTTGCTCCATGAATACAAGGATGGACGTAGCTGGCGATATCGGGTAACCGACAAAGAAATTCACGCCGCCCGCGAGTGCCCCGAGTCCAAAGCTCTCGTTACCCTTGATGATGATCTGCTCGTAGTCGGGCGGATCGGGAGCGGCCAACTCGCCGAGCGAGAATCCGCTTTCCCTCGCCGCGTTGCGTCCGAGACCAAGGCCCATGCTGTTGGCCGCGACAATCTCGGCATCGTTTGGTCGTCCCCGCGTAAATCGCTGGACGTTGAAGTCCTCAAGATACTGTTCGGGCCACTCAACGAACTGTGCTACCGCGCCAAGGATTACCATGTTGGCCGCGCGGGGGTTTCCCGTCGACTTACCGAGTTCCTCGTAGGGCAGGGCCACGACGTTCATCGCACTGCGATCCTCGTCAGGAACCTCGAAAACTGCGGAATCGTAAACGAGGATGCCGCCATCACGCAGCTCTCCCTTGTGAACCTCGTAGGCTTCCTCGTTGAAAGCGACGAGCACGTCAAGTGTGTCGCCGTTGCTGAGCGCCGGTGTTACGGAGACGCGACACTGGCTCCACGTTGGACCGCCCATAATCTGGGACGGGAATGTCACGAACGTCATCACGTGGTATCCAACTTGCGCGGCTGCTGCGGCGAGGGCCTCGGATGCTGTCACCATGCCCTGTCCGCCTTCACCCGCGAAGCGGATCACAAAGTCTCGTGTGGCTGCCACTAATTTCCCCCTTGCGACTTCAATTTTCAGCAGGTCAGCAGTGCGCGGCGATTGCTTGAAAGGCTATGGTTCCCGAGCCCCCGTGAAGCGTCCGCCATAAACCTGCCCCGTGCATTATGACGCAACGTATTTGAGTATAACAAACGTTTGGGCGCAACGGGACAGAATGGAATGAGCTTATGGCATGTTGAAGAGAATTCCTCATAGGGCATGTAGGCGCGTGGCTGATATAATCGGCGGCAACATGATATGAGATGCGCTACGGCGCATGAGAGGTACTTACGCAATGTCTGAATCCGTCAATGAGGTAGCCCCCGGCATCTTCCAGATGCGCATCCCGATGCCGGAGAACCCACTCGGCTACACCCTCCCGTATCTCGTCACCGGCCCCGAAAAACCCATCCTTATTGACACAGGCCTTCGCTCCGAGGAGGGCATTGAAGCTCTCGAAGATCAGTTGGTAGGACAGTTAGGGATCAAGCCGGGGCAAATTGATTTCATCCTCATCACACACAACCACCCGGATCACTACGGCCTAGCCATCGACGCCAAGAAACTAACCGGCGCGCGCACGGCCATGCATCGCATCGACTGGGAGCAAAGCCCGTTCCGTGAGGCGATGGAAGCGATAAAGCGTGATCCCAAGGCGGCACGAACAGACGGCGGCGATCGCATGAAAGAGTGGTATCGCCGACACGGAGTGCCGGAAGAAGAACTTCAGGGAGAAATGTTTGGAGGCCGCCGAGGTCGCCAGGCGATTCGAGAAGAAGAGCGTCGACAGGAGGAGCACCCGGAGGGTATCCCGTCTCACGGTGACACCGCCGAGCGAGGCGCGGGAGAAGAACGAGAGGCGCGGCGTTGGGCGCTATTCCGCGAATTTGAGCCGCCTGATCTGCTTCTGGACGGCTCGGAAGTCTACAAGACGGGCAACCACAATCTGCGCGCATTCTGGACGCCCGGCCACACCCCCGGCCATCTCTGCTGGGTGGATGAGGAAGCCCGAATCGTTTTCACCGGCGACCACATCCTGCCCATCATCACGTCAAACGTCTCAGTCCGGATGACATCGGACGGGGATCCCCTGGGCGATTATCTTGACTCAGTTGCAAAGGTGGGCGAACTGGACGTCGACCTGGTCCTGCCTGCCCACGAACACCACTTCACAGACCTGAAAGGTCGTGTGGCGGAGCTTCACAAGCACCACGATGCGCGTCTGGACGCCGTCGCAAATGCGGCGGACGGGCCGCCGAGAACCGCATATGAAGTCGCGTCAGGCGTGCCTTGGGATGTTGGTTCGTGGGAAGAGATGGACGAATTCTTGCGCCGGGCTGCCGTTGGCGAGACTCTTTCACACCTCGAGCACCTGAGCCGTAAAGGAACAACGCGGCGTATTCGCGATGAGGGCTCGCCCCTCGTCAAGTGGCAGTCACAGGCGTAGGTGGTAGTAACGACGTAACCTGGACGAGCAAGCGCGAGAAGAGAGGACATGGCGGACGTAGAAACTGCCGTACAGGCTCTCAAGGAAACAGCATCGGCGCATGAAGGGCGAAATATCGTCGATCGTGCTTTCGCGCGTGAGGTGGACACCCTTCTCGACAGCTTCTACGCGGACATCACCCAGCTCAAGCGAATTGAACTCCAAAGCCTGTTCGACCTGTTCCTTCTCAAATCGCTCTACATAGACCGCCACAGCACCAGTATCGCCACGCTCGACTACCTTGGAAGCCTGCTTGCACGCCATGTGCGGATGAGAGAGATTTTTCCGATCCCTGACCTCGCCGCCCACTTCGGCAACCTGCTGGAAAGCCTGATGGAAGAGGCGGAGCATGGCGCAACGCGCGAAGCCCAGAATCTCTTTGAGGCCAACCGGAATATTGCAGATAGCACCCTGTTCCTGATTGGCATCTTTCCCGCAAGCCTGACCGGACGCCGCAATAGATGGCGACGTCGGCGCAACCCGACAATGCAGGTCGTCCCCAAGCTCGATATCAGTTACTACACACGGCTGGGGAGGAGTCACTACGCGCTCGCGTCCGAACATGAACTGGCGCGTTGGACGGGACAAGACCGCGTCCTTAGCCGACTTTCCAACAACTTTGGAATCTATGCAGAAGTCCTATCGGAAGTGGCACAGACATTCATCCACGGTGTCGACGTGCAGCGCGTGACAAATCTCATGCTGGACAGCTATAACGCCTGGCGCCGGACGGGCGACCCGCAAAGGATGGAGGAATTGCGCAAGTACGCCGCCCTCCTTGCCCTTGACCCGCGCCGAGCATTTTCGCGCCTGCGCCGTCGTCAGCGTTACGTCCTGCTTGATCCGGCCGGTCAGTAACGTTTCATTCCGGCGGCCGGGTGAATTGAAACTGGCGACGCAGCCGCTCCGCGTTCTCCAATGCCTCCGGTTTCGCTTCGTCCGCCCACAGGCTCCCATCGCGCTCGGCAATCACGAGGGCGGATAGGGGACCGTCCGCCGAGCCCGCCACCAACTCGCCAAGTCGGTTGAATATCGAGGCGTCACGGGAACAGTAGAAGCGGCCGATTGGGGCCAATGTGTCCTCGGATGATTCGTCCTCCCGCCACGCGACAAGCGCCCCGTCGTTAGGACAGCGCGAACGTAGAGCGAGAATGCCGGTTGTCGTGCGGACCGCATTGATGTCGGCACGACGCGGCGATACGACAACCTCGCCGACTGCTAAATCACGCAGGCTCTGGACGCTGCCAAGCAGCACGAGGCTACCCGCGGCCGCTGGGCGTGATGGCTCTGTCGGCGTGGCTGGATCATCGCGCCGCCATGACATGGTGAGAAAGGCGCGGCGGCTCAGTTCATTCTCGTCGTTGCCAGTCATTTCAAGCTCGTGCGCATCATTTCCACTAAATCTTTGGCCTTGCCTGCAACCGTTGTATCATGGTGAACGCAGTGTAAACGAGGTCTATCACTTCATTGCACGGCAATTTCGCGGAGGGATCGCATAGCCAGGTCTAGTGCGGCCGCCTGCTAAGCGGTTTGTCCTTTAATCGGGACACATGGGTTCGAATCCCATTCCCTCCGCCATCGCATATAACCCGCCCGCAACGGGCGGTCAAAACGGGGATGGTGAGGGACGGGAATGGCAAGTTATCACCTGTGGACGGTCGGCTGTCAGATGAACGTGGCCGACTCAGATCGCCTCGGTCTCTCCCTCGACGAGCTGGGGTACGAGTCCGTAGGCAAGGCGGAAGATGCCGACATCGTTGTCCTCAATAGCTGCGTCGTGCGCCAGGGGGCGGAGGACAAGGTTGTTGGCAGGCTGGACTCCCTCAAGTCGTACAAGAAGAACAATCCGGACGCGACCATTGCCCTGATGGGTTGCATGGTCGGCCCGCGAACCGACGCCCTGCGCGAGAGATTCCCGCATGTGGATTTCTTCCTGCGTCCACAGGATTTCACCGCGCTGGTGGAATTTGCCGCGGACCGTCAGGGCCTCTCCTGCGACACCGACCAGGCATTCCTCGTCCCGTCGCGTCCCACAGTGAGCACGTTCGTGCCCATCATCCAGGGCTGCGATGAGTTCTGCACGTACTGCATTGTTCCGTACCGGCGGGGCAGGGAGACCAGCCGTCCCGTCGATGAGCTTGTTCGCGAGGCCGAGATGCTGGCGGCGCGGGGGGCGAAGGAGATCACTCTCCTCGGCCAGATTGTCGACCGTTACGGCCATGACCTGCCGGACAAGCCTGACCTTGCCGATCTGCTCCGCGCAATCCATCCGGTAGACGGACTGGAGCGCATCCGGTTCCTGACCTCCCACCCGCGCGATATGAGTCAGCGGATACTCGATGCCGTCGCGGAACTCCCGAAGGCGTGCGAGCACCTTAATCTTCCATTCCAGGCCGGAGCGGACGACGTCCTGGAGCGAATGCGCCGACCGTACACCATCGAGCAATACATGGAACTTATTGAGCGCGCGCGGGAAACGATCCCAGGTGTGGCCATCAGCACGGACGTCATCGTCGGTTTCTGCGGCGAGACAGACGAAGAGTTCCAGCAGACGATGGACGTTTTGGAGCAAGTGAAGTTCGACATCGTCCACGTCGCGCCGTACTCGACACGACCCGGCACCATCGCGGATCGCAAACTCGTGGATGACGTGCCGCCGAAGGTCAAGATCGATCGGCGCAAGGCCGTTGAGGAACTGCAGGAACAGATTGTGACGGAGCTAAACGCGTCTCTGGCCGGTACCCGGCAGGAGATTCTTATCGAGCGGCGCGTCAAGGATGCGTGGACAGGCCGGACGCGGACAAACAAGATCGTTCACGTGCAGGAAACAGAAGCGAGCCTTGAGGGGCACGTCGTCGACGTTGACATCGTCCGGGCCGGGCCATGGTCCCTAACTGGCATTCTGGCGGGCTCGGATTCTACCGAGAGTGAAGTTACCCCGTCACGCGAGATTGAGTTGATGCCCGCCTAACCCCAACCATTACCCAAGACTCAAAGAAGAGGGGCGGCCATTTGGCCGCCCCTCTACGCTTTCAATTGAGATGCGCGTTGTCGGCACCTATTCCATGCTGCCGACTTCGATGTCCTTGATAGTGATCTCACCGGCGGTCATCGTGCCAGTGAACGTGAATTCCGGTCCGAACACGGCGTGGTTGAAGGGCGCTGTCTCTGGATCGAAGAACGTCGTGAACTCGAAACTGTCACCGGCGCCTCCGCCACCCATGCCGCCGTCAACGGCTGTCACCCGATAGCCGGCAGGCTCACCGGCTACTCGACTGCCGTGAACCGCCTTGAACTCATCGGGCACCAGGGCATTCTCAGTGAGGTCAACTTCCGTGAAACAGTCCAGCGTCCCCTGAAGAACGATCTGCGTTGAGCCATCGGCGTTCGTGGAGATTTCATAGCTATCGACGCTATTGGATGCCATAGCCATGTAGAACGTGTGGGCATCAATCGGGAGTTCACCCAGTGCGTTTGTCGGCATCACGAAGTCCGTGAAGTTGGTGTCCACGCGGCACATCGCGAACTCCGTGCTGAATGAGAAAACCTCATCCATGACGTGAGAGACGCCCATATCCAGCGTGGGCATCGACTTCTCATTGACGCCGCCACCGAACGCGGTAATGGCCGCCAGGTCCTCGACCTGTCCTTCAAGCGCGCCCTTATCGTTCTCAAGCGCTACCTTGTCGTCCTCCAGGCCGCTGATGGTTCCCTGCTGCGAGAAATACGCCGCGCCGCCCGCG
>LXNJ01000066.1_pt1 | contig 66628 bp, 48 predicted proteins | sample 809081 | NCBI WGS metagenome assembly LXNJ01 (sample SAMN04870510, study PRJNA318959) | sponge metagenome | biome: sponge; feature: marine sponge reef; material: water | host: Petrosia ficiformis | place: Greece: Milos, Mediterranean Sea | collected 2013-05-29 | depth 5-7 m
AAAAAAAAACCCGCCGCAAAGGCAACGACCGCAAAGAAACCCGCTGCAAAGACAACGGCTGCGAAGAAGCCCGCTGCAAAGGCAACGGCTGCGAAGACAACCGCTGCAAAGGCAACGGCCGCGAAGAAACCCGCTGCAAAGGCAACCGCTGCAAAGGCAACCGCTGCGAAGGAAACCGCTGCAAAGAAGCCCGCCCCCGAGCCCGCTGCAGAAAGTATACCTCCCGAAAACGAAGCCTCTTCCTGAAATTCCGCTTCGACAGAGCGTTTTTTACCACTAAACAGTAAAAACCGTCATGGCGCATAAAAAAGGCGTAGGTTCCACAAAAAATGGCCGCGATTCGAACCCCAAAATGCTCGGGGTGAAAGTCTACGCCGGCCAATCCATCCAGTCTGGCGGCATTATCGTGCGTCAGCGCGGAACCCGGTTTCACCCTGGTCGCAATGTCGGTCATGGCGGCGACGACACATTGTTCGCCAAGTCGAGCGGAACCGTGCGCTTCTCGCGCGGTCGTGCCGGACGCCGGTTCGTGCATGTCGATCTCGATAAATAATGATTGCGCCGTACCCATGGCGCATTGACACGCACCGTTCACGAATCCCATGTCAGCGGATCGATTCGAAAAATATTCCTGAGCGCTGCAAACAATTCCGGATGTCTCCTCGCCATGAGCTCGGGGCGTTCGAAAAAATTCTCCACGGCTACGGCGAATAATTCCGCCGGATTCCGGGCCGCATAACGCCGTAGCATGGATCGCCCTAGACGTACGCGCCGTATCTCCTTACGCACCAGTTCCTGCCAGGCCGCCGCAGATCCCGAAGCGATGAGAGACGGCGCCCCGTTCGCAAAGTTGCTTTCGTAATCGAGCAGGTGGGCCATTTCGTGAAGCACCACATTATGGCCGTCCCCCGGATTTTCCCACCCCTGACGAACGGATTCCACGGAAAGAATCACCGGTCCCTGCGAATGCGCCATTCCTTCGAATTCCCCTTCCTCTCCGGCTGTATACTCATCGTCGAAACGGTGCGGATACAATAGTATCGTGTAGCGCGAAGGCCATTCCCGATCCGGCCTGCCATGCAGAAGAAGTGCGGCGCCGGCTGCTACCGCCGCCCTAAGATCATCGGTCACTTCCACTCCTGCTACGCCTTCGAACATCCATTCGGAAAGGATGATTTTCATATCGCTCTCGAATCGCTCCCGTTCGACATAACGATAGAAGGGAAAATCCGCTCTTAGCCACTCGGCCACAGCCGGGGACAACGGCTTGCGTACGGCCAGGAAGCGGCGCAATGGATACCGGGCTCCCCAACCTGCCACAAGGATAAACGTTGCGGCGCCGAACACCCATCCCACCGAGGTGGACGGCTCGGTCGCGATGCCTGCGCCAGCACCTGTCAACACCGCCAGCATCAGCGAAAACGCCACAGTTTTTCGATTCACCACTTGCACGATTCTATGGTTTTTCCGAACAAAACGGCTGCCGAGTAGTGTAATGCGGTTGGTAATGCCGATCCGGCAAACATACGCATGGATAGTATCTTCAACGAGGTGATCCGATGGGCACGATGAACAAGATGCGCGAGAATACAGGCATCGTCCTGTGGATTCTGGTGTTCGCGTTCGGAGTAATCTGGGTGCTTCAGGATTCCGGCGGCCTGGACGCCGTCGGCATCGGCACTGGCGTAGACATTGCGGTCGTGGATGGAGATCCCGTTCCCTATCAGACATATGTCCAGACAGTACAGCAACAGGCACAGCAATATCAGCAGCAGGCGGGCGAATCGATGCCCCCGCAAATGCTGGAGCAACAGCGAGAGTTCATCTTTCAGTCTCTGATCGAAAACAAGTTGCGCGAACATGAGATGAATCGTCTGGGCATATCGGTTACCGGCGAGGAAATCTACGAAATGGTGACAGGCGATAATCCGCATGCGATCATTCGCTCGTATTTCAGCGACGAACAGGGCAATGTAGATCGAGCCCTTCTTCAAAATTTCATTGAAAATCCGGATGCCAGCGAAGACTGGATTCAGATCGAGGACTATCTCCGTTCGGAGCGCCGGCGTCAGAAGATGGACAACCTCATATCGGCCACGGTGCACATCACCGATCGCAACGTAGAGGAAGAATACCGGCGCCGGAACCTGAGCGTGAATGTGGAATGGGCAGGATTGCCTTACGCATCCATTCCGAATGACTCCGTGGCGGTTTCGGAGCGTGACCTGAGGAGATTTTACGACGACCACCGGGACGAGTATGCCCGCAATCGCGCATACGATATAGCGTACGTTTCGCAGTCCAAGCTGCCCGTCGCGGAAGATACCGCTGCCGTGTATGCAGAACTGGACCGAATGAAGGGCAATTTTGCGGCAGCGGAAGACGATTCGTTGTTTCTCCTTCGTAATATATCCCGGCGCCCCTTCTCCGATGCCTGGTTTGGCGCCAGCGACCTCGATACGGAGATTGCGTCAGTGGTTTTCCCAAACCCGGAAAAGGGCGCGGTGCTGGGCCCGGTCGCTGTCGGCGGCGAAGCGCACCTTATCAAGGTCAGGGACATACGACCGGCGGAGGACGTTACCGTACGTGCATCGCATATATTGCTGCGCACCCCGGAGGAGGATGAGAACATACGCAGTCAATTGGTGGAAATACGAGACCTCATCCAGTCGGGGGAAGCCGATTTCGCAGAAATGGCCCGGCAATATTCCGAAGACGCCTCGGCTGCGCAGGACGGTGACCTGGGCTGGTTCGGCCCCGGCCTTATGGTAGCCTCTTTCGAAGAAGCGGCTTTCGGGGCTCGTTTAAACCAGGTTGTCGGTCCGATCGAAACACAATACGGGTATCACCTGATTCTTGTCGTCGCACGTGCTGAGAACGAGGTTAGCATCGCGGATTTCGCCCTGGAAATCGACGCGAACGTCGCCACGCTCAACCGGATTCAGGAACAACTGGAAGACCTGCGGTACTTTGCGGAAGAAACGGGGGATTTCGACCAGGAAGCGCAACGTATGGGTATGAGCATTCAGCGAGCCCGGGTTGAAGAGGAACAGGTAAGCATTCCGGGTATCGGGAGCGGGTATGCCGTGCTCGACTTTCTCGAAACGGCAGAGCAAGGCGATATTAGCGACATCATCGAACTGGACGAAACATTTATCACCGTTCATGTCGACGAGATTATAACGGAGGGCTACCAGCCTTTCGAGGAAGTGCAAGCGGAGATAGAACCCCGGGCTTATATCGAAAAGAAAAAAGAGGTGCTTGTGGAGCGCCTGGAACGCGCCTACGAGACCGAAGGCTTCGACAATCTTTCGAGCATCCCCGGCATCCGGACGCAGAATGCCTTCGTAACCTTCGAATCGAATGTGGTGCCCGGACTCGGTGCAGAACCTCTGTTCGTAGGCACTGCTTTCGCTCTCGAAGCGGGAGCTTCCTCAGGGATCGTCGCTGGAGACAATACCGTCTTCGCACTGCGAGTGACCCAGATCAACGAGCCGGCGCCTATCACGGAAAACGAACAGGAGAACATCCGGCTGCAACTATTGCAGCAGCGACAAAACGCCGTGCGCACACAATGGATTGCATCCCTGCGCGAACACGCGGATATCGAGGATTTTCGCAGTCGTTTCCGTCAGCAGCAATAGCGGGCAGTCGGCTTCAGGCCTCAAAGGTTCCCCGATATACCACCTCTGCGGGACCTTCGAGGTAAAGGTCTTGTACGCCCCCTTCTTCCAGTCGGAACCCCACCGTCAGACGCCCGCCGGGCATATCCACATAGATTCGGTCGGACTCCGTGCGCTCCAGCATACGAGCCACTACAGCGGACGCTACGGCTCCCGTGCCGCATGCCAGCGTTTCTGACTCAACGCCTTTCTCGTAGGTACGAACAAATAAGCGATCATCGTCTACGACTTCGACAAAGTCGATATTGGCCCCGGCCGGAGCCAACGCTTCGTCCTGCCGGATAGCCGGCCCCCATGCCCCCACGGGAATGTCCGCCACACGATCCACGAAACACACCAGGTGTTCCGTACCGGGCCAAATATAATGGGCATCGGCAACACCCGTTTCCGCCATGCTGCGGAGTACCCGGTGCGGCGTATAGCCGGCCAGTGCATGCTGATAGACACGCACGGACCCGTTTTCCGTTATTTCCGCCCGGAAAACACCCGCATCTGTCGCGACCCGCATTTCCGGCTTATCCATACCGGCTCGCCGGGCAAAAAGGACAAGGCAACGGGCGCCGTTTCCGCACATCGTGCCGATCGTACCGTCCGCGTTGACGTAACGCATCCGAAAGTCATGCCCGGGATCGTCCGGGGAATTGAACACCAGCAAGCCATCCGCACCAATCCCTTTGCGCCGAGGACACAGGCGCTGGGCGAACCTGCTCAACTCTTCATCGGAAAAACGATAGAAACGATTGTCAATCACGATAAAATCGTTTCCGGCCCCATTCATTTTCGTAAATTCCACAATGATTCGCATAGCAAGCAAGGTGACCTCTTGGCGGAAAAGACACTAACGATCGAAGGCGTCGAACCACTCCTCCTATACGGCTTCAACGACGCATATCTACGCAAGATCGAACAGGCCTTTCCCGAAACGCACGTAACGGCGCGTGGCGATGCGCTTATGCTCAACGGTAAAAAAAACGCCGTGGAAGATATTGAGCGAATCGTCGAAGAACTCGTTGACGTCATTACTCGTAACGGTAGCCTGACCGAAAACGATGTAGACACCGTACTGGCTCTCTTCACCGCTGGCGACGGCGCGGGTTCCCGCTCCCTGGGCGCCCACCATGTCATCCTGTTCACACCCTCAGGCAAAGCCATTCGGGCCACGATGCGCGGCCAGATAAGCCTGGTGGAGGCCGCCAGGTCGAACGACATCGTTTTCGCTATTGGCCCGGCGGGCACGGGGAAAACCTACTCCGCGGTTGCCCTGGCGGTATCTGCGCTCAAATCACGCAAGGTGAAACGGATTGTACTGTCCCGGCCGGCGGTAGAGGCCGGCGAACGGCTTGGCTTTCTGCCGGGGGATTTCCGGGAAAAGGTCGATCCCTACCTGCGCCCGCTCTACGATGCCCTTGAAGACATGCTCTCCGGCGAAAAATTGCGGGGACTCATGGAAAAGAAAGTAGTGGAGATTGTGCCGCTGGCCTACATGCGCGGGCGTACGCTGAACAATGCGTTCGTCATTCTGGACGAGGCCCAAAATGCCACCTCGTTGCAAATGAAGATGTTTCTGACTCGCCTCGGAGTAAACAGTCAGGCGATCGTCACCGGGGACATTACTCAAACGGACCTGCCGGCCCGCGAGCGAAGCGGCCTCGTGGAGGTCCGGAACGTACTGGCAGACATAGAAGGCATTCGATTCGTTTACTTTGACCGCCATGACGTTATGCGTCATCGCCTCGTGCAAAATATTATCGATGCCTACGAACGCGGCGGCCCGGATGTCAAAGATGGTGCACCCGATCGGGAAGCCGCTTCGTAATTGTAAAACCCGCGTCCGGATTTGCGGCCCAGCCGACCCGTATCCACCATCTCCCTGAGGAGAGCACAGGGCCGGTATTGCTCGTGGGCCAGTCCCTCGTAGAGCACTTCCATAATGGACAAACACACATCCAGCCCGATGAAATCCGCAAGGGCAAGCGGTCCCATCGGATGACGCATTCCAAGGGTCATCACTTTATCGACACTCTGCGGCGATGCTACGCCTTCCATGACGCAGCGGCAGGCCTCGTTGATCATCGGCATCAGGACCCGGTTCGAAACGAATCCCGGGGCGTCCCTCACCTCGACCGGCTCTTTGCCCAAGTCGCGCGCGAGGCGGAACACCCGCTCGAATGTCGCCTCGCTCGTCGCCGGGCCGCGTACGACTTCAACCAGCTTCATAACCGGAACCGGATTGAAGAAGTGCATACCGATGACCTGTTCGGGACGGGCGGTAGCCGAGGCTAGCAAGGCAATGGATATGGAAGAGGTGTTGCTCGCCAATATGGCATGAGCCGGTGCAACAGCATCCAGCCTTGCAAACACGGTTTGTTTGCGCGCCAGGTCCTCCGGTACGACCTCTATAACCAGATCGGCGTGCGCCACCGCCTCATGTAGATCGGAAAAGGAAACAATACGATGCAAGACCTCTTCGGGATGCGCCACGCTCTGCCGGTCCAGATTTCTCCGGATCGAAAGAAGGGCCCGTTCGAGAGCAACCGGGGACACGTCGACGAGATGCACCGGATACCCATGCAGAGCAAAGACATGGGCAATGCCGCTTCCCATGGCGCCGGCCCCTACTACGGATGTCCTGCACCGGCTCATGCGACTTGAATCGGAATATCCGTAAGGAGAAGATCAGAACGCCAGCATGCCTGCTGACTCTATCGCCGGGAGATCCTTTATATCCACCGGGGTGTTTTCTTCGTCCACCAGAACCACGCGAGGACGATGATGGCGACCTTCCTCGGGCGTCATGTGGGCATACGCGATGACAATCACTTCGTCCCCCCGGGCGGCCGAGCGAGCGGCCGGACCATTCAACTTGACGATACCACTGCCTGCCAGGCCCGGGATAGCGTATGTCTCAAGGCGCGAACCGTTGTTTACATTGACCACCTGCACCTTTTCGTAGGGAAGGATCCCTCCTGCTTCAAGCAACGTTTCGTCCAGGGTAATGGAGCCTTCGTAGTAGAGATCGGCTTCGGTAACCCGAAGCCGCTGCAACTTCGCCTTGAACATCGTAACGGTCATAACAATCCGCCTGTCCGGTGTTTTACATAATCGGGTGTACGTATTACAGGGAATCTAACTTTCTTCGTCATATTTTTCTACACGCTGCCCCCGGAGCTTGCGCAAAAACACTGTCGATGAGCCGTGTACTCCCGAAATAAACGGCTACCGCAGCAAGTACGTGCTGACCGGGCGATATTTCTTCGATCGGTTGTAATGTATCCGCATCCACCACATCCGCGTATTGCACACGTGCATCGTCCTCCCGGCGCAGTATCGAGTACATGATTTCAACCAGTGCCGCCCGGCGCTGTTCCCCCTTCCCGATAGCCTCCTCAGCGCCATGCACTGCTTGCGAAACGACGACCGCCGCCTTGCGCTGCCCAGGAGACAGGTAGGCGTTGCGGGACGAAAACGCTAATCCATCCGCGGCGCGGACCGTCGGCACACCGACCATCCCGATGTCCAGCAACATATGCCGAACCAACCTGCTCAAAATGACAAATTGCTGTGCATCCTTCAGTCCGAAAACAGCCACATGCGGACGACACGCATGGAACAGCTTTAACACGGCAGTCGCCACTCCCTCGAAGTGCCCCTGCCTGAATGCTCCGCACAAATACCGGCTCAGATATCCAACATCGACGGATATCCGATCCGCCTGTACACCCCCCGGATACATCTCCTCTACTCCAGGGGCAAACACGGCGAGCCCGGAAGACAACTTTCCAAGAATTTCCACATCCTCATCAAAGTGACGCGGATAGGCATTAAAATCCTCCCGGGGGCCGAACTGCGTCGGATTTACGAAAATGGACACCACTACATCGTCCGCCGAAGCAAGCGCCGCCCGGACGAGCGCATCATGTCCGGCGTGTAAAGCCCCCATAGTGGGTACAAGCGCAATACGGCGCCCTTCGCTGCGGCGCCGATCGGCCCATGCCTGCATCTTCCGGACGGAAGTGATTATTTTCATGGTGTGCAGCGTATAATGCTCCGTACTCCTGCCATCATCATATGGATACTCTGATTAATTCTGCAAAGTTCAGAGGCTTCGAGAAGCGCGCTGGCAAGGAATGACGAAGCAATGTGGCAGGCCCCACATAATGAAGGAATGACACAGCCAGCGCGCTTCTCGGGGCCTACCAAAGGGCGCTTCATGTACGCCATGCACCGAATCGCAGCGTTTTCCGCTGATTTCAACGACATCGTCATGATGCCCTGTGCGCACGAACATGAAGCGCTGATCGAAGTAGAATTAATTAGAGTATCCATATTGTAATCCCATGCCCGAGTTTCGTATTGAAACCGATTCGCTCGGCGAGGTTCGCGTGCCGACCGACGCGCTCTTCGGCGCACAGACCCAACGAGCCGCCGAGAATTTTCCCATTAGCGGTCTTCGCTTTCCGCGGACATTCATCCAGGCCCTCGGCATGGTAAAGCATGCCGCCGCTCGCGCAAACTGTTCGCTGGGCATGCTGGCGGAAGACAAGGCAGAGGCCATCGCTACCGCCGCGCAACAAATCATCGACGGAAAATACGACGACCAATTCGTTCTGGATATTTTTCAGACAGGCAGCGGCACCTCTACGAACATGAATGCCAATGAGGTAATCGCAACGCTTGCAAACAAGGCGTTCTGCGGAAAGCGGTATAGCAGGCCTATCCATCCGAACGATGATGTCAACATGTCGCAGTCGTCGAACGATGTTATTCCGACGACCATGCATATCGCCGCACGCATTGCCATCGAGCGTACGTTACTCCCCGCACTGGATCGGCTCCGGGAGGCTCTTACGGACAAGTCCGTCGCATTCGACGACATTGTAAAAAGCGGACGCACCCACCTAATGGATGCTACACCCGTGCGACTCGGACAGGAGTTTGGTGGATACGCATCGCAGATAGCGCAGGGCATACGCCGCCTGCAGGATGCTTGCGGCGAACTGGAAGAACTGGCTCTCGGAGGTACGGCCACAGGAACAGGGATCAACCGGCACAAGAAATTTCCCGAAAAAGCCATTGCAAACCTCTCCGGGTTATCCGGGTTGACATTCCGCGAAGCGGAAAATCACTTCGAGGCACAGTCGGCCAGAGATGCGTACGTCAGTGCGTCCGGAGCACTCAATACGCTGGCTGTCTCGTTGATGAAAATAGCGAACGATCTGCGCTATCTCGGAGCAGGCCCCACCAGTGGAGCGGCCGAAATCCGGCTTCCCGCCGTACAGCCCGGATCATCCATCATGCCAGGCAAGGTCAATCCGGTGCTCAGCGAGGCTATGATGATGACCTGCGCCCGCGTGATGGGTAACCATACGACCATCACGATCGGCGGACAGCATGGCAACCTCGAACTGAATGTGATGATGCCTGTTATGGCGCACTGCATGCTTGAAAGCATCTGGATCCTGGCCGGGGCATGCGATGCGTTCCGCATCCGATGCATAGAAGGTATTGAGGCGGATCGCGCACGCTGCCGCGAATTGCTGGAGTTGAATCCGTCGATCGCAACGGCGCTCAATGCTGCTATCGGGTATGACAAAGCGTCAGAGGTTGCCAAAAAGGCGGCCCTGGGACGGCGCTCGGTGCGGGATGTCCTCCGGGAAATGAATCTGCTCCCGGAAGCGGACATCGACGCTATTCTCGATGTACGCCCCATGACGGAACCGGGAATCCCGGGTACATAACCATGCGCGGAATGCACTACATGAGCCAAACGAATGCCTGGATGCGCCCTCCCCGCAATAATTTGGGATTTGGCACGTTTTTGTCTGCCAAAGAGTTAAGGATACTCTGATCAAGACCACTTCGCCCGGCATTTTACTTGCGCGCGTAAATTAACGTCATGATTCCATCTTTGAAATCAGCGGAAAACACTGCGGATTCGGTGCATCGCGGACGTGACGCGCTCTTCGGGAGGCTGCGAGGAGCACACTGGCCGCGTCATTCCTCATTCCTCATTATGTGGGACCTGCCGCACTGCTTCGTCATTCCTTGCCGGCGCACCCCTCTCGGCGTCTGGGCTTTGCGAACTTAATCAGAGTATCCTTAAAGTCGCTGCATGGCATTGTGCGGCGGCGACGTATCTCATACATAGTTGCAATCCAATCCACATCCGAACATGCGCACAAAAAGAAATTATCCCGTTTCGCTGGCCGTGATCGTTGCCGTTTTCCTGTCCGGCGGCCTGTTCGCAATGATGGGGGCCAACGTATTCGGTATAGGGAACAAAACCGGCGTCGAGTCCCGGGCCGCCGAAAGTGTTCCGGTTGTCGATGTGCTCCCCGAAGCAACCACCCTGGAAGACTCCTTTACCCAGGTAGTCGAGCGCGTCAATCCGGCCGTCGTACAGATCCAGGCGGAAAACGTCCCGACCGACTGGTACCCGGATGAGCCGCGGACAAATCCTTTCGAGAACACCCCGTTCGGAAATTTCTTCAGAGATTTCGACTTCAATGTTCCGCAAATTCCCCGAAGAGGACTGGGGTCGGGCGTACTCATCCGGCCGGACGGGCACATCCTGACCAACAATCATGTGATCGAAAATATGAATGAGTTGACCGTCATCGCTATGGACGGCACGGAATACGATGCGCGAGTCATCGGGGCGGACCCGGTGAGCGATGTCGCCGTGATCAAGATCGATGCAGAAGCATTGCCCTTTGTCGGCATGGGCGACTCCGACCATATCAAGGTCGGACAGTGGGTCATGGCTTTCGGATCGCCTATCGAAGCATCGCTCAGTAATACCGTTACAGCAGGTATTATCAGTGCAACAGGCCGGATTCGAGTAGGAAACGGCATATCGAATGACGAAACTGCAAGCGGACCGGCGCCCACGTATAACTTCATTCAGACGGACGCAGCCATCAATCCGGGAAATTCCGGAGGGCCGTTGGTGAATCTGCGCGGTGAACTGGTCGGTATCAACACGGCTATCATCACCCGCACAGGCGGATATCAGGGGATCGGCTTCGCCATCCCCGTCAATACCGTGCGCAACGTGGCCGATCAGTTGATATCCACCGGACGCGTCGAGCGCGGGAAGCTTGGCGTAAGTTATGGCCCCGCGAGCGAAGCCCTTGTCGAGGCGCTGAACCTGCCTCAGGGCGCTGCAGTTGTCGGGTCCGTAGTAACCGGCTCTGCGGCGGAGAATGCAGGCATCCGCCCGGGAGATGTCATCGTCAGCCTGAACGGGAAGCAACTGAGCGATCACCAGCAGCTTTCGTTGTGGATCGGCGCCATGAAGCCGGGAGAGGTTGCGGATGTCGAGGTGAACCGCGAAGGCGATCGGAAAACCTTCCGAATCAAACTCGGGGGCTGGGAGAACAACGGATCGCCCCTCGCCGAAAACGAGAACGCGCCGGATGCAATCGGTGACCGCCTGATGGGCGAACTAGGCATCGCCCTGAGTAACGTTACCCCGGATATGGCCCGCGAAGCAGGTTTCGAAGAGGAAACGGTCGAAGGCGTGATCGTTACGGATATAGACCCGACGAGTTACGCGGCCCGCGAAGCAAACCTGCGCCGCGGCGCCATCATCTCGGAGATCGATCGGAAGAAAATCCGCAACCTTAAGGAGTTCGAGACGGTCTACGAAAATATAGAAGCGGGAAAGGCCTTTATTGTCCGGCTACGCACACCGAACGGAGGTGCCGGAATAACCGCGCTGAGAAAACCCCAGGCACAAGAGGAATAAGCAATGCGCATGCGAAGCGATCCGGCCCCGGCTACTCCCGAATCAGCATGGTAAGCCCGTACTGGCGATCTTCGATCCGCATGGGGCTCTCGGAAAAGGGGATCAGGTACACCTCGTCCTTGTGCGGTAACGTACGCACATCGTAGGTCTCCCCGTCAGCAGAACGGCTGCTCCAGAATCCCATGCGGGCCTGCTCGCCGACCGCGGTGGCGGAAATGCCTATTTCGTACTTGCGAATCTCCTTGCCCTGCTGAAAAAGAGATACCTCCCGCGTGCCATAACTACGGTAAACTCGAATGGTCCTGGGAACGGGACCCGCGTCCCTGCCGTCGATAAGTACGTAGACAGCCTTCCCGTAGAGAAGCGAGTCTGCTACCGCTTCGTCCCCCTGCACCATGTCTTTCGGCGCACTACAACCTGCAAGAAGTGGAACCGAAACGGCCAGCGTTACAACAAGTCTTGCGATGATCAAGCCACACCTCCCTGTTCCATAAAGTACGCAACGCCTGTATTTATTATCGTATCGGCTGCACGCGGTTCCCCTTACGCCCTTTATGTTCCTAAACGCTATATTGCGCCTCTCAACGGACTCGTCCGTACCGTTCCATGCATACGACGACCATGTCCATCCCCATCTCTTTCGCCCCTCTCGACACATTGCCTGCGGTAATACGCTCCGGCGGCGTCGAGGCCGACCGATGTCTCGTGGTAACGGACGAGCACGTGGCAGCGCTCTATGGCGACGCCGTATGCAACAGCCTTGTACCGAAAGGACTCGAGCCGCACCTCATCGTCTTGCCGCCCGGTGAAGCAACCAAATCGCAAGACCGGCTTGCCGAAATCTGCGACCGGGCGCTTGCATGGGGCATCGAACGGGGTACCCCCCTCGTGGCCCTCGGGGGGGGTGTCGTAGGCGACCTCGCCGGTTTTGCAGCCGCTACACTACTTCGCGGCATTCCGCTCTTTCAGGTTCCTACCACATTGGTCGCGCAGGTGGACAGCTCTATAGGGGGCAAAACCGGCATCAATCATGAAGCCGGAAAGAACCTGATCGGCGCCTTCTATCGCCCTGTCGGTATCCTGACAGATCCGGCTTTACTGAAATCCCTCCCAACACGCGAATGGACCAGTGGCCTTGCGGAAGTGATCAAACACGGTCTCATTGCCGACAACGCGCTCTTTACAGAGCTGGAAACGCATATGGAGGCGTTGTTCGATCGAAACGAGTCCGTCGTAGAACGCATTGTTCCTCATGCAGCAGGCGTGAAAGTGCGGATCGTGTGCGAAGACGAATTCGAAACCGGGCTACGCGCCATTCTGAATTTCGGCCATACGTTCGCGCACGCCATCGAGAAAGTAGCCGGATACGGAGCATACACGCATGGGGAAGCCGTGGCAGCGGGCATGCGGGCCGCCTTGCACCTTTCCGAGCATAAAACGGCAGGCTTCGACGCCGAGCGAGCCGATCGTATCGTCCGTCGCATTCCAGTGCCTCCCGGACTCGCTTCTCTTTCGATAGCGGACCTCATGGACGCCATGAAGCTCGACAAAAAGGTGAGCAGGGGCAACATAAGGCTTGTGCTAATCGACCGAATTGGTCATGCTTTCGTAGCCGGAGACATACCTTCTACCCTAATAGAAAAAACCTGGGCGTTCGCTCAGGAAGCTATCGGCTGAGCAGAGGAAGTTTGGACAAGCGTACAACGTGTTCCGAACACAGGCACTATTTCGGAACGCCTGCGTATTCATTATATCAAACTTTTTTCGTGCCTTGTCTTCTCGCCGAGTCATACGCTTCTCCGGCCGGCTCCTGCGGTTCGCCTTGTACGCGGCGCTCTTCGGAGTGTTGGCATTCTTCGCTCTGGCGCGCACAGAGCAAGGCAGAGAAACACTGCGCACGGGGACCCAGCGCCTGATAAACCATTCGCTGGCGGGGCGCCTGGATATCGGCAGCCTGTCGGGCAGCGTACCCGGACGGCTCACCGCGCAGCAAGTCGTTGTGCGAGACCCCGACGGGAAAACGATCGCCCACATCGATTCGGTAATTCTGCACCCCACATGGCGTTCGCTGATAAGCCGCACTATCTCGACGGGACATGTTACGCTCGTTCGCCCGCGCCTCACATTACAAAGAAATGAGTCGGGTGTCTGGAATATCGCCGAGCTTTTCCGGTCTGTGACCGATACCGCCCGATCGAACCCCAACTCCTGGTCTTTCCGGTCCGGTCTCGTAGATATCGCAGGGGGAAGCATTCGGACCCGATCGGCATTTTCCTCCTCCTCGGAGGTTTTGTTCGATTGGGGCAATGCCTCGATGGAGGATATCGACGCCCGGCTGACGATCGACATGACGCCGGAAATAAAAACCGTCGAGGCGCTCGATTTCAAGGCCCGGCTTATCGATCCGGACATGGAAATCGCCCTCCTGCGCGGACAATTGACGGCAGAGGGAAGCGACATCGCACTCCACGAAGTTAACCTGCGTACGCTGGCGAGCAACCTGTATTTGAACGGTTCGATATCCGCCCCCGATACGCTTTCCGGTCATGTTTCCTCTCCTTTACTGGACCTCCACCTCGATCGCAGTACAATCCACTCCGAAGAATTGGGCAGGGTATTCCCGGTCCTGCCCTCCATGGAAACCGTTACGGCTGCTGCAAGAGTGCGAGGCCCTGTCGAGGCGCTCGTGATTGACCATATCACGCTCGAAAGAAACACTTCCGCCCTGAAAATCGAAGGAACGATCCTGGGCTTACCGGACTCGCTGGATTACGATCTGGCGGTACGGGAAGGGCGAATACACTGGCAGGATATACGTCCGATCCAGCGCACCATGGCCATCCCGTCGTTCGAACACCTGGGCCGCATCGCATTCACGGGCTATGCGAGAGGTACAGCGCATTTTCGCAGGGGAAAAGCCGCTCCCCGGTGGCAAGGCGGGCACGAATTTGCGATCGAAAGCGATGCCGGCGCCATCAAGGGAGACGCCCGGATTACGCTTAACGGGGGAACGTTCTCTGTAGACGGCGCTATGGACCTGACTGGCGTAGACGCCGGCCGCATATTCAGGAAACCGAACCTTGCGGGCGATCTCACGGGGCATATCGCGTTGCACGGAGACGGCTCCTCTTTTGCCGAGATGACCGGGGAAGCCGAACTGGCGCTGACCCGCTCGCATGCCGCCAACCGGCGACTTGATACGCTCCGTGTAGTCGTAGCAGGCACACGGCATGCCTTCGAGGGAACCCTGCATGCGGCAGAACGCGGCGGATCCCTAAATGCTTCGTTCCAGGCTGACCTGACTGCAACCGCTCTCCAGTACCGCATGGAAGGCGCCACAACCGGGCTGGACATAGGAAATGTTTTCCGAAACGACTCCCTTTCTTCGTCGCTCAATACCCAATTCGAGTTGAAAGGAAGCGGCGTATCGTGGTCGAGTTTCGAAGGGGATATGGAGGTAGCGTTCAAGCCATCTTTCATGTCCACGGGAACGACCCGGCGCACTATCCCGGCCCACCGCTCCTCGCTGTCGATCCGTCAGGACCATACGGGGCGCCTGGAAGGGCCGCAGGTTGTGCTGGACGGAGACATGGCAGCGTTGGAAATAACAGGCGATGTAGCGCTGGAACCGGTGATCCGACTGGCACGATACTGGGGAGGGGCTATCGCCCGGTCGGCAGCATACGAAACATCGAAGCCGTACCGTACGGCGGGCGCAAAGATAGAACTCGTAGGCCCGGGACGAGGCGCCGGGAGCCGCACGGTAACCGGTCTGCAAGCAAGGCAACTCGACGTAAAGCTGCAAATGCTTCGTTCGGACATCCTTGCTGCCCTGCTTCCCGGCCTGCCTGCAGCATATACCGACCTCCGGGCAGAAGGCCGTCTCCGGTTGGCGCCCGATCGCTTCGATCTCGACATGGATGTCGAGGCTGATTCGCTGCATACCGGCGAGTTATGGGCCTACAACGTCGCAGGGAATCTGACTGCCTCAAGCGACGATGCAGGCGCTATCGCGCGCACATTGAGATCCACCCTGTCGGCAACGATTTCGGAAATGAGCGTCAAGGGAAGGCGCCTCGAACAGGCCTCGCTGGAGAGCGATTTCCGAAACCGGGCCCTGGATTTCACGGCAGAGGCAAACACACCCGGGGCGGTGACGCCATTACGGCTACGCGCCCGCATGGATATCCTTAACGACCGAAACCGATTGTTCATCGAAGACCTTCGGATAGCCGCCAAAGACCAGATATGGACCGCGACCGATAACCGGATCGTCGATTTCTATAAAGACGCTGTTCATATTCCCGATATCCGAATTACCCGGCAAGACAACCTCGTTCCAGACGTACAGGGATACCTGCATATTACCGGTGCACTTTCCGCTTCGCCGCAAGACACGCTATTTATCCGTGCAGAAGATATTCGCATGCAGCATGCGGGAGAACTGGTGGGCCTGCGCAATCTGGTCGATGGACAACTTGGAGGAAAACTGGCTTTTACGGGATGGGGGCGGCGGCCCGAACTCACCGGGCGTATTTTCGTGGACTCCCTGACATTCAAAGATCGCCCGTTGGGACATCTTGCACTCGATAGTCGCTATATTCCCGGTTCTCCGGACATAGCCCTGCAGGCCCGCCTCACTCCTTCAATCTCCGGCGATGCAGACCTGTTGTCTAATCGTAACGATCTGGCCGTGAACGGCGCTTTCCGACTCCCCGGCCCACAAAACGCTTCCGCAACGCGGGATCCCGGGGCTCTGGACCTGAACGTACGGATCGAACGAGCGGATGCTTTCTTTTTTGAGCACCTGTTCAGCGAGACCGTTGCCGATGTAACGGGATATGTCGAGGGAAGCGGACACATCGGGGGAGATTTTTCAAAACCTGTCTTCAACGCCGACCTCGCTTTGCACGGCGTGCGATTTCACATCCCCGAATTCCAACTTGCATACGAGGCAACCGGCCCCCTTGTCGTTGACAAACAGGGTATTCACCTCGCGAACTTGCACCTGTCCGATACCCGAAACGGAACAGCTGTCGTGGGGGGATCGATCATGTTCAACGACTATCGCTTTTTCTCTTTCAGGCTCGAGGGCGCGCTCGACAGACTCAATGTGATGAATGTGCGCAATTCGAGAGAATTGCCCTTCTACGGACGCATCTGGGCTTCCGGTGACGTACTACTCAGGGGACCGATGTCCAATGCGCTCCTGGAATCGAGCGAATTGAGGACCACTGCGGGCAGCGAGATCTACATCCCGGTCGCTGAAACAGCCGAAAATACGGATACCGGATTCATCGTATTCGCGGACTCGACAGGATATACCCCATCCGATTCCGTCCGGATTACCCGGCGGCGCAATCTACTGACGGAACGCCCTGCCGGCGAACGGCCATTCGTGGACGGTCTCAATATGGACATCAACATTCTGAGTCCGGAAGGCGCCACGGTGCATCTTGTGATTGATCCGCTTCTTGGCGACGTCATCAACGCCCGGGGGAACGGACGTGTGCAACTCGGACGAAACGAAGGCGAATTCTTCACATTCGGAGCCTTCACAGTTAGTTCCGGGGATTATCTGTTTACGGCAACCGAGATATTCTCCCGAAGATTTCTCATCGACAGCGGTACGATATCCTGGGACGGCGATCCGCTAAACGCCAAGATGGACATCGCGGCCTCTTACCGGACCCGTGCGTCCCTGGAAGGCCTTGGCCTCGGCACTCAACAGCGCCAACTTATTCCCCTCGTCATCGAGTTGGGCGTGAGTGGGCGCGTTGCAACGCCCATCGTCGATCTAAAGCTCTCCGTGGACCGGGAAAAACGCGGCTATATCGGCGATTACGAAGGGCTGGAAACACTACTCAACCAGCCCGAAAGAGCTGCCCAGTACGCCACCAGCGTGCTGCTTACGAACTCGTTTCTGCTTGCCGAGCAACAGCCTCTGGCGCAAAGTAGCGGCCTGGTATTTCACAGCCTCTCCCAACTGGTTACCGGCCAACTCAACCGGTACATCAACGATGCATTGCCGGGCGTAGAATTCAACGTCAATGTACATGGAGAAAATGCTCAGGATCTCGGTGTCGCCGTCGGCGTGGCCCTGCAGTTGCTCGACGAGCGCCTCATTATCCGGGGACATGGCATCATCTATCACAACGACGAAACGAGACAGCAGCAAAACGGACTCGACGAATTCGTCGTGGAGGTGCGTCTGGGCCCGCACGTATCCATGGATGTGTTCCACCGTCGGGAAGACGGTATTCTACTCAGTACGGAATCGATCAACGGCATCAATACGACCGGGGCAGGCTTTTCGTACGAAACTGGCTTCTCTACCTGGGGACGCCTGTTCAGCCGTCTGTTCGGACCGGGAGCCGCCATAAAAGACGACAACGAAACGCCCGAAGACATCGCAGCCGAGACCGCCACCGGCGAATGACGCTCAAAGCATGCCGTTCCTCTACAGACTGGACGTGGTTACATACGCCTCGGCGGCATAAAATTCCGGCAAGCCAAGCTTGTTCAATGCGCGGGCCGTGTTCGTATTCCGGTCCCGGGCCCGCTGCCAGAATTCACGCTCATCGTATGCCCCTGGAAACATCGCACGGTCTTTCTGGCTCTCGTGCTTGTAAATGGCTTCGACCTTGCGATCCAGATCGGCCTTGGAGAGAGGCAGAAAAACGTCTGCCATGTGGATATCCCACTCCTGCCAGGCGCCACGGTATAACCAGATGAGCGGCCTGCGAAAACCGGTCTCGGTCTCATGCCGAGCCGTATATGCCCGGAAGGCTTCGTCAATCGCTTCATAGCACATGCGATGGGTCCCGTGCGGATCCGACAGGTCCCCCGCCACAAACACATGATCCGGGCGGATTTCCTCAAGCAAGTCCATTACGACCTGCTCGTCCGCCGGCCCGACAGGATCCTTGCGTACCCGTCCGGTCTTGTAAAATGGCATATCGAGGAATCGTGCATTCTCTTTGCCGAGCCCCATCACCTCGATCGCCTCAATGGCTTCTGCATAGCGAATGTTCGCCTTGATGGCGCGTATCTCCTCCGTATCTACCTCGCCCGGCGCCTTGTCTTCGAGAAATCGGAGCATTTCTTCGCATCGTTTCTCGAAATCCGGGCAGTCCCCGTCATCCAGTCCCAACGTATCCCGGCTGAACTCGAGAAACTGAAGATGGCGTCGCACGTCAGCGTCAAAAACGGCCACGGAACCATTCGTCATATACGCCACAAGCACGTTGTTGCCTTTGGCCACAAGCTTGTCGAGCATGCCCCCCATCGAAATCACATCGTCGTCCGGATGCGGGCTGAACACGATCACCGACTGACCCGATATGAGGTCGTCCGCGTAAGTGATGCGCTTACGGAGATCTTCGAACACCGTGCGGCACAGGTTGTCGATGTTGCCGTACGCATAGACCAGGTCGTGCAGATTATGCCGGTAGAAATCCGATTCGTCAAGGGTAAGAACAGCTTTCTCGAGTTTCTCGCTCAACCAGATAACCGCCCGCTTTGCCATAGCCCGGTCCCAGTCCACGGAGCCGGCCAGCCAAGGGGTTTTCTCGCGGACAAGCGCACCGGCGGCCGCGCGGTCCAGATAAAAGACGGCGTTCGGGTGCTCCTGCAAGTAGCTGGCGGTAACCTGCAGATTGGGATCCTCCTCTACGGCCCGCCGGACAATGGGTCCCTTATGCTCCCCCGTCGCAAGAAGAATGATTTCTCGTGCGGCCAATAAAGAGCGAACGCCTATGGTAATGCCCTGCCGGGGTACGTTCTCTTCCCCGAAAAAATCGGAGGCGGCGTCCTTCCGCGTAATTTCGTCGATAACGATAAGGCGGGTGACGGTTCGGGGACCGGAACCCGGCTCGTTAAATCCGATGTGCCCGCTGCGGCCAATGCCGAGAAGAAGCAGATCAAAGCCGCCCGCTTCTTCGATAGCCTGTTCGTATCGTTTGCAAAATGCGGCGACATCCTCTTCGGGAAGCGCTCCATCCGGCGCATGAATGTGCTCGTCGGGAATGTTCACATGGTCAAAAAAATTCTCTCGCATGAACCGGTGATAACTCTGAAGGCTATCTGGCGCAATGGGATAGTATTCGTCGAGGCTGAATGTAACCACTTCGGAAAAATCAAGGCCTTCCTCGCGGTGCATCCGAATCAACTCCTGATATACGCCGATAGGGGTGGAGCCGCTGGGAAGACCAAGCACAAATTTTTTACCGGCAGCCTGGTGTTCCCCGATTAAACCGGCAATACGCCCGGCAGCCTTGCACGCCAGCGACACAGGATTGTCGAAAATTTCGACAGGAACACGCTCGGGATACATGCCCGAACCGGAAAGCGCTTTCCAAGAAGCACCGATTTTCTGTCGCATAGCCTCGCTGGATGATTTATTAGGATACTCCGATCAAAACCGCTTCGCCCGGCACTTTACTTTCGCGCGTAAACGACATCATGATTCCCTCGCTGAAATCTGCGAAAAACACTGAGGTTTCGGATGTCGCAGGCGCGGAGCGCCCTTCGGGAGGCTGCGAGAAGCACGCTGGCCGCGTCATTCCTCATTATGTGGGGCCTGCCACACTGCTTCGTCATTCCTTGCCAACGCACTTGTCGCAGCCTCTGAACTTTGCGGATTTAATCAGAGTATCCTATGCATGAATTTCTGCAAGCGCTTCACGTTGCAGCGCAAGCGTTTGCTCGATTTCATCGTCGCCGTGCGCCGTCGATACGAAAAATGCTTCGAACTGCGAAGGAGCAAGATAAACTCCTCGTCTCAGCATTGCGTGAAAATAACGCGCATAGCGCTTTGTATCGCAGGACCGGGCCCCTTTGTAATCCTTCACGCGACGGCTGGTAAAAAAAAGCGACCCCATAGAGCCTACTCGCGTGCAGCAATAGTCAAGACCCAGATCATGGAGATTCTTTCGCGTCCCCTCTTCCAGCGCACGGCCCGACGCTTCAAGTCGGTCATAGAGAGTCGGGTCGTTCAGAATACGCGTCAATGCCGACCGGCCCGCCGCCATAGCAAGAGGATTGCCGGAAAGTGTTCCCGCCTGGTATACGGGGCCGGATGGGACAAGATGCTCCATAATGTCGCGCCGTCCGCCATACGCACCCGCAGGTAAGCCACCGCCCAGCACTTTCCCGAGCGTGGTCAAATCGGGAACCACTCCATAGCGCTCCTGAGCGCCTCCCCGCGCCACACGGAACCCGGTCATCACCTCATCGAAAACAAGCAGTATGCCCCGGTCCGTACATATATCCCGGAGCCCTTCGAGAAAACCCGGCTCGGGCGGGACACAGCCCATGTTTCCCGCTACGGGCTCCACGACGACACAGGCAATGTCGTCCCCGTGTGCGTCGGAAAGCCGGACTACGCTTTGCAGGTCATTGTACTTTGCCAGCATCGTATCCCGGATTGCCGAAAACGGCGCCCCGGGCGAATCGGGATACCCGAATGTGGTAGCGCCGCTGCCCGCTGCGGCAAGAAAGAAATCGGCATGGCCATGATAATTCCCCTCGAACTTGACAATCTTATCGCGCCCGGTAAATCCGCGGGCAAGGCGCACTGCACTCATGGTCGCCTCGGTTCCGGAATTCACCATGCGGACCATCTCTATCGAAGGCACGATCTCCGAAACGATCTCGGCCATCTCGACCTCGAGGCGAGTGGGGGCGCCGAAAGACGTGGAAGATTTCGCTGCTTCCGCCACGGCTTCCACGATCGCCGGCTCCGCGTGACCGAAAAGCATGGGGCCCCATGATCCCACATAATCGATATAGCGGCGCCCGTCCTCATCCTCGACCCAGGCCCCCGAGGCGCTTCGCAAAAAGACAGGGATCCCGCCCACGGCCCCAAAAGCCCGGACCGGAGAATTTACACCGCCCGGAATAACGCTCCGCGCCCTTTCGTATAACGCCGCACTGGTCTTGAACATCGGAACCTGCGAGACTGTCTCTTCAAAAAAGAGGATGCAATGGACAGAAAAACGCCCTTGCTTACGTGGGCGTTTCCGAAACCAAAGGTGTCGGCGAAGCAGAACCAGGCGCCACCCATCTCTGCGCTTCGGCAATCAGTTCGCATTGCCTGCATCGCGTACGCCGCTCCGACGGTCGGGAGGATGCCCGGACAGGGCATAGCGCATGGGCCTTACGCGAAACTTCATCGATCCCGGAAAGCAGATCGGGAGCATCGGTACGAGGTGGCTTCTTCAAAGCTTCCGGAAAGGTGAGCTGCGAGACCACGGCTTCTGCAAGGGCCTCCACAAAAAGAGGATGGCAATTCAGGCCCGACATGACCTCGAACTGATGTATGCCTGCATTTTCGGCCCGTTCGCGCAGATCCACATCCAGTTCGAAGGCCGTTTCTATATGATCGGTCACGAAGGCAATGGGCACCACGACAAGCGAAGCGACGCCTTCGGCGCCGAGCTCCTCGACTTTATCGATCGTGCTCGGCGTCAACCATTCCATAGGCCCCACTTTGCTTTGGAAGGAAACATGGTACGGGTGGTCGTATTTGCGGTGGGCCATGACCCGATCCACCGTCGAATGGATCAGGCAGCAATAGGGGTCCCGCCGTTCCTTCATTTCCCGCAACGGCGTACCATGCGCACTAAAAAGTAAACGGGTGCCCGTGCGCGCAGATCTGTGAAAACGCTGGAGCGCCTCGTCTATACGCTCGGAGACGGCCTGTATATACCTGGGGTGCGCCGCATATTCGAACACCGAGGTGGTCTCCCAGTCCGGAATCTCCCCCGCTTCCTTAAGCGCATGCCAGTACACAAGCGAGGCGCCCGTGGTCGTCTTGGAGTACTGCGGGTACAGTGGCAAAAGCACTACCTTGGTAACCCCGTCGCGTTGCATCTTCATAGCGGCTTCCTCACTTAAGGGATGCCAGTAACGCATGGCGGGATACGTTCTGAACACAACGCCTTCCGCCCGGCCATAATCCCGCATCAGGCGTTCTTCGAGCGAGCGCGCCTGCTCGCGAGTCAGACGGTTAATGGGAGATCCCCCTCCGATCGCGTCGTAATCCTTGCCTACAATCTTCGAACGCCGTCGGGAGATGAGCCGGCACAGCCAGTGCCGCAGACGCCCGCCGACAGGGATGTCGATAATGGCAGGATCCATGAAGAGGTTGTACAAAAACGGGGCAATGTCCTCCCCTTTCTCCGGACCGCCCAGGTTAAAGAGTACGACGCCCACCGTATCGCCCCGCTCGATCCTGAGCGGATCGGAAGAAAAGAACGCACTTGTCACAAGACGGCGGTCGTAGGAATATCCCTTCAGAAATTCTAGAGGCGTCATGGAGAAAGATACGGTACGGAAAAAGGGGTACCATTTATTCGGATAAAATACCCTCGCGGTTTCGCCCGGACGTTGAAGTTTCCACTAACTCCGAAGGGGTCACTTCACGGCGCATCGCTTCCGGGCGGCAGGGAAAGCCAGTCCCTGGGTTGCAAAAACCACTGAAGGCGAGCCTCGGGCGTACCGGGATCGGGCGTCCAGTCGTACTCCCACCGTGCTACTGGCGGCATGCTCATCAGAATGCTTTCCGTCCGCCCGCCGGTATCTACGCCGAATTTCGTACCGCGATCGTAGAGCAGATTGAATTCGACATATCGCGCACGCCGAAGCGCCTGAAATGTCCGTTCGCGTTCGCCATAGGGTTCCTGCTGTCGACGCGCCACAATGGGGACGTATGCATGCAGAAAGGCCTTGCCGGCTTCCTGCACAAACGCGAACGTTTCTTCCGGCGCCTCCCGCAAACCGTCGAAGAAGACGCCGCCGACACCACGCGCTTCTCCCCTATGCGGCAAATAGAAATACGTATCGCACCGTTTCCTGAACGCCTCGTAATCGGCCACATCGTGCGTATCGCACACATCTTTCCAGGTCCGGTGGAAATGCCGTACATCCTCCGGAACAGGATAGTACGGCGTCAGGTCGGCGCCTCCCCCGAACCATTGATCCACCGGGCGGGCAAGGTCATCGCCCAGCGCGAAATACCGAAAATTGGCGTGGACCGAAGGAACATGAGGATTCCTCGGATGGAAAACCAGAGAAATACCCGTAGCAAAAAAATGGCGCGTACCCCCCCCCGAGACATTCCCCAAGAGATCTGCAAGCACCTGTTCGGGCAGTTCTCCATGCACAACGGACGTATTGACGCCTGCCTTTTCGAACACGGCGCCCTCGGAAAGCACAGCCGACAAACCGCCCCCGCCACCAGGCCGCAACCACGCATCTTCCCGGAAAACGGCTTGCCCGTCCATTTCCTCGATCGCGTCGCGGATCGTACGCTGAAGCTCTTGTACGAAGGCTTGCATGCGTCCGCCGACGGTTTCCGGGTTATGAATGGGCGACATCGACATGAAAAAAAGATAGCCGTGGTCTTCCGTCAGGGTTCTGCCGGATACGCCGGGGTATCGGATGACGCAAGCATCTGTGCGATTTCCCGAGCGAACAACGTTCTCCAGGCCGGAGGAGGCGGCGCGCAAAACGTCATGCGCTCGTGCGTAATCGGATGCGCCACCGTAAGCCGGCAGGCATGCAACGCAAGGTTGCGCCCGTCCAGTTCCCGCACGGCGCCATACCGAAAATCCCCCAGGATCGGATGCCCCTCCGCCGAAAATTGTACGCGAATCTGGTGTTTTCGGCCTGTTTCCAGCCGTACCGACAGGAGGCTCAGATCGTCCCGCACGCCGAGCGACCGCCACCGGAGCCGGGCTTCCTTGCCTGAAACATCTCCGGCGGGCACAATGCGCACGCCGCTCCGCACACTGGCTGCAAGGGTATGCCGGAGCGTACCGCCCCCGGTGCAAGCGCCTTCCACCAACGCGAGATACTCCTTTTCGGGGATCCGCTTCCGGAACTGATCCGAAAGACGAGCCGCCGCTTTCGAGGTACGGGCCAATACGACAACCCCCGAGGCGGGGCGATCGAGACGATGTACGAGGCCGAGAAAGGCCTGCCCTTTCTTCTTAAAAATTTCCTTGAGATACCGCTTTCCGAGGCGGAGAAGGTCCGGATCGTTCGTTTCGTCCTGCTGCACAAGCATTCCGGGCGGCTTGTTTACCACCAGAAGGTGGTTGTCCATGTACAGGATGTGGATATCCGGCCGGTTTGGGTCGACCGGGTCCGGACCGCATATATTCGCATCGGATGCGTTCATTCCGGGACGCGCATCGTTTCGGAAAATTCATGCACGGCGTCCACGAAAATGCGGGCATGCGCCGGATCGTGGTTGGGATGCATGCCATGGCCCAGGTTCGCGATATGGCGCCGGGGACCGAATGCTTCCAGCATGCGACGTACTTCGGCGCGAATCGTACTGGGTTTCGCGAAAAGGACGGCAGGATCGAGATTGCCCTGCAATGTTTTATGGCCGGTCTTTTTGCGGGCCGCTACAGGATCCATCGTCCAGTCCAGCCCGATCACATCGTACTCCGTATCGGCCAGGGCCTTCAGGGCATGGTGCGCGCCGCGGGCAAACACGATACACGGCGCCTCGGGATGCGCCTGTTTGAAACGATGCGCCAGATCGCGCAAATAAGGAAGCGAAAACGTGGCGAATTCTCTGGGACCAAGAAGACCTGCCCACGAATCGAACACCTGCACAACCTGCGCCCCTGCCTCAACCTGCCGGATCAGATAGTCCGCAAGGATATCGGTCAGGCAACGCAAGAGGTCATGCGCCGCCAGGGGATATCTGTGCAGCCAGGAACGCGCCTGGGCGAATTGTTTGCTTCCTGCCCCTTCGACCATGTAGGCCATAAGCGTCCACGGGCCGCCGCAGAAACCGATGAGCGGGACACGGCCGGCAAGGGCGCGCCGCACTGCGGTCAACGCATCGAACACGTAGCCCAGTTCAGTCGATACGTCGGGCGTCAGCAGGCGATCCAGGTCGTCCGGATGGCGCAGCGGTTCGGGAAACACGGGTCCCTCCCCCTTCTCCATACGAACCTCCATGCCCATGGCCTGGGACACCACGAGAATGTCGGAGAAAATGATCGCCGCGTCCAGGTCGAACCGTTCGATCGGCTGCAATGTGACCTCGGCAGCCAGGGCAGGAGTGCGACACACCTTGAAAAACGACTCTCCGGCGCGCAACGCGCGGTATTCGGGAAGATAGCGCCCGGCCTGGCGCATCATCCATACGGGGGTGCGCGGCGTGCCTTCCCCGCGGGCAGCGCGCAGAAGAAGATCGTTTTGCAGAGGGGGAAAATCGTACATGGTTCGAAAGAAAGTGTCCGGGCCCCGGATGTTCCGTATGCAAGCGGCTCCGACATATATTTCCGAACATTTTCAAATCGGCTCCGTTCGCTGACGTGCCCGCATCGGGTAGCGAAGACCCCAACTTCTGTCCGCAGTTCTCAATGCCCCCCCTGCGTCGCCTGTCCCGCAACGAACTGCTGCGCAAAGGCCTTCATCTGCTGGCGCTGGTCATCCCGGCGGGTATTTATATTCTCGATAAGCCGCTTGCGCTTTTTGTACTGCTGCCCCTGTCGCTTGTCGCCATAGGCGCCGATGCGTTGCGCACGAGGTCGGAAAAGTTTGCGCGCTTCATTGCCCATTTCTTCGGATATATGATGCGCCCCGCCGAAGTACCGGCTATAGGCGAACACGTTGTCATAAACGGCGCCACATGGGTGGTCGTCTCCGCCACCTTACTTACCCTCCTCTTCCCTGTCGATGTGGTGGTCCCGGGATTTGCTTCCTTCATGGTTGCGGACGCCGCCGCCGCCATCACGGGAATACGGTACGGACGCACGCCATGGCCGGGAACGCATCGCACGCTGGAAGGATCGATCGCCTTCGTAGTCATAGCATGGGCCGTCCTGTTGCCGTTCGGACATATCCCTGCAGGAACAGCTGCGCTGGCTGCCCTTGCAGGCGCTATCGTCGAAGCGCCGAAACTGCCCGTAAACGATAATATCCGAGTGCCTTTTGCGATGACGGTGGTGTTGTGGGCGGCGTTGGGATAAAGGTATCCTGCGAATGAGCAAAAGTTCGATGACTTGCGCCATAAGCAAGCGCGCTGCCCATAGCGGATGACCGGGAAAAGCCGGGAAAATATTTTACGGAGAACGGGGAAATACTCTTGCCAATACCTTTATGAACCGTTAACTTGTATGACATGTTATAAATCAGGGGTGCCTTAGAACACATACCGCCGGCGTAACCCGATGTCATCTCCTCATAGCCTCTGGAAACTTCTGTTCGCCGGTATTCTGGGTCTTGCGGTAGCCCTCCCGGTTGCCGCTCAGACCGGAAAAATTACAGGCGTCGTTACGGAAGCGGATACGGGCGCGCCGATGCCCAACGTAAATGTGGTTATCGACGGAACCACGCGCGGCGCCTCCACCGACGGAGATGGACGTTACTTTATCCTCAATATCGAGCCAGGCACCTATAATCTCGTTACGTCCTTCATTGGCTTTCAGGCAGTAACGCAAACAGGGGTCGTCGTCAATATCAACCGCACGACGACCGTGAATTTCGCGCTTGAGGCAACCACCATCGAGGGAGATGAGGTGATAATCATCGCCGAGCGTCCCGACGTGGAAATGGATCAGACGGCAACGCTGGAGATTGTCCGCCCCGAAGATGTGGAGCAAATTGCAGGCGTAACAGATCTGGGGGACGTATTGGGTCTACAGGCCGAGGTGAATGACGGCCACTTCCGAGGAGGACGATCGAACGAGGAACTGTATGTGCTGGCCGGGATGGGTATCGTCAACCCGCTTCACTCTTCCCGCTCCTTCACTCCCATGATGAGCGCGATCGAGGAGATCGAAGTCATCACAAGCGGGTTTTCTGCCGAGTACGGCAACGCCATGAGCGGCGTCATCAACATCTCTACCAAGGAGGGCGGATCCGTATGGAGAAGCCGCAGCGAATTTCGCACTCGCGTCCCCAACTACAAGCATTTCGGCGGCAGCGTATACGACCCGGCGACGAATCCCTATATCCGCCTACTGAACAATCTGGAGTGGTGGAAAGCCCCGGACCCGGAGAACGACGATCGCCCCCGATGGCAGGGTGCGGTCGGACGTGGTTTCGGATCCAGGGTAGACCCTGATGCGGGAGCACAGCTGGCTTACGATCTATGGCGGCAGACGCACCGCGACATCGGGTACGAATATGACAACCAGTGGGACGCCCTTGTGGATTTCACTACCGGCGGCCCGCTTTCGAGCAAAAGCAGGATGTTCATTGCAACGCAAATCCACCGTGTCTGGCCCATGCTGCCTACCCCGGAGCCGAACCGGCAGTATCAGGTCATGGGCAACTACGTGTACAAACCGACCCCGGGAATCAAGTTCAAGATCAACGGGCTGTATGGCAATGCCTACCAGCAGGAACTCAGTTATTCCTCGGGAGGATTCTATAGGTGGGTCTACGATCGGGTGATAGGGGCGAATAAGGTTCTCGATCGTTCGGCAGGTCTGGGAATGAATTTCTCTCAGATCGTCAGTGACCGCACATTCTATGAGGTGAACCTCAATGGAATGCATACCCGCCTGAAAGAAGGGGTGGATGTAATCGATCCGGATCGCTTTCGGGACGACATCTATGATCGTGCGGTCTGGGAGCGGCTGTACTGGGATGACGGTTTCCGTACCGGCGTCATGGATGACGACTTCTTCGATGAAAACTCATGGACCTGGTCGTTGACAGGATCCATCACCAGTCAGGTCACCAACAACCATCAGATCAAGGCGGGCATACAAAACAACCTGTACGACATCAACGTAGAGAATCGCCTGAACCATTCCTCCCGCTCCAGTGCGGTGCGCGAATTTTATGCCGCCAAACCCTATGAAGGCGCGGTATACGTGCAGGACAAGATGGAATTCCAGGGGATGATCGCCAACCTTGGGCTGCGCCTGGACTTTTACGATCAGAACGTACAGTACTATCAGGATACGTTCTCCCCGTTTCGCGATGCGGACAACCCCGCTTTGATCGACGAGGAATCGGCGGCAAAGGCAGAGACCCCCCTGGTCGCGCGGCTACAACCGAGATTGGGCTTTTCGTTTCCAATCAATGAACGGGCGGTCTTTCACCTGAACTACGGCAACTACCTCAAGCGGCCCGGCCTGCAGCATTTGATCGGCCAGCGCACCACCCTGTTCAATGAAAATCTGGGAACCGCTGAGCCCCGGCGATTGGGCAATCCCCGCCTGGAACCGGAGGAAACAAAAAGTTACGACGTGGGACTCGTATTCGGGCTGGCCAAGGGCTTTACGCTGGACCTGAGCGGGTACTATAAAGACGTCAAGAACCTTATTCAGCGGGTCGTTTACATTGACGCCAACGATAACCTGTACGAGACCACCGGAAACCGGGACTACGCCGATGTCCGGGGATTCAGCCTGCGATTGAATAAAAGGCAAGGGTTCCTGTCGGGTTCCGTACGCTATCACTTCTCCGTCGCCACGGGCAAAAACTCCTCGCCGACGGGGCGCAGCCCGATTATTGACGAGAATAACGACCAGACGCAAGCGCCTTCCACGCGGGATATTTTACTCAATTACGACCGCCGCCATGCCCTGATCCTCATCGTCGGATTGAACACGCCCGATGTATGGGGACCAGGCTTCGGCAGAATACATCCGCTCGGGGGAATCCGAATCAACATACTCCATAACAGCCGGAGCGGGCGCCCCTACACGCCCAGCGAACTCCTCGGCGATAATTACGCCAAGCTGAATACGGAACGAACCCCGGGAGAGCACAACACCGATCTCAAGGTCACAAAGACCCTCCGCGTGTCGCAACAGGGAACACGTCTTTCTGTCTTCGCCGAGGTGTTTAATCTCTTCAACGTAAGGGTGTATAACTACAATCGGGTCTTTCTTGACTCCGAGACGCTACGGCGGTACGAGGACGGGGACGACATTGAATACGCACTGCCGGATAGCAACAATCCCAACCTTGCCGCCCTGCAGACCTTCCGCATTTACAGCAACCCGCCCCGTTCCATTCGCCTGGGGGTGGTCGTGGACCTGTGAAAAAGATCGAACGAAGAAAAATATCCGCCATGACGGTACGCGCCACCGCGCTTGTTGCGTTGCCGTTCCTGTTGTGCACAGGCACGGTCGAGGGGCAACAACTCCGCGAGTCGCGTGTGCACAAGCGCGGAATGCTGCATGAGACCGTCTATAACACCGGCGAAATCGGGCGAAGGTGGCACTACCGCGACCACGATATCACGTTGGAACCGCTGATGGAGTGGCCCGGCAACTCCGCCACCAACATCGACGGACTTCAGTACAGCGGACAGCATAACATCATAGGAGGGGGTATTTCCATCGCCGCCTCTTATAAAGACGCCAATCCGTTCGATCTTACGGAGCGGTTATACTCGTTTGGCGGGTCTTCCGGTCAACACATTCCGATCACCGTGGCAGGCGTCTATTCCTTTCCCATCTCCATCGAGCGGATCGAGAATTATCCCTTGCTCGACGACGGCACGCTCAACCCGAACTACGATCCGGATGAAGCGGAAGAGATCATCGTGTCCCAATGGGCGACAAACACCGGCATCACCGTGACCCGCACCACGCGGGCCTGGAGCTACCCGGACTACGACGATCTGATCATTTTCGAATATACTTTCGAAAACACGGGGGACACGGACGGGGACGGCGTAGCGAATACCGACGAGACGCTATACGAGGTTCTTATCGGCTTTCACTACGGGGTAGCCCCTTCGATGTTAGGCTTCCAGCGATGGTACGGGACGTGGGAATACGATTTCATGTATAAAAACGATCTGTTCGGATATTTCGATCGCCATCGCTGGCTGCGCTATGTCGTCAACAACGGCAATGGTCTGGACACCGATTTTTCCGATGGCGGCAAGCCGGAACCGAAGTATTTCTCGACATTCGCCAGTTCGGGCGACCAAGGAGGAGGACTGATGTCGCCTCAGGTTCCCGGTATCCAGATGTTGTTCTACGACAGAAACCACCTCGCCAAACGGGGAGAAACGTTCGCCCTCGATCCCCGTGTTTCCAACGATCGGATGATCACCGCGGACAGTACGCTCAAGCAACCGTTCATGAACAAGGTGGAGAGCGGGAATTCGCGGGAAGACAAAATGATACCCAAGCTGGTGCCGTATACCCGTTGGAGCGGCACCTACACCCCATACCGGGAAACGGTCTTTCCGCCTCCGCCCGGAACGGAAGACCCGGATTCGCTCCGCTGGACCGGGCGGGGCGCATACAATTTCCGCCAGTCGTATAAAGCGGTCGGTCACCATATCGTTTTCGGTCCCTACATCCTGGAACAGGGAGAGAAAATCGAGTTCTCTTACGCGGAAGTGGTCGGGTACGGCGCCACGGAAGATCCCAACGATTGGGACGAAGGCGGCGGGCTGGGCGAGGTGATCGACGAGCAACTGCCCTGGCATCTGGTCCCGCGATGGAACGACGTAGTGAAAGATCCTGCCTCGGGACAGGTTCTTACGCAAAATTACCTCGGCGACTACGGCTATCCCGACTATGTGAATTCCGACGTACGAACGGTGAAGGACGTCGCGGACATGGCCTACAATGCCTATACGGGCAAGCCTCCCGTTCTTCCGCTCTGGCCCGAGGACAACTCTCCGGACGGGCTGTACCAGATCCCCACGCCGCCCCCCGCCCCCATCACTGTCATAAGCAACAACGAATTCGCGCACTCGGTGATTCGATGGGGACGCGCGCAAGAGGAATTCACGCATCCCCGCCTGACGGGTCCTCCGGCGACGTACCATGTATATAAATCGAGTGCCGCTATCGGGCCGTGGACGCTTCTGGCCGAAGTGCCGGTAGGCAGTGCGCAGTATCTCGTGGATGGAGATATATACGAGGTCATAGACGACGAAACGATTGTCGGGGAATCGCAGTGGTATTCTGTAACATCGGTGGATGCGGCAGGCAACGTCAGTGGAAGAACAAACCTCACGCAATCCACGGCCGGACTGGGGCCTGCCGTAGAACTCACCGAGGTCCATGCGGTGCCGAACCCATTCTATCTGAACAGCGGCTTTACCGGCGGCGGAACGGGAAACAACTCGCCAGGGCAGCAAATCGGCTTCTACGGACTTCCGGAGCAAGCCACCATCGAGATCTATTCGTACAGCGGGCAGCTTGTGCAAACGATCGAACATGATGCGGCGCAATATTCCACCCCCTGGTTTCAGGTGACCCGGAACGATCAGGAGATCGCTTCCGGGGTGTATTTCTTCGTCGTACACGCATCGGACGGACAGACATACCGGGGCAAATTCGTGATCATCAAATGAGCGCCATCGCAAAAATAGTCTTTCGATGCAGCATCGTGCTCCTGCTCTTGCTGCCGGCGAAGACGGGCTGGGCCCAAAAGGTAGGTACGTCCTCCATGCAGTTTCTGAAAGTGGCCCCTAACGCCCATGCGGCGGGTCTCGGTACGGCCTATGTGGCTTTGGGCGCCGGGGCGGACGCGCTCTACTGGAATCCGGCGGGCCTGGCTCGCGCAGCCGGGCACACCCTCTCCCTTGACAGGGTGGACTGGTTCCTCGATGCAGCCCACTACGCAGTGGCTTACGGCGGTTCTCTGGGCCGATTCGGACACCTGGGCTTCCACTTCTATTTCGCGGACATGGGCGATTTCCAGGAAACCCGGGTGGATCACCTCGGCTTCGTGGATCGGAATGGAACACAGGTCTACAACCCCGGCCTTACCGGGCAGTCGTTTTCCCCTAAAAGCTGGATATCCGGTCTTACGTATGCCCGCAACTTTACCGACCGCTTCTCGGCAGGCTTCACCGCAAAACTTGCGCGGGAAGACCTCTGGCTCTCTTCAAGCCAGGTGCTGTTGTTCGACTTTGGAATGAACTATGAAACGGGCTTTCGCTCGCTGCGCATCGGGGCGTCCGTCATAAACTTCGGATCGCCTGTCTCTTTTGAAGAAGAGGATTACCCTGCGCCTTTGCTGTTTCGCATTGGCGCGGCCATGGACATGATCGGCGCAAACGGATTGTTCGCCCGTTCCGGAATTGGTCGTCTTACCACCACCTTCGACCTCATCCAGCCCAATGACTACGATCAGCAATGGGCGACCGGTCTTGAATATGTGTTTATCGAGCGGTTCATGCTCCGCGGGGGCTACCAGCACAATTTCGACACGGCCTCGCTAAGTTTTGGAGGAGGACTGCAACAATCCATCGGATCCTTTGAGTTAGGCCTTGATTATTCCTACAGCGACATGGGCGATGCTTTCGGAGGCGTCCATCGCCTCGGCCTTTCTTTCTCCGTCGAGTAATACAGGGTCATGCGTATCCGGCTCCTTTTGCTGAATCTCCTGCTTATCCCGGCCGTCCAGGCTCAGGGGGTCATGCAGCCGCTCACGATACAAGGCATACAGCAACAGGATCCTGTGGCGGTACGGGCGCGCGCCATGGGCGGGGCGTTCGCGGCTTCCGGCGGCGGCAGCCCGGAAGCCATGTTGCTGAATCCGGCAGGGTTGACCAGTATATCGCGTCCTGCCCTTTCTGTCGCCGGGGTGTGGCAGTCCCGTAATTGGGCGGAAACGCAACACTGGAATCCCAATCGGTACTATGCCGGCATATCGCTTTACTTTTCCGATCCCGAAACGTATCGCTCCGACGCCCTTTCCGTGCCCGACTGGTCTCACGCCCAGGACACCTTCTACCCTGCCTTTGCAGGGGGCGTTTTCCCGTTCTCTATAGGCAACCGCACGGTTACTGTTGGTATAGCCTGGCGCCTCGTTGCCGATCTGAGCGATTACGACAGGAATGACAACGTACTCGATCCCTACATTGGCCAATTTCGCCCGGTCCCGGTCGACCGCCCTAATCCGGGCGAAGAGATAGAAGTAGTCTGGTCGTCTTTCGAACGGCAACGGGAAGGCGCGATCCGGGCTCTGTCGCCTGTTGTGGCGTTACAAATCCTGCCGCGTGTTCATCTTGGGCTTCGTTTTTCCTACTGGAAAGGTAGTTCGGACGATATCCAGCACCACAGCAGCCGGGGACAATTCCTCCTCCGCGAGGATGCCCACGATTACTCGTTCACTACGCTGGACGGCTCCATCCGATGGAACGGGTCCTCGGATTACAGCGGCTGGACAGCGGCCGGGGGCTTACACTGGGAAACGGACGTACTGGGCCTCGGCGTGCTGTACCAACTGCCCATTCGGCTTACACGCAGCGTTAGTTATGACGGAATCCACGTAGACCTCGATGGGCGCTCCTCGAATCACACGGTCGAGGAAGAGGAAGAAATCACATTACCGTTCCGGTTCACTGCCGGAGCAGCGTTTCGGCCAGCTGCAAACCTCATGCTGACGGTGGACTATTTCATACACCATTACGAAGAACTTGAAGTACAGGCGCTTGCAGGAAATGGACTATTTCGTCAGGGAGCATTAACGGATCCAGGAAACCTTTCGGACGCCCGGCTCGATTGGGGAACCATCCGGGGAGTGCGGCTGGGCCTGGAGTGGGAATTGCGGGAGCACTGGTTTATCCGGGCCGGATTCCGGCAGGATCCGCAGCCCTTCCTGATCGAAGGATTCGGCCTGCTGGGACAAACGGCGCGCGGAAACGCTTTCAGCGCCGGCCTCGGGTTGCCCATCGGCCCGGTCACCTTCGACCTGACGTATGACGTGCAACGTTTGTTGTATCAGGATCGCTGGGAATCCAACGTGGACTACAATCGCATTCGCAAGAACAGCCTGTTCTTCGGCGCAACGTACCGGTTTTGAAAAAGCCTGTATGTGGGGGATGCCGGCAAAGCATCCTTAATCAGAGTATCCTTACGTCGGACGCATCGCCTGCATGAAACGCCTCGTATGCTTTTTGCCCTTCCTCTTCCCCGCCTTGCTTTGGGCGCAGCATCCGAAGTACGATACGTACAACGGTTTCGCCGTGGACGCCACGCCCATGCTCCCGGCAAGCGAAGTACATCCTTCGCTGTATTTCACTGCAAGCGATATTCCCGTCCTCCGCACGCGAAAAACGGAAACCTCGTCCCGATACTATACGCTGTGGGTGCGCTTCAGAGCCGATGCGCTCAAGTACATTACGAAAAACGCCGGAGACCTCGATGAGAACGACCGCCCGCGCGCCGCAAAAACCCTGGCTTTCTGGTGGCTCATCGAAGAAGACGAACAGGCGCTCCAAAAGGCCATCGAGATGCTGCTGTTGGCCTACGAAGGCGTTCCCCAGACGGGAGAGAAACCTTACGACGAGATCTACCGCGCAACCTGGTTGCAGAACTACGCCGCCGCCTACGACTGGGTGTTCGACCGGCTGAACGCGGAGCAAAACACCGAAATCCGCCGCCGCATTGCCGAAGAGGTTCAGTATCTGCGCGATAACCTGACAGAAGGAGCCCGGCTGGCCCCACGCCCGCACAACCATCGCTCCAAGCCCGCCTGGGCCATCGGCACGGCCGCGCTTGCCCTGACCGACCACACGCATGCCAGGGATTGGCTCCAGTACGCGCTCGAAGCCGCTAACTCCGTCACCCGCTATCAGTTCAGTGCCGACGGAATCTACCGCGAGGGAGGGCACTACTGGATGTATAATGCCGTGAATTTCATTCCCTTCCTGTGGCACTACAAAAACGTCTCCGGCGTCAACCTGTTCGAGGACTACAAACCGGTGTTCGAGTGGCCCATCAAAATACGCACCGGGCGGGGATGGATTCCTAATATGGAAGATTCCTATATCAAACCCGCGCCTACGCACATGGTGGCAGCGGCGTACCATGGAAGCCCGACTGATCTCAACCCCAACGCCGACTTCGCCGCCCTCTCTCAGTGGAATTACGAAAACACCCACATTTTCAATGAGGACTACACCGGGGCTACCGTAGACGTAACCTGGGAAATCGACGAATACATCTTTTTTGACGACAGTATCCAACCGGCCCCTCCTTCTGTCTCGCCTACGCAGTTTCTGCAAACCGGACAGATCGTTTTCCGCAACCAGTGGACAAGCGGCCCGAACGACCGCTATCTCCTCTTCCACGGTGTCGCCGAAGCCGACAACCATAACCACCCCGACCAACTCTCCTTCTTTCTTGGCGGCCACGACGCTCTCCTCGCTCCCGATGCCGGCTACGGCCCGAACGGTTTCTCGGACGACCGTCGCGGTTCGTGGTACACCACCGCAAAGGCGCACAATATCGTCACCGCGGACGGGTTTCCGCCGCTTACCGACAGTTTATTCTACCAGCCGTACGTGTACAATGTCACCCCCCTGACCCATCACTATATCAATTCGTCCTTTTTCGACTTTGCGGAAAAACAAAGCGGGTACCTTCGTCCGAACGACGCCAATCTTTTTCGCGCGGTCGGTTTTGTCGGAGAAGACTATTTCGTTGTGGCGGATCTGCTGAAAGGCGATAGATCCCATACGTATCGTTCCTACCTGCACGGACGCGGCAGATTCGATCGCAACGGGCATCATGCCTCATGGAAACCCTTCGCCAACCGATACGGCGAAGCCGCCCGCCTGGACGCCTTCTTCTTTCCAACGACCGCATCCGTTACCAATACCACCGGATATATCAGCCTGTTCAAGGACGAACGGTTCGAACAGTACGTCGAGGTCGCGCAAACGGGACAAAACGCAGCATTCCTCCAACTCTTGTTACCAGGCCTCCAGGACGGGCCCGAACCTGCGGCCACCGATCTGGGCACGGACGCATACGTTGCAGCCTCCCTCGAAAAAAACAACACGGCCGATGTTTTCCTGCTCCAGCATGAACCGGCAGAACAGACGCTCGCCGCCTTTACGACAGACGCCGCCTTTGCGTGGTCCCGCGCGACCGACAACAATCTTTCGCACTTTGCATTCCGGGACGCCACCATGTTTCGCAGCGGCGCATTAGCGTTAACGGCGGAACAGCCTGCAACGCTTGCGCTAGATATCGGGACGCCGGGCTTGCTCGTCATCGAACCGAGCCAAACGATGCAAGCGTTTCGGCTGGAGGTCTCTTGGCCGGAAGCTGCCAATGTAACCGAGGTCAGGGTGCGCGGTGCGGCTGTCCCGTTCGACAGGAACGAGGACCGGATCTCGCTCACGATCGGAAGACACGCGTTGGGATCGCAAAACGAACTGCCTGCTTCGCCCGGCTTAGAGATGCACAACTATCCCAACCCGTTCCGCGACGCTACCTCGTTCGTCATAGAACTGGAAAAACCCGGTACATACAGGATGGACGTGTTCAATCTGCTGGGCCAGAAGGTGCTGACTCTTGCCGAAGGAAGCGGCGCTCCGGGCAAGCAGCAAGTACATTGGGACGGCCGCAGTTCCGATGGTGCACAAGTGCCGGCCGGCGTATATCTGGTGCGACTGACCCATGCCGAAGGGCATATCGTCGTACGAAAAATCGTGCGCGTGCAGTAAAAGTGTAATAAAAACGTATAGCGTCTTGTAATTAAAACCCTTGTGGTTTAGTTTGCCCCTTCAACTTGTCATACAACATACATATTATCATGATATGTCTCATATGTCCGCATAGGCATATGCATATCAGGCGCCGGTACGAGCGCATCCCCGTCGTTATCGAAAACACTCAGCACAAAACGCCATGAACCGACTTGCTACGTATTTCCAGACGTTTGCAGCCATCTTCACGCTTGCGCTATGGGCTTCTTCGCCCGCTCTGGCCCAGGTCGAAATCGAGGTTGCAGCGGGGGACAGCACTATTCTCGCGGCCGTTTCCCAAGCGAACCCCGGGGACATACTCGTGCTCACGACCGACGGCGGGCTATACACAAACCCCGACGAAATCAAACCGGACTTTCCCCTGACGGTCAAGGCCGCGGACGGCCTGACGAATCGTCCCGTGCTGCAGAACACCGGGCCCGACGGCACGAAGGACATCTTCCGGCTGTACAGCGACCTCACCCTTATCGGGCTGGAGCTCGACGGACTCAACGAAGCGAAATACGGTATCCGCACCGGCTCAGGGAGCGGCGACGCCGCAAACGTGAAAGAAGGCTACGTGCTGAAGATCATAGACTGTTATTTCCACGATATCGTCAGCGGCAGCGACGGAAACGCCTTCCGCGCCTACAGTAGCACGATGGCCGATTCCATCATTATACGCAACAGTCTGTTCGAAAATATGGGGAAGGAAGGCGTCCGGGTACGTGACGAGGACAGTGACCGGCCTGGATTCGGCTTCTTCAACGTGAACTACTTCGAGGTATCGCACTCCACTTTCTGGAATATCAAGAACGACGCCATCAGCGTCTACGGCGGCGACGAAGATCCGAGCACGGAAGGGCCGGAAGTACTCATCGACCATGTAACGATCTACAACGCCGGACATTACGTCATCAACCTCAAATTTGTGGAAGACGCCCAGATTACCAATTCGATTCTGGTCGGAAACTACGATATCGTCAATGGAACCGGCAAAACGCTGGGAGCGCCCTGGCTTGTGGAGGGTGCGCGCATCGCCTACACCGACACGCTCAATGTCAGCGACGACGGCGTCTGGACAGGCGAGGAACAGCCCACGGTTGAATCCCTCTATGCGGTCGATCCCATGTTTGCCGACCCGGACAACGGAGACTTCACGCTCTCAAGCGCTTCACCCCTCATCGGCGCGGGCGAAGACGGTTCGGACCTGGGCGACATGCGCTGGTCGTCTTCCGGAGGCGGCGGTGGCGCCATACATCAGGTAGCGGCCGGTCAGAATACGCTGATGGAGGCCGTGGAGGCCGCTGCGGCAGGCGACATCATCGAACTCACCGACAGCGGAGGGGAATACCTCAACGACGACCAGATCAACATCGAAGTCCCCCTTACGGTCCGGGCTGCTTACGGTCTGGCCGATAAACCGGTCATCAAAAACAACGAGCCGGACGAGAGTACGCGTGTCGTCTTTCGCATCTACGACGATTTCACGCTTCATGGCGTAGAAATCGACGGGCAGGCCGGGACGGATTTCAATGCGAAATACCTCCTGCGTATCGACGGCGATGATGTCGTGGATGGCATGAACCTGAAGGTGTACGACAGCTTCCTGCATGACGTGGTGGCAGGCAGCGACGGCAACTTCCTCCGTCAATACGCAGGAACGCTTGCCGATTCCGTCATTTTCCGGAACGTGGTGCTGGACAACAGCGGGAAGGAAGGTCTCCGGATCAAGGACGAATCCAGCGACAACAAGGCGCTGGGAATTCACAACGTCAATTATTTCGAGGTCTCGAATTCGACTATTTCGAACACGAAAGCCGACGGCATTTACGTGGATGGCGGCGACGAAGACGAGAGCACGCCGGAGCCGGAATTCAAAGTGGACGGCCTGACCTGTTACAACTGCGGCTTCGGCAACGGACGCGCGATCTTTCCCCGCAACATCCTCAATGCGACGATCACCAACAGCATCCTCGCCCATAGCAACGTGGATACGGAAGGCTCGGTCCTGATCGAAGGCAACTCGAGCATTACCCATTCGAACCTGTTCGAAGTATCCCCCATCATACTGTCCAGCGGGGCCACGCAGCACAATATCCTCAATCTGGATCCCACGTTCGCAGACCCGGCCAACCTGGACTTTACGCTCGGCCACAGAATTCTGCAGGAAGCGGGCTGGGGCGACCCGCGTTGGACCATGGGACCCGTTTCGAGCGAGGACGAGATCGTTTTGCCCACGCAGATGACTTTGGGACAGAACTATCCCAATCCTTTCTATGGGCAGACCGCCATACCCTATCAAATCGATGAGCCGGGAATGGCTACCCTCGAGGTGTTCGATATGCTGGGACGCCAGATAACCAGCGTTGCGAACACGCACGCTGCGCCGGGCGAGTATATCGTAGACCTCTCGCTCGAAGGCTACGCGGCAGGCCTGTATGTGTACCGGCTTCGCGTGGACGATCAGGTGCAACACCGCACACTCACATTACTGAAATAGGACAACGGGCAGGAAACGAGAGGATGGTTTTATCCTCTTCCCCCTCGTTTCCTGCCCCAAACCCCCTTCAGACGCTTGTCCATCTTCCGGTTGGCCTGTCTGGCCACCGCATCGATTCTTCCTGCCCTGTGGTGGACGCTCCCGGCGTTCGCACAGCAAGAACGGTTTGTCCGCACCCCGACGGAGCTTGCTCAAGCCATCTCGAACTCGGATCCGGGCGACGCCATTGTGATGGCGAACGGGGTGTGGACGGATACGCAAATCGCATTCTACGCCGAGGGCGCCCCAGGCGACACCATCACGTTACGGGCGGAAACCCCGGGAAAGGTCATCCTGAACGGGCGGTCCACCTTGCGCATCGCCGGCGATTACCTGAAGGTGGATGGACTGTGGTTCGACAGGGGAACGCTCACAGACGGGCACATCATCCAATTCGGGCGTTCGTCTTCACGCCTCGCAAACCATAGCCGTCTTACCAATTGCGCCATCACAAATTACAACCCGCCAAACAGGCTGACGGAGTACAAATGGGTCTCCATCTACGGCACGCACAACAGGGTGGACCATTGCTATTTCGCCGGGAAAACCCATGACGGGGCCACGGTCGTCGTCTGGCTTCGCGATCCTCCAAACGACGCGCCTGTATATCACCGGGTGGATCACAACCACTTTGGCCATCGCCCGGATCTGGGCAAAAACGGGGGAGAAACCCTCCGCATCGGAACGAGCAGCCGCTCGATGCAAAATTCCTTTGTAACGGTCGAACGCAACCTCTTCGAGGAGTGCGATGGCGAGATCGAAATCATCTCCAACAAAAGCGGACAAAACACGTTTCGCTACAACACCTTCCGTCGCTCGGCAGGCACGTTGACGCTACGCCACGGCAACGAGGCCCATGTATACGGTAACTTCTTTTTGGGCGAGGGCAAATCCCAAACGGGCGGCGTTCGGATTATCGGAGAGCGGCACGAAGTCTACAACAACTACTTCCAGGATCTGACCGGCACGGGCTACCGCGCCGCGCTGGCGGTTGTGAATGGGGTGGAAAATTCGCCGCTCAACCGCTATTTCCAGGTCAAGGATGCAATCGTCGCCTTCAATACATTCCTCAATACGGAGGAAACGTTCGTCATCGGGGCAGGAAAAAGCAACGAACAGTCGCTACCCCCGGAGAACCTGACCATTACCAGCAACCTTGTAGAGACATCGATGGGGCCGATTCTCGAATACGAAGACACCCCTGTCAACATTTCCTACGCCACGAATATCATGCATGGGAGCACACTGGGCATTGATCAGCCCGACGGTATTTCCACCGTGGACCCCCAGTTGACGCAAAGCGGGTTATTGTGGCGCCCTTCCGCCTCCTCCCCCGCCCTCAATGCCGCCGCAGCCCTCGCCTTCGCCACCACCGACATGGACGGTCAGGCACGGGACGCCACCCCCGATATCGGCGCCGATGAACAGGCAGCCTCGCCCATAACAAATCGTCCGTTGACGGAAGCCGACGTAGGCCCCTCGTTCCTCAGTATCGTCCTGCCGGTAGAATCCCCTCCGAAGGAACTACCTTCCACCAGCGTAACCATCAGGAACGCACCGAACCCGTTTAACGCCCGCACCCATGTGTCCTTTACGCTCGCGGAATCCGGTCATGTACGACTTGTCGTGTACGACATACTGGGACGGGAAGTGACCAGCTTGCTCGATGCGCTCCGAACGCAGGGCGAGCACCGCGTGATTTTTGAAGCCTCGGGCCTTCCGGCCGGACTGTACATGGTCAGACTGAACGTAAACGATCAGCAGCAGACACACATGCTCATCCGGCAATGAGGGTATCGTTCCTCATAGCGCTTTGCTGGTTCGCTGCGCTGCCCGCCATGGGAGACGATACCCTTGTTCGGTCGGTGGATGCATTCCACAGCGCCGTGGAGACGGCACAGCCAGGCGATACCATCCTTCTGGCCAATGGCGTCTGGCGGGATGCCCACCTCGACTTCGATGCGGACGGCATGGAGGGAGACACCATTACCGTCAGGGCGGAAACTCCGGGACAGGTGATCCTGACAGGAACATCCAGGCTCCGCATCGGAGGTAGCTACCTGAAAGTGGAGGGATTGTGGTTCCACCGGGGCGCTCTCGAGGGGGGACATGTGATTGCCTTCCGTATAAACCGGAATCGGGCAGCGCATCACAGCCGCCTCACCAACTGCGCCATCACCGAATACAATCCGCCCAACTGGCTGACCGGCTACAAGTGGGTCTCGATCTATGGCGCACACAACCGTGTGGACCATAATTATTTCGCCGGAAAAACGCATGACGGCACCACACTCGTCGTGTGGCTTGAGGACCCGCCGGACCACCAACCGAACTACCACCGTATAGATCATAATCATTTCGGTCCCCGCCCCCCTCTCGGAAAGAACGGCGGAGAAACCATCCGCATAGGCACGAGCCACCGTTCGATGCAGGATTCGCGTACGGTCGTAGAATACAACCTGTTCGAGCGAACCGACGGAGAACACGAAATCATTTCCAACAAATCCGGAGAAAACGTCTACCGCTACAACACTTTCCTCGAATCCCAGGGGGCGCTCACGCTGCGTCATGGCAACCGGGCCGTGGTGGAATACAATTTTTTCCTCGGAAACGGACGCCCCGGCACGGGTGGGGTACGCGTGATCGGGGAAGATCACCTTGTCCGGCATAATTATTTTGCAAACTTGCAGGGAGATTCCTCGCGGGCCGCGCTCCCCATCATGAACGGCATACCCGATTCGCCCCTGAATCGGTATTTCCAGGTCAAAAACGCACGCATCGCCAACAACACGTTTGTCGATACGCGCGTTACGATGTTGTACGGACTGGGAATGGACAGCGAAAAGTCCCTGCCGCCGCAAGGGGTCTCGTTCGTCGACAATGTCGTGTACACCGATAGCCCGGCTCCGGTGGTGTTCGCCATGGCGCCGCCTCAGGACATCGCATGGCGCGGCAATGTGATGTATGGCTCCGACCTCGGCGTACCTCTGCCGGAAGGAATCCAATGGGAAAATCCGCAACTCCTTCCTGGGGAAGACGGCCTCTGGCGACCCGATCCCGCGGGTCCGGCGGCAGGCAAGGGCGCAACGCCCGAAAGCCAACCGCTGACTCCGGACGATGTGGGACCTGCATGGTTCTCGCTGCCGTGGACCCCGCGCATACTGTCCGAAGACGAAAATCGTCCCCCGGATTTTTCCTATGCAGGCTACCATTGGGGAGAGCGCCCGCCGCCGGAGCTTCCCCCGACGATCGACGTAACCGATTTCGGCGCCACCGGCGACGATATGAACGACGACACCAACGCATTCAAACGCGCCCTTTCGGCGGTGCAATCGATGGAAGAACCGGTGGTTCTCCACATCCCGTCGGGTCGATATCACATTTCGGACATCCTGTTCATCGAGCGGAGCGACTTCGTAGTACAAGGCGCAGGCAGCGGGGAGAACGGGACCGTGATCGTTATTGAAAAAGCGCTGGGAGCAATGAACATGCCCCCCGTGCTGCAGGAAATGCGGCAGTCTCTCATCGAAAAGGATAAACGGGTAAACGGACTGCCCCCTTCCCCGTTTTCCCGGATGGGCGGTGTGTTCTGGACACGCTTGCCGACTCTATCCCGACCGGAAATGCTGACGCCGATCGTGGACGGGGCGCGTGGCGCGCACCGGATGGAAGTTGCTGACGCAACAGCGCTGCAAATCGGCCAGGTAGTGCGCGTGGTATGGTTTACCCGGGACGATGTCTGCTCCCCGCCCTGCACCGGCGAAGCAGCGGAGCAAAAATCCGACGACCACCCGGAAAATAGCCCTGACAGCCCACTTACCACGCAGGACGTAACCATCACGGGCATCGTGGACAACACAGTCTCGATCAAAGAGCCTCTACTCTATGACCTTGGCCCGGAATGGGAAGCGAAGCTGACGACGACAGCCTTTCTGAAGGAAGTCGGCATCGAGCGCCTGAGGATCGAATTTGCCGATGTACCGTATGCCGGTCACCATCTGGAAGACGGCTACAATGCGTTCTATCTCACCGGTCTTCGCCACGGCTGGATACGAAACGTACACATCCGTAACGCGGACGCCGGCATCCTCAGTACTACCTCCTCCAACCTGACCCTCCGGAACCTGACATTCACGGGTCGGACGAGTCACTACAACATACATATGGGCGATGCGCATCATGTACTGGCTAAATACTTCGACGCCCAAAATCCGTCGATCCATCCCGTAAGTTTCGGCGCCGGCAGCCGTGCCTGCGTATTCACCGAGGGCCGGATTCTGCAACCGAGCCTCGACCAGCATCGCGGTTTCAATCATCAGAATCTTTTCGATGACCTTACGCTTGTCGAGGACCGCAACCACAGTACGTTATTCAGATACAGCGGGGAACCGTCCCCGGAAGCGACGTACGGCGCAGGAAATACGTTCTGGAATATCCGCATTTCCTTTGAGCAACCCGACGCGATCCGTCTTCCCGCTTATCTCGGCGCCGTGGAAGAAGGCCGGGCGGTCCGGATCGTCGGACTGAAGGCCAATGTGCCGGTTCGCTTCAAGTACGGATCCGATACGTACATCGAGGGCATCAACCGGCCCGGTATTACGGTACCCTCCCTCTACCGATATCAACTGCGCCGACGGCTCGGTGAAATCACCACATCACAGCAATGAATTTGTTGCTCGTGTCGGCGCGACCTTCGGATAGAGCATATGGCCGGGCCGGTTATAGTGTACTGGCTGCAAGTTCTTCCAGTTGCCCGTCCTCAACAGCTTCTACTTCCATGACCTGCCGTACATGATCTTCGGACACGTCCAGATGCCGCGACATGCATAGGCGGGCTTCATCGGCCACACCCGCTGCAATGGCTTGCAGAATCTTGCCATGCCACTCTATCGCTGATTCTTTGGCATCTATAACCACCTGGTGAACGGATGCTTTGATCCGGGGCATCAGGGTGTGAATAGGCTGAATCAGAAGAGGCAGGATGGGGTTACCGGACGCCTCGGCGATGTGCAGGTGAAACGCCATGTCCAGCGCGGTAAGGTCGCCGCTCCCGCTCTCGCAAGCCTTTAACTCCCGGAAATCCTGCTCAAGCCGATCGATGTCTTCACTCGTACGATGCAGAGCGGCTTCGGCGGCAATGGGGGGTTCGATAATCTGGCGAGCACGAATCACATTCAGCCAATTCAGCGAACCGAATTTCTGGTGGAGATACAATTCCATAGGAATCGTAACGGTCTCGGTCGTGAGTTCGCTCACAAAAATCCCGCGTCCTTTCTCGATCCGAAGCAATCCCCTCCCGCTAAGCATGCGCAACGCTTCGCGAAGAACGGTTCTGCTGACCCCGAACTGTTCACACAATTGGAACTCCGGGGGCATTCTCATGCCGGGGACCAATTGGCCACACCGGATGGAATCCTCAATAGCCCTCCCTACAGCATGACTAAGAAGCTGTGTTTTTCCAACGGGCTCGAAGCGTTTATCCATTGGTTGATCGTTTTCGTGGGGTACTGTTTTTGGACACCTCACTTGCCCCCTTGTTTCATCAGAACAAGATTCCACGGCTCTTCCCGCAAGAATGGGAGGAAGCCATCGAAGGGCTCAACCTGGAGAATCTGCCCAATGAAACCGAACCCTCTCCTGATATATCTTCTCCCCGTTCCCCGTAAGGGTTCTTAAGGATACTCTGACTAAATCCACTTTGATCAGCGCTTCACGCTCGTGCGTAAAAGATATTGTATTTGCATCATTGAAATTAGTGGAAAACACCGCAGATTCGAGGCATCTCGGGCGTGAAGCGCCCTTCGGGAGGCAGAGAGGGGCACGCTGGCTGCGTCATTCCTCATTATGTGGGGCCTGCCACATTGCTTCGTCATTTCTTGCCAGCGCACCCCTTTCAGCCTCTGAACTTTGCGGATTTAATCAGAGTATCCTTAAAGCCCGAATAACCTCGGTACGACCAGGGTAATTTCCGGAATAAAGGTGACTAAAAGCAGGCCAAGCAACATGGCTGCATAAAGCGGCAGCAGGGGCCGGACCACGTCCGTCACCGGAACCCTGGAAATACCGGCCCCGGCAAAAAGCACGGTCCCGACCGGTGGGGTGCAAAGCCCGATGCACAGATTAAAGACCATCAGAATGCCAAAATGCAAGGGATCGATTCCCAGCGTAACGACGATCGGCAGAAAAATGGGGGTGAAAATCAGGATCGCCGGAGTCATATCCATGAACGTGCCTACCACAAGGAGTAACACATTGATGATAAGCAGGATGACGATCTTGTTGTTGCTTAATGAGATAAGGGCGTTGGCGGCGTCTTGCGGAATATTCTCGAACGAGAGCACCCAGGAAAGCGCCAACGAAGTACCTATAAGAAGCATCACGACGGCTGTCGTCACTACGGAGTTGAGCAGGATGCCCGGCAACTCGCGGGGATTCACTTCACGGTAGAGCAAGACAAGCAGCAGCGCATACAGGACTGCGATAGCGGCGGCCTCCGTTGCCGTGAAAATGCCTGCTACAATCCCGCCAATGACGACAACGATGAGGGTCAGGCTGGGCAAGGCGTCGACAAAACGCTTGAGCACTTCCCGGACAGGAACACGTTCGTCCTTGCCAAATCCTTTCCGATGGGCTACGATGGCCGCCACCGCCATGAGCATCCCGCCAAGCAGTAGACCGGGCAGGTATCCGGCGACAAACAAGGCCGCAACGGAAACGCCGCCACTGGCCAGCGAATAGACGATCAGCACATTGCTCGGTGGAATAATCAGACCCGTCGTGGCCGACGAAACGTTTACGGCGGTGCTGAAATTGGGTGCATACCCGTTCTCGACCATCTTCGGATGCATGACCGAGCCGATAGCCGCCGCGGCAGCTATGGCCGAACCCGAAATAGCGCCGAAGAGCATACAGGCAATAATGTTTACGAACGCAAGCCCGCCTGGAAGCGCGCCAACCATAGCCCGCGCAAAAGCGATAAGACGCCGGGCAATCCCTCCACGGCCCATCAGGTTACCGGCCAGAATGAAGAAAGGGATCGCCAGCAATGTAAAACTGTCGAGCCCCGTGGCGATCCGCTGGGCCGTTGTACTTGCCGCAGGCGTAAAATCGACGGTCACCAGCATAGTCAGCAATGTCGCCATCCCGATGGAATAGGCCACAGGCACATCCATGAGAAGCAACACAAGAAAACAAACGACCAATATGACGATAGCCAAACTCATGCCTTCAGGATGTATATGCACATGGTCGGAATGGAGAAGGTCATATCGAAATCCTCGCCGCGATCAGGCAATGGCCCGGGTATAATTCTCTTCGTCGTCCTTCTGCGCTACATCTTTCGCCTGCCGGAGATCGTGAATGGCGACGGCGGCATAGTAGATCGTGATCAGGCCGCTCAAGGGGATAACCGTATACACGTATCCGATGGGGACCTGAAAGGCAGCCGAGAGCTGGTTGAGATCGAGCGTAACGTAGACGAGCCATCCGCCGCCGAATATCAGTGCAACCAACGAGAAAACAATAATCGTTCCGTAGGCGAACACCTCGATGGAACGCTGCTGCTTTCCTTTAAAGCGCCGCACCAGGATGTCAATACCGAGGTGGGCCCGTAACCGAAGCGCATAAGCCGCTCCCAGCAGACTAATCCAGATAAGCAGGTAGCTGGCCAGTTCTTCGGTGTATGAACTGGGATTGTTGAGTATGTACCGTGTGGCCACCTGCCATGAGACGGTCGCAACCATGACGATCATCAGGACGACGAGAAACCAAGACAGGCTTTTGTCGATGATACGGGTCAGTTTTTGCATACGCCCTTAAGGAATTACGTGCGTTTCATCCACAGAATTGTCTACGGCAGGAGGGGACAGAGCATGGATCCGGTCGGCCCATATGCCCAGTTCCGTTCCGCGGATCGCTTCGTACAGCGGAAGCACCGCTTCCTGGAAAGGGGTTTTATCCGGACGAATCACGGTCACTCCGGCTTCCTCGACAGCACGCAATGCCGCCTCGGTAGCTTCCTGCCATAGTTCCCGCTGATACGCCACAGACTCCGCTACGGCCTGCTCCACCCAGGCCTGCTGCCGATCCGTGAGTTTGTTCCAGGTGTGCGTACCGATGAGCAGGACATCCGGTGGCGCAGCATGCTCGTCAAGAGTATAATAGCGTGCTTGCTCGTAATGCCTGGAGCCATAAAAGTTGGGGGGATTGTTCTCCGCGCCGTCTACCACGCCCTGCTGAAGCGCCGTGTAAAGCTCCCCATAGGCCATCGGCGTGGCATTCGCTCCGAGCATATTGATGGTCTGGATCGAGAGATTGCTGCGCATCACGCGAATCTTCAGTCCACTCAGATCCTCGGGGGCTTCAACAGGTCGATCATGGATGTAAAAACTTCGAAAACCGGCGTCGTAATAACATAACCCGCGAATTCTGTAGGGTTCGCCTTGCAACAGGATATCCCGTCCGGTATCGCCTTCGAGGGTTTCCCAAAGATGCGCCTGATCCCGAAACAGATACGGCAAACTGTAGACCCCCATCGCCGGCACGAAATTCTCAATCACGCTCGAGGCCACTTTGGCCATATCGAGCGTGCCGAGTTGCAGCAGTTCCACCGACTCGCGCTCGTTACCAAGCTGACCGCTCGGATATATCTTCACCTGTATAGTCCCCTCGGAAAGTTCTTGCAGGCGGTCTCCCATGTAAGCCATCCCTTGATGCACCGGATGCGTCGCATCGAGGATATGCGCCAAACGTAACTCAATGACGCTCTGCTGCTCCTGGCAACCGGCCCCGGACAGCAGAAAGAATCCCGCCACACCGAGCATTTTCAGGAAGTCCACGTTTGGGAAATATGTGATCTTCAGCCAGCGGACCATGTAGCGAAGTAACGCTCCTTGTGTCGTTCGTACAAAGGGTAACACACGTTGAATCAGAGAGGGCCTGGGGCTATAAGCAGCTATTTCCCCTCAAGAAAACTCTCGCGGGCAGGCGCGAACACATCGATCAGGCATCCCTCTTCGAGGGCAAGGGCCCCGTGCGCAACTTCGGGTGGAACAAAAAAGGAGTCGCCCGTTTTGAGCGTTTCTTTTTTTCCGTCGATGCTGACCTCGAATGAGCCGGATTCCACATAGGTAACCTGGCGATGCGGATGGTTGTGCATGACCCCCACGGCGCCCTGCTCGAAACACACCCGTACAAGCATAAGGCTGTCATCATACCCCAGAATCTGCCGGGTAATCCCTTTATCCGGGGATTTCCATGCAACATCGTCGCTTTTGATGAAAAGACGGGTTGCCGGGGTATCCGAATCCATCATGCAAAAAGGTTTTTTGTGGGCGTCAAGGCGGATAAAACTCCCCAAACGTAATCCAAAGAAGCCCGGTCAGATGAAATACAACCCGCCATTGATCTCCACCGATTCGCCGTTGATATATGCAGACGCCTCGGAGGCCAGAAAGACGACCGCGTTGGCCACATCCGCCGCCTCGCCTTCACGTCCCACTGCCGTCTTCGCGGCCACCGTTTCACGAACCGCATCGGGCGTAAACGTATCGTGAAACGTGGTATTGATCAGACCCGGCGAAACACTATTGACCCTGATGCTGCGGGGACTCAATTCCTTGGCCAGACCCCGCGTCATGGTCAGTACGCCGCCTTTCGACGTAGCATAGGCTATCGACCCGCCACCGCCGCCATCCCGGGCGGCCAGTGACGACAGGTTGACAATAGCCCCTCCATCGGCCATATAGGGCAACGTCGCCTTCGTCACCAGAAAAACACTTTTCAGATTTACAGCCATCACCTCGTCCCAGAACGCTTCATCCATCTCGAGTACTTTCTTCCGGGCAATCAATCCACCTGCATTGTTCACGAGAATGTGAATGGGGTTGCCCAACGCGCTGGCGGTCTCTGCAACAAGGCGCTCAACATCGTCGCTCCGGGAAACATCGGCCTGGATGGCTACCGCCTGCCCTCCTCGTTCCACGATCGTCGCAACGGTAGCCTCCGCTTCCTTTTTGCTGGACCGGTAATTGACAGCAACGGAAACTCCGCTTTCGGCAAGTTTGCATGCAATAGCCCTTCCGATATCGCGTCCGCCGCCGGTTACAAGGGCTACTTTGTCCTTCAGGTCACCGTACATGAAACACCCCCCTCCTTATCCCCAATACATCATGGTATCTGTCTTTTGTAGGCATACTTACCTCCTGATGTGGTTTGCAACGGAAACGGCTGGACGAAGCAGAGGGCTTCAATGCGTTATTCATCCGATGGCTCGGCAGATTCATCGATGAACTCGACCTTGAAGTTACCCGTCCACACGTACGTCTTCCCGCCGAAAGAAACATTGTGTTCTGTGGTCCCGGATGGCGGTCCATTGTTCACCATCACGCGCCAGAAAAGACCATTCGCGCCTTCAATCTCGATGACGCTCGCCCTGTCGTCATGTCCCGCCACGCGCACTTGTTCGATCAGGGAACGAGCCTGGACAGACCGTTCCCGAGCCTCATTGAAATATCCGTGCGGCTCGATGACGGAGGCGAACAGATGATCCTGGCCATGCTGCCGCACGATCAGCACAGGTTCGGCCCGCAGGTTGAAGTTCGGGTCGTTGGCGCCTGTACGCCCTGAAAGCACCTCCGTGTCGGGCATCCCCGCCGAGATGATGGAATAGTACCGATGACCGTCCAACCAGGTAAAACGGATGGTCTCGTCGGTTGCGGCGCGGGCCGTTTCCCAGATGTGCTGATATCCGAAATCTCCGCCCAGAGGCTGGAGGGCCCCGGTGTGCGTCTGGAAATCGAGGCTGGACGTGACCGGTTGGCCCGAGTAGTGAAACGGATAATCGTACTGGCGGATCTCGTCGCTTTCCAATCGGAAAAGATCGATGACGACCGGGTACGGTAGCTTGTCCTGCTTGACCAGCAGCATCGTCCGCTGCATCCCGACTCCCTTATAATGCGTGTCGGCCCGCGCGCTCATTACTTTCACCTGCGCTCCCTCGCTATCGAAGAAATGGCGCTGGCCGGAAGTCCCCTCGGCGGCATCCTCGTCCCCAAGATTCTGCGTCAGGCCATCCACCACCACCGTGTTATGCGCAATCGTCTGCATCGCGTAGGAGTCGTTCTCCGGCAGGTAGCGTCCCCCGAATTTGGGCTCGACATTGATCCACCGGCCAAAGCCATAGTCATTTATAACCTCACGCCCCTGGTCAAAAAAGATGAAGTGCAATTTGTCAAAGTGGCCGTGCCCGCCGCCATGCACGCCATACTTCATCAGCAACATGGATTCATCCTGGCCCCCGCCCATACGCAGAATGCCAAGTCCCCCCTGCTCACCATCATGACCATCCGTGAATTCAATGGATGGCCAGTTCATATCGGGCGGCGCATCCAGTGCGGCGTAGTCACGGGCAACCTCCAGCCCCGAACCATTCAGAATCACCCGATCCTGAATCCGGGCAATGCCGAGCAAGCTCTCGTCCGCGCCGTACTGACCGTACGTCAATGCGTTCGACAAAATCACTTCCGGCGCCGCCACATCCATGGTCCGGGAGGCATCGTTGATAGGGGGGAAAATGCCATTGGGAAAAGCGGTCTGCACAGCCGAATAGTGGGCTTTGCGAAGAATCCGGTCACGGTAGTCGTAGATGCCCGCTTCAGGCTGCATGCGGTGTACCGCCTCGGCAAAATAAAAGAAGGGCATGAGCGCATAGCGGATATAGTACGGCCCTTCCATGTAATAGCCGTCGGGCGAAAAAAGCAGGTCGAGCTGCGCAAGAAACCCCCCCTCCCCGTCCAGTTCCGTGCCGTGCAACGCCTTCTCGACGAGCGTCCGGTCGCCCATCACGTACGCGATCATTCCGACGGCGGCGACGGCCCAGGTACCGTGGTTATGAATCCGGTTGAATTCCTCTTTATTGCGTACGGAGAACCATTCCGCCATCGGACGAAAGATGTGCGTCTCGAAGCGCGCGCGTTCTTCTTCGGAAAGCCATTCGTAGATGCAATCGTACGCGATGCTGGTATGGACCAGCCAGACCTCTTCATTTAGCGTCTGGTGAAATATCTTGCCGGGTTTTTGATTCCGCGCAAGCGGGTGCGGACCGAGGGTGGGGTACAAAACGGCGTATTCCTCCAGCATATCCCGCACGAACGCTGCGTACCTCTCTTCCCCGGTAATGCTGTAGAGCAGCCCGGCGTATCGCATCTCCCGGTAGTTCTGCTTGTGCCGCTCGTGCTCATAGCCGCCCGCTTCGCCCGGTAGCGGCGCCTCTATGGGCTGCGAAAAAGCCTCTTCCAGCGTCCCTTTGGCCAGGGCGACGGCATTGTCAAGCAACTCGTACTTCCCCAGTGCATCCCGTATTTCGGCGGCTTCTTCCTGAGTAATGAAAATACCTGCATGTTGCGCTGCGCCATGCTCGACGACAAACAACAGAGACAGGCCAACGAGAAAAAATCGATGCATGGTGGGGGGAAAATGGTCTTACTCAGCAAAAAACCTGATTGGGAAAAGGCAGTGATATAATACATCATACATATTAACAAAGCCAATCTTTAGGTGGAATCATACGGAAGGAAAAAATGCGTGGGAAATCCGCGGACTGCCGGGGCAGATCAGCAATAGGGAAACGATGAGAAATGGGGGCCGCAGTGGTAAGTATGGGTGTCGATCAGAGCCTTGACACATCATTCCCACGCCCCCAACGCCTGCGCCAACCCCATGATGCAGGCGCCTTCCCGCTTCGCTTCGTCCAGTACTTCGAGGAAGTGTTTCTCCCATCCCGGAAAGTCGATTTCATCCCCCAGCACAGGATGCCACAACCCCACGAACGCCCCGCCGTACCGGCGGCATGTCTCCATCAGGCCCGATGTCGTCCGAATGGCCTCTTCGGGATCGAGTCCGCGATGCCCGAACAGCGTGGAATCCATGGCGGTGAGCGGCATCTCCCACACATCCAGCGAACGATCTTCCTCGAGATCGTATAACCGGAACGGCAAACAAGTGCCGCGCCGGAATCCTTCGTGTTCGGCAAATCCCAGCGTGCTGTCTATGCGGAACCCGTGCGCCGCCTGAAGCCGGGGCGTGGTCGCCGGATCGAACCGGAGATAATGTTGCCGCACCGATATGGTAGGGGGGGCGCCCACTTGTTCCAATGCCTTTGCCAGCCGCTTCTTCTCGAGCCCGAAACGATCCGGCTCGTCGATAGCGCGGTACGAAGGATGCAAGCCGATCTCGAAATCTTCTTGCGAAATCCGGGCCATCCAGTTTCTCAGGAAAGGCGAACCGAGCCGATATTTCGTGTCACGCCAGTGATCGGCGCCCGCTTTTACGAAGAACGTAGCGGTTCCGCCCTGCGAAACAACCTCGTGAGGAATTTCCCGGATCGAACGTCGGAACGGATCCCCTGCAAGTATCTGGCGGCCTACGCGCCCGAGACGCCGGCAGCGCTCCCGGAAGGACTCCCCTCGGCGATTCTGCACGAAATACTCTATTCCTTCGCGATACAGAATACCGGGGCGCCATTTACTCCCGTAATCCACGTCGTGCGTGGAACAGAACGCCCAATCGCTGCCTGCCCACCGGCGAGGCCAGATCGGTACGCCCCCGGTCCGTAGCCGTTCGGCCAGCCATACGCGATAGGCATCCACTACAGGAAAGCAGGCCGTGTCAAACTGCGCCGGCAGCGAGTCCGCAAATAGAACGCGCCCGTGCGCATCCCGTTTTACTGCCGCCCGCTCCTGCCAACCACTCAGCCACAGGAATGCGGAAGCAACGATGTCCGGGCGTCCGTTTTCGTCGGTAAAACAAACCGGGACGGGTTGTCCCTCGATCTCGCAGGTGGAAGCATGCCGGGGATCGAAAGGAGACGTTTCCGCAAGAAAAACGACGGCGCCCGGTGCATGGGTAAACGGAATCATGCGCGGATCCGGCGGCATAGTCTCATGCCGTCCGTAATACAACACCGGGGCATCGGCTGGCGCCGTGCCGGCGAGGACGTCGGGCTCGATCCACCGCGGCTCCAGTCCGAGCGGCGTCAGCAGCATCCGCAGGGCGTATTTTGCCCGGGACGCAAAGTCGGGCGCCACGTCGACGCAACAGGCGATATAGGCGCCGCGTGAAACGATCACGTCCGGTTGTACGGATGACAATGTAACAAGGTTGTAACTTGCCTCGAAGTTCGGAGCAGGAAGATCGACCGCGCGTTCCTATCCAAATGCTTCATGTCACGCAATCCATGGTAAGTCGATTCAAGATATTCTGCGATCCGGTGCACGGGTTCATCTCCGTTCCGAAAAATATCCTCATGGAGCTGATCGGAACGCCGGAGATGCAACGTCTGCGGCGCATCCGCCAACTGGGTATAGGGCATCTCGTGTTCCCCGGCGCCGAACATACGCGGTTTGGCCATGCGCTCGGCGCCATGGCCCTGATGCAGGATGCTCTTTCGAATCTTGCCGACAAGGGAACGCCTGTATCTTCCGAAGAATCCATTGCCGCGCAGGCAGCGGCTATGTTGCACGACATCGGACACGGCCCGTTCTCCCATGTGCTGGAACATACCTTTATTGAGGGTTACCGTCATGAAAACATGAGCCGGGAGCTCATGGTTTCGCTCAACGAACGTTTCGATGGCGCCCTGGACCTGGCGCTGAAGATATTCGACGGTACGTACGAACGTCCTTTTTTTCACCAGCTTGTTTCCAGCCAACTGGATATGGACCGCCTGGACTTCCTGCGGCGCGATTCCTTTTATACCGGTGTCGTAGAGGGAGATGTGGGCGTAGAGCGCATCATCAAAACCATGCGAGCGCATCCCCAGGAGGGCGGTCCGGATTCCCGTATCGTCATCGAAGCCAAGGGCATCTACGCTATCGAAAATTATATCATCTCCCGGCGGCTGATGTACTGGCAGGTCTATCTGCACAAGACCGTGGTCGCGGGAGACAGGCTTCTGCGCACCGCTTTCGGGCGGATACGCGGACACCTTGCGCGGGATTCGAAAAACCTGGACGGATGCTGCTCGCCTTCCCTGCTCTTTTTCCTGACAAATCATCTGACCCTCGACGATATACGCCGGGAAGATGTCCGGAAGCACTTTTGCCGAATCGACGATGTGGATGTCATGTATTGCATGAAAGCATGTATGCGCCACCCGGACCGTATCCTGGCCGATCTCTGCCGCCGGTTTATCGAACGGGATTTCTTCCGCGTTACGTTTCTGTCCGACCTCCCGTCGAAGGAGCAGGTAGAAGCATGGACAGACCGCATCGCAGCATGGCTTGTGAGCAAGGGGTTGAGCGATGCGGCTTGCGCAAGGGAAAACGCCCATTGCTATCTGATCCGGGACGACACGCGGCATCTTGCATACGAACACGTGCGGGATTCGGTGCATGTGCTCGATAGAAGCGGAACCGTCCGGGAGCTTTCCCAAACGGCCGAGGCTACGACGGTTTCTTCGCTTGGGGAGGTGGTGGTGAAGCCGTTCGTGTGCTACCCGAAGGAAGTGGGATTGGAGATGGGAGGGTGAAATAATGCGGCGTGTATGGAACAAGGCTGCGGGTTATTGGCTTATGCTCCGCGCATAAGCCAGAGGAGCAAACACCTGAAGTACAATTCGATTCCGCCGGGCCATCGTTACCATGAAACTGGAAGATATCCGGCCTAGCGTTGCAGTTAACGGTATTCTCCCCGGCGAGCCGGTGAGCGTGGTACAGGTGGAACCACACGGATCCGAAGCACTGACGCTCACCTACCAGACTGCTTCCGGCAGAGTGGACAGCAGGCTCCTGTTTCGCCAGGACGAATCGCAGCTCGATCCGGTCGAGCAGGGTCGCCCCTGGAGTCTCGATGGCGACGGGGCGTTATTCCGCCTCGTATCCGAAGCACAGCGCATTCGCCTTGCCCATTTGTTCGATCCCATGCTGGCGGTGCATACATCGCGCGTGGACCCGCTCCCCCACCAGATTACGGCGGTCTACGAATCCATGCTGCCCCGGCAGCCGCTTCGCTTTCCGCTGGCCGACGATCCGGGCGCCGGAAAAACCATCATGGCGGGGCTGCTCATCCGGGAACTGATCGCTCGCGGCGATCTTGAGCGATGCCTTATCGTCTGCCCAGGTAGCCTCGTGGAACAGTGGCAGGAAGAACTGCGCGAACGGTTCCAGCTTCCTTTCGAGATACTGACCCGCGACAAAACGGAGACCAGCCGAACAGGCAACTGGTTTCCGGAAAACGATCTGACCATCGCCCGGCTCGACATGCTTGCGCGCAGCGAGGACGACCTCCTGCAACAAGTCGGGGCGAAGGATTGCACATGGGATCTCGTCGTATGCGACGAGGCGCACAAAATGTCGGCTTCGTTCTACGACGGGAAAATCAACTACACGAAACGCCAAAAATTGGGCCAGTTGCTATCCGGAACCACGCGGCATTTCCTGTTGATGACCGCCACGCCGCACAACGGCAAGGACGAGGACTTCCAACTCTTCATGGGACTCCTTGACGAGGACCGGTTCGCAGGTCGTTTTCGCGACGGGGTGCACAAGGTGGACGTTTCCGATTTGATGCGGCGCATGGTCAAGGAAAAACTCCTGAAGATGGACGGTACCCCCCTGGTCCCGGAACGCATCGCCCACACCCTCCCCACAAACTGTCTCCGCAGGAAGCAGCGCTCTATGAGGAAGTCACCCGGTATGTCCGGGAGGAATTCAACCGTGCGGAGGCGCACAGGCAAGCGGTAAACGGCGCACCGTGGGATTCGCTCTGACCATCCTGCAACGCAGGCTGGCCTCTTCGCCGGCTGCCATACGGTGGTCGCTGCAACGACGACGCGAAAAACCGGAAGAACGCCTGCAGGAAATCAAGAGCGGGGCGCAGGTCCCTTCCCCGTTCTCCGGCGCACTCTTGTCCGGGGAAACCTGGTACGAGTCGATAGAAGACGCTCCGGACGAAGAGGTCAAGCAATTCGAGGAGGACATCCTCGGCCAGGAAACGGCTGCGCAAACCGTCGAGGAACTGCAAGCCGAAATCGCCACGCTGGAGGTACTGGAAAAGCAGGCGGCCCAGGTTGTGCGCAGCGGCGAGGACATGAAATGGCAGGCGCTGTCCGGTCTGCTGCAAGAAATCCGGATCGGCAGGATGCCGCAGCGGAGCAACGGGAATACCGAGCAAGACGCCGGAAAATCCGAAGCGGCGTCCCCAGGAAAAAAGATCATCGTTTTCACCGAGCACCTCGACACGCTGTATTACCTCCGGGGCCGGATCGCCACGCTGTTTGGGCGGGAAGGAGCCATTACGGTGATTCACGGAGGTAAGAAACGCGAAGAACGCCTCGAGGCACAGGAAACCTTCCGGCATGATCCGAACGTGCAGGTGCTTCTCGCGACGGATGCCGCTGGAGAGGGGATCAACTTGCAACGGGCGCATTTGATGGTCAATTACGACCTGCCCTGGAATCCCAACCGGCTCGAGCAGCGCTTCGGGCGCATTCACCGCATCGGCCAGTCGGAGGTGTGCCATCTGTGGAATCTGGTCGCTGCCGACACACGCGAAGGCGATGTGTACCAAACCCTGCTACAAAAGCTGGATAACGCGCGGGAAACCCTGGGCGGACAGGTATTCGATGTGCTCGGTCAGTTGCATTTCGACGGAAAATCCCTGCGCGATCTGCTGATCGAGGCCATCCGGTACGGGGAACGACCGGATATCCGAAAACGCCTGACCACAACCATCGGGCATGCGCTGGACTACGATAAAATCAAGGACTTGCTGGAAGACCATGCGCTCGCGCACGCCGTCATGGACGACCGGGAAGTGCGGCGCATCAGCGAAGAAATGGAACGGGCCGAAGTGCGGCGGCTGCAACCGCATTTCATCAAGGCATTCTTCGGGGATGCGTTCGGGCAGTTCGGCGGAACCATAAAAGAGCGGGAACCGAAGCGGTACCAGATCACCCGCGTACCCCAGGTCGTCCGCAGAAAAAACCCCCGCACGGGAGCCGGAAAGCCGGTAGCACAAGCATACGAGCGCATCGCTTTCGAGAAATCCCTGGTGGCTCCGCCGGGCCAACCGCTGGCTGCATTCGTTTGCCCGGGCCATCCACTGCTCGATGCGGTTATCGGGCTGACTCTCAAACGCTACGGAGGATTGCTCAAGCAAGGCGCGACTCTCGTCGACGAAAACGACGAAGGCACCCGCCCCCGTGTGCTGTTCTATCTGGAACACGCCATCCGAAACCAGAGCCTGACCCGTTCGGGAGCGCATCGAACGATCTCGAAACGCATGCTCCATGTGGAAATGGACGCAGACGGCAAAACCCGGCGAACGGGCTATGCGCCCTATCTCGATTATCGTCCCCTTGCCGAAGACGAACCGAGCTGGCAGGATATATTTGCCCGTCCAGAGTGTGCATGGATCAAGGGCGACTTGGAGAAACAGGCGAAGGCCCACGCGATCAGGGAAATCGTTCCGGAACATCTTGGGGAAATTCGGGAGGCCGGACTGGAACTTATCGAAAAAACGCGGGCGGCCGTCCAGGATCGACTCACGAAGGAAATCGCTCATTGGGACCGCCGCGCCGAAGAACTGAAAGCGCAGGAACAGGCCGGAAAACAAGGCGCCCGGCTCAATTCCGGGGAAGCCCGCAGGCGAGCGGACGACATGCGGGCGCGTCTCGACAGCCGGCTGCAGGAACTGGAACTGGAAGCGCTCATATCGCCGCTCCCTCTCGTGGTGCTGGGGGGCGTACTGGTTGTGCCGAAGGGGTTGATCGATCTGATGCAGGGGCGCGCTCCCGAAGCGGGCGATGCGAAGAGCGACAAGAACAAGATGGATATTGCAGCGAAGGGCCGCGAGATCGTCATGGACATCGAGCGAAAGATGGGCCACGAACCGACCGACCGGGAGTTCGAGAAACTGGGCTATGATATCGAGAGCCGCATACCGAACAGCGGAAAACTTCGATTCATAGAGGTGAAGACTCGGAAAGCGAAGGCCGAAACGATCACCGTGACCCGGAACGAAATCCTGTACTTGCTGAACAAGCCGGAGGATTATATTCTGGCCATCGTGCTGTACGAAGACGACATATGGGCCGGCTCGCATACGGTTCATTACGTCCGGCGGCCCTTCGAGCAGGAGCTGGATACCGGGGCGTGCAGCGTGAATTACACGGTGGCGGAGCTATTGGCGCGGGGGAAGAGGTTTTGTAAAGGGATTTTTCAAGAAATAATTCAAAAATAATAACAAGCGAGAGAAGCCGGACAACAGGGAAAGCGGCGGTTGCCCGAAGAATCAACAAGGCATATCTTGATTCACGCAAGAGCAAAAATGCCCCTATGAACGACTCGTCCGTAAAAAACACGCTCGAGGTAACCAACTTCGGCCCGATCGCCGAGGCCAAAATCGACCTGCGCCCGCTGACGGTGTTCGTCGGGCCGAGCAATACGGGCAAGTCTTATCTGGCGGTTCTGATCTATGCGCTGCATAGGCATTTCAGTCGGCGTAGCGATGAAATGCGCTATTGGAATCCGGCGGAAAGGGACACGCTCCGCGACGCGCTTGCCGAATGGATGCAGGCGATCGATGAGGGCCTGGAAAACATGGCGGGCAATCATATCATGCTACCCGATCCGGTGAAAGAGGGAATACGCCTCCTTATCCATGGGCAAGGTGCATATTTCGGCAAAGAACTTCGCCGGTGTTTCGGCATGGGGGAAACCCGCTCGCTGATTCGAAAAGGAAGCCGGCAAAACGCTCGTGTCGTTTTCGGAAGCCATCTGGCCAAGGACTCTGTTCCGTTCGAGCAAGCATTTGAAATCGGGACGAACGGATCGGATGCTATCCGTACCGTGATTCCTGAAGGCTTGTCGCTCTCCGCCGACCGGCAGGTTCCGATCAATAGCGATCTTCCGGAAGCAGACTACCTGCTGTGGAAAGCCCGAGTCACGGCGCCGATGATAGTTCGGGAAGACAAAGGGTTATGGAATGCCTCCTCCCAGGATCTCATGGAGCATGTATTCGAACGCGTTCTGCCGCAACTTCTCGGCGCGCTACATGCTCCTGCGCACTATCTCCCCGCCGATCGCACGGGCGTCATGCGAGCGTATCGCGTACTGCTCGGCTCCCTGATCGACCAGGCCTCGCAACCCGGACACAACGACCCGACGCCGGACCTTTCGGGCGTAGTGGGCGATTTTCTGAAGCAACTCGTCCGGTTCGGCAATCTTCCCGATCTGCATCTGCGGAATCGAGGGACGCCGCCGCTTGCAGAAGACATGGAAAAGCATGTGCTCGCGGGCTCGGTACACATCGAAACGTCGCCGACGGGCTTGCCGTCGTTTTTCTATCGCCCCCGCGGCTGGAAAAAGGCGCTGCCTCTGATGCATGCTTCCTCCATGATATCGGAACTGGCGCCGGTCGTGCTGTATCTGCGATATGTCGTTCGACCCGGCGAGACCCTGATTATCGATGAACCGGAAGCGCATCTGCATCCGGCCATGCAAGCTGAATTCACTCGCCAAATTGCCGCATTCGTACGTTCCGGCCTCCAGGTGATCGTTACAACACACAGCGAATGGGTGCTGGAAACGCTCGCCAATTTGGTGCGGGCGTCGAAACTCCCTGAAGAGCGAAGAAAAGGAATCGAGAGCGCAGATCCGGCGCTCCGTCCCGATCAGGTAGGTGCCTGGTTGTTCAGATCCAAAAACCGCCCGAAGGGGTCGGTAGTGGAAAAATTGGAGTTGGATACAGAAACCGGCCTCTTTCAAACAGACTTCGACCCGGTCAGCGAAGCACTGTACAACGAAGGGATAGGAATCTCCAACCTTTTACAGGGGGGCGGCAGAGAGTGAGTGGAATAGTGCAGGCGGTCTCTCGCGCCGTTCATCCAAATTGCCAAGCAAAAAAATGTCGCGAGCAAGGGTGCAGCGTGTCTATGAAGGGAATGCCTGCAAGCCGCATTTTAGTCAATCTCGAGTGCGACGATCTGGGTATCGCTTGGGGCGACGGCGACAAACACTGCGACTATCTATTTATCGGAGAAGAAAAGGTTACAGCCTATGTTGCACCGATTGAATTGAAGGGTGGCGGCTTTAGGGCAAGTGAGGTAATTGAGCAGCTTCAGGGAGGTGCTAATGCGGCCGACAAGTGGCTTCCGTCCGGCAATGCTTTCCAATTCGTGCCGGTTCTGGTTCATGGGAAAGGCATACATCGAGAGGATCGCAGAAAGCTGCGCGGAGCCAAAATCAAACTACGCAAATACGAGCCAGCGCCCGTTCTTATCCGTTGCAAGGCAAAGCTCGCCTCGGCGTTCAAGCACAAGGCATAATGATGCGCAAAAAACTCATTGAAGTCGCCCTGCCGCTCGACGCCATCAACAAAGCATCCAAGCGGGAGAAGTCCATCCGGCACGGACACCCCAGCACGCTGCATCTCTGGTGGGCGCGGCGGTCGAGGTAATTACAAAAAAAGCAAAATGTTATACTTCAGCGAACAAGAGAAGGAGGAAGTGCCTCGGGAGCAAGAAGAAATCAGTGAAAACGCTTGGCGTGGTATTCAGGCATTGATCAGCACGGGCTGCCAGAACGGGTCCTTTGGAGCAAGATACCCGCGTACTTGTTGGGGAGGCACGGCCGTAGTGGAAACAGATGTTCAGGCTTTTAGAAAGGCTATGCACGCCGAAATTCCCGAATTGCCTGAGTACCAGGAGTATCCGCAATACTCTTGGGAAGACTGGAAGACTGATGACCTATCGCCGCTTAACATCCTTGACATCGTTGAATTCTGCTGGAAATCCATTGGCAAACCAATTCAAACGGAATATCATGATCGTCTCGAGCATCAGCACCTGAAATTTGACCAAATACAAGGCCAAGAAGAGTTCCGCAAGGGCATCGAGACGATTTTCCGGCGTAACGGCATCGCCTACGAACTTACCGAAAAAGGTCGCATCGAGCGATTAGTCCCGCCGATTTTCTGCGAAGCTTTGGTGGACGCACATTTTAACACTGGTGACCAACAGCTTGATAACCTGCTAAAAACCGCACAAGAGAAATTCATCGACCCTGACCCTGATACACGTCGAGAAGCGTTGGAGCCCCTCTGGGACGCTTGGGAACGGCTCAAGACTCTGGATGGCCACGGTGATAAACAATCACGGACTAAGGCAATGCTGGATGCTACCGCCGGATCAAAATCCCCCAGGTTTCGGGAAGCTCTGGAAGGGGAAGCACGGGCACTTACGGATATAGGCAATGTCTTGACAATACGCCACTCCGAAACAAACCAGGAGCGACTCGAAAAAGGCGAGCATGTCGATTATCTGTTCTATCGCCTCTACAGCCTTATCCACTTGATCCTTCGCTTAAAATCCGCACCAGACGCGCCAGGCGGAAACGCAGAAGCAATCCGCTGACAAAACCGTACAGGCGCAGCTGCCCGAAACCCGGCAATGGCTGCTGGCGCCCGAACAAATATCTCCTCAGGAGAAAATCGCCTGTCAGCCCATTTCGCTGCGAGGTTCCGACGGGCTGGCGGCGCGGGCGTACAAGCGGCTTGTCCTCGAGGAAATGCTGGTGCGCACGCTCGGCCCCACCATCCTGCGCAAGTACATGGACGAAGTGCCCCTGTGGCGGAGCGAGCACGTCGAAGTCCGGCAACTCGTGGACGATTTCGCACGGTATCCATATCTGCCGAGACTGCATGATGTCAAGGTGCTGCTAGCAGCAATTAGCAGTGGTCTGGCGTGCCTTACCTGGATGCCGGATACCTTTGCCTTCGCAGACAGCTACGACGAAAGCGCTGGGCGTTACTTGGCGCTTCGCGCTGGGCAAAATATAAACGTGACAGAGGAACATACTGGATTGGTTGTCAAACCGGAAACAGCCAAACGACAACTGGACGAGCCAAGCGATTCCACGCCGAAGCCTCCGACACCAGACCCAACCGGCGAAAACAACGCTCCGGGGAAAATCACCGAATCGGAACCGCGCGAACCATTGCTCGCTTCCCGCCCCATCCGTTACTACGGATCCGTACAACTGGATGCCACCCGCGTCGGTCGAGACGCCGGGTAGGTGGCCGAAGAAGTGATCGCCCACCTTGCCGGCATTGTCGGCGCCGACGTAAAAGTCACGCTGGACATAGAAGCCGACATTCCTTCAGGAGCCTCAGAACAGGTGGTGCGCACCGTCACCGAAAACGGCCGCACGCTGAAGTTCAGGGAGCAAGGGTTCGAGCGGGAGTGATGCCCACCCCCTACTCCTCCACCTGAATATATATCTCCGGCAGGTGACGCCCGGTTTGCTCGTAATCCATTCCGTAGCCGATCAGAAAGCGATTGGGCGCTCGGAACCCTACATAATCGAGGGGGACATGCACACGGGCCGCTTCGGGCTTGTGCAGGAGCGTAGCGATACGGAGTGAGGCCGGCCCCTGCTTCTTGATGCGTTCTATGAGATATGCCATAGTAAGTCCAGTATCCACAATGTCTTCCACCACAATGACATGGCGCCCGCGGAGATTAATGCGGGCCACGCCTTCCCGTTCAATGATCTGACCACTGGAAGTCTTCCCTTCCTCGTACGAAGACAGTCTCCGAAAATCCACTTCGCAATCTATCGTGAGCACACGCAACAAATCGGCGAGAAACATGCAGGCGCCATGCAACACGCCTATGAGCACCGGATTCTTTCCTGCGTAGTGCAAGGAAATCTCCTCCCCTATTTCAGCCACGCGTCGCCGGATTCCATCGCGGTCGATGTACACCTCGAAGCGCTCGCCCCGGCACAACACGGAAGTGTCTGAAAATCTGGAAAGATTAGAAGTATCGGACATGGCCGGCTGTGCTTTTTCAGAATTCTCGCAGAGCGCTTGCAGGTTCACAAATTTGAATCTTCCCGGTTCCTTGCAAACCGCAACCGGACTACCTCCGAAGAATCTTCCCTAATGCGTGCCTCCTCTGAAATCCGCAACGGAAGCACCCATACGATCCGCCCCTCCGATTCTACCACATGGACCGCGCGTTTCCGGTGCGGCGGCACATGCTCGTCCGTCAGAAAGTCGCTGATTTTCTTGCCCCGGCGCATGCCGAGCGGCACGAACCGGTCGCCCGCCGCCCAAGGGCGCACCAGCAAGGGAAACCTGGCCGTCCGCGCATCAAGATACACCTCATCGGGCGCACCGACAGAAACATCGCCGGGAGGCGCTCCCAGCCGCTCGACATGCAGATATCCTCCGGGAATTTCTATGGCCCCTTCCGCATCGAGGCGGCATGCAGAAGCGGATTCGCCGGGAGACCCGGAATTGAAAGGCGCAAAAACGATCCGGTCCCGCTCCCGCCACACCGCAGTATGTCCGAATACGAGCCGCCGGCCCGGTTGCATACCCAGAAAATGTTCGACGCGAGCCGCCGCACGGGCATCCGCCTCGAATCCGGGAGCCCAGCGGCGCAGGGCCTCGATAAATACGCGGCGGCGTAACACCGGCGGCAAAGCACGGACCGCGGCCTCGTCCACAGTGCCTTCCCCTGCCAATGCCGCATCGAAACAGGCTTCCAGTTCGTCGCGCAACACTTCGTCCACATATTCCCGGACGAGCGCCCCCGACCGGGCGATATTCTCCATGACGGCTTCCCCGAAATGCTGTTCGATTAGGGGCAAAATGTGTTCCCGCAGTGCGCCGCGCCGGTATTTGGGGGTGGTATTCGATGCATCCTCCCGCCACGTAAGACCCTGTGTACGAGCATACGCTACAATGTCGCGCCGCCGTTCAGCCAGCAGGGGGCGCACTACCTGCACGGACGATCCGGGAGAAATCTCCCGCCGGACCGGCATTCCCGCCAACCCTTCGGGACCCGATCCCCGAAACAGGTTCAGAAGTACGGTCTCCGCCTGATCGTCACGATGATGGCCAACAGCCACCTTACCGCAGGGAATCGCCAGGGCCGCCTCCTCGAAAACGGCATAGCGAAAATCCCGCGCGGCCTGCTGCACCGAGGCGCTGGAAGGCCATTTTCTATCGAATGAACGCACGACCAGATCGATACCCCGCTCCCCGCACCAGGTCCGCACGAACGCCTCGTCCTCATCCGATGCGTCCCCGCGCAGCCGGTAATTGACATGCACCGCCCGCACCGACATGTCCAGCGAAGCCAGCACCGAGGCAAGCACGATCGAATCCACCCCGCCGCTCAGACCGATCGCCACCGGTTCGCCGGCTTCCAGCAGGGCATGCCGGCGAAGAAAAGCGTCGATATGTCGCTCGAAGGAATTCATGCCGAAAGCGCCGTCAGTGACCGAAGCGCTTCTGCAACTCGTCAATGGGGATCCGAACCACTGTGGCGCGTCCCCTCGGACATACATAGGGTTTGTCGCATGCAAAGAGCTGGTCGATAACGGATCGCATCTCTGCAGGCGCAAGCACGGCGCCGGACCGGATGGCGCCGCGCCGGGCCAGACTCCTCGCAAGGCGCTCCTGACGCTCCGCCCCGGCTTGCTCGTTGTCGCGCCGATATTGAGCCAGCAGGTCTTCCAGCAGGACCTCCTTGTCCCCGGAATGTATTTCCGACGGCACGCCCCGCACGACGGCCGTCCGCCCGCTAAGCAGCTCTATGTCGAACCCGAGGGCGCTCAGATCCGGCAGCAATTCCTTGAGCAACTCGAAATCCGCGGGAGAAAAATCTACGGTGCGGGCAAACAGCAATTGTTGAGATAGCCCCTGTCCCTGCCGGAGATGACCAAGCGCCCGCTCGTACAGAATACGCTCGTGCGCGGCATGCTGGTCAATGATCATCAGGCCCGACTGGATCTGCGTGAGAATGTAGCGATCGTGAAGCTGCCAGAGGAGCATATCCTCGTTCCCGGACGCCGCATCCGGGATCGACAAGGACGCCACGCCGCGATACAATTCCTCGGACTGCCGGCCTGCATCCCGTTGTTCGTCCTTCCGGTAATACGCTGCCGAAGACGCATCGGAAGAAAATCCGGAAGCACTTGCCGAGTGGGTTGTTCCGGGAACGGTAAATTCCCTCGCAGGCGACTTCAGCACCCAGGGCTCGGTCGTATCGGCAGAGGGCGCATCGACGAGTGGCGTCAATAACATGGCGCCGAGCCCTTTCTGCACAACCGCATGGAGAAATCCGTAGACGCCCCGATCGTCGTCGAATCGCACTTCGGCCTTTGCCGGATGCACATTGACATCGACGCGGGACGGATCCATCGACAGGAAAACGCAGAAAAACGGCCAGGTCCCTTTAGGCACGAGCCCCTCGTAGGCCGATTGAATTGCATGTCCCAGCGAACGGCTCTTCACAATGCGCCCGTTGACAAACAAGAACTGCTCACTACGATGTTTCTTGTGCAATTCGGGCATACCGACAAACCCGTGCACGGTCAGGTAGCTCGTCTGCTCCCTCACAGGAACGAGCATAGCGGGGTACTGGTCGCCGAACAACGCCCCGATGCGGGCGCGGAGCGCCTCGGCCGGCTCCCCGGTTTCGGCAGGAAGTCGATGCATTTCCACATCGTCGTGGATGAGCGTGAAAGCAATGTCGGGACGAGACAGTGCAAGCGCCTGGAATGTCTCTATGATATGACGGAGTTCGGTGGCCGGGGTTTTCAGAAAATTTCGCCGGGCAGGCACGTTGTAAAACAGATTGCGCACGGCCAGCGACGTGCCATCGCTCGTAGCGCATGGCTCTGAAGAAACGATACGTCCTCCCTCGTTACGGATACAGAGCCCGGCGCCGTCGACAGCCCGTTTCGTGCGTAACTCGACCTGCGCCACCGCCGCGATCGATGCAAGAGCCTCACCCCGAAAACCGAGGGTGCTAATACAGTTCAGATCTTCGGCGACAAAGAGTTTGCTCGTGGCGTGCCGCCGAAAGCATGCGGCCGCATCTTCCCGGCTCATACCGCAACCGTCATCCACGATCTGGATCAATTCCGTGCCCGCCCTCTTCAGGATCAGCGTAACGGACCCGGCGCCGGCATCCACCGCGTTTTCCAGCAATTCCTTCACCGCCGAAGCCGGGCGTTGCACCACTTCTCCGGCAGCGATTTTATTGGAAAGCGTCTCTGGCATCACCCGGATGCTTCCTTCGATATCCATAGGGATGCTCTGATTAAGTCCGCAAAGATTCAGAGGCTGAAAGGGGCGCGCTGGCAAGGAATGACGAAGCAATGTGGTAGGCCCCACATAATGAGGAATGA
>LXNJ01000067.1_pt1 | contig 66511 bp, 58 predicted proteins | sample 809081 | NCBI WGS metagenome assembly LXNJ01 (sample SAMN04870510, study PRJNA318959) | sponge metagenome | biome: sponge; feature: marine sponge reef; material: water | host: Petrosia ficiformis | place: Greece: Milos, Mediterranean Sea | collected 2013-05-29 | depth 5-7 m
GCGGTTCCCGGGAGGGCCAGTACACCGGCACCTCGGCCTATTTCCGGACCCTGCTCTCCCAGGTGCGCACCACCGAGCTGGAGGTGGTCGACACCGACTACGCCCGCCTCGACCTTCTGGGCGGCCCGAGGACCCTGGCCCATTACCCGATGGGCTGGGCCATGGTGTCGTGCACCCCGTTCCGGCTCTACAAGATCAACACCCACCGTGGCGGCCACAGCGTGCCGTTCATAGTCAACTGGCCGGACCGGTTCAGGGTCGCCAACGGGGTGGCCGGGGACGTGCGCACCCAGTACCAGCACGTGACCGACGTGTTCCCGACCCTGGCCGAGCTCTGCGGGGTGACCGTGCCGACGGCGCGTCACGGCGTGCCCGCGCCGGAGCCGGCCGGGGCCAGCTTCGCGGCCACGATCGCGGATGCGGCCGCACCGTCGACCCATCCCGAGCAGTACTACGAGAACTTCGGGCACCGCGGCTTCTACCGCGACGGTTGGTCGGTGGTGACCTGTCACCGGTCCCGCCGCCCCTTCAGCCAGGACCGCTGGGAGTTGCACAACCTGGTCGAGGACCCGACCGAGACCCGCGATCTGGCCACCGAGTACCCGGACAAGCTGGACGATATGCAGCAGGCCTGGGACCGGGCCGCGTGGGCCAACCAGGTCTACCCACTGGACGAAGGCAACCAACTGGTCAGGATCCTGCGCCCGCCGTGGTACGACGAGTTGGCCGCCGAGACGACGCTCAGGCCCGGAACACCCACCCTGGAGCGCTGGCGGTCCCAGCAGCTGATCTTCCAGAAGAACTTCGACGTAGAGGTGGCGCTGCGATGGCGACCCGGCGACGTCGGAGTGCTGGTGGCCCATGGTGACCAGGGCGGCGGGTACATGCTGTACGTGGAGGACGACCGGCTGTTCTTCACCCACAACGCCTACGGAGACATGACGGTGCTCGACTGCGGGCCTTTGACCGAGGGCGCGTCCAGCGTGCGGCTGGCCATGGAGAATCCCGGGAACCTGGTGTGGAACGCCGCTGTCAGCGTCGACGGCGAGACGGCCGCCGAGGCGCCCGGCCTGGTGTCGCTGATGGCCATGGCCCCCTTCGAGGGCATCGACGTCGGCGTCGACCGCCGCTCGCCTGTCAGCTGGGCCGTCTACGAACGCCATGGCCCCTTCCCGTACAAGGGTGAAATGACGTCAGTGACTTACCGTCCAGGCGAGTTGGCCCCCGACGCGGGCTCCCTGTGGCTCGACTACATCAAGGCCAACGGAACCCGCTACGAATAGGCCCGAGGCGAGGACACGGACGATGCACATCGGGTATACGGCTGAGCAGGAGGCTCTTCGGGACGAGCTGCGGGCCTACTACGACGAGCTGCTTACCGACGACGTGCGGGCCGAGCTGGGGGCTGAGGACGGGACCGGGCCGGTCCACCGGCGCATCGTGCGGCGGATGGGAGCCGACGGCTGGCTGGCGGTGGGGTGGCCAGAAGAGTACGGCGGCCGCGGTCTCTCCGCGGTCGAACAATTCATCGTGTTCGACGAGTCGGTGGCGCTGGGCGCGCCCATCCCGATGCTCACCATCAACACCGTCGGCCCGACGATCATGCAGTACGGCACCGATGACCAGAAGGACTTCTTCCTGCCCCGCATCGCCCGCGGCGAGCTCACCTTCTGCATCGGCTACTCCGAGCCCGACGCCGGCACCGACCTGGCGTCGCTGACCACCCGGGCGGTGCGAGACGGCGACACCTACGTGATCAACGGCCAGAAGACGTGGACGTCGCTGGCCAAGGACGCCGACTACATCTGGCTGGCGGCCCGCACCGACCCCGAGGTCCCCAAGCACAAGGGCATCTCGCTGTTCTGCATCCCGATGGACACGCCCGGCATCAGCATCGAGCCCCTCGACCTGCTGTCGTCCCACAACATCAACCACACCTTCTTCGACGACTGCCGGGTGCCGGCGTCGACCCTCATCGGCGAGGAGAACCGGGGCTGGGGCCTGATCACCAGCCAGCTCAACCGGGAGCGGGTCACGATCTGCTCGTCGGGCATGGTCACCAAGCGCTTCGAGGAGTGCGTGGAGTGGGCCAAGTCGGCCAAGCGGGCCGACGGCTCCTACGTGATCGACGAGCCGTGGGTGCAGCGCAACCTGGCCGAGGTGGCGGCCCGGCTGGAGTTCCTGCGGCTGGCCAACTGGAAGGTGGCCTGGACGGTGGCCAACAAGATCGACGGCGCCGAGCCCGACATGGACACCATCGCCGGATTCGTGGCCGACTCCTCCGCGGTGAAGGTGTCGGGCACGGAGTTCTTCGTGGACGCCTACCGCAAGCTGATGCAGGTGTACGGCCAGCAGTCCTACGTCGTGGAGGGCTCTCCCGGCTACCTCACCCGCCTGGAGATGCTGTACCGCTCGACCATCATCTTGACCTTCGGCGGCGGCACCAACGAGATGCAGCGCGACCTGATCTCGCAGTTCGGCCTCGGCTACCCCCGAGCCTCCCGCTGAGCAGGGCCGACCGGTGGACTTCGAGCTGGGCGAGGAGGAGCAGGCCATACGGGACCTGACCGCGCAGGTCCTCGACGACATGTCCTCGCACGAGCGCCTGAAGGCCCTGGCCGCCGACGGCGACCACGTCGATCGCAAGGCCTGGGCCGCGCTGGCGTCCACGGGCGTGGTCGGCGCGTCGATGCCCGAGGCTCACGGCGGGCTGGGACTGGGCTTCCTGTCCACCGCAGTGGCCTTGGAGGAGGTCGGCCGCCGGGCCTCTCCTGTGCCCCTCCTGACAACCGCGGTGATGGCCGCGATGCCCGTCGCCGCATACGGCACCGCGGCCCAGCAGGCGCGGTGGCTGCCCGGCTTGGCCGACGGGTCGGTACTGGCCTGCGCGGCGCTGGCCGAGGACGGCACCGCACCGATTGAGCCGACGACCGCGGCTCGCTCCGACAACGGCGCCTTCGTGCTCGACGGCACCAAGGTTCTGGTCGCGGGCGGGCTCGACGCCGATGTCGCCCTCGTGCCGGCCCGCCTCGACCACGGCGAGGTCGGGGTGTTCCTGGTGCCCACCGACACCGAGGGCCTCGAGCGCCTGACGGTGGAGGTGACGACCGGTCGCCCCGAGGCCCGCTTCGAGCTGTCGGACGTCAGGGTGTCCGCCGAAGCGCTGCTCGGGGGCGGTGCATCCGACGGGACGGAGATCGTCCGCTCCATCGAGAGCCACGCCAACGTGGGGCTGTGCATGATGATGGCGGGCGCGGCCCGGGCATCCATCGAGATGTCCGCCGACTACACCAAGCAGCGCCACCAGTTCGACCGGCCCATCGCCACCTTCCAGGCGGTGAGCCAGCGGGCCGGCGACTCCTACATCGATGCCGAGGCCGTCTGGCTGACCGCCTACCAGGCCGCTTGGCGCCTGTCGGCCGGCCAGCCCGCCGACCGCGAGATCGCCATAGCCAAGTACTGGGCTTGCGAGGGCGGTTACCGGGTGGTCCACGCCGCGGTGCATGTCCACGGCGGGGTGGGTGTCGACCGCGACTACCCGCTGCACCGCCACTTCCTGGCTGCCCGCCACATCGAGCTCACCCTGGGCCACGCCGAGGAGCAACTGGCCGAGCTAGGCCGCCAGATCGCTGCCCTCTAGAGGCCTATCGGTTGAGCAGCGATCGGGCGATGAGGGCTGCGCCCAGCAGGCCGGAGTCGTCTCCCAGAGCGGGGGCAGCAACGAATGAGTCGTCGTCGACGCTGTAGTCGGCGTAGCCGCCCAGTTCGGCGCGGCTGGCGGCCCGGACCCGCGCCGCCATGCCGGGACGGCCCCCGATCCCGCCGCCGAACACGATGCGGTCGGGGGCGAACGAGTACGTGAGCACCCGCACGAGCTGGGCCAGGTAGGCGGCCTCCAGGTGCCAGATGTCGTCACGGTCGCCGGCTTCGGAGGGCTCGACGCCCCAGCGCTCCGCCATGGCCGGCCCGCAGGCCATCCCCTCAAGGCAGTCGCGGTGGAACGGGCAGTGCCCCGGGTAGCCGTCGCCGGCGACACGGCGCACCGGGATGTGTCCCAGCTCGCTGTGGTGCCGTCCCCGCCAGGGTGCACCGTCCACCGCCACGGCGGCGCCGATGCCGGTACCGACGGTCACATAGGCGAGCCGTCGTGACCGGGGCTCAGGTCCCAGGATCTGCTCGGCCACCGCGGCCGCCTCCACATCGGTCTGGATCGCGCCGGGCACACCGAGCGCATCGGCCAGCCGTCCCAGAATCGGGGTGCCCGACCATCCGGGCTTGGGCGTGCCCACCAGCGCCCCGTAGCCAGGCGAGTCGGGGTCCAGGTCGACGGGACCGAAAGAGGCGATCCCCAGCGCAGCCACCGGCTGAACTCCTTGGAAGAACGAGGCGACGGCCGCCAGGGTCGCATCGGGGTCAGTCGTCGGCACCCGCACGGACTCCACGACGGTCATGTCGGCGGACACCACTGCGCACCGGAACTTGGTCCCGCCCGCCTCCACCGCTCCGAGAGGTTGGTTCATCTGCTCCTGGCCTTCTTCTCTTGTCGTCGCGCCGCGCGGTGACCACTCGACATCAGTGGTTGAGCAGGGTTCTGACGATCGTGTCCACCTGCAAGCTCGTGTTGGCGTCGATGGTGCCGATCTTGTGGAGCAGGCGCCGAGTGTTGACGGAGCGGATCGACTCGCACTGGACGTAGCTGGTGTGGCGAAGACCCGTCGCGGTGTTGGCTTGCACCTCGACGTGCAGCGATAGCTGGCGATGCGTCGTGGTGAGGGGCGCGAGGATCACAAGAGGAAAACCGGCGCCAAACGTGTCCGGCGGTCCGAGAACCAATGCCGGACGCCGGGAGGCGGGCTCGCCGGGGTATGGCGGCCCAAAATCGACGAGCCACAGCTCGTCAATCGATGCCATCGTGTACGTGGGACGACTCAGCCTCCGCGAGATAGTCAGCCCATGCCTCGGGGTCACTGCGCATAGCGGCGAATTCCTCTTGCACCCGCAGGCCGAATCGCAGTCGCCGAAGGGCCTCGGCAGCCTGGCGGACCGTCTCGGTGATGCTGTCACCGGTGTCTTGGCTCATCTCCAGTAGACGGGAATGGGTTTCGCGGTCTACCCGGACGGTGGTCGTGTCCATACCGGGAGGCTACATTGCCATCTACATATTGTCTACAACTGCCGGGAGGCTGCCGTGGTCGACAATGGTCACGCCATCCGGCGGGAGTTTGACCGTGCCCCAGCATTCGATGGTGCCGTTGGTGCGGATGGCACACGAGTGGCTCGGGCTCGCGGAGACCGCCGTGAAGTGTCCGCCGGGGGCGTTGAGCAGTCCGGCGTAGTCGAGCCCCCAGCACTCGACAGTGCCGTTCGTGCGCACTCCGCATGAGTGGTTGCGCGCCGCGGAGACCGAACTGAACCGGCCGCTTGGTGCGTTGAGCAGCCCTCCGTGGCCGAGTCCCCAGCACCGGACCGTGTCGTCGGCGCGGATGCCACAGGAGTGTCTTGATCCGGTGGACACCGTCTTGAATGAGCCGAGGTTCGCGCCGGTGGCTTCCTCGGTGCGCCCCATGACTGCGAGGATCTGGTCTTGCGCGACAGGACGGTCGGCTCCCCAGCACTGGACCGCTTCGTCCACGCGCAATCCGCAGGAGAAGCCGGCGCCGGCCGCGATCTCCTTGAACTGTCCGGCGGGGGCGTCGGACTGGGCGCGATCGTTGGCTCCCCAGCACTCGGCAGTGCCGTCGATCCGGATCCCGCAGTTGTGCTCCTCGCCGGTCGCCACCGCGGTGAATGAACCGTCGGGCGCATCCAACCGGCTGGCGAAGCGCCGGCCCCAGCAGTCGATGTCACCGTCGAGGTGGACCGCGCAGGAGTGGTCCCAGCCGCTGGACACCGACGAGTAGCGGCCCTCGGGCGGGTCGGTCTGACCCCAGTGGTTGGCACCCCAGCAATCCAGCGTGCCGTCGGTGAGCAGTCCGCAAGCGTGGCGGCCACCGGCGTCGATCATCGTGAACGGGCCCGCTGGAGCGCGGCCCGCGTCGGTGAAGCTGCGTCCCCAGCACTCCACGGTGCTGTCGGCGCGTAGGCCGCACGACTGGTCGCCGCCCGCGGAGATCGACACGAACTCTCCGGGCGGGGCATCGGTCTGGCCCCAGTGGTTGTCGCCCCAGCATCGGGCCCCTCCGCCGCTTCGCAGCACGCAGGAGTGCCCGAAGCCTGCGGCCGCGTCGAAGTAGTGCCCGCCGGGGGCGATAGCGGCGTCGGTCTTGGAGCTGCCCCAGCATTGGATGTCGCCGTCGATCCGCACCGCGCACGAATGGCTGTCGCCGACGGTGACGTCCACGTACTGGCCGCTGGGGGCTTGCAGCAGTTCCAGAAAGTCCAAGCCCCAGCATTCGATGGTGCTGTCGACTCTCAGCCCGCAGGTGTGCCTCCGGCCCGCGGACAGGGCCGTGAACCTGCCTGCGGGCGCATTGATCTGGTCGCTGTTGTTGGCGCCCCAGCACACGGCCGTGCCGTCGGTGCGCAGGGCGCAGGTGTGCCGGCTGCCCGCGGCCACCGCGGCGTACCGACCGCTGCCATGGTGCTCCGGAGTCTCCGGCTCCTCGCGGATTGCCCGCGCGCCGCTGTCCGGCTCAACGTCACCGCCTCCCTCGGAGCCCGACGGATCCTGTTGCTCGGTGCCGTCCCCGGAGCACGCGGCCGCTGCCAGAAAGAGCACGCACGCGATGAACGCTGCCGTTCGCAGCTTCACATCAGGACCGTAGCCGCAGCCGGCGGCGGCCTCTGCCGGGGACCGAAGCCGGCCGTCGTCAGTCGGGCAGAACCGCGATGCTGGAGAAGCACATCTCGTCGACGGTGCCCTCGTTCCAGGTGATGTAGCGGGGCTCGGGCATGTACAGCAGGGTGCGGTCCCACCAGCACTCGAAGCGCACCATGTCGCCCCGCTCGATGCGGATGTCCTCGACCGGCTCGTAGTTGAGCTGCCACTCGAAGTCCCACACCGGGATGTCGAGCAGGATGAGTTCGTCCTCGGTGTCGGGGTGCAGGGTCATGCGGTAGGCCGCACCGAACTCGTGCATGTGGCCAAGAACCGTGTGAATGGTGCCGGTGTTGCGGGCCGGCAGGTCGCAGGAGCTGTAGCCCACGCTGCCGTCGAGATCGTCGTAGTCGTCGACGGTCCCGCCGCACTGGGCCAGCAGCAGACCGGGAATGAGCGGGGCGAATTCGTCGTACTTCTCGCCGATCTCGACCAGCACGTTGTCGCGCACGCAGAGGTTGACGTAGCCGTCGATGGTGGCGGCCCGCTCGGCTGCGACAGCCTCCTCCTCGGGCGTGCACGGGACCTCGGCCGGGGTGAGGTAGCTGTTGCCCCGGATGTGGGTAATGCCGGCGGCCACCTCCTCGGCGGTGGCGGTGTCGAGGATGATCCAGGAGCCGTCGGGCGGGGTGTCGTGGTCGTAGTGGTAGTGGATCTGATTGACGATCATGTCGCCGGGAGCCAGGTAGAGGCCGTAACCGTCGGGGTAGATGGTGGGGGACTGGCCCGGCGCCCAACCCTGGATCGAGTACACGCCGTCGCTGAAGAGCCCCGACAGCCCGAAGCACGTCCAGCCGGGCTCGTCGGAGAAGCCCTCAGCCGCCTCGATCCCGTCCTCGGCCGCGATCTTGGCCGCGACCTCCGCTGCGGCGCTGGCCGGCACCCGGTAGACGATGGCGTGGTGCACGACCGACACCTGGTCGGGTCGGAACTCGAAGCCCTTGACCCAGTTGCCGTCGCCCTCGGGGTCGGCCACCTCGTGGACCTGGCAGCGGTAGTCGTCCTTCTTGACCGGCCAGCCGTCGGCGCGGGAGTAGCCGGTGTACAGGCCGTCTCGGGGGCCGATCTTCTGGTCCTCCTCGATCGGGATGATGGCCTGGAAGCGGGCCACCAGCGGAGTGTTGGGCCGGAGGTCGAGGCCGCCGCCGGCGTCGGCCCACGCCTTGATGGCCACCTTCTCCTCCTCGCTGAGCGACCAGTCGTGCACAAACTCGGGGCTCAGGTCCGACGGCAGCCACGGCGGCATGAAGCCGATGCCGGTGACGAAGGCGATGTCGTCGGCGATGGCGGCCGCATCGCCGGCAGTGTCGAGCGCGAGGGTGCTCCAGGCCGGGCCGCCGGTGGTGTGGCAGCTCACGCAGCGGGTCTCCAGGATCGGCTGCACGGTGGCCGCGAACCGGCCTGCCGCGATCTCGGTGGACGGGATCTCGCGGCGCAGGTCGCCGGTCGGCTCCGAGCCGATCTCAACCCGGTCGGCGACCAGCTCGAAGGCGAGGATCACCTCGTCGGAAGTGTGCACCAAGCGGGCGATGTTGATGGGCCCGACGTCGTAGTCGCTGGTCAATACCGTCGTCGACATCGCCGCGGTCAGGCCGTCGGGGGTGACGGTGACGGTGCCGGTGAACGTCTCGGTGCGGGTGGTCTCCTTGACGGTCAGCTCGCCGGTCACGGCGATGTCGTAGGCCGCGCCGTCGACGAACCCGGCGTCGAGGCCCTCCACCGAGGTGGGCTTGAAGCGCACGAACGGCCAGTGGCTCGACTCCAGGTAGTCGTGGCGGATGCGCTTGTCTCTGAGGGCGGAGTCCGACTGGAACATCTCCACGTTGATGACGATCTCGCCGATGCGGCTGGCGGCCAAGTCCACGAGGTTGACGGCGATCTCGCCGGCCATCACGGTCGTGGTGCCCACCGTGGTGCGTGACAGTCCGCCGAGGCGCTCCTCGATGTGGTAGCTGGCCCGCGACCCGGCTCCGGGGACTATGCGGTACAGCCGCTCGGTCTCGACGTCGAAGTCCTCGGGATCGTCGACATCCACCACCGGGGGAGCGACCACCTCCCCCCGGGTCGTCAGCTCGGAGTGATCGACGCCGCCGTTGACCTCGCCGCTGACGCCGCCGTTGACCGCGCCGTCGACGGCCACATCCACAGCATCGACGGCCACATCCACGGCGGTCTCGACGGTGTCGAACCACTGGTCCCTGGTCAGGAACGCCGTCGTGCCGATCACCAGCACCGCCAGGATCGCTATCCGGCCCGGGTCGAGTCTCCGCCACCGCGACACGATCCAGTATGCCCCGGCGCATGCCCCCGCCTCACCCGCCCCGCGGTGCCGCCGGTCAGTCGAAGAATGTCGGTCAGTCGGTGGATGCCGGTCAGTCGATATAGGTCACGCCGTCGGGCGGGGCCCGCAGCGTTCCCCAGCACTCGACGGTGCCGTCAGGACGGAGCCCGCAGGTGTAGCCCTGGCCGACCTCGATCGCGGCGAACTCCCCGGCAGCGGGCGGCTCGTCGGTGCCCCAGCACCTGACTTCGCCGCGAGGAGCCAGGCCGCACGAGTGCACTCCGGTCGAGACAGCTGCGAATAGGCCCTCGGGAGCGTCGGCCTGTCCGTGCGAGTTGGAGCCCCAGCAGTCCGCGGCGCCGCCGACGCGCAGTCCGCACGTGTGGCTGTCCCCGGCTGCGAGCGCGCTGAAGGCTCCCGCTGGGGGGTTCAGCCTCCCCGCGTGAGCGTTGCCCCAGCATCTGGCTCCGAAGGTGTCGCGGATTCCGCATGTGTGGGTGCTGCCCGCGGTGACGGCTGTGAAGATGCCGGCGGGGGCGTCGGCCTGCCCGTGGGAGTTCGATCCCCAACATTCGATGGTGCCGTCATCGCGCAGGCCGCAGGCGTGACCGATGCCGGCAGTCACCGCGTCGAACGGTCCGCCCGGGGCGTCGAGAACGCCGAACCGGTCGTATCCCCAGCACTCGACGGTCTGGTCGGCGCGCAGCCCGCAGGCGAAGTAGTTCCCGGTGTCCATCGTGCTGAAGCGCCCGCCGGGCGGTTCCATCTGGCCCACGAGGTCGGTGCCCCAGCACTCGACTGTGCCATCGGCGCGCAGCCCGCAGGTGTGGTTTCCGCTGGCAGCCAGCGACTCGAACTCCTCGCTGGGAGGTTCGGCTCCCGCTACGAAGCGTCGGCCCCAGCATTGGATGGTCCCGTCGGTGCGCAGCCCGCAGCTGTGGTCGGCCGCGGCCGCGACCGCCTGGAACTGGCCGTCCGGCGCCGGGGTTGCGCCGAAGGCGTCCGATCCCCAGCACGAGGCCGTGCCGTCGGTGCTCACCGCGCAGGTGTGGTCCACTCCCGCCGCCAGCGTTGTGAAGGTCCCGCCGGGCGCTTCGGTCTTGCCCAGATAGTCCGATCCCCAGCACTCGGCCGTGCCATCGAGTCTCACCCCGCAGGTGTGGTCGGCGCCCGCGGTGATGGCGCTGAAGCGTTCTGCACGCCCGACGGCCTGGCCCGCCTCGTTGTCGCCCCAGCAGAGCACGGTCCCGCCGGGGCGAAGAACGCAGGCGTGACCGTGTCCTGCCGCCACCGCGGTGAAGTGGCCTCCGGGCGGGGTCAGGAGCTCGCGGTCGGAGCCTCCCCAGCATTCGACGTCGCCGTCGTCGCGCAGAGCACAGGTGAATCTGGCGCCCGCGGACAGGGCGATGAACTCACCTTCTGGTGGGTCGAGTATTCCTAGGAAATCCCCACCCCAGCACTCGATGCTGCCGCCGGTCCTGATGGCGCAGTTGTGGCCGGGTCCCGCGGAGATCGCCTTGAACTGGCCGTCGGGCGCATCGAGCAGGCCGCTCTGGTTGACTCCCCAGCAGTCGATGCCGCCGTCGGCCCGGATGGCGCACGTGTGCCAGAACCCGGCCGCCACCGCAGTGAACGTCCCCTCCGCCGGCATGGGTACCGACGACGCGGGCACGTCGGCGTTCGACCGGTTGTCCTCGACGGCTTCCTCCGCCTGATCGCCTTCAATAGCCCCCGCATCGGGCAGGTCCGGCTCATCCGAGCACGCGGCGGCCATCAGCCCGGCCATCACCAGCAGGCAAGCGACCCGTCGAAGCGGCATGTCAGCGCGACATGATGGCACCATCCGGCAGCCCCCGCATGAGGTAGTTGTTGGCTACTCGAGCGGGAATGGGAGCTGGAGCCACCACGGACGGTCGACGGGGTCGATGCGGTGTACCCACTTGACCCACCAGAAGCCGCGGCGTCCCGGGGCGACCAGCCTTACCGGCGCGCCATGGCCCCGGCGCAGCGGCTCGCCGTTGTATCCGACGGCCAGGTACAGGTTGGCCGCGTCGCGGGAGGGGAACAAGCGGCTGTAGCCGGTGAGCGACGTGACCTCCACGGTGGGTCGGTCCAAGTCCGGCATCAGCTCGATCAGCGGTACCGCATCCCAGGACTGTCGGCTCCACCAACCCCCGGTGCAGTCCAGGTCGGCCTGCACCGGCCGGACCTTCTCGTGCAGCGCCTCCAGCGCTACCGGCTCGCCCCCGAGAGTCAGCTCCCAGTCCGGGGCGGGCACACGGGGCGACCGGTCGTTCAGCCACATCGTCGTCGGCATCTCCGACGGATTGAACGAGGCGATCTCGTGGGAGCCGGTGAAGCGTCGGTTGTCGCCTACCGCCAACTGCTGGATCCCGTACACCGTTCCCGCGGCGGCCAGCGCGAGCCCTCCGCCGGCCAGTGCCCGGCGGTCGAGGTCGGTCACGCGGGGACGGCCCGGCCGGCTCACGATGTGCCACACCACCAGCGGCGCCAGCAGCGCGGCCAGCAGGACATGGGTCCACAGCGCCGACCAGTAGCCCACCCCGTGCCACAACCCCGTGGCGTGCAGGATGCCCAGCACGACCGTGGCCGCCACCAGCACGCCCAGAAGCATCGACAGCCACCGGGTCACCCGGCGGCGCTTCAACCCGGTGCGCACCGAGCCGCGGAGCTTGGCCGGGGCCAGGGCCAGAAGACTCAGCCCGGCCAGCGCATGGACGACGGTCACCCAGCGGGCCCAGCCGCTGCCGACGCCCCAGGACACCAGACCGGTCACCGCGGCCACCGTCACCGCCACGGCCAGCAGGAGATCCACCCGCCGAGCCGTGAGCCATTTGGTCGTTATCATGATATGTTGATCTATATCACTATCGTCTGATGGCCTCTACAGTGGAACATGATATACTTGGGAGGGCATGACGGTGGAAGAAGCGATTATCGGAGTGTTGGGTGCGGGCATCTTGGGGCTGCTCGGCTTCTTCCTACAGTCAATCAAATCGGATATTCGCGCCCTCGGCGAGCGCCTGGACGCTCGTCTCGAGGTCTTGGAGACGGCCGAAGAGGACACCAAGGGCGTTCTGGGTGAAGTGAAGGAGCGATTGGCCGCCATAGAAGCGACCCAGGCTGAACACGGCCGTCTGCTCGGCCACATGATGGGCCATGGGGAGCGGATCGCTGCGCTGGAGCGGGCGGCCGGCGTCGGCTAGGCCGATCCCAGGACGGCGTCGGCGATCCGGTCCTCGCAGGCGGCCGTGTCCCACCATGAGAGCTGGAGCTGCTTGGCCCGCCGGAAGTAGAGCTGGATGTCGTACTCCAGCGTGAAGCCGATCCCGCCGAAGACCTGCTGGCTCATGGCGGTGATGTCGCGGTAGGTGCGGCAGGCGAACAGCTTGGCCATCGGGGCGAGGCGGTCTACTGGACGTCCGGTGCTGTGAGCCCAGGCGGCTTCACACACCAGCAGGCGGGCCCCGTCGAGGGCGGTGCGGGCGTCGGCCAGGTAGTGAGAGATGGCCTGGAACTCGGCCAGCGCCTTGCCGAACTGCTGCCGGGCCTTGGCGTACTCGACGGTGATCTCCAGCGCGTGGGAGGCGCCTCCCACCGCTTGGGCCGCGGCCAGGATCGCGCCCGTATGCATGGCTCGGTCCCATGCCGCCCAGCCGGTTCCCGATGCCCCGCCAGGTTCGCCCAGTCGGGCCCCGACCGGGACGGCCACCCCGTCGAAGGTGGCCAGATACTGGGTGTCCGACGAGATCGACATGCGCTGTTCGAGTGCGAGCCCCGCGGCACCGGAGGGCACCGCGAACAGGTCGATGTCGCGCTCGCCGTCGCCGGTGCGAGCCAGGACGACGAACAGGTCGGCGGCCGAGGCGAATGGGACGTGGATCTTGACACCGTCGAGCACGAACCCGTCGCCGCTGGGCCGGGCCGTCATCTGCACGCCGCGGGGCTTGTAACCGCCTGACGGCTCCAGCCATGCCACCGTGGCGACGGTGGCGCCCGAGGCGATCCCCGCGAGCAGCTCGGCCTGCTGTTGCCGCGATCCGGCTTGTGTGATGGCGCTCGCGGCCATCACGCAGCTAACGAAATGGGGGAGAGGCGCAAGCGAGCGGCCCAGCTCCTCGTAGAGGACCACCCCGTCGATCAGGCTCATGCCCGATCCCCCGGCGACTTCGGGGACCATCAGGCCGCACAGCCCGAGTTCCCCGAAGCGCGCCCACAGGTCGCGTGCGATTCCGTCGGGGTCGTCCTCCAGCTCTCGCACCCGCTCCAGCGGGGACAGTTCTGCGCAGAGTCCCCGCACCATGTCGCGCAGCATGTCCTGTTCGTGGGTGAAGTCCAGATCGAGCATCAGTGCCTTCCCGTGCCGCGGGAACGGTTCGAGAGCGGAGCGGCCGTCACGGCTTCCAGTCCTTGCCTCGACGCTGCCACGGGTTGTCGTCGGCCGACATCGGCAGGGCCACCCTGGCCGTTCCGGTGGAGCAGATGCGGTCATCGCCCCGCAGCACCAGGTCCAACTCGGCCCAGCCGCAGCCGGAGTCGTCGGTGGGAACCGCGGTGACCGTGGAGGCGATGGTCATGGTGTCGCCGGGGAAGACCGGGTCGTGCATGCGGAACGAGATCCGTCCGAGGCGCCCCTTCGGGCCGGTCCAGTCGGTGATGGCCCGCTCCATCCAGGCCAGCTGGTTGGGGGTGTTCAAGAAGATGTCTCGGGTGCCGTTGCGCTCGGTGGCGAAGTGGTAGTCGTGGTGCATTGGACGCCAGTCGCGGCTGGCCAAGGCGCCCAGCACGACGGTGGTGGCGGTCACGTCGTGGGTGAGGTCGGGCAGGGTGTCGCCCACCCGAATCTGGTCGTGAGCGGGATCGGGCTTGGCCACCGGACCGGGCTCGTCCGTCGCCGGCTGCGATGACGTGCGTCCGGCTGCTTTCTCCTCAGTCGGTCCAGCTTCGCCGCGGCGGTAGCCGAATGCGGTGTAGGACTCGACCCCCACGAGGTCGCCGGCCTGGTTGTGGTACTCGACGTCGATCACCCAGAAGCGCCCTGAGCCCAGCCGGGTGGTCTTGGGTCCGCTGACGGATCGCAGCACCTGGCGATGGCTGATGAAGTCGCCGGGGCGCACCGGGTCGCGGAACACGACGGCGTTGTCCCCGATTATCGCCTCGGGGAGACCGAGGCGGTCCTTGAGATCGAAGTGCGCCTGGAGGGCGACCTGTTCGGTGGTCGCGCCGGGCGCCCAGCGGTGGGGGCGCATCCACAGCGACAGGGTGCTGAGGGGCAGGATGGTCCCCCCGGCGAGCATCTCGGCCACCGCTGGCTCCCAGTACAGCGGGTTGCCGTTCTCGGTGGCGGCCAACGTGTTCCAGCCGTAGGACTCCTCCGCGGGGAAGTCCGCGGTCTCCGGGTACATCGGGCGACCGATCATCTCGGCGACGTCGGCGGGCAGTTCGGCGGTCATGCAATCACCCCCGCCCGTCCTTTTGGAATTGGCAGCGAGATGTGCCCTATTGGGGGCGGATTGCTGCCAGTTCGAGTAGTCATGCGATTACCCCCGCGGATGCAAGAGCTGCGACGCGGGCCTCGTCGTAGCCCGCTTCGGCCAGCAGCTCCGCGGTGGCGGTCTCGGTGAGGTCCGGCAGCCGGCACGCCGGCTCGGCTGCGGCGCCGGCCCATACCGCACCGACCTGCTCGACCGTCCCGTCGGTGGGATGGTCGGCCTTGACCACCGCTCCACGGGCCAGGTACTGGTCGTCGCGCACGGCCTCGGAGACGTGGTTGACCGCAGCGACGCAGCAGTCGGCGGGACCGAGCCTCTGCGCCCACTCGTCGCGGTCCGCGGTGGCGAAACGAGCTGCCAACGCGGCCCGGATCTCGTCCTGAAGTTCGTCGTCGGTCTGCGCGTCGACGTATCGGTCGAGCCCCAGGGCCCGGCACAGGTTGGCCCAGAACGTAGGCTCGATGGCGGCCACCGACAGGTACTCGCCGTCGGCGCAGGCGTACACGCCGTAGCAGGCGTAACGGCCGGTGAGGATGTAATGGCCCGGTCCGGGCTCAACGCCAGTGGCCAGATGCTCGTCGGCGTACAGTGCCATCATCCCCAGCGCCCCGTCGGCCACCGACACGTCCAGGTGCTCGCCGGTACCGGTGCGTTCCCGGCGCAGCAGCGCGGCCATGATCGCCAGCGCGGCGTGCATCCCGCCCGCGGCGATGTCGGCCACCGTCGCGCCGGGCAGCGCGGGCGCGCCGTCGCGGTCGCGCCCGCTGCAGTGCAGGTAGCCCGATACGGCCAGGTAGTTGAGGTCGTGTCCGGCCCAATGGTGTCTCGGGCCGGTCTGGCCGTAGCCGCTGGTGGAGCAGTAGACGATTCCCTCACTGACAGCCCGTACCGACGCGTATCCGATGCCGAGGCGGTCGACCACACCGGGACGGAAGCTCTCCACCACCACGTCGGCGCGGCGGGCCAAGTCCAGGAAGGCGCCGCGCCCGCCGTCGGACTTGAGATCGAGCAGGGCTCGCTTCATGCCCCGGTGGCCGCTGTAGGCGTAGGCGGGGGGAACGGTGGCCACGCCGGCTCGGCGGGGCACCGGACCCACCTTGACCACGTCCGCCCCGTAGTCGGCCAGCAGCCGGGTGGCCCGGGACGCGGGACCAACCGAGGACAGGTCCAGCACGCTGACACCGTCGAGCGCGCCCGGACCGGAAGCGGTCATCGCACCTCAGAAGTTCTTGGGGAGGCCGAGGCCCCGGCGGGCGATGATGTTCTTCTGGATCTCCGAGGCGCCTCCCCCGATGGTGTCGATCACGGTGAAACGGTACGTGGAGTCGGCCCGGCCCCTCATCGGAGCGTCCTCGGTGTGGACCCGCAGCTGCGATCCCGGTCCGGCGATGTCCATGGAGGCGTCGGCCAGGCGCTTGGACAGCTCGGTGGCGTAGAGCTTGTACTCCGAGGCGGCCACCGTCGGGGGCTGGAAGCCCTCCTTGCCGTCGCGCACCGCCTGCTCCACCTTCACCGCCTCGGCCACGAACTTCAGTCCGAGCACCCGGGCCACCTCGGCCTCGGTGTGCAGGTTGGCCAGCCGGGCCCGCACCCGCGGATCGTGCCGCACCGGCTCGCCGTCGCGCTCGGCCGTGTGGACCCATTCGGTGAGCAGGTCGAGGCGCTGCTTGATGGGCGAGAAGGTGAACATGGTGAAGCGCTCGAGGTCGAGGGCCTGGCTGATGTAGCGGAATCCGTGGTTGACCTCGCCCACGACGTAGTCGTCGGGCACGAACACGTCGTCTAGGAACACCGAGTTGGTGCGCTCGTCGCCCATGGTCCAGATGGCGTCGATAGTGATGCCGGGCTGGTCGAGTGGCACCAGCATCAAGGTGATGCCCAGGTGCTTGTTGTCGGGATCGGTGCGGGTGCCCAGCCAGTACCACTCGGCGAAGTGGGCGGAGGTGGTCCAGATCTTCTGGCCGTTGAGCAGCCAGCCCTCGGTGCCGTCGTCAGCGGTGTGGCGCTCGGCCTTCAGGCGCATGGAGGCCGCGTCGGAGCCGGCGTCGGGCTCGGAGTAGCCCACCGCGAACTCCACGTCGTTCTCGAGGATCATGGGCAGGAACTCGGCCTTCAGACGCTCGGAGCCGTGGGCGATGATGGTCTTGCCGACGATGCCGACGCCCTTGCCGATCTGGGGCCCGCCCCGGGCCGCCAGCGCCTCGTTGAGCAGGTACTCGTAGACGCCCTCGCCCTCGCTGCCGCCGTATTCCGCGGGCCATGTGATGCCGAGCCACCCCTTGTGGCCCATCTCCTTCATGAAGGCCCGGCGCTTGGGCGTGTCCACCAGCTGGGCCATGTTCTCCCTGGTGAGGTCGAACACGTCGGGGTCGTCGTTGGCGTCAAGGAAGGCCTCGACCTCGGCCGCGAACGCCTTGTGGGTGTCGGAGAACTCGAAGTCCATCGGCGCCCTCCCTGGGATGGCTGCGACCGACAGCAGCGTACCGGGGGACCCGTTGGCGCCGTGATCAGATCACGCCGGCGTCCCGGAGCCCGTCCAGCTCGGCGGGGCCCAGGCCGAGCTCCGCCGCCAGCACGGCGTCGGTGTGCTCTCCCAGCCAGGGGACCCTGGTCTCGGGACCCTCGGCGGTCCGGCTCATCTTGATGGGGTTTCCCGGGATGAAGACCGGGTCGCCGCCATCGGGCCGGGGCATCTCCACGATCATGTTGCGCCCGGCCACGTGCGGGTCCGCGCACACCTCCGCGCTGGTCATGGACGGGCCGGCCGCGAGGCCCCGCGCGGTCAAGGCAGCCACCGCTTCGGTACTGGTCTTGTCGGCGGCCCACCCCTCCACACCGGGACGCAGCACGTCGTCGAGGTGCGTCACCCAGCCGCGGCGGGAGGCGAGACGGCTGTCGCGGAGCCACTGGGAGTTGCCGGTGACCTCGGCCAGGCGCTCGAAGTGGTGCTCGCGCACGACCTGCAGCACGAAGTGGCCCTGCCCGGCGGCGAAGGTCTCGACGATGCCCACGTTGGCGGCCGCCTCGTCGGGAATGCCCATCGAGAAGAAGTTCGTGACGATGTCGGTCATGGCGATGGTGGAGTCGAGCATGGCCACATCGACGTGCTGGCCCAGCCCGAATCCGGGGCCCGGCTGATCCCGCTGGCGCAGCGCGGCCAGCACGCCGACCACCCCGAACAGGGCCGAGGAGATGTCACCGAGGGCCCCCACCGGGTTGGCGGTGGGAGGATGGTCGGGTCTCCGCTTGTACTCGAGGATCCCCGACATGGCCTCCACGATGGACGCGTAGGCGGCCCGGTCGCGGTAGGGCGACTCCGGCCCGGCGCCGAAGCCCGAAACCGACAGGTACACCGCGCCGGGGTGCACGGCCCGCACTGCCTCGTAGCCGATCCCGAGTGCGTCGGCGCCTCCGGCCTTGAAGTTCTCGCCCACGATGTCGAAGTGGGGGGCGAGGCGAAGGAAGATCTCCACGCCCTTCGGGTCCTTCAGGTTCAGCGTGACGCTGCGCTTGTTGAGGTTGTTGCGCAGGAAGGTGGCTCCCACCGTGCGCCCGTCGGGGTCGGTGATGGCCGGCTGCGACTGGCGGCCCGTCTCACCGCTGCCGGGTCGCTCCACCTTGACCACCTCGGCACCGAGCCGGGCCATCAGCTGCGTGGCGAAGGGCAGTGCGGCCATCTGCTCGGCTGCGAGCACCCGGACGCCCTCCAGCGGGCGGGGTCCGCCGGCGAAGGCCTCGTTGGCGATGTCTCCGAGCTTCACGTCATCAGCGGGGATCTGGCCGCTGCCCGCTCGGCCCTCTAGTAGAGGGAGCCGGAGCGCACCACCGGGTCCTGGCCCCTGGCTCGGCGCAGCTCGTCGTCGAGGGCCCTGGTTAGAGACACGAGATCGGATGTGGCCGTGACCATCGCGAATCCCTGCTGGATGCGTCGTTGGACCAGCTCGGCGGAGGTGTGGCACCCGGCCACCACGCCGTGGCGGGCGCAGCCGGCCGCGATGGCGACCAGGGCGTCGTCGAAGACCTGGTTGCCGTCGTTGTTGCCCGGTGGCAGGCCCAGGGTCAGCGACAGGTCGGAAGGCCCCACGTAGGCGGCGTCCACTCCGGGCACCGACAGGATGTCGTCGAGGTTCTCGACGGCCTCAGCGGTCTCGATCATCGGGATCACGGCCACGTCGGTGTTCGCGTGGGCGTAGTAGTCCGCTCCCTCCTGGCGCAGCGCCCGCGCCGGGCCGTAGCTGCGGATGCCGTCGGGCGCGTACCGGCAGGCCCGAACGGCCGCTTCGGCCTCGGCGCGGGTGTTGACCATGGGCACGACGATGCCCCGGGCGCCGGCGTCGAGGCTCTTGCCGATCAGTCCGGCCTCGTTCCAGAGAACCCGCACCACCGGAGTGGCCGATCCGAGGTTGATGGCCTGCAGCATCTTCCAGGTCTCGTCGTGGTCGTTGAAGCCGTGCTGGGTGTCGACGCAGACGTAGTCGAAGTCGCAGCGGGCCACGATCTCGGCCGAGAACGCGTTGGGGATGGTCAGCCAGGCCCCGACCGCGGTCTCGCCGGCCGCCCAGCGCTCTCTCATCGGATTGCTTCTCATGGCGATGACTTCTATCAGGTGTTTGCCGCGGGGCGGGCAATGGCTGCATCCTTGTCGCTGAACCGTCACCCGAACAGGAAGACCCGATGGACTACGAGACGATCACAGTCGGCATCGACGGGCCGGTGGGCACGCTGGCGCTGGATGTCCCCGCCAAGCTCAACCCGCTGTCGGTTGCGTGCCTGCTGGAGCTGGCCGACGCGGCCCAGTGGTTCGACGGCCAAGAAGACGTGAAGGCGGTGATCGTGCGGGGCAACGGCCGGGCTTTCACCGCGGGCGCGGACCTGGCCGCCTTCTCGGGCGGGGGAGGACCCGACCGGGCCGGAACCGACGCCGGGCGGGTGATGGCCGAGGCGCTCACCGCCATGCAGGCGGTGACGGTGGCGGCCATCCACGGGCACTGCGTCGGCGGGGGACTGGTGCTGGCCGCGGCCTGCGACTTGCGGGTGGCCACCGACGATGTGCGTTTCATGATCCCCGAGGTGGACCTGGGCATCCCGCTGGCGTGGGGCGGCATTCCGAGGCTGGTGCGGGAGATCGGTCCGGCCGCGACCCGCGACCTGGTGATGACATGCCGGCCGTTCGGTGCGGCCGAGGCTCAGGCGCTGGGCTTCGTCAACCGGGTGGTGCCGGCCTCAGAGCTCGACGGCGCCGTGCGGGAGCTGGCTGGCCAGCTGGCCTCCAAGTCGGCGTTCACGCTGCGGGCGACGTTGCGGGCGGTGGACGCGGCGGCTGAGGCGCTGGTACCCACCGGCGGAGCCTGGAACGACGCCGACTCGCTGGCCGCGGCCCGGCGAGACCCGGAGTCTCGCGAGGCTGCCCGGCGCTATCTGGAGTCGCTCGGGCGCTAGCCCGCCGGGCGGGTCGGCTGCGGTACGGGTCAGAAGTGCCAACCGGTAGCCTCCGGTGACCGAAATGCTCCGCGGGCCCTGCGGCTTGGCGGAGCGGCAACGCACAGCACAAGCACACTTCGAGGAGCACACCATGGCCGTCACAGCATTCCGGGGCAATCCCGTCCACACCAGCGGTGACTTGCCGGCCGTGGGCACTGCCGCACCGGCCTTCACCCTCACCGGGGGCGACCTCGGCGCGGTGACGTCGGAGGGCCTGGCGGGCGGCCGGGTGGTGCTGAACATCTTCCCGTCGATCGACACCCCGACCTGTGCCCAGAGCGTGCGCACGTTCAACGAGCGGGCCGCCGGCCTCGAGGACACGACCGTCGTGTGCGTGTCGGCCGACCTTCCCTTCGCGGCGAGCCGATTCTGCGGTGCCGAGGGCATCGACAACGTCGCCACCGGCTCGACCTTCCGCAACTCCGAGTTCCTCGACGACTACGGAGTCGGCCTCAGCGGGAGCCCTCTGGCCGGACTGTGCGCCCGGGCGGTTGTGGTCATCGGCGCCGACGGCACTGTGCTGCACTCGCAGCTAGTGGGCGAGATCGCCGACGAGCCCGACTACGACGCCGCCATCGCCGCCCTGGGCTGAGGCCGCCTCGATCCTCAGCCCCGGGGGGCTGGAGCGGTCACCTCGCGACGGTATGGAGTCGAGTCGGAATCGTCGGTAGGCGCCTCCAACTCTTCGGCGTAACGGCGGCCCTCCCACACTGCGGCCGCGATCGTGCCGGGGGCTAGAGCGTCTCCCACCGCCCGGACGCTCCGCAGGCCCCCGTCGGCCCACTCGTCGCGGCGCTCCCGCAGGTCTGCGCACAGCCCGTCCACGGGTAGCCGAGCGGTCACCAGCAGCACCGCGTCGGCGCCGACCCGGCCCTCGCGGCCGGTGAAGTCGCACTCCGTGGCCAGCCCGTCGTCGAGCACGGCTGACACCGCAGTGCAGGTGAGCAGGTCGACGCCCGCCTCCATGAGCAGGGCTTGGATGCGGTGCTGCTCCATGGTGTTCTCCGTCCAGGCCGACACCAGCGCCTCGGGCGTGACCAGCACCACCTCGTAGCCCTCTGACGTGAGCAGCTCGGCCAGCACCCCGCCCATGTAGTAGTGGTCGTCGTCGTAGATCGCCACCCGGCTGCCTTCGGGACGGGTGCCGGCCAAGATGTCGTCGGGGGTGAGCACCGGCAGCGCCCCGATGGGCATGGTGCCGGGCCGGGTGTGCCAGCGGGCCACGCCGTCGCGGCGCCAGACCGAGCCGGTGGCCGCCGCGACATGGTCGAAGCCGTATCCAAGGGCCTCCTCGGCCGTCATGTCGCTCTCGAGGTAGTGCTCGACGTTGTCGAGCTGTGAGATCTGGCCCAGGCGGTAGTCGACCACCCTGATCCACTCGGCCAGCCCCGGCAACCGGGCCTCCGCCGCGACCCGGCCGCCGAGGGTGCGGGACTTCTCGACCAGTACCACCTCGTAGCCCCGCTTGCCCAGAGACATGGCCGCCTCCAGGCCGGCCGGGCCTGCGCCCACCACGAGCACCCGCTCCTCCGCGTGGCGGGGCCGGTACCGCTCGGGGTGCCAGTCCCGGCGCCACTCCTCGCCCATCGAGGGGTTCTGGGTGCAGCGGATGGGCGACATGGTGTGGTCGCCGGTCACGCAGATGTTGCAGCCGATGCACTCGCGGATGTCCTCCAGGCGGCCCTCCTCGATCTTGCGGGGCAGGTAGGGATCCGCGATCGAGGGCCGGGCCGCGCCGATGAAGTCGAGGATCCCCTGGCGGATCATCCGCACCATGGTGTCGGGCGAGGTGAAACGGCCGACCCCGACGACGGGCTTGGACGTGAGCGCCTTGAGGCCCCGCACCCACTCCTCCTCGTGGGCCTCGGCGCTGAAGCGCGACGTGACGCTGTCGTCCTCCCAGGTGCCGGGCACGAAGTCCCACAGGTCGGGGATCTCGCCCAGCTCGCCGATCACCTCCTCGATCTCGTAGCGGTCGATGCCGTCGCGGTACATTGTCTCGTCCACCGTCACCCGGCAGGCCACCGCAGCCCGTCCCGCGACCTCCTCGACGGCGTCCTCGAGCAGCTCGCGCAGCAGCCGCATCCGGTTGGTGAGGCTGCCGCCGTACTCGTCGCTGCGGTGGTTGTAGCGGCGTGACAGGAAATGGTGGGCCGCGCCGAGGGAGTGACCCGAATAGACGTACACCAGGTCGAACCCGGCCCGCAGCGACCGGTCCACCGCTTGGCGGTGCCAGCGGCGCAGGTTGGCGATGTCCCGCTTGGTCATGGCCCGGGCTTGCACCGGATGGGTGGATCCCGAGATCACGGGCAGGGGCGACGGCCCCTGGGGTACGACCCGTGAGTGGAGGTTCGGGCCGTCGAGCCCGTTGTAGGCCAGCTCGATGCCGGCCAGCGCCCCGCACTCGTGGACCCGCTCGGCCATCAGGGCCTGCGCCGGGATGTCGGAGTCGTCCCAGATGCGGGCCTCGATGTAGGGGGTGACCTCGGAGGTGTAGTGGATCTCGGCCTCCTCGGTGCAGACCACGGCCCAGCCTCCCTGCGCCTTCACCGCCCGCATCTCGGCGCAGGCGGCGGGGTCGCGGTAGCCCATTCCGTTGCAGTGGGGGACCTGGAAGAACCGGTTCTTGGCTGTCAGCGGGCCGATCGGGACCGGCTCGAACAGGATGTCGTAGGAAGGGTCTCGCATGGGTGTCAGGCCTCCGGGTCGAGGGCTTCGGCGCAGCGGGCCAGGGCGTAGTCGATGAACATCCGGGCGCCGCTGTCGTCGTAGTGCTGATTGTCGCCCATGGCGCCCGCGGTGTGGCGCACCCGCACGCCCTCGATGATGCAGGCCACCCGCCAGAACTGTAGGGCGACGTACCAGTCGAGCGACGACAGGTCCCGCTGGGAGTGGCGGCTGTAGCGCTCCAGGACGTCCGCGGGGGTGCCGAAGCCTTCGACGGTGGTGGGCATGTCGGCCAGCCGGCCCTGGCCCGCGCTGGCGTCGCCCCACCATGTCACCAGGCCGGCCACGTCGATCAGCACGTCTCCGAGGGTGCACAGCTCCCAGTCGAGCACCGCGGCCACGGAGCCGTCGGCGGCCATGATGCAGTTGTCGAGGCGGTAGTCGCCGTGCACGATCCCCACCCCCTGCTGCTCGGGGATCGACGCCATCAGCCGGTCGTGGAGCTCCCGCACGAGGGGCAGGTCGCGGTCCGAGCCCTCGTCCACCTGGCGCTGCCAGCGCCGCAACTGGCGGGCGCAGTACCCCTCGCGGCGGCCGAGGTCGCCCAGCCCCACCTCGTCGGGATCCAGCGAGTGAAGGTCGGCGAGGGTGTCGATGATCGACAGGGCCATCACCGGCCGCACCGTCTCGTCGACTGCGATGGCGTCGTCGCGGTCGAACACCACCGAGCCGTCCACATGGTCCATGACGTAGAAGTCGGCGCCGTTCACGTCCGGGTCGGTACACAGCCCGAGTGCGGGCGGCACCGGCACGGGCGTAGGCGCCAGCGCCGAGATGACGCGGTGCTCGCGGCCCATGTCGTGGGCGCTGGCCAGCACATGACCGGTGGGAGGACGTCGCAGCACCACCCGACGACCGGCGGCGTCGGTCACCACGAAGGTGAGGTTGGACGCTCCCCCCGCGATGGGATCGAAGTCGAGCGGCGGGACTACCCCCACTTCATTGGCCAGCCACGCCGTGACCGGCTCCGGATCGATTCCCTTCGGTGCCCGGGCCACGGCGCTAGCGTCGCCGGGCCGCTCCCCGATTGCAAACGGCAGCGGATCGAGCGGCGCCTGTCACACGTTCGAGGGGAGGAGAGAACCCATGAGGGTCGGCTTCATCGGATTGGGCAATGTGGGGTCGAAGCTGGCCGGCAGCCTGCTGCGCAACGGCTTCGACCTGGTGGTGCGGGATCTGGACCGCTCGGCTGCGGCCGAGCTCGAGGCAAAGGGGGCGGGCTGGGCCGAGAGCCCCGCCGAAATGGCGGCCAGCGCCGACATGGTGATCACCTGCCTGCCCAGCCCGGCGGCCAGCGCGGCGGTGATGGAGGCCGGCGATGGCATCCTTGCCGGCTTCGGTTCCCGGGGCAGCGCCGAGGCCCCGATCTGGGCCGAGATGAGCACCACCGACGAGGTCGAGGTGCGCCGCCTGGCCGGACTGGTGTCGGCCGTCGGCGGGGTAGCGGTGGACTGCCCGGTGTCGGGCGGCTGCCATCGGGCCGCCACCGGCAACATCTCGATCTTCGCGGGCTGCGACCGTGCGACGTTCGAGCGGGCCCTGCCGGTGCTCACCGCCATGGGCCGCAACATCCTGCACGCCGGGGGAGTGGGGTCGGCGTCGATCCTCAAGGTGGTCACCAACTACCTGGCCACCGCCAACCTGGTGTCGCTGTGCGAGGCGCTGGTCACCTCCAAGGTGGCCGGCATCGATCTCAACACCGCCTATGAGGCCATCCGCATCTCGTCGGGCAACTCGTTCGTGCACGAGACCGAGAGCCAGGTGATCCTCAACGGCAGCCGCGACATCAACTTCACGATGGACCTGGTGCAGAAGGACCTGTCGCTGTTCGCGGCGGTGGCCGAGCGGGCCGGTGTGCCGCTGGAGCTGTCGCCGGTGCTGATCGACATCTTCGACGACGCCATAGCCCGCTACGGACCGCGGGAGTGGTCTCCGAACGTGGTCCGCCGCTGGGAGGAGGTCACCGGCGTGTCGGTGCTGGCCCCGGGCTTCCCGGCCGAGATGATCGACGACGAGCCCGAGGTCCCCGGCCGTGAGGTTGTCGTCAGCCGCGGCTAGCGGGTCGCGGGTTTGTTCGGCCGGCGGGTCCTGTCGTCGAGGCCGTCCGACCGACGGGGCTTCGCCTCATTGTCGGTCGGCCGTTCCTCGCCGCCACCCCCCGGCCTAGCGGGACGGTCGCCGCTAGCCGAAGGCGCCCTTTGCTCTCAGGTCCGATACTTCGTCGGGGTTCAGGCCGAGGACCTGGGCCATGACATCGTCGGTGTGCTGGCCGACGGTGGGGGCCTTGGTGGGGGTGGGGGGCTTCTCGCCGTCCACAAACACGGGCAGGGGTAGCTGCTCACAGCCCATGTCCTCGGTGGACAGGAAGCCGATGCGGGCCTGGAACTGGGGGTCGTCACCGATGTTGGCTGGGGTGTTGAACGGCGCGATGGGGGTGTTGACCTCGTTGCTGAAGTCGAGCCACTCGGCACAGGTCCTGGTGGCGAAGATGGCCGTGAGTTCCCGCTGGAGTTCGGTGTTTCCCCGGGCGTGGTCGGCGTAGGTGGATCCCGGCCAGCCCTCGAACAGGTCCATACGGCCGACGCCCTCGCAGAAGTTACGCCAGAAGGCCTGCTCGGAGGCCATGAACAGCACGTGGCCGTCGGATGCGGCGTAGGCCTGGTAGCGCACGCCCTCCCACATTCCCGCCAGCCCGGCAGGGCGGCGCTCGTAGTCGTCGGACGGGTTTCCGGTGACCTCGTCTTCGGGCCGCAGGTAGGCCCGCTCGGTTTCGATGCGGTACCAGTCCATGTAGGCCGAGGCGTCGGACTGGGCCACCTCGATCTGGCAGCCCTCGCCGGTGTCGCGGGCCTTGACCACTGCGGCCAGCACGGCCATGGCGGCCAGCATCGGCCCCACGTTGATGCCCACGTTGGGCATGTTCGGGGGGATCCGGGTGAAGCCCTCGTCGTCGACGACGGGTTGCACGATTCCCGACCATGTGTCGTAGGCGATGCCGTGGCTGGGCATGTCCTTGTAGGGGCCGGTGGCGCCGTAGCCCGACAGGGTGGCGAACACGAGCCGGGGGTTGGCCGCGCTGAGCACGTCGTAGCCGAGTCCGAGGCGGGCCAGGGTTCCCGGGCGCATGGCCTCGATCACCACGTCGGCGGTGGCGGCCAGGTCGATGTAGAGCTGGCGGCCGGCCGGGTTCTTGAGGTCGAGGGTGACGCTGCGCTTGCCCCGGTGGGTGTGCAGGTGCAGCAGCGACACGCCTTCGACGATGGGCCAGGTCATCTGGCGGATGTAGTCGCCGGCCGGGGACTCGACCTTGATCACCTCCGCGCCCAGGTCGGCCAGGAAGGTGCCGGCATGTCCCGGCCCCAGCAGGCTCGACTCGATCACCCGCACCCCGGCCAGCAGGCCCTGAGCCTGTCCGTCAGTCACGGCGGCCAGTGTAGAGACGCCTCCCAGCGAGACCGGGCTGCCCGCCGGTCGTGATGCCGAGGCTCAGGGATCGATGAGCACCCCGGGATTCAGGATGCCGTTGGGGTCTAGACGCTTCTTGACGGCCCGGACGGACTGGGCGAACAGTTCGGGCCGCTGACGGTCATATCCGTCGGGCCGGTGCATGCGCCCCACTGCGTGATGGTGGGTGACGGTGCCGCCCGCGTCGACCACCGCCCGGTTGGCCTCGTCCTTGACGGCCTGCCACTGGGTGATCTCGCTGCCTTGAGCGCCCATGCCCGACCACGTGTAGTAGGGCGCGGGACCGTCGGTGTAGACGTGGGTGAACCGGCACGACAGCGAGTGGTGCGGACCGAACGTGTCGCTGAGCGCGGCGCCCACCCGGCTTCGGATCTCAGCGTCGAAGTCGGGCCAGCGATCCCAGGTGATGGCCGTCTCGAACGTGTCGTTGACCAGGCCCAGCGACGTCTCCACGCCGTTGCCGACTCCGATGAAGGCGTTGCGCCAGGCGCCGACCGCTCCGCCCCGTCCCGTCGGTGCGCCCGTGCCGTCGTCGACGCGAACGTCGTCGTCGGCGATGTTGCCGCCGCTGTCACGGGCGATCTCGACCGCTTGGGCGATGTTGTGGCGCTGGGTCAGCTCGGCCGACTCGAACGACACGATCACCAGGGCCTGCTCGCCGTCGAGCCCGGCGGCCCGGCGGGCCTCGGCGGGGTCGAGGATGCGCAGATTGGCCGGCCACAGCTTGGCCTGCACGAGGTGGCAGACGGCCTCGCAGCCTTCCTGCCACGACCCGAACGTGACGCCCGCAGTGGCCCGGAACGTCGGCCTGCGCTGGATCCGCATCCAGGCTTCTGTGATGATCCCGTAGATCCCCTCGGAACCGATCACCATGCGGTCGGGGCTCGGGCCTGCGCCGGAGCCGGGCAGGCGGCGGGACTCCCACCATCCGGCGGGGGTGATCATGCGCACCGACTCCACGAAGTCGTCGATGTGGGTGTGGTTGGTGGCGTAGTGGCCGCCCGAGCGGGTGGCGATCCAGCCGCCGAGGGTCGAGAACCGGAACGACTGCGGGAAATGCCGCAGGGTGTGGCCGCTGGGCCGCAGCTGGTCCTCGAGGTGGGGACCGAACACTCCGGCCTGGATGCGGGCCGCCCGGGACACGTCATCGATCTTCAGCACCCGGTCGAGCCGGTCGAGCGATATCACCACCGTCGGCCCTAGGTCGTCGTGAGGGGTCACGCCCCACACCACCGACGATCCCCCGCCGTAGGGGACGGTCACGTAGCCGTTGGCGTCGCACCAGTCGAGGGTGGCCTCCACTTCGGTGTCGTCGCGGGGGTGGGCCACCACGTCGGGCGGATTTCCGAAGTCCAGGTTGAAGGCCCGCACCCGCTCGGTGAAGTGGGCTCCGTAGGCGTAGCGGGCCCGGTCGTAGACGGTGGTCGAGCACCAGGGCGCCACCGAATCGGGCACTGGGATGCGGGGCGCCCGCAGCTCGGCGTCGTCCAGCGACGGGACCGGCTTTGCCGTGATCTCGGTGCCGTACCGGATCGACAACTTGGCGGCTAGCGCAGCCCGATCCGCGTCGGAGGGCTCCTCGGACTCGAGGCACCACGCCCAGAAGGACTTTCGGTCAGCCAATGGTGCTCCTACGGCATGGTCGCGTGCATGTGTCCATCGAGCGTGCGCCGATGGGCGGTCACGACCGACGATAGGGCAGCAGCAGGGCGCTCGGCTGTGTGCGCCGCTCGAACAGTCCCGAGACGGCGATGATCGTCAGCAGGTAGGGCAGCGCGAACATCAGCTGAGGCACGAACGAGTAGCCCGCCGCCTGCAGCGACAGCTGGAGCGCGTCGGCCGCCCCGAACACGAGGGCCGCCCACAGCGCCCGCAGCGGGTTCCACGCGCCGAAGATCACGATCGCCAGAGCGATGAACCCCTTGCCGGAGATGATGGTGTCGCGGTAGGTGTGGGCCGCGGTCAGCAGCAGGAACCCGCCGGCGCATCCCGAGAACGCGCCGGATGCCAGGACGCCCAGATAGCGGAGCCTGGCCACGGAGAGGCCCGCCGCATCGGCCATCTTGGGGTGGTCGCCCACTGCCTGAAGGGCCAGTCCCAGCCGGGTCCGGTACAGCACGCCCCACACGCCGAAGGCCAACGCGATCGTCATGTAGGTGAGGGGGGACTGCGTGAACACCGAGCCGCCGACGATGGGGATCGTGTGCAGCAGCGGGACCTCGATCGCCCGGAAGCCCGAGACGGTGAGGATTCCGGGCGAGCTGCCGTAGATCGCCCGGAAGGTGTAGCTGGCCGCGGCCAGTGCGGCGGCGTTGAACACCACGCCCACGACGACCTGGCTGGCTTGGACGGTGACGTACATCCAAGCGAGGAAGAGATTGACGGCCAGACCCACCCCTACTGCCGCCACGAGCCCCATTACGGGACTGCCGGTCTCGTTGGCGGCGACGAACGCGGCCAGAGCTCCGGCGAGCATGGTGCCCTCGATGCCGACGTTGAGCACTCCTGACACCTCGCCGATGGTCTCGCCCAATGCGGCCATGAGCACCGGCCCCGCGAGCCGGATGGAACCCGCAAGCCAGGTCACCACGAACACTTCGGACAGCAGCGTGTCGCTGAGGGCGTCCATTCAGGCCCCCGGCCTCGCAGCGGCCCCGGCCGAGGCCTGCTCAGGCCCGGCGGCCAGTCCCGTTGGCGCCTCGGACCCGTCTGGCGGGGTTCCGGGATCGTCGCCGACGGTCGTGCCTCGTCCGATGATGCCCCGCAGGTTGATCTTGTAGTAGCGCAGCGGCCCGGACGCGAGTATCGCCAGGACGATGAGGCCTTGGATCACCTGGGCCATCGACGCGGGGATGCCCGCCCGTCGCTGCATGACCTGCGCCCCGACCGACAGGCCGCCCAGCAGGAACGACGATACGGCCAGCCCGACCGGTGCCAGCCCCCCGAGCAGGGCCGCGACGATGCCCTCGAATCCGGTGGTGGTGTCGAGGCCGTCGAGGAGTCGGTACTGCACGCCGAGCACCTGCGACCAGCCCGCGAGTCCCGCGAGGGCGCCGCCGATCACGGCAGCCGCGATGGTTCGATTGGTGATCTCGATTCCGCCGTAGCGGGCCGCTCTCGGGTTCAGTCCCATCGCGCTGAGGTCGTACCCCAGCATCGTCAGGCGGAACACCCCGGCAACGATGGCGACGAGAACGGCGGCCACGATCACGCCGAGGTGGAGATTGTTGGATGGGCCGAGGAGCAGGGGCAGGTGGGCGGACTCGTCGAATCGCTCGGTCTGGGGGAGTGCACCCTTGGCCCGCATGGGCCCGCTCACGAGATAGTTCAGCAAGAACGCGGCGACGAAGTTCATCATGAGCGACAGCAGCACTTCGTTGCCGTCGTGGCGGGCCTTGAGGTAGCCGACGATCCCGCTCCAGATCCCTCCGGCAATCACGGCGGCCGCGAGCGTGAGCGGCATCAGCACGATGGCCGGCGCCCATGACAGCCCCCGGCCGTCAGCGGCCATGAGGGCGACCAGCGCGGCTCCGGTGGCTCCCATCAGCAAGCATCCCTGGAAGCCCAGGAAGAAGAATCCGGCTCGCCAGGTGACGATTGTGCCCAGGCCGATGAACATGAGGGGCGCGGCGCGGACGAGCGTGTCGCCGAGCCCGCGGGCGGTGCCGAATCCCTCGCGGAAGAGGGTTGTGTACCCGTCGATCGGATCGCTGTCGAAGGGTATGAACAGCAGGCCTCCGAGAAGGAGGCCGGTGGCGATGGCCGCGAGCGCGATGGCGATCCCGAACCCCGGACCGCCGATCGGAGTCAGCCGGCGTTCGACCAATGGCCGGCGCACTCCTTGCGGGCTCACGACTCCACGCCGGCCATCAGGAGCCCGAGGTCGCGGACATCGACGTCCTCGTTGGGGAGCACGGCGATCATGCGGCCGTCGAACATGACGCCGATGCGATCGGAGAGCTCCAGCAACTCGTCGAGGTCGACGGATATCAGCAGCACTCCCATCCCGGCGTCGCGGCAGTCGAGGAGGGTCTGCCGCACTCGGATGGTCGCCTTGACGTCCAGGCCCCGCGTTGGCTGCTCGACGACGAGCAGGCGGGCGCCGCCCTCGAGTTCACGAGCGAGGATCAGCTTCTGGAGGTTGCCGCCCGACAGGTTGCCGGCGAGGAAGTCGGTGGACGGCGTCAGCACCTGGTAGCGGTCGATGAGCTCCTCCGCCTTCCTGGATGCCTCCCGCCGCTGCACGAATCCCCGGTTGCTGTACCGGTCGCATGATCCGAGGATGATGTTCTCGGTGATCGACAGCGCGTCGATGGACCCGACGCCTCGCCGGTCGGCGGGCACGTACCGCACGCCGGCGTGGCGTCGCATCGACACCGAGTGGCGATCGATCGCCTCCCCGCCGAGTTGGACACGGCCGCTGGTCTGCCTTCGAAGCCCCACGATGACTTCGGCGAGTTCGCTCTGCCCATTGCCGTTGACCCCTGCGATCCCGAAGATCTCGCCCTGCCTCACTTCCAACGTCACGTCGCTGAGCCTGGCGACCCCCGCCGCGTCCGTGAGTTCAATGTGGACGGCACGGGCTGCGGGGTGCTCGTCGGCCGGAGTCTCTCGATCCCGCCGGAGTTGGTCGGTGACGCCCTCTCCTACCATCAGCTCGGCGAGTTCCTGGGCTGTCGTCGCCGATGTGGGTCTGGTGGCGACGTTGCGCCCGGCCCGCATCACGGTCACGTTGTCGGTGTGGGCGAGCACCTCCTTGAGCTTGTGGGTGATGAGGACGATGCTCTGGCCATGGTCGCGCAGGCGCCCGATGACTTCGAACAGGCCCGCAGACTCGACCGGCCCCAGCACCGAAGTCGGCTCGTCGAGGATCAGCAGGCGGGCGTCGCGGAACAGCAGCTTCAAGATCTCCACTCGCTGCTGCTCACCGACCGACAGATCCGCTACTCGAGAGTCGGGGTTGACTCCCAGCCCGTACTCGATGGACAGCTCCCGGAGGTGCCGCCGGGCCCCGTCCCGATCCAACGCACCGTAGGGCCCTGCGCCGGGCCCCGTCCTCACCCCTACGAGGACGTTGTCTAGGACGGTCATCCTGGGAACCAGCAGGAAGTCCTGGTGGACCATCCCGATCCCGAGCGCGATCGCGTCGGCCGGCCGGCGGATCTCCACGGGCGTGCCGTCGAGCGCGATCGTGCCGCTGTCGCGCTGCACGAGGCCGTAGAGGACGTTCATCAGCGTGCTCTTGCCCGCGCCGTTCTCGCCGAGGAGCGCATGGACCTCCCCGGACTCGACCGTCAGATCGACGGAGTTGTTCGCCACGACGCCGGGGAAGGTCTTGGTGATGCCTCGGAGCTCTGCCCTCATCGCGTTCGTCCCCTCCTGCGGATCATTCTCTCCCCTGGAGAGTTCTCAGGCACGCGCAGGAGCCGGGTACGGCAAAGCCGCTAGGAGGGGATGGGCGGCTTGCCGTACCCGCTCGATCAAATGCTCAGTGCGTCGGAACGGAGATCGCGCCCGAGTTGACCTGCTCGAAGACCGCCTCGAACTCGCTCCAGACGTCGCTAGCGACGATGCCGTCGTTGTGGGAGGCCCCACCGTACGTGAAGGTCCACATGAACTCGGTGGAGGGAGCCCACTCTGTCCCTGCCGGGTAGTCCGCGCTGCCGACGTTCTGGCCGAGGAACTCGACCATGTCGGCCAGCTCCATCCTGAAGCTGGTGAGCATCAGGTCCGGGGCCGTCTCCGTCTGGTCCTGGTAGAAGCCGATGACTTCGACGCCCTGCTCGGTGGCGCCTTCGATGGCTCCGAGCCCGGTCGTGTCCGCGATATGGAGGATCACGTCGGCACCCTGGCCGATCATGGCCGCGGCGGCCTCGCGTCCGAGTTGCGGGTCGTCGTAGCTTCCGGTTAGGACGTCCAGCGCCTCCGCCCCTTCGACGGTCTTGGTAGCCCCGGCCTTGAAGGCGAGAATCATGGTCCTCTGCGTCGGGTTGTCCCCGCCGCCGACGATCCCGACAACTCCGGACTCCGACTGCAGCGCAGCCAGAGCGCCCGCCGCGTAGGAGATGGTGTAGTACTGGGCGTCGACGAACGTGAGGTTGGGCGTCAGCTCCATGTCAGGATCAGGCGTGAACGTCGTGGCGAAGAAGTTCGTGTCCGGGTATTCCGGTGCCAGTTCCGACACCGTCGTACCGAACTCGAAGCCGTGTCCAATCACGAGGTCGAAGCCGTCGAGCGCATAGCCCTCGACCGTCGACGGGATGTCCGCCTGCGCGACATCCTCGGTGAAGGACGTGTCGAAGCCTTGTCCCGCCAGCGCGTCGAGACCTTCGTACGCTCCCTGGTTCCAGCCGCCGTCGTTGATGGATCCCGACATGACGAGCGCGACCCGCACGGCCGGCTCCGGTTCGGGTTCAGGTGCCGGTTCCGGTGCTGGTTCGGGTTCGGCCACCGCTTCCGGTTCGCTCGCCGGCGCATCATCTTCGTCGTCTCCGCAGCCCGCGGCCAACAGCGCGAGCCCCAGTAGCAACCCCGTAAGTAGTTGCAGATGCCTCTTCATCATTGAGTCCCCCCTTGTAGAAGACGTTTGTCCCGGGGCCGCCTCAGAAGGCGGCCCCTCGCGGGGAGCGCACTGCGCGCTCCACGATCATGTGCTGTCATGGTCCTGCTCCAGCCGGGCCCGCAGATCGCCGAGGAATGGGATGGCCTCGAGCTGATCCGGTTGGACGGACGGCCAATCGACACCTCCCGGCCTCGGATGGGCAGTCCGGGTCTCGATCACCTCGTCTGGCGTGATGATCCAGTCGAGCGGGGTGTCGTGGCCGACCATCGTTACCCGGTCGTCGCCCACGACCTGCGAGCCGTGCACGGTCGTTACGATCGGGGTGTCGGGCTGCACCAGCCCCATGTCGCGGAATATCCCGAGCTCCAGGTCGGCGAAGCCGCCGCCCTTCCCCGTGCGGCCTCCTGCCCGAGTCACACCGACACAGCCCACGACGACGAGGTCGAACGGCTCCATCTCATCGAAGGTGACCGGAAGGCCGATCTCGATGGAGCCTTCGGAGAACATGACGTTCTCGAAGGAGATCCTCCGGGCCGCGAGCTCTGCCGGGTCGAGGCGCACGAACGGGAACGATTCGGTGAGCTCCGGGACGGGGGTGTACAGCGTCTTGCCGTCCTGAAGGGCCCGGAGGCGCACGTGCGCCTGCGCGGGGTCCGGGTTCGCCTTCACGACGGAGGCGCGTCTCCAGATCTCCAGCGTCGCGAGCCGATCGGCGGCTTCGTGGGCCCGCACATAGTTCGGGATGCGGCTGCGGACGGCCCCGACGTTGGCCGAAGTGCTCTCGAGAGCGGACCAGATCTCCCTGCGGAAGTCGTCCTTGGCCTCGTGCCTTCCGGCCCATCGAGCCTCGGCCATGTGCTTCCGCCCCCCCAGCGCCCGCTACACTTGTCTGACAAGTATAGGGCTGAGGTCTCGGGCTGTCAAGACTTGTCTGACAAGTCTGGCCAACGGGCGTCGTGCGGCAGCAATCCGGCCGTGCAGGGCGCCGGGCACGAGTGACTAGCCTTTCTTGCCGCTAGGACAGGAAGCTCGAGGAGCAGGCACCAATCGTGAGGCAGGCATCCAGCAAGCCGAGGACTCCTCCCCTTGAGGACCGCGTGCTGTCGCTCGTCCGCAGCAGCGCCAACGGCGAGGAATCCGCCACCCTCGGGGGCGAGCTCGGAATCGCCGAGCAGTTGGGGGTCGCTCGACCTGCGCTGCGCGAGGCGATCGCCAAGCTCGAGGCCACCGGTGTGGTCTACCGGCGTCAGGGCGCGGCGACCGTCGTCAATCGCGACGCCCTGCAGCTAGCAGGGAGATTCGATGAGCAGGGTGAGTTCAGCGACGTCATCAGGGCGTCGGGCGCAAGCCCGTCGATGCATCTCGAAGGCTGTCGGGACGTGGAGCTCACGGGCACCGACGCCGACGTCTTCGACGTTCCGGACGGCACACCAGCCATCGAGATCACGAAGCGCTGGGACGCCGATTCGACCCCGGCCCGGGCTGCGATAGACACGCTTCCCCTGCATCCGGGCGACCGCGGCGACATCGATCCGGCCGAGTCGATCCTGACCCTGGCCGAGCGCATGCGCGGCGAGCCCGTTACCTGGGAGTTGGCCCTGCCCACGGCGGTGTCCGCGCACGACGCGATCGCCGAAATGCTGCGGGTGGAGTCCGGTGCCCCGTTGCTGCTGCTGGAGACCATCGGATTGTCCGTCAACGGCCGGCGCCTGTATCGATCGCACGACTACTACGTCCCGGGGATCGTGCCGCAGGGCCTCATCCGGAACGTGCGAGCCGAGGCGCCACTCGATCCAGCCCAGCCTGAGCGGTCGTAGCTCTCCGGCGGGTCAGGACCGGGAGCGGGCTGGTGGCATGGCAACGCTGCTCCTGAAGGAAGCCGATGTCGTAATCACAATGGATCCGCTCGGGACGACCATCCCGGGCGGCGGCGTCTACATCCGCGACAACGTCATCGAGCAGGTGGGCCCCACGCCGGAGCTGCCCGACGCCGCCGACAAGATCGTGGACGCGCGGGGCCTGGCCCTGGCACCCGGTCTCATCAACACCCACCACCACTTCTTCCAGTCGCTGTTCAGGGCGGTTCCCGGGGCCCAGGACTGCGGGCTGTTCGACTGGTTGGACCGCTTGGTGCCCCTCTACGGCGGAGTCGACGCCGAGGCGCTCCGGATCGCGTCGTTGACGTCCATGGCCGAGCTGATGCTGTCGGGCTGCACCACGAGCAGCGACCACCACTACATGTTCACCAACGACACGACGCTGGACGCTCAGATCGAGGCTGCGTCGTCGATCGGGCTGCGCCTGCACGCGACGCGCGGATCGATGTCGATGGGCGAGAGCGACGGCGGCCTGATTGCCGACGAGCTCGTCGAGGATGACCACGTCATCGTGGCCGACTCGGTGCGCCTCATCGAGACATACCACGATCCGTCGCCTCTGGCCATGGTGCGCATCGGCCTCGCACCGAGCACTCCGTTCGCGGTCACGAAGGAGCTGATGAGGGAATCGGCGTCGCTCGCTCGGTCCCACCCGGGAGTGACCCTGCACACGCACGTCGCCGAGACGCTGGACGAGCTCGAGTACTGTCGCCAACGGTTCGGCCAGCGGCCGACCGAGTACATGGAAGAGGTGGTTTGGCTCGGACCCGATGTCTGGTGGGCCCACGCCGTGCACCTCGATGACGCCGAGGTCGAGATGCTGGCCGAGACCGGGACCGGCGTCGCTCACTGCGCAACGTCGAACATGCGGCTCGGACCCGATGTCTGCGGGGTACGCGACATGCTGGCTGCGGGAGTCAACGTCGGCATAGGCGTCGACGGCTCGGCCAGCAACGACACCGGTCACCTGCTGGCCGAAGCCCGCGCGGCCATGCTATTGCAGCGGGTCACCCACGGCGCTGGAGGCCTCGGGGTGGAGGCGGGCCTCCGGCTTGCGACGGTAGGCGGCGCCGCGGTGCTGGGGCGGCGCCGCGAGCTCGGTTCTCTGGAGGCCGGGAAGGCCGCGGACGTGATCGGGATCGACCTCCACACCGTCGCCATGGCCGGTGGCGCGGTTCATGACCCGGTCGCAGCGCTGCTGCTGTGCTCGGTGGATCGCGTCGAACTGTCGATCATCAACGGACGCCCTGTGATCCGGGACGGGAGAATCCTGACCGTCGACGTCGAGGCCCTCGTCGGCCGGCACAACGAGATCGCCCGCCGACTGGTGTGGAGCCAAGGGGCTTGAATCCCTGACTTTCTCCATGCGTGGCGGGCCGCGGCCGCCAGCGAAGCCGCCGTGGTCGCCCGCAGTACTGTCGTTCTCACTACTAGGATCGCCCGATGCCTGAAGCCGAATCTGAACACACGGCCCAGCCCGCCAGCGACGCCGGAGACGATCCTGGGGTGGCCTACACGGTGGACGCGGCCCGCTACTACGGCAGCGGCGACGCGGAGGTGCGGGCCCTCAACGGCGTGGACGTGGCCTTCGGAACCGCGGAGGTCACCGCCATCATGGGGCCGTCGGGGTCGGGGAAGTCCACCCTGATGCACTGCATGGCCGGGCTCGACACGCTCACGTCCGGCAAGGTCTACATCGACGGCGAGGACATCACCGCGATGTCCGACCGCGAGCGCACGCTGCTGAGGCGCGACAAGCTCGGCTTCGTCTTCCAGGCGTTCAACCTGGTGCCCACGCTGAGCGCGCGGGAGAACATAGTGCTGCCTCTGAGGCTGGCCGGAGTGGCTGCCGACGAGGCCTGGCTCGACGAGGTGGTCGCCACTGTCGGTCTGGGCCACCGTCTTGAGCACCGGCCCAATGAGCTCTCCGGTGGCCAGCAGCAGCGGGTGGCGGTGTCGCGGGCTCTGGTGTCGAGACCGAAGCTGGTTTTCGCCGACGAGCCCACCGGCAACCTCGACAGCACCACCAGCGACGAGATCCTCTCATTCATGCGCAGAGCGGTCGACGACCTCTCCCAGACGATCGTGATGGTTACCCACGATCCCTCGGCGGCGGCCTACGCGCACCGGGTGGTCTTCCTGGTCGACGGCAAGATCGTCAACGAGATGCTGGACCCCACCAGCGACGCGGTGCTCGATCACATGAAGGACGCTGAGGAACTGATCGCCGATGCTGACCATCGCGCTGCGGGGGATCGCCAACAACCCCTTCCGCTATGTCGCCACCGCGCTGGCCATCGTGCTGGGCATCGCCTTCTTTACCGCTACCTCGGTGCTGACCACGTCGTTCGAGGAGTCGCTCAACGACTCCATCGCCGATGCCTTCCAGGACGTCAACGCCGCGGTGCGCTCGGCGAACACGATCGAGACGCCCATCATCGACATCCGCGAGCGCATCCCGCCGACGGTGGCCGACGAGATTGCCGGTGTCGACGGCGTCGCGTGGGTCTACCCCTTCCTGGCGGGCTACGCGCAGGTGGTGGCGGCCGACGGCAAGACCGTCGGGGGCGCTGACGCCAACGCCCAGGCGATCGCCTGGATCGACGATGACGAGGTCAACCCGCTGGCGGTTGTGGAGGGGCGAGCCCCGGCGGAGCCCGACGAGGTGGTCATCGACGTGAACACCTTCGACGAGAGCGGCTTCAGCCTGGGCGACTCCGTCCAGGTGCTTCCCCTGGGGCCCCAGCAGCGGTTCACGGTGGTGGGAACCATCGACGATCAGGGCACCTTCGGCGGCCAGGTCCTGTCATTCAGCTTCGCGGGCGCGACGACGGTGTTCGGCGGGAGCGAGGTCGACCAGATCTTCGTCGGCGCCGCGGAGGGCATTACTCCCGACGGGTTGGCGGAACGGCTCAACCAGCAACTCGGCGCCGACCTCGAGGCTGTGACCGGCGACACCCTCACGGACGAGTTCCAGGGAGGTCGTCGGCACGTTCACCAACATCATCGAGATCGCCCTTCAGATCTTCGCCGGCGTGGCTCTCTTCGTCGGCGCGTTCGTGATCTACAACACGTTCACCATCACCGTTGCTCAGCGCACCCGGGAGATGGCTTTGCTGCGAGCCATCGGCGCCACCGGCCGGCAGGTCGCGGTGAGCGTCGTGGTCGAGTCGGTCGCTATCGGCGTTGTCGCCTCCGCCGCGGGCGCGGCAGCAGGAATAGGTATCGGCTGGATCCTGCTCCAGCTGCTCGGATCCTTCATCGGGGATCTCGGCCTGAGCTTGTCGATCCCGCCGGGCGGGCTCGTCAACGGCGTGGTGCTGGGTGCCGTGATCACGGTGGCGGCCGCCTACATCCCGGCTCGCCGCGGCGCCAAGGTCGACCCCATCGAGGCGATGCGGGACGCAGCCGCCGAGCCGAGAGGACCGGCGAGGGGCCGCCTGTACTGGGGGCTGGGAGTGCTGGCCACCGGTGCCGCAGCCACCGTCTGGTCCTCGGTCTCGGGCGAGGCGCAAGTCCTGTACGGGGCCCTGCCGCTGGTCGTGATCGCGGTAGTGCTGCTCGGCCCGGCGATCGTGCGGCCGTTGAGCCGGGTTCTGGCTGCGCCCGCGATGCGGCGAGGCTCGATCACCGGCGAGCTGGCCCGGGAGAACGCTTCCCGCAATCCCAAGCGCAGCGCCACCACTTCGTTGACGCTGATGATCGGTGTGGCGTTGGTGGTCACCGCCACGGTGTTCGCGGCCACCCTCAGCGAACTCATCGCTGGGGACCTCGATGAGGAACTCCTCGCCGACCATGTAGTGACGATCAGCGACGCGGTGGCGGGCGCGGGCGGCGGTCTCGACCCCGCTATCGCGACAGCCATCGGGGGTCTCGACGGTGTGGACGCCGCCGTCGGCAGGCGTTCGGTGTTCGCACAGGTCGACGACGGCTTCGGGCAGGTCTCCGGCGTGGACACCGCGCAGATCGCGACGGTGGCCGACCTCGGGGTGGCGGAGGGCAGGGTGTCTGACCTCGGTCCGGACGAGGTGGCCGTACGCCAGCCCACTGCCGAGGACGAGGGCCTCGCGCTCGGCGACACCGTCACCGTGCGTTTCCAGCAGGGCGCAGCCACCGTGACTGTGGCCGGCATCTACGACCAGGGCTATCAGCTTGTCGGCGAGTGGCTGGTCGACAACTCGCTGCTGGATGCCAGCCTGAGCCGGAGCCTCGACACCAGGATCCTGGTGCGAGCCGAAGATGCGAACCAGTCGCTGATCGCCAGCATCGACGCCGCCCTGGCGAGCGACCCGACGGCACGGATCAGCACCCGCAACGAGTTCATCGACGATCAGGCGGGCCAGATCAACGATCTGTTGACCCTGCTGTACGCGCTGCTGGGAATGTCGGTGGTGGTGGCGCTGATCGGCATCGTGAACACGATGTCGCTGTCGATCCATGAGCGCACTCGGGAACTGGGCCTGCTGAGAGCGGTGGGCATGACCGCCCGCCAGCTGCGGCGGACCGTGCGCTACGAAGCGGCCATCATTGCTCTGATCGGAACGCTGGCCGGCCTGGTGCTGGGTCTGTTCTTCGGGTGGGCCGCCTTCGACGCCCTCGGTCTGGCCTACTCAGACTTCGCCATCCCGTGGGCCGCGCTGATCGCTATCGGCGTGGCCGGCCTGGTCGCCGGTCTCGCTTCCGGCGTCCTGCCCGCTCGCAGGGCCGGGCGGCTGGAAATCCTGGACGCCATCGCCACCCAATAGGGCGCCGTTGGCGCTATGGGGTGCCTGTCCTCGGATCAGGTCTCAGTTGTATGCGCACGTTGACCGCGAGGATCAGGATCGCGCCGACGACGAACAGGTCGAATCGGGGCAGGGTGATCCCGAGCGCCATCAGCACCAGCAGGGAGACGACAGGGCCGAAACACAGCAGCGAGTTGACCGCGGCGTCCTCAGTCCTGATATTCCCGACCCGGAGCATGATGCCAGCCACAGATGCCGCGGCTCCGATCAGGAGGGCGCCGAGAACCGCCGCAGATGTCAGCGGTCCGTCCACCTGCGGTGTGAGTGTCCCGATGAGAATGTTCACCGGGAGGGCGACGATCCGAGCGATCACGTACCCGAGCATCGTCAGCCATACCAGCAGGCGGCGATCCGGATCTCCCCGCAGCTCGATCGGTGTTGCGTTCTGGGGGCTGTACCGGCCAGACATCTCGGCTGCGGACACGTCGACCAGGGCGTAGTAGAGGGTCTTTCCGTAGGCCAGGGTGCTCAGCACGCTCAGTGCAGCCAGCAATGAGGCCACTAGTGCGATAGCCATCCCGGCTACCGCTTCCAGCGACACCAGGTCGGCGGCTGATCGGATCTGCCCTCCGGCCTGGCTGCCCAGCATCAAGGCCAGCCCCATCCCCGCCAGCGCGATCAGAACGGTCCGTTCCGTCGAGATGGCGCGCCGTGAATCCCGTGTCGGCGACAGGCCGCGGCGGAACCGTCTGTCGCTGTCGTTGTGTCGCGCCAGGGTGTACACCAGGAACACAGGCCACAGCTCGAAGATCGTTGTTGCGATGGCGGTCTCAAGGATCGTGGCGGCCCATGTCAGAAAGCCGTAGTGAAGGCTGGAGACGAGGGCCCAGACGATGGGCAGCTTCAGGACATTGGAGATGTCTCGTGCCTGCAGCTGTCTGAGAAGCACGGCTCTGTCGCTGCCGGTGGCTGCTCGTACCCGGTGGAAATAGACGCAGTGCGTCCTCGGCTTTCTCAGACGCCGGCGCTGCTCCTCGTCCAGGCGCATATCGACGTAGGTGTTCTTCGAATACACGAGGAACAGGCCCGGTATCGACACCTGCATCGCTGTGATCAGGAAGTTGAAATAGAACGGGTTCGTGTCGGAGGCAGTGACATGAAGCAGGGGCGGGGCCGACGCGTACAGCAGCGTCGCGGTGAGCACGAGATGGATCGCATGGCCGCGATGGCTCGTCCTCAGAGGAGACACCTGGCAGGTCCGTTCAGCACTGGGCGAGCCTAGCTATCGCCCATGTGGCGGTTCCCACGCGCGCCTGACGGGCGGCTCTAGGCCAGGCCGCCGGAGGAGGACCTGCTCGCCCTGCCCATGGCTTGCGTCCTTGTAATCTTCGTGTCGTGGCTATCGAACAGCCCTCAACCTCGCTGACTGCGGGGGCCCGAGCGTCCGGTCCCTTGTCGCCGGAGGAGATCGACTCGTACTGGGCAGACGGGTACCTGTTCGTCGAGCGCTCCATCACCGCCGAACAGCTCGGGGGCCTCGTCGCCGACTTCGATGCCTGGGTCGAGGAGAGCCGCGGGCACACCGAGCCCTACGGCGACACGCTCGCCGCTCGCCCGCGATTCGACCTGGCGCCAGAGCACACCGCCGAGTCCCCGCGGCTCCGCCGGGTTGCCTCACCGGTGGAGGTCTCGGACAACTATCTGGCCGTCATGCGGGACAATCGGGCCCTCGATGCCGCCGCCCAGTTGATCGGGCCGAACGTCGAGTTCAACAACTCGAAGATCAACGCCAAGCAGCCCGGGGCATCCACCGAGATCAAGTACCACCAGGACTTCTCGTTCCAGCCTCACAGCAACGAGGACCTCATCGCGGTCCTGTTCTTCCTCGACGACGTGACCCTCGAGAACGGTCCGCTGAACGTGGTGCCGGGCACGCATCGCCGCGAGCTGTTCGACCATTGGCACGACGGGGTGTTCACCGGGGCGGTCAGCCCGCAGGTCGAGGCCGACCATGCCGACGACGTGGTCCCGGTCCACGGCCCAGCCGGCTCGGCCTGCTTGATGCACACCCGGCTGCTGCACGGATCAGCGCCGAATGCCTCGGACCGTCCGCGGACCCTGTTCATCAGCGAGTACCGGGCCGAGGATTCCAAGCCGCTGCAGGTCAACCATCTCCCGAGCATCCACGAGGGCGAAGTGGTGCGGGGCGAGCGAACCAACCGCGTGCGGTGCTCGACCTACGAGATGGAGTTCCCCGAGGTGCCGACGGGTGCCTCCTTCTTCTCGCAGCAGGCCAAGAGCAGGCGCGAATAGGTGAGAGTCCGTGGTGTCGTCGCGGTGTCACTCCCGCTCTTGTTCGCTTCGCTCACGGGCCGCTCGGGCCACGGCCTCGCCCGTATGAGGCGGATTCGCTCGCCTATTGGCTCGGCCTCTAGAGCCGGCGCAGCGACGTGAGTCCGGGCGCTGGTCCCCAACGAGGATTCGCGGTCGAGGAGTTCGCTGATCGCACCCGGAGATGCCAGGTCCGGATGGCCGAGCGCGACATCGCAGCCATCCTCGTCACCACCGAGCCGGAGGTCCGGTACTTCACCGGGTTTCACACTCCGTTCTGGCAGAGTCCGACCCGTCCCTGGTTCACCGTCATCCCGGCCGCCGGCAAGCCGGTGGCGATCATCCCGAGCATCGGCCGGGCATCGATGGCCCAGACATGGATCGACGACATCCGGACCTGGTCGGCGCCCCGGCCCGACGACGACGGCGTGTCGCTGCTGGTCGATTGCCTGCGCGAGCTCGCCGCCGGTGGCCGGATCGGAATGCCGATGGGTCCCGAGACCCATGTGCGCATGCCGCTTGGCGATCTCGACCGTGTGCGGGTAGAAGTCGGCGCTTTCACCGACGTCACCGACATCGTGAGTGGTCTGCGGATGGTCAAGAGCGAGCACGAGATCGCCAAGCACCGATTTATCTGTGGTGTGGTGTCCGACGCGTTCGACAAGCTCCCGAACCTGCTGTCCACCGGCATGACCGAACGGCAGGCGTTCGCCGCGTTCCGTGCCGAGATCCTCCGGCAGGGCGCCGATGACGTCCCCTATCTGGTGGGGGCGACCGGCCCAGGCGGGATCGACGACATCATCCGGCAGCCGACCGATCGTGAGATCGCCGACGGCGACATGTTGATCTTCGACACCGGCTCGACCTTTGACGGGTACTTCAGCGACTTCGACCGCAACTTCGCCTTCACCAGCGCCACGCAGGCCGCCAAGGACGCGTACCGGGCGGTGTGGGAGGCGACCGAGGCCGGCATCGCCGCGGCCCGGCCCGGGGCCACGACAACTGACGTGTTCACCGCCATGAACGACGTGCTGAGACAGGCCGGGTCTCTGGGGAGCGATGTCGGACGGATGGGGCACGGTCTGGGCATGCAGATCACCGAATGGCCCTCGCACACTGCGTCCGACGACACTCCGATCGTGGAGCAGATGGTGCTCACGATCGAACCGGGTCTGCTGTGGGCGCCCGGCAAGGCGATGGTCCATGAGGAGAACATCGTCGTGCGGGCAGGTGGTGCCGAGCTGCTCAGCCGGCGGGCCGCTGCGGACCTTCCGGTGATCTGATGACTGTTCCCCACCTGGTGCGATTGCCGTTCGACACCGACGATGGCTTCGGCTGCCGGGCCCGCATCGGTCTGATCGTGCTGGAGAGCGATCAGACGATCGAAGCCGAGGCCCGCATGCTGGACCTCCCCGGTGTGGACTTCTACCACTCGCGCATCCCCAACTCGCTGGAGGTCACGTCACAGACCCTGACCGACATGGAGCAGCGGCTTCCGGCGGCGGCCGCTCTGTTGCCCCGCGAGTTCGACTTCGACGTGATCGGCTACGGCTGCACGTCGGCGGCGACACTGATCGGCGCCGGCCGCGTGACCGCCGCCATCCAGAGCGAACACCCTGGCGTGCCGTGCACCAACCCGATCACGGCCGCCGTCGCCGCGCTCCGTGCACTCGACGCCCACCGAGTCGCGGTCGTGACCCCCTACACCGCTGAGGTCACCGCCCCGATCGCTCGAAGCTTCGAGGCCGCAGGCCTCTCCGTGACCGCACTCGGGTCCTTCCTCGAGTCGAACGACTTCACCGTGGCGCGCATCTCCCCGCAGTCGATCGCCGATGGCGTGAAGACGGTGGCACGCGGCGCGGACTGCGACGCGGTGTTCGTGTCGTGCACCAGCCTCCGGCTCCTGGCCTCCGTCGAGGATCTCGAGTCAGAGGTCGGTATGCCGATCCTGTCGAGCAATATGGCCCTGTTCTGGCACCTGCTCCGCTTGGCCCGTTTCGCCGACGAAGTCGACGGGTTGGGCCAACTCTTCAGTCGCCAGCTCACGGCCGGCTGATCTATCAGCCGAACGTTGCCTAGTCAGGCACGGCACGGACCGCCCCCTGGCAAGTCCTCCGGGTGGAGCTAAGGGGAATTGAACCCCTGACCTCTTCCATGCCATGGAAGCGCTCTACCAACTGAGCTATAGCCCCGAGGTGCCGACAGGCTAGCGGGTCGGGCCCGGCCCGCCGCGCCCGAGGGGAGTGCTCAGGCGGCCTTGATCTCTTCGATGATGGGGGCCCAGCGCTCGGCGTCGCCTCGCACGCCTGCGTAGAACTGGAGGCGGTCGAGCGAGCCGCCGAAGCGTTCGGTGAGGCGGGCCGGCACGTCGTGGGGCTCGGCCACGATGGCGAAGGCGTCGAGCATGTCGTCGTCGATCACGTCGCCCATCTCCTTCCACATCCCCCGTTTCGACAGCTGGTTGAGCTCGGTCTGGGCCTCTCCCCAGCCGTGGTGCTCGAGCACTCCCCGGTACGCGGGCGTGGACCCGTAGAAGGCGATCTGCTGGCGGGTCCGGGCGGCTTGGGCGGCGACATCGTCCTCGTCGAAGCCCGACACCACGAACACCGGCATCGATATCTGGAACTCGGAGCGGTCCCGGCCCGACTCGGCCAGTCCGGCCTGCACGTTGGGCAGCATCACGTCGCGCAGGTAATCGGCGGTCTGGAAGCCGTGGCACACCAGGCCGTCGGCGGCCCGGCCCGCCACCCGGGTCATCAGCGGCCCCACCGCAGAGATCAGTATCGGCGGGGGCGGGACGCCGATCGGGCCGGGGCTGAACATGGGCGTCATCAGGGTGTGGCGGTAGAAGTCGCCCCGGAAGTTGAGGCGCTCGCCCGTCTGCCAGGCCTCCCAGATGGCCCGGATCGCGGCGATCATCTCCTCCATGCGGGCCGCGGGCCGCGACCAGGGCATCGAGAAGCGCTTGGTGATGTGGGGCTGGATCTGGCTTCCCAGCCCGAGCAGGAACCGCCCCCCGGACAGGGCCTGAAGGTCCCAGGCGGTGTGCGCCAGCACCATCGGGTTGCGGGCGAAGCCCACCGCGATGGCGGTCATCAGATCGATGCGTTCGGTCTGCTGGGCGGCCAACGCCAGGGGCAGGAACGGGTCGTGGCTGGTCTCGGCCGACAGCAGCCCGCTGTAGCCGTCCTGTTCCATCAGCCGGGCCCGGTCGCCGATGGTGGCCAGCTGGTCGGGGCTGGAGGCTTCGGGCAGTCCAATCCATGCGTCGATCTTCATGGGGTTCTCCTGGGGTCACGCCTTGCCGGTGCTACAGGATGCCCGACCCGCCGGCGTTCGGGTGGCGGGTGGCGTGATCGAGGCCCGGTCCGGCTACGTTGCGGTGCTCATGGCCGACGTTACCGACGCGACATTCCAGGCCCAGGTGGTGGACCGGTCCCAGACCGTCCCGGTGGTGGTGGACCTGTGGGCCTCCTGGTGCGAACCCTGCCGCCAGCTCACCCCCATCCTGGAGAAGGTCGTCGCCGAGACCAACGGCGCCGTCGAGCTGGCCAAGGTCGACATCGAGAAGAACCCCGGCGTCGCCCAGGCCTTCCGGGTGCAGTCGATCCCCGCGGTCTACGCCATGGTGGACGGCCAGGTCGCCGACGGATTCCTGGGGGCCCAGGGCGAAGCCACGGTGCGCGAGTTCGTGCAACGGCTGGTGCCGACACCGGAGATGACAGAGGTGGAGCGGCTGATAGAGGCCGGCGACGAGTCGTCGCTGCGGGCCGCTCTCGAGATCGAGTCGGACAACGCTGATGCGGTGAACGCGCTGGCTGCGCTGCTGATAGATGACGGCCGGGGCGTCGAGGCGGTCACCTTGCTGGAGCGGGTCCCCGAAACGCCCGAGGTGCGGCGCCTGCTGGCGCTGGCCCGGGTGCTGGACTCCGATGCCGCTCCGGGGGAATCCGCCCAGGACATCGAGACCGAGCTGGCCGCGCTGCTGGCGACGGTGAAGTCGGACGAGGACGCTCGTCAACGCTTCGTGGATCTGCTGGAGGTGCTCGGTCCCGACGACCCTCGCACCTCCGCCTGGCGCAAGCGCCTTTCCGCCGCCCTGTTCTGAGTCTCGTTGCGGGGGACGCCGGGCGGCTGGCGTCTTGAGCGCGCCGCGCTTGCGCTCGCTCTCGCTCTGAGGACCGCTAGCCTCACGGGCGGCTAGCCGGCCGCCTCCCGTGTCGGTCTTCTTGCAAGCGGCGCGGGAGACACGGGGTGCGCACGCCAGCGGATCGCTACGAGGGGCGCCGGCCCCTCATGCTGTCTCCGGGGGCTCTGGCCGATCGCCTGGGCGTGTCGGTGGCGACGGTGGTGCTCGGGGGGCTCGGCGTGGCCGCGGCCGCGATCGGGGGCTGGTGGGCGCTGCGCCCTCCGGCCGGCCCTGACCCGGCCGAGATCCTTCCCATGGCCGGCACGGTCCCGATCCCGACGCCGGCCCCGCCGCCGTCGGCGGCACCGGAGCCCGAGCTGATCGTGGTGGACGTGGTCGGGGCGGTGGCCCGTCCCGGTGTCCATGAGCTTCCCGCCTCCAGCCGGGTCGCCGACGCCATCGACGCCGCCGGCGGGTTCACCGCCGACGCCGACCGGGTTCGGCTGAACCTGGCCGAGTTCCTGGCTGACGGCTCGCGTGTCTGGGTGCCGGCGGTCGGCGAGACATCGTCACCGGACCTTGTGCCCGTCGTCACCGCTTCGGGCAGCGGCGGTCGGGCCGGTGAGGGTCGCGGCGAGGCATCGGCGCCGGTGGACATCAACACCGCCGACGCGGCGAGGCTCGAGGCGCTGCCCGGTGTCGGTCCGTCGCTGGCGGCGGCCATCGTCGAGCACCGCTCACGCAACGGGCCCTTCGCGAGCATCGACGAGTTGATCGAGGTCTCCGGCATCGGACCGGTCAAGCTCGAGCAGATCCGCCCAGCCGCGACGGTCACCGGGCAGTGAGATCGGTCGAGCGCTCCAGAGGTGAGCGCGGGCCAGTGAGTGCTGGTGGGAGCCCTGGGCTTGAGGGCGGGCCGGTGCCCGCCGCCGGGCGATCGGGGCGTGGTGACGGGCTGGTGACCTCCGGTCGGCGCTCGGGGCGCACGGATGCAACCGGGATGTCCGCTGGCCTGTACTGGCTGCGGGACGGGGCGGCGATGCCGTACGCGGCCGCGGCCGGCGCGGCGCTTGGATCGTGGCTGCTGGTCGGAGTGCCGCTGGCGGTGGCGGTGGTGCTGGCCGCGGTGTGCGTCTGGAGGCCGAGCCCGCTGCTCGCCTTCGCGGTCTTCGCGGCCTTCGCGGGGTTCTTCGGGGCCAGGGCCCTCGACGGGCTGGCCGATCCTCCCCAGGGTCGGATCGAGGGTTGGGTGACCCTGCTCGAGGATCCCCGGCCGCTGGGCCCCAACGGTGTGAGGGTCACGGTCCGCCACGGCGGGGCCCGCCTGGAGGCCCGGGCCTACGGAGCGCTGGCCGGACGGCTCGACGACGGGCTGGCCGGGGAGCGGGTGCAAGTGGCGGGCACGGCCCGCCCGTCCACCAGCGACTGGCACCGGTGGCGCCATGTGGCCGCAACCCTCAACGTCGACACGGTCGGCGATCGGGCCGCGGCTGCGCCGGTGGCCGCTCTCGCCAACCGCGTGAGGCGGCTGCTGGAGCGGGGTGCGGCGAGCCTGCCCGACGACAGCCGGGCCATGTTCGCGGGCATGGTCTACGGCGACGACCGTAGCCAGTCGCCCCGGCTGTACGACGACTTCCGGGCCGCGGGTCTCGGTCACCTGCTGGTGGTGTCGGGCCAGAACGTCGCCTTCGTGCTGGCGCTGGCCTCGCCGCTGGCGGTCCGGGCCCGCCCCGGCGTCCGCATGGTGGTGCTGCTGGCCCTGCTGGGGGTGTTCGCGCTGCTCACCCGTTTCGAGCCCTCGGTGCTGCGGGCGGTGGCCATGGCCGGCACCGCCGTCACCAGCGCGGCCCTCGGACGGCCCGAGACCGGGCGCCGGACCCTGGCCTGGGCGGTGGCCGGGGTGCTGGTGGTCGATCCGTTCCTGGTGCGGGTGCTCGCCTTCCAGCTGTCGGTGTGTGCCACCTGCGGGCTGTTGTGGATCACGCCCGCGCTGGCCGAGATGATGCCCGGGCCTCGCCCGCTGCGGCTGGCGGTCGCCACCACTGCGGGGGCGCAGCTGGCGGTGATGCCGCTGCTGGTGGCTGTCTTCGGCGCGGTCCCGCTGGCGTCGCTGCCGGCCAACGTGGCCGCCGGTCCGGCATCGGCTCCGGTGATGATGTGGGGACTGACCGGGGGGCTGGGCGCGGGGATGACGGGCGGCTGGCTGGCCTGGCTGATCCACCGTCCCACCGTCGCGCTGCTGTGGTGGGTGCGGGCTGTGGCCGAGGCTGCCGCGGCGGCGCCTCCGGCCATGCTCGGCGCAGGCGGAGGGGCGGCGGTGGGTGTCGGGGTGGCCCTAGTGCTGCTGGCCCGACGGATGCCGCGGCTTCGGGCTTCGGCGGCGGTGGGCTCCGCGCTGCTGGCGGCTGCCCTCGGCTACAGCGTGCTGGCCGCGGCCTCACCGCCTGCGGGCTGGTCCGAGACGGCAGGTGTGCGGGTCTTCCAGCACCAGTCCGCCACGGTGGTGGTGCTCGACGAGAGTGTGCGTCCCCGGGATCTGCTGGAGTCGCTGCGGATGGCGGGTGTCCGGCGCGTCGACCTGGTGGTTGCCGCCCGCGGCGGCGCCTCGGACGCCTACGCGGTGCTGGCGTTGCGGGACCGCTACCGCGGGGCGGCCGCAGTGGCACCTCCGATGCATCGGGTGCCCGGCGCCCGCACGGTGCGGACCGGTTCGTTGGTGCAGGTCGGCAACGTGGTGCTGGAGGTTGTTGGCGAGGAGCCCCGGCTCGATGTCGTCGTCCGAGTCTCCGGCGATTGAGAGCGTGCGAGGACAGGTGAGCGTCTCGTCGGGCGGTTGGTTACTTTCTTGATGTAGCTATGCCTCTGTGAGGGGCACAACTGAATCAGGTTCCGGCACAGGCATCCCACCATGAGCATCCAACTTGTCACTGGCGACGACCCGGTCCTGCTCGCTGAGGCGGTGTCCCGGATCGTCAAGGAGACGCTGGGCGACGAGGACCGCAGCCTGGCGCTCGAGCAGCTCGACGAGACGAGCCTCCGGGAACCCGACGGTGGATGGAGCCTGGCCCCGCTCGTGGACGCGGCCCAGACCGAGCCCTTCCTGACCTCGCGGCGGGTGGTGGTGGGCCGTCACCTGGCCCGGTTCTCGCGGTCGGGCCAGTGCGACGACCTGGTGCGCCTGCTGGAGAGCCTCCCGGCTACCACCGACCTGGTCCTGGTGTGGGAGAGGGGAGTGGACCCCACGATGGGCGGTCGCCTGCCGGCGATCCCCAAGGCGCTCGCGGCCGCGGTGAAGGCCGCCGGAGGCGCCAAGCTGGACGCCAACCCGCCCACCCGCAAGTCCGACGCCGGCAAGTGGCTGCGCGACCAGCTGAAGCAGTCCAGCCTCAAGTTCGAGCCGGCCGCGGTGGCAGCGGTGGAGGACCTGGTGGGCGCAGACCGCGGGATCGTGGTCGGGCTGCTGAGGACCCTTGAGGGGGCCCTGGGAGAGGGCGGCACCGTCACTGCCGACGATGTGGCCGTCTACGGCGGCGACGCCGGCTCGGTGGTGCCGTGGGAGCTCGACGACGCTATTGACCGCGGCGACATCGCGGCCGCCCTCAAGGTCCTGCACCGCCTGCTGCCGTCGCGCCATCCCCTCCAGGTGTTGGCGGCGCTGCACGGCCGGTACCAGCGCATGCTGCGCCTCGACGGCGCCGGAGCCGCCGACGAGCACCAGGCCGCCGCGATGCTGGGAATGAAGGGATCGACGTTCCCGGCCCGAAAGATCCTCGGCCAGACCCGCAAGCTGGGCTCAGAGAAGATCGCTCGCGCCATCCGGCTGCTCGCCGACGCCGACCTCGCGCTGAAGGGAACCGTCGACTGGCCCGACGAGTTGGTGCTCGAGGTTCTGGTGGCCCGGCTGGCCGCGCTGTCCTCGCGCTGAACCCTGCCGCAAGGCCGGTCGCCCCGCCGGGAGCGAGGTCAGAGGTGTCTCAGCGGCAGCGTGAGGCTCAGTCGGACTGGCGGATGGAGCGTGGGGCTCAGTCGGCCTGGCGAAGGAACTGGCGGACGAGGCGGCTCTTGCGCCGGGCGGCGGTGTTCTTGTGGATGACGCCCTTGGCCGCAGCCTTGTCGATGCGCTGCACCGCGAGCCGCAGCGACTCGTCGGCGGTCTCGTCGCCATGTTCGGCGGCGTCGATCGCGGCCTTGGTCCGGGTGTTGATCTCCGAACGGACAGCCCGGTTGCGGACCCGGCGCTTCTCGTTCTGCCGGTTGCGCTTGATCTGGGACTTGATGTTGGCCACGCTCACCTGCCGGTCGTCTAGAGGGCCGTCGAGGCCGACCGTCGAGGCTACCGCCGCGGCCCGGTCGTCGCACCGCGGCACGGTCAGGAGGCGTCGGTAGCCTTGGGGTGCACCTCAGGCGCCGGATCCGAGCCGAACGGAGCCCTGTGGACATGCACCCGAAGGCGCCGGCGCCGCCCGATCGAGAGCCCCATGGACCTGCATCGCATCCGCAACACGTCGATCATCGCCCACATCGACCACGGCAAGTCCACCCTGGCCGACCGCATGCTGGAGCTGACCGGCGCGGTGGACGCCCGCGAGATGCGCGAGCAGTACCTCGACTCGATGGATCTCGAGCGAGAGCGCGGCATCACCATCAAGCTCCAGTCGGTGAGGCTCAACTGGCGCGACCACGTCGTCAACCTGATCGACACCCCGGGCCACGTCGACTTCAGCTACGAGGTCAGCCGCTCGCTGGCCGCCTGCGAGTCCGTGATCCTGGTGGTGGACGCGGCCCAGGGCATCGAGGCCCAGACCCTGGCCAACTGCTACCAGGCCATGGAGAGCGACCTCGACGTGGTGGCCGTGGTCAACAAGATCGACCTGCCCGCGGCCGACCCGGACCGCTGCGCGGAGGAGATCGAGCGGGTCCTCGGGATCGACGCGACCGACGTGCTGCACATCTCGGCCAAGACCGGCGACGGGGTCGCCGCGCTGCTCGACGCGGTGGTGGAGCGCACTCCGCCGCCCCGGGGATCCGCCGAGGCGCCCCTGCAGGCCCTCATCTTCGATTCGCACTTCGACCAGTACCGGGGGGTGGTGTCGTCGGTGCGGGTCGTCAACGGGGTGCTGGCCGCCGACGCCCGGGTTCGCTTCATGCAGGCCGGCACGGCCCACAACGCCGACGAGGTGGGGGTGCGCACCCCGGCCAACGAGATCGTGGAGCGCCTCGGTCCCGGCGAGACCGGGTACCTGATCGCCGGCATCAAGGACGTGGGCGAGGCTCGCTCCGGCGAGACCGTCACCGACGAGGCCCGGCCCGCGGCAGTGGCGCTGGAGGGGTACTCCGAGCCCAAGCCGATGGTCTTCTCTGGTCTGTACCCCACCGAGGGCGACGACTTCACCAACCTGCGGGCCGCGCTGTCGAAGCTGCGCCTCAACGACGCCGGGTTCACCTACGAGCCCGAGACCTCCGGCGCGCTCGGTTTCGGCTTCCGCTGCGGCTTCCTGGGGCTGCTGCACATGGAGATCGTCCGGGAGCGGCTCGAGCGCGAGTTCGACCTGGCGTTGATCTCGACGGCGCCGTCGGTGGAGTACCGGGTGACGATGACCAACGGCGAGACGTTGCCGGTGTCCAACCCGTCCGACATGCCCCCGGCCGCTGAGATCGCGGCGGTGGCCGAGCCGTACCTGATGGTCGCGCTGATCACGCCCACCGACTACACCGGCACGCTGATGGAGTTGTGCCAGTCCCGGCGGGGCGACCTGGCCCGCATGGAGTACCTGTCCCCGGAGCGGGTGGAGCTCCGCTACCGGCTGCCGCTGGCCGAGGTGGTGATCGACTTCTTCGACCAGCTCAAGAGCCGCACCCAGGGCTACGCCAGCCTCGACTACGAGCCCGACGGCTACGACGAGGCCGACCTGGTGAAGGTGGACGTGCTGCTGCAGGGCGTGGCGGTGGACGCCTTCTCCACCGTCGTCCACCGAGACAGGGCCTACACCTACGGGCGGGCCATGGTCGGCCGCCTGCGGGAGTTGATACCCCGCCAGCAGTTCGAGGTACCCATCCAGGCCGCCATCGGCGGTCGCATAATCGCCCGCGAGACCGTCAAGGCGTACCGCAAGGACGTCACGGCCAAGCTCTACGGCGGCGACGTCACCCGCAAGCGCAAGCTTCTCGAGAAGCAGAAGCAGGGCAAGAAGCGGATGAAGAGCATCGGGCAGGTCGACATTCCCCAGGAGGCCTTCATCTCGGCGCTCACGCTGGACGGGTAGCATCTCCGCCATGCTCGACGACCGCAAGGCCGCCATCCTCTACGCCGTCGTTCAGGAGTACATCCGCACCGCCCAGCCGGTGGGCTCGGCCCGGGTTGCCCGCTCGGCCAGAGTCGACGCGTCGCCGGCCACGGTCCGCAGCGAGATGGCCGCGCTGTCCGACCAGCAGTACCTGGTCCAGCCCCACACCAGCGCGGGCCGGGTGCCCACCGTCAAGGGCTACCGCTTCTTCGTCGACCAGTGGCGCCGACGCTCGCCCTCGCCCACCCTCGACGCCGTCGACCGCCAGCAGGTGAACGAGTTCTTCTCGGTCTCCCATGGCGGCTTCGAGTCGATACTGAGCGACACCACCGGGCTGCTGTCGGATCTGACCGACTGGACCGCGGTGGTGGTGGCCCCCAGCCCGGCGGCGGCCACCGTCCGCTCGGCCCAGCTGGTGGACCTGGCCACGGGAACGGTGATGGTGGTGGCGGTCATGTCCAATGGCGCCATCGAGAAGCGCACGATCGAGGTGCCCGTCGACACAACCCCGGAGGTGGTGGCCGACGCCTCCCAGCGGTTGGCCCGGCGGGTGGTCGGCCGGACCCTGGCCGATGTCGGGGAGTGCGACGAGCCCGACGACAGGCTCCTGGCCGCGGCTCTCACCGCGCTGCGGGAGGCTCGGGCCCACCACGAGGTGTTCGTCGGGGGCACCTCCAAGCTGGCGGCCGCCTTCGACGCCGTCGAGCAGTTGAGCGAGGTCCTGGGCCTGCTGGAGAAGCAGCTGGTGGTGGTCACGGTGATGCGCAGGGTGCTCGACAGGGGTCTGCGGGTGGCCATCGGCGAGGAGAGCGGCGTGCCTTCGCTGGTGGACTGCTCGCTGGTGCTGGCCCCGTTCAGCACGGACGGCAGCGGCGGCGGGACCATCGGTGTGATCGGGCCGACGAGGATGGACTATCCGCAGGCGCTCTCGGCGGTGGCCGCGGTGAGCAGCCGGCTGGGACCCGCCCTGAGCGATTCGTAGAGATGGTCGGTCTCGACCGGACGATGCGGGCATTGGGCGATCTGTAGATGGCGGACCATTACGAGACTCTCGGCGTCGACCGAGACGCCACCGACGAGGAGCTCAAGCGGGCCTACCGCAAGATGGCCCGCCGGTACCATCCCGACGCCAACCCCGGCGATCCCGAGGCCGAGGCCCGCTTCAAGGAGGTGAGCGCGGCCTACGAGGTGCTGTCGGATGCCGAGCGGCGCTCCCTTTATGACCGCTTCGGCACCGACGACCCCAGCGCGGCCCGGGCCGCGGATCCCTTCGGCGGGGGGCTGGGAAACCTCTTCGACGCCTTCTTCGGCTCCGACTCTCCCTTCGGCGGCTTCGGCTCCTCGCCGAGGCATCACGGGCCGCCTCCCGGCGAGGACCTGGAGACCCACGTCGATCTCGATCTCAGCGATGTGGTGTTCGGCGCGGAGCGGGAGGTGAGCGTGCGCACCGCGGTGCGCTGCGAGTCCTGCGACGGCAGCGGCGCCGAGAGCGGGACCTCGCCGGTGCGCTGCTCTCAGTGCAGTGGTTCCGGCCAGGTGCGCAAGGTGCGCCAGTCGATGTTGGGCCAGATGGTGACCGCCGGGGCGTGCGACCGCTGCGGCGGCCTGGGCGAGATGATCGAGCAGCCGTGCGGCGACTGCGACGGCCACGGGCGCATCCTCGAGCGGCGCACCTACAGCGTCCAGGTTCCGGTGGGGGTCGACGACGGCACCACGCTGCGGCTCAGCGGCAGGGGAGCGGCCGGTCCCCGCGGCGGTCCCCACGGCGACCTGTACGTCCACACCAGGGTCCGCCCCCATCCTCGTTTCCACCGCGAGGGCAGCGACCTGGTGCATGAGCTGCATGTGCCGTTCACGCAGGCGGCGCTGGGGGCGCGGCTCGAGTACGAGACGCTCGACGGCGACGAGACCATCGCCGTTCCGAGGGGGACCGAGACCGGTGCCGTGCTGCGGCTCCGGGGCCGTGGGGTTCCCCATGTGCGGGGCCGGGGCCGCGGCGATCTGTTGATCCGTCTGGTGGTCGATGTGCCTGACGATCTCACCGACGAGCAGGAGGAGCTGGTGCGCCGGCTGGCCGAGCTGCGGGGCGAGGAGGTCGCCGAGGCGAGCGAGGGCCTGCTGGGACGGATCCGCACCGCGTTCCGGTGACCTCGTCCTTGCCGTCAGCGGCCGGCGACGCAGAGTCGGGTCCGCATGTGCTGGTGGTCGATGTGGACAAGCCCGAGCTGGCCGGCGACGACCGGCACCACCTTGAGCGGGTGCTGCGCCTGCGGCCTCGCGACGCGTTGACTGTCGGCGACGGGGCCGGACGTTGGCGGCGGTGCCGCTTCGGCGACGTGATCGAGCCGGTGGGCGCAGCGGTGACGGTGGCTGCACCGACGGTGGAGGTGGCCGTCGGGTTCGCGGTCCTCAAGGGCGGGCGCTCCGAGCAGATCGTGCAGAAGCTCACCGAGTTGGGGGTGGATCGGATGGTGCCGTTCGTGGCCGAGCGGTCGGTGGTTCGTTGGGACGGAGACAAGGCGGCCCGGCAGCTGGAGCGCTGGCGGCGGGTGGCCCGGGAGGCGCTGATGCAGTGCCGGCGGCTGTGGCTGCCGCAGGTGGAGCCGGTGCGGGCCTTCGGTGATCTCGACCTGTCGGGCGCGGCGCTGGCTGTCCCGGGGGGCCGGGCGCTGGCCGACGGAGAGAATTTCGTGCTGGTCGGCCCCGAGGGGGGATGGACCGCTGGAGAGCTGGCCGCGGTGAACTGCCATGTGGGGCTTGGCCCCAACGTGCTGCGGTCCGAGACGGCGGCCGTCGCGGCGGGGGCGATTCTGGGCGCTCGCCGCAGCGGCCACTTGCCGGCTGTGGGGGGCGGCACCGGCGTTGACTGAGGTCTGAGTTCGGCTGGTTCGGGGCGGGGTAGCGCCTACCGGTCCGCCATGGGGTCGAAGAGCCTCGAGCCTGCTGACGTATAGACCCTGAGGAGGTCGCAGAAGCCGTGGGCGACCGCCTCGGCGCCGGTGGGAGCGTCCACTTCCCAGCGCACCGGCATCGAGATGCTCTGACGCGGCGCGGGCCAAGCGTCGAACAGCACGACATCGCCGGTGCTGGGGCGCACGATCGCCGGGGTCGGCTCGCCGTCGCAGTCCCAGTCCCCGGTCTCAACGAAATCTCCGGGCGCGCCGACTCCGTAGAGGCGGCCGCCATGCTCCAGCACCGTGCCGGGCTCGTGTCCGGCCAACCCGTCGGGCGGCGGGCGATCTCCGCCGCTTGAAGTTGGCGGCAGCAGCGAGGCGCCCGCGGCTGAGTTCACGGCGCCGCCGACGACTGCCCCGGCGAGCCCCGGTCCTGCTGTGACGCCGGGGCCGAACATGCCCGGGATCATGGAAGCGGGTGTGGCGGCCGTGGCCGTTGGATGCTCACCGGTAGCGGCTGCGGTGTTGGGGGGAGGCGAGGCTCGGGTGGCAGATGGGTCCGTTGGGTGCTCGCTGGTCGCCGCTGACGGGTTTGGGGGAGACGAGGCTCCGTAGTCGGCTGGGTCCGTTGGGTGCTCGCTGGTTGCGACTGCGGGGTTGGGGGGAAATGATCCTCGGGTTGCGGCTGTGTCCGCGCCGGTAGCGGTGTTCTCGGTGATGGCTGGGGCCGAGTCCGCGGCAACTGCGATCGGTGGGCTCGCAACATCGGTCGCCTCGCCGCCTCCGGGTTCCGTGGTCTCGCCAGCCTCCATGCTGGCCTGGACGGCTGGTGGCGCGGCTCCAGCGACGACCGTCACCGGCGCGCTCGTTGCCTGCCCGCCGCGGGTCCAGACTCCTGTGGCCAGGACCGCGGCAGATGCCCCCAGCACGGCCGCCGCCACGACGAGCGACCTGCGCTGGAACCGCTTGGAGCGCGGCCCGTCCACGCGGTCGCGACCGGCCCGGGCGGGAATCACTGCCGCTGGGCGCTTGTCGGAGACCATGGCGAGTCTTCTGGCCAGCTCCCGGACGTCCAACCGCCCGGCTCGCGCCTCGTCGGCTAGGGCCGACAGCTTCCCGATGAGGGGCCCCGGCTCCAGGGCCGGGTGGTGGCACAGGTCAGCGAGGGCGACCAGGTCCTGTCGACGGTTGTCGGGGGTGGCTTCGGTGGCCTGCCGGAAGCCGCACAGCACGGGCTGGTCGCCATCGCCGTGGAGCACATGCGACGGGTCGATCTGGCCGTGGGCGAGACCGGTGTCGTGCAGGTCGGCGACCACGTCCGCCAGCACGGCCACGCCCGCGGCGCGCTCGGTTGGATCGGTGAACGGTCGGGTGGCCCACGTGTACGAGTTCACGAAGTCGGTGTGCAGGGCCCGGCCACCGTCGGGCGTCTCGATGAGGTCGACGAAGCGCACCACGCCGGGATGGTCGAGCCGCCGGAGGGTCTCGGCCTCCCGCTCGATGTTGCGGACGTGTGCGGCCGGCACCTGCTTGACCGCGATCAGGCGGTCGCCGGAGCGGCTGACGGTCACGTTGGCCATGGTCGACCCTCCCAACCTCGACACCCGCTGTCACACGACCCTGATAGAACCGACATCATGAACATAGCATTAAAATACATGGAACATCTTGAATCTACAATTCTAGGACTGGCAGTCCTGCTCGGTGGCCTTCCCCGAGGCGGCCTGCCGGTAGCCTTGGGCGATGGCCGGTCCGCAGATCGTGGCTGTCGCGTCCGGGTCTCCGGCCGAGCGGGCCGGGTTACGGCCCGGGGACGAGATCGCGGCCATCGCCGGGGAGGCGCCCCGCGATGTCATCCGCTGGCAGCTGCTCAGCGACGGGGCCGAGGTCCCCCTCGACGTGCAGCGGGCCGGAGACCGCTTCGCGCTGGTGGTCCACAAGCGAGACGGGGAGCCCCTCGGGGCGGAGGTCGACGCGGCCGTGTTCGACGGTGTGCAGACCTGCGACAACCATTGCGAGTTCTGCTTCGTGCACCAGCTGCCGAGGGGCATGCGCCGCTCGCTGTACCTCAAGGACGACGATTACCGGCTGTCGTTCCTCTACGGGAACTTCACCACCCTGACCCGCTTCACCGAGCTCGACTTCGAGCGGGTGGTGACCGAGCGGCTGTCGCCGCTGTACGTGTCGATCCACTCCACCGACCCCGACGTGCGGGCCGCGATCCTCCAGAACCGGCGGGGCGCCGTGTCGCTGCGTTGGCTGAGACTGCTGCTCGACGCCGGCATCGAGGTGCACGGCCAGGTGGTGGTGTGTCCGGGCGTCAACGACGGCGACGTGCTGGCCGACACCCTCGCCGGCGTGCTCGACCGCTTCTGTGAGCTGCGCTCGCTGTGCGTGGTCCCCCTCGGGCTGTCGAGGTTCAACCGTCAGTCCCGGATGCGGCTGCACACCCCGGTCGAGGCGGCCGCGGTGGTCGACATCGTGGAGAGCTGGCAGTCGGTGTTCCTGTCTCTGCTGGGGCGGCGTCTGGCGTTCGTCGCCGACGAGTACTACCTGATGTGCGGGCGCGGGTTCCCTCCCGCGGCGCACTACGAGGGCTTCGAGATGCACGAGGACGGCATCGGCATGGCCCGGGCGTTCGAGACCGAGTTCGGAGAGGACGGCCATGAGCCCACCCCGCCCCGGTCGGGCTTCTTCGCCTGGGTGGACGGCGCGCCCGCCGACGGCTACCGCGCCCCCCGCCAGGGCTCCGCGGCCGAGGCGGTGGCCGCCGGTCCCGGCACGTCGCCGGTGGCGGTGTCGCTGCGACGGCGCCCCGCTCGGGATGCGGCCGTCGCGGTGCTCACCGGCACCCTGGGAGCGCCCGTGGTGTCTCCGCTGGTGGCCTCGCTCGGGCGCCGGGACGCGCGGGTCGTGCCCGTCGAGAACCGCTTCTTCGGCGGGAACATCGGAGTGACCGGGCTGATGGTGGGCGAGGACGTGGCCCGCGTCCTCGAGGGTCAGCCCGCCGGTGACCGCTACCTGCTGCCCGACGTGTGCCTCAGCCGGGGACGCTTCCTCGACGGGATGGACGTCGACGACCTTCCCCGCCCGGTGGAGGTGGTAGCCACCCACGGCCGGGCCCTGCGACTGGCGCTGGAGTCGTCGTGAACCCGGTCGTGGCCGTGGTGGGCCGCCCCAATGTCGGCAAGTCGACGCTCGTGAACCGCATCCTCGGGCGCCGCGAGGCCATCGTGGAGGAGCGTCCCGGCGTCACCCGCGACCGCAAGGCGGTGCAGGCCGAGTGGCAGGGCCGGAGTTTCACGGTGCTCGACACCGGCGGCTGGAGCGCCGGCGGCGATGAGCTCGACGCCAAGGTGAGCGCCCAGGCCGAGCGGGCCGCCCGCGAGGCCGACGCGGTGCTGTTCGTGGTGGACGCGGCGGTGGGGGTGACCGCGGACGATGAGCAGGTCGCTCGGGTGCTGCACTCGGCCGATGTGCCGGTGCTGGTTGTGGCCAACAAGGTCGATCATTCGAGCCAGGCCGATTCGGTCTGGGAGCTGCTCGGGCTCGGACTGGGCACCCCCCATCAGGTGAGCGCGCTGCATGGCCGAGGCACCGGTGACCTGCTCGAGGAGGTCGTCGCCCGCCTGGACGAGGCCGCCGCCGGGGTGGGCCGGTCCGGCCGGCGCGCCGGGGACGGTTCCGACGAAGCGGCGTCCGATCAACCCGACGATGGTCTGGCCGCGGTGGCTGCCGAGGCTTTCTCGGTGGTGCTGGTGGGCCGGCCCAACGCGGGCAAGTCGACGCTTTTCAACCAGCTGATAGGGGAGGAGCGAGCCATCGTGCACGACCTTCCCGGCACCACCCGCGACGCCATCGACACTCTCATCGAGACCGAGGAGGGGCCGGTGCGCTTCATCGACACTGCCGGGATGCGCCGCCGGGCCCGCATCGACTCGGGCACGGAGTACTACTCGCTGGTGCGGGCGCTGCGGGCGGTGGACTCCGCCGATGTGGCGCTGCTGGTGGTCGACTCGACCGTGGGGGTGACCCACCAGGACCAGCGCCTCGCTGAGCGGGTCGACGCCGCCGGCTGCCCGATCGTGGTGCTGCTCAACAAGTGGGACCTGGTCGGCTACGAGGCCCGCCTCGACCTCGTGGAGGATGTCGGCGACCGGCTGGGCTTTCTGGGGGACCCGCCGGTGCTGCGCATCAGTGCCTTGAGCGGCAAGGGAGTGGGGAGGCTGTGGCCGTCCCTGAGCCAGGCGGTGGCCGAGTACCGCACCCGCATTCCCACCCGCCGGGTGAACGACGTGGTCCGGGCGGCCCAGGCGGCCCAGCCCGCGCCGGCCGGCGCCCGCATCCTGTACGCCACGCAGGTGGCCACCGATCCGCCCACGTTCACGCTGTTCGCCAACCGGACGCTGCCCCGCACCTACCTGCGCTACATCGAGCGCAGGCTGCGAGAGAGCTTCGATCTCGGCAACACCGCCATGAAGATCAGGGTCCGCCGCCGCGACGACTAGCGGCGCCGGTCGGCGCGCCCAGGCGCCGCCCGGCCCTCAGGTAGAGAGCCCCAGGGTGCATCCAAGAGATGGGTTACGGGAGCCGTCCGCAATGCTTGTGCGAGGCGCTGTACGGCTCAGATACGGCCGATGGCGGTACGATGAAGTGCAGCGGCCGGCCGAGTGTGGGGAGGGGTACGTGTGAGGACGATCGTTCTCGATCTTCTGGCCCTGTCGTGCGCGCTGGCCACGATCTTCTACATCCGCTCGGCCCGTCACCGGCTGCGGGTCCTGCGCCTGGTCGAGGCCGACGCGGGCGTTCACCCCGAGGCGAAGGCCCTGGCTATGACCTCGCTGCGCAAGGAGCTCCATGGCGTGATCGTCTACGCGCTGCTGGTGCCGGTGGCCCTGCTGGTGGGCCGGGTGGATGCGGCCAACATCACGGTGGTGCTCGGGTTGCTGGCCTTGCCTGCGGTGATGTCGGTGTGGTGGGCCCGCACCTCGGTGGAGGAGGCCCGGATGGCCCGCAACCGCATCGGGTTGGAGCGCCGGGCCGAGCAGGCGCTGGAGCAGGAGCAGCTCGCCCCGAAGGCGTGGGCGGCCCGCCTCGCGCCCGAGGAGGTTCCCGACTTCAGCGGCTTCGAGATCGGCCGGGTCTACCAGGCCGGCTCGGGTCTGATGGCGGGCGACTTCTTCGACGTGCACCGGGTGGGGCGCCACCGGGTGGCCGCGGTGATCGGCGATGTGGCCGGCCACGGCATCGAGTCTTCGATCACCGCGTTCCAGGCCAAGTACCTGCTGCGGGTGTTCCTGAGACAGTTCCGTGACCCGGCCCAGGCCTTCGAGGAGATCAACGCTCAGCTCTCCGCCGGGGACCGCAACGAGGAGTTCATCTCGGCATGCGTGGTGGTGTTCGACACCGAGGCGGGGACGCTGCGCTACTCGTCGGCCGGTCACCCGGCCGCGTTCGTGTTTGAGCAGAACGGGGTGAGGCCGCTGCGGTCGACGGGCCCGCTGCTGATGCTCGACCCGGAGGCGACGTACTTCTCGCGGGAGATTCCGATGGCGTCGGGGGACCTGGTGGTGATGTACACCGACGGCCTGGCCGAGGCTCGCGCCGGGCGCCAGCTGTTCGGCGAGAGCCGGATCATCAAGTCGGTCGAGCGTGATCTCAACGCCGCCCCCGACGTGCTGTGCAAGTCGCTGCTCGACGCGGCCAAGGACTTCGCAGGCGGGTCGATAGGCGACGACACTGCCATCATGGCCATCCGCCGCGACTGAGCCCATGGCCTGGTGCCAGGCGTGCGAGCGATACCTCACGCCGTCCACGCTCACATCTGAGGGCACCTGCCCCGGCTGCGGCAAGGACGTCCAGCACGCCGACAAGCTCCCGGTGTCGCAGGGCGGCCCGGCGGGTTCCGAGGTCCCGGCCGGGGCGGCCGCAGAGCGGATCCCGTGGCACTTCTGGCTGCTGCTGGGAGCCGCCGCGGTCTACCTGGGCTGGCGGGCCGTGCAAGGTGTCGCCCTCCTGCTGTAGCCGCTAGCCTCGGCCTATTCGGGCTGTGGCGCAGCTTGGTTAGCGCGTCGGTCTGGGGGACCGAAGGTCGGGAGTTCAAATCTCCCCAGCCCGACAAACAAAACTAGAGGTCAAAGCACATTTCTGATCTAGGCTTAGCTGTGGATAACTTCTAGATCGGCCAAACTTCTAACGAAAATTCTAACGGACGATTTGTGCTGTCCCGGTACATGCTTGACGCGTTGGCTCCGGTAGGTGTGTTACACGTTTCGGACGCGGTTCTGGTAGCTGGGCGACACTGGCTCCGGTAGCTGTGTTATACGGGATGGTCCGCGTTTGGCGGTGCTGAGCCCTCTTCAGTGTGTGGCGGCCTGGTCGTCACCTGTTGGGAGGGGGTCGTCGTGTTGGTGGAGCTCGGTGTGGTGGAGCAGCGGCATGGGGCGGTGTTGGAGGTGTTGCGCGACGGCGTTGCGGTTCGGGGTGACGCGCCAGACGGTGCATCGGTGGCTCAGGCGGTATGCGTCGAGGGGTCTGGCGGGGTTGGCGGATCAGTCGCCGCGCCCTGATGGGTGTCCGCATCAGATGCCAGCTGAGGTGGAGGCTTTGGTGGTTCAGCTGCGGCGGGAGAATCCGGGGTGGGGGCCGCGCACGCTGTTGTTCGGGCTCGAGGCCCGGGGTGTTCAGCCGTTGCCGGGGCGGTCCTCGGTGTATCGCTGCCTGGTGCGTCACGGGCTGATCCAGCCTGAGGCGAGGAGGCGGAAGAGATCCGATTACAAGCGCTGGGAGCGCAGCAGGGCGATGGAGCTGTGGCAGATGGACGTGGTCGGCGGGGTGATGCTGGTTGGCGGCTCCAAGGCGTCGATCGTGAGGGGATCGACGACCATTCGGGTTCGGAGTGTCGGCTCATGTGGTGGAGCGGGCGACGTCGCGCCCGACGTGTGACGCGCTGAGCAAGGCGATGCGGGCGTGGGGAGTGCCTGATCAGGTCCTCACTGACAATGCGAAGGTGTTCACGGGCCGGTTCGGGCCCAGCGCGGGCGGTGAGGTGCTGTTTGATCGGATCTGTCGAGAGAACGGGATCTTCGAACGCCGTCACCAGGGGATCGGCGACGTCGTGCCGTGGGAGAGGTTCCGCCTGGCCATCGAGGACCGTCCCGCTGAGTCCAAACAGACCCCCACGCAGGCGGCGACGACACGCAAGGTCTCCGCGGTAGGCAAGATCAGCTTCGCATCCCAGCCGTATCCCGTTGGTGTGTGGCTCACGGGTGAGACCGTGGAGGTGTCTGTGGATGCCGGGCTGGTCACGATCAACCACCGCGGTCCGATCGTGGATCAGCGGCTGTCTCAGGGCTGTCTCATGTTGAGACACAAGGCCGCCGCGAGGTGATGTTACCCTTGACGTGGTGCTCGAACCTCTGGGGAGCGTTCGGGCGGCTCGACATCGGTTTCGGTACACCGGGGGAGGTGCGGTCGGGGTGAAGACAGCCACGACGACAGTCGGGTTGATCGCCAATCCTGCCTCGGCACGCGATATCCGCCGCCTCGTCGCCCACGGAGGCGCGGTGACCACCCACGACAAGCTGAACCGGCTCCAGCGAGTGCTGGCCGGTCTCGCCGCTACCGGTGTGGAACGGGTCATCTCGATGGCCGACCAGGCTGGCATCATGGACGGCCTCGGTCGTCTCGCCGAACGGGCATCCGCCGGGGGTTGGCCTGCGCTGGAGTTCGTCGACCAGGACATCGCCCAGACCGGGGCCGATACCACCGCCGCCACGCGAGCCATCGTCGAGGCGGGAGTCGGTTCGATCGTCGTCCTCGGGGGCGACGGAACCAACCGGGTCGTGGCGGCCGCATCGGCGGACGTCCCGCTGGTCTCGATCTCGACCGGAACCAACAACGCCTTCCCGCGACCGGTGGAACCGACCGTCGCCGGGCTGGCGGCGGGGCTCGTCGCCACCAACCCGCACAGCCGTCAGGCTGGCACCTACCGAGCGAAGAAGCTCATCGTCCACTGCGGCGATCGTGTCGAAGAAGCCCTGGTCGACGTCGCCATCACCGACACCGACGGTGTCGGCGCCGGTGCGCTGTGGGATGCGACGTCGATCTCGGAGCTGTTCGTGTGTTTCGCTGAGCCCGACGCCATCGGACTGTCGGCGATCGGCGGCCACGTGCAACCGACACCGCGCCGTTCCGCGACGGGGTTGGCGCTCGTCCTCGGAGAGCCGGTCGCCACCATCGTGCGAGCACCGATCGCGCCGGGACTCGTCGAGCCCGTCGGCGTCAGCTCTGTCTCAGTTCTCGAGCCCGACTCGACCGTCGTCGCGCGGGCCGCTGGCGGTGTCGTCGCCATCGATGGTGAACGCATGTTCCGCTTCGGACCGGCCAATCGTCCGGCGATCACGCTGCGTGCGGACGGCCCCGTCGTCGTCGATGTGACCACAACCCTCGAACACGCCGCCACCCACGGTTACCTGGCGGCAGCTGGCGTCGTCGGCCGCGGAATTCGCCCCGGTGACGAGGCGCCCCCGACGCCCGAAGGCGCAACCAAGCCGAACCCAAGGAGGTATCAACGTGAAAACACTGAACCGACTCGACCTCTACACCGAGATGGTCCGCGTCAGGCAATACGAGTCCCGAATCCTGCAGGAGTACCACGCTGACAAGGCGCCGGCCTGGGACATCGGGGCCGGTCTGATCCCGGGGGAAATGCATCTCTCTGCTGGCCAGGAACCGGCCGCCGTCGGCGTTTGCGCTCACTTGAAGAAGGGGGACGCCATCACCGCGCCGCACCGGCCTCACCACTTCGCGCTGGCTCACGGCGTCGACATGAATGCCATGACGGCTGAGATCTACGGCCGCACCACCGGCCTGTGCAAGGGCAAGGGCGGTCACATGCACCTGTTTGATCCGGAGAACCACTTCTCCTGCTCAGGGATCATCGCCCAGGGCTACCCCGTGGCCTGTGGCCAAGCGCTCGCCATGAAGCGAAACGGCACCGACAATGTCGCCGTCGCCGTCGCCGGCGAAGGGGCGGCCAACCAGGGAGCGTTCCACGAGTCGCTCAACCTTGCTGCGGTTTGGAACCTGCCGGTCATCTTCGTCATCGAGGACAACGACTGGGCGATCTCGGTTCCCCGCGCCGCGTCGACCGCCATCAACTCCAACGCCGATCGGGCGGCGGGCTATGGCATCCCCGGCGTGCGGGTCGAGGACAACGATGTCGAAGCAGTCTTCGAGGCCGCCGGTGCCGCCATCGACCGGGCCCGGGCCGGAGAGGGTCCGAGCTTGATCGAGATCCACACCCTGCGGCTCTGGGGGCACTTCGAGGGCGACGCGCAGGCCTACCGAGGAGCCGATCTCGACACCGTCGACGAACGCGACCCCATTCCCCGCTACGCCGCCGCACTCGTCGAGTCGGGCGACCTGGCCGAGGCGCAGATCGACGACATCAAAGGAGCCGCCGACGCCGACGCCGACGCCGCGATCCAATTCGCGGTCGCCAGCCCCATTCCCGCCCCCGAAGACGCCCTGCTGCACGTCTTCGCCTGAGCAACCAGACCGACAGGAGAACAACGCAATGACCACGACTGAGACACCCACCCGCCGGATCACCACGGCCAAGGCAATGGCGGAAGCCATCGGTCTCGAGATGCGTGCCGACCCCGACGTGTTCGTCATGGGCGAAGACGTCGGCGCCTATGGCGGGATCTTCGGATCCACCACCGACCTGTTCGGCGAATTCGGACCCGAGCGGGTGATGGACACCCCGATCTCGGAGACCGGCTTCATCGGTGCCGGCATCGGCGCCGCAGTGGAAGGGCTCCGCCCCGTCGTCGAGCTCATGTTCGTCGACTTCTACGGCGTCTGCATGGACCAGATCAGCAACCACATGGCGAAGATCCACTACGAGTCCGGTGGCGCAGTGAACGTGCCGATGGTGCTCATGTCCGCCACGGGCGCCGGCTACTCCGACGCCGCGCAACACTCCCAGTGCCTCTGGGGGATGTTCGCCCATCTCCCGGGGATGAAGGTGGTCGTGCCTTCCAATCCCTACGACGCCAAGGGTCTGATGACCTCGGCCATCCGCGACGACAACCCGGTCGTCTACCTCTTCCACAAGGGCGCTCAGGGCCTGGTGTGGATGGAGAAGAACCCGCGCTCGGTCGCCCACGTCCCCGAAGAAGCGTTCACCGTCCCGATCGGTGAGGCCGCCATCGCACGCGAAGGCAGCGATGTCACCCTCGTCACGATCTCGCTGTCGGTGCAGCACAGCCTCGACGTTGCCGAGGAGCTCGAAGGCGAGGGCATCAGCCTGGAGGTCGTCGATCTGCGAAGCCTCGTACCTCTCGATCGCCAGACCGTGTTGGAATCGGTGGCGAAGACCGGCAAGTTGCTAGTCGTCGACGAGGACTACAAGAGCTTCGGGCTTACGGGCGAGATCGCAGCCATCGTGGCCGAGACCGACCCGACGATGCTGACCAAGCCGGTGTCCCGTCTTGCCGTGCCCGATGTCCCCATTCCGTATGCTCGCTCGCTCGAGTACGGGATCCTGCCCACGCGCGAAAGGATCGCCGCTGCGGTCAAGGACCTGATGTCGTGATCACCGAGGTCCCGTTCCCGATCATGTCGGAACAGGACCCCACCGCCGAAGGCGTCGTCGGAACCTGGTTCGTCAACCATGGCGAGCAGGTGGTCGCCGGCCAGGTCATCGCCGAAGTCCAGGTCGACAAAGCATCCCAAGACGTCGAAGCCCCGGTAGCGGGCGTCATGTACCAGTTCGTACCCGAGGGTGTCCCCATTACCCAAGGCGACTCGCTGGCCCGCATCGACTCCTGAAGGGGAGGATCCGGCACTTCGGATCATCCTCGAGTGGCCCTCCAAAGAGGCCGCGCTCGCGTTCATGAACGATCCCGCCTATGCGCCCCACCCCAAAGCCCGCCAGGCTGGTTCGATCAGCCACCACGTTCTGATCGACGGCATCGACGACTTCGCCTAACGGCCAAGAGACATCGCCAGGGGAGGAACGCAAGAGTCTCGCCGATCTGGTCGCCACCATCATTGGGGGGTCCGATCGCTGGGCGGAGACCGGGACCCCCGCGCCGCCCGAGACCTTTGGGTACGCCGGGGCACGGATCTGGAGTCGGATGCCCTGGCCTGGATCTGGCCGCTGGTCGACGACGACGCCGTCGAAGCCGGTATCGAGCGGGTCCTCAACAACCGTGTCGTCGAGACCGCCGGGGCGGCCGCATTCGTCACCGACTACGGCGAGGACGCCTACCTGCTGCTGCATTCCAGCCGCCGCACCGACGCCGTCGTGCTCGATGCGCTGATCACGATGGCGCCCGAGTCGGACCTCGTCGCCAAGGTCGTGGCTGGACTGTTGGCCAGCCGGGTGAGGGGACGCTGGAACAACGTCCAGGAGA
>LXNJ01000068.1_pt1 | contig 66197 bp, 68 predicted proteins | sample 809081 | NCBI WGS metagenome assembly LXNJ01 (sample SAMN04870510, study PRJNA318959) | sponge metagenome | biome: sponge; feature: marine sponge reef; material: water | host: Petrosia ficiformis | place: Greece: Milos, Mediterranean Sea | collected 2013-05-29 | depth 5-7 m
GTCCCACGACGGACACCGGCGGCTCCAGCAGCAACACGGTCGTCACACTTGCGCCCCCGCCCCCGCCGGTGACGCAGACCACGACGACCATCCAGCAGCAGCCGCCCCCGCCACCGACCCAGCAGCCGCCGCCCCCGCCACCGACCCAGCCGGAACGGCCGCCCGGCGGCGAACTCGTCTACACGATCGAACAGGGCGACACCCTGTTCAGCATCGCCGGGCAGTTCGGCGTCAGCGTCGACTCCCTCATCGAACTCAACAACATCGCCAACCCGGACGTCATCCGCGCCGGTGACGAATTGTTCATCCCGCCGCCTGAGTGAGTCGGGCGCCGGTCGCTCCCTGAGGGGTCCGGCCGGGCATCCACCACCCCGATCAGGGGCCTGCGTACAATCCGACGCCGGTGGAGACAGCAGACAGCACCGGGGCCGCGGCCGACGCCACGGGCGACGAGGGAACTCTCACTGTGATGGCCTGCGGAATCTGCGAGGTCACCTGGCGCGGCCGGCTCGGTGACAGTTGCTGGGCGTGCGGGCATTCGGCACACACTGTGATTGCACCCCCTCTGCAGGTCAAAGTCCCCGCGCCGGCGTAGGCAGCGCCGGCACCGCGCCGATGCCCGGATCCGCCGGCTGCTCTGACCCGACGAAGTGACCAGCATCTACGTCCGCTACCTCCTGCCGGCCCTGGTCATCGCCGCGTGCGCGGTTCTCGCCCTCGCCCGCCGGAGGCGGAGCCGGCGACGTGCCGCGGTCACCGAACACGCCGACCGGCTCGTCAGCGCGGCGCCCGGCCCGGCGCCGACGGATCCCGCCGCCGAGCAGGCATGGCACCAGTTGCACGCCCCCGAACTGGAAGCCTGGCTGTCGGCGCACGAACAGCTCCTCGACCGCGCCAGCGCCGACGGCTTCTCCGATGTCCACGCGGCGCTGGAATCGTCGGATCATGCCGCCGCGGGTCAGATCGACGCGATCGTCGCGGCGCACCCCAACCCGCTGCGGCGGGCCGAACTCAGCGCCCTGCTGGCCGCCGCCCGGTCGACACTGGCCGCAGTCGGCCAGTCCGACTATGCCCGGGCACGGCACCATCACCTCGTGTACCGCGACTACCGGGAAATCTGTCGCCGGCACGCGGCGACGGCGAGCGACAGCGCAGAATCCTGAGACGCCGCGGCCCGCTCACTCCGGGGGTGTCGACAAGGCGGCGGCCACGGCCGCGGCGATGGCAGCCACGCCGTCGCCGGTCGGGTGGATGCAGTCGAGGGAACTGATCCACGAGCCCGACGGGTCGTCCTCGGAGCAGTAGGCCCGCACCTGCACGCCGAGGATCGCCTCGATCGGCTCGCGCAGCCAATCGGGCCCCAGGGCATCGCCCGCCTCGTGGCCACCGAACAGCGAGGCGACGTCCACCAGGTGCACCCGCGAGCCGTGGCGCGCCGCGGCGCCGGCCAGCGCCTCGTTGAGGGCGTCGTGCACAACGGTCCCCTTGTCGACGAAGCACTCGCCGCGACATCCGGGGATCCCGGTCGGCCTGATCGCCGTCGGGTTGTAGTAGGTGGTGAGAGCGATCCGGGCGTCGGTTCGCGCCACCAACTCGTCGAGCAGGTACCCGACTCCGCCCGCCACGGCCTCGAGACGTCTGTCCAGTTCGGGGCGGTCCAGCTCACCGCCCTCGAAGATCGACAGATCCACGACACCCACGTCGTTCGCCCCCACCGTGAGGGTGACGTAACCAGGATTGAGATGGACGGCCCAGTCGAGCTGACTCCAGCCGGGCTCGCCGAACTCCTCGGGCGCGCCGGGGGGTCGCCACGTCGGGTTCGCCCACACGTCAACGGTGGAGCTTCCGGCGCACGCCGCCAGAACGACCCGCGCCTCGTCGGCGAACGGCACCCTGCCCTCGGTGACAAGTCGATCCATCACGCCCCTGGGGTACGCCGCGCCCGGCGCTCGCCAGCAGGGATCGCCCAGTAGCGCATCGGTGAGATCGAGGCCGAATCCCGCCGCCACCGAATCGCCCAGCGCCACCAGCACGTTCTGGCGGTGCCGGTGGCGGGCGATGAAGGTGACATCGGAGGTGGTGGTGGCTCCGTCGTCGTCGGTGGCCGAAACCTGCCCTTCCCACGTCCCGGCAACGGGAGGCGTCCAGGAGAACGAGTCGTCGGCACCACCGGGGGAACTGAAGCCTGGCGGGGGACGGTACCAAGTGATCCTCGTCACGAAGCCGTCCGGATCGACAGCGGCCAGGCGCGCCTCGAGACGCTCACCGACGGTCCACACGAAGGAGTCCACGTGGAGGTCCGGTGGCTGGTTCGAGGGCTCTGTGGTCGTCGGGGAGGCGGTGGGCTCGACGGATTCCCCCAACCCCGTACCGCCATCGTCGGGGCAGCCGGTCGCCGCCACCGAGATCACGGCCAGTGTGACGATCAGGGGAAGCAGCAAACGGCCTCGCGTGGCGCCGATCCACGACCCGTTTGTATTCCCGCTGGTCCGCGCTAGCCTGATTGCCGACAAAATCGGTCTGGAATTACCGGTCACGCAACCACCGACCAAGGGAGGACACGGCACCATGACAGTGCAGCTGGGGGATGTCGCCCCCGACTTTACGGCAGACACCACGGAGGGCACCATCAGCTTCCACGAGTGGAAGAGCGGCAGTTGGGCGGTGCTGTTCTCGCACCCCAAGGACTTCACGCCGGTCTGCACGACCGAGTTGGGCTACACCGCGAAGCTCCGGAGCGAGTTCGCCAGCCGCAACGTGAAGGTCATCGGCCTCTCCTGCGACTCGGTGGAGGATCACCGGGCGTGGTCGCAGGACATCCGGGACACGCAGGGTATTTCGCCCAACTTCCCGATGATCGGCGACCCCGACGCCAGCGTCGCCAACCTCTACGGCATGATCCACCCCAACGCCAGCGACACGATGACCGTCCGGTCGGTGTTCGTGATCGGTCCCGACAACCTGGTGAAGCTGATGATCACGTATCCGGCCAGCACGGGCCGCAACTTCGACGAGGTGCTCCGGGTCATCGACTCGCTGCAGCTGACGGCCAACCACAAGGTGGCCACCCCGGTGAACTGGAAGCACGGCGAGGACGTCATCATCGTGCCGGCGCTCAGCAACGAGGAGGCCGCGGAGCGGTTCCCCGGCGGCTGGGACGAGCAGAAGCCCTACCTGCGGGTGGTCGCTCAGCCCACCGGCTGAGCACACGATCCATCGCTCCAACCGACGCGCCCCCGGCTTGAGCCGGGGGCGCGTCGCGTCCGGGCCCGGCAAGGTTCGATCCTGCGAGGTGCGGCCGTAGCGGAACCCTGTTGATGCCGCCCGATGAGCGATCTCTGCGTCGGTAATTTCTTGGTAAGGACCGCTCGGGGCGCGAGAGTCGCCCGGTAGGCTCGCCGGAGTTTCGAGCGGGCGACCGTGGAGGGCCGAGAGTGACGACCGACGGGCACGGACCGGCAGCGAACGGCGCGGCGGCACGCGCTGTCGGGGCCGTCAAGATCTACGGCAGCGGCGAGACCGAGGTGCGCGCCCTCGATGGCGTGGACGTGACCTTCGACACCGGGCGGTTGACCACCATCATGGGGCCGTCCGGCTCCGGCAAGTCGACGCTCATGCACTGCATGGCGGGCCTCGACGCGCTCACCAACGGCCAGGTCTTCATCGGCGACACCGAACTCGGCGCCCTCAGCGAGCGCGACCTGACCCTGCTGCGCCGCCGGCAGGTCGGCTTCATCTTCCAGGCGTACAACCTCCTGCCCACCCTCACGGCGCTGGAGAACATGACCCTGCCCATCTCGCTGGCCGGGGAGAACCCCGACGGCGCCTGGCTCACCGAGGTGGTGGATGCCGTCGGCCTCGGCGACCGCCTGACGCACCGGCCGAACGAACTGTCCGGCGGCCAGCAGCAGCGAGTAGCGGTGGCGCGGGCGCTCGTGAGCCGTCCAACCATCATCTTCGCCGACGAGCCCACCGGGAACCTGGACTCCCGCACCGGCGCCGAGGTCCTGGAGTTCCTGCGGCGGGCGGCACAGCAACTGGGCCAGACGATCGTGATGGTCACCCACGACGCCGGGGCCGCCAGCTACAGCGACCGGATCGTGTTCCTGAACGACGGCCGGGTCGTCGACGAGATGAGCGAACCCACTGTCGACGGAGTGCTCGACAAGGTCAGGACCATCGGTGCCTGAGGCTCCGAGCCAGCCTCACCGAGCCACCGCCGCGGCACGCCCGAGAGGCTGAACCGCCGCCATGTTCCTGCTGCGACTGACCCTCAAGAACATCGCCGCCAGGAAGTTCCTGTTCCTGGGCACGGCGCTGAGCGTCGTGCTGGGCGTGGCCTTCGTGGTGGGCGTCTTCATCGTGACCGACAGCCTGCGCGCCACGTTCGACGACATCGCCGACGACATCGCCGGATCGATAGACCTGAGGGTTCGCAGCGAGATCGAGTTCGGCGATCGGCTGAACGCCCCCGAGGTGGACCCCGCGCTCGCCGACGAGATCGCCGGGATCGACGGGGTCGCGGCGGTCACCGGTGGTGTCGGCGCCTGGAACGTGGTCATCATCGACCCCGACGGCGAGCCGCTGCGATCCGTCGGTCCGCCCCAGTTCGGTGTGAGCTGGTCCGACGAGGAGGCTCTCACCGAACTGTTCCTGGCCGAGGGCCGGCCGCCGGCCGGCCCGGACGAGTTCGCCACCAACTCCGGAACCGCCGAGTTCGCTGATCTGGTGATCGGCGAGACGTACCGTGTCAGCCTCCCCGAGGGTACGCGCGCCTTCGAACTGGTGGGAACGGTCAACTGGGCCGACCCGGACGAGGACCAGTCACAGGGCGTGCAATTCTCCGTCTTCGACCTGGCCACCGCCACGGAACTGCTGAACGGCGGAGGGGGCTGGGACGAGATCCTGGTGGACGTCGACCGGGAGGCCGACATCGCCGCCGTCGCCGCCGCGCTCCGCGGGGCGCTCCCGGCGGGACACGAGGTGCTGACCGTCGAGGAGGTGGCCGAGGAGCAGAGCGCCGAATTCGACGCGTTCATCACGATCTTCCAGAACATCCTGCTGGCGTTCGCCATCATCACGCTCGTGGTGTCGGCGTTCCTGGTCAACAACGTCTTCTCCATCGTCATCGGCCAGCGCATCCGCGAGCTTGGGCTGCTTCGCGTCGTGGGCGCCACAGGTGTCCAGATCAGGCGGTCGGTGCTGGGAGAGGCGGCTGTGGTGGGCCTGATCGCGACCGGGCTCGGCCTCGGCGGAGGGATCGGCGTGTCGGCGGCGCTGAAGGCCATCTTCGGCGCCCTCGGCGGCGAGTTGCCCATCGACCCGCTGCTGCTGTCGGGGCGCACGGTTGGCGTGGCCATCGCCGTCGGCGTGGGCATCACCGTGCTAGCCGCACTCTCGCCGGCGCTCAAAGCCCGGCGGATCACGCCCGTGGAGGCCCTGCGGGAGGACGCCCGGCTCTCCAGCCCGGTCGTCGCCCGGCGCCCGCTGGTGGGCAGCCTGGCTCTCATCGCGGGCGTGGCGTTGCTGGCGCTGGGCCTGGCCGGCGACTGGCCGACGCTCATCCCGCTGGGGCTGCTGGCCGCGATCCTCGCCAACTGGGGGGGCAAGCGGATCGTCTGGTGGGCCGGGCGCTTGGCGGTGGCCGCCGTCGGCCTGGCGCTGCTCCTCACCGCCGTCTTCGCGGATCTCGACACGACGCATCTGCTGGTGGCCCTCTCGATCGGCGTGCTGACGGTGTTCGTGGGCATCAACATGACCAGCCCCCTGTTCGCACGACCGATGGCCCGAGCGCTGGGCGCTCCGCTGGCACGCATCGACGGCATGCCGGGGCACCTGGCGCGCCAGAACGCGGCCCGCAGCCCGCGCCGCACGTCCTCCACGGCGGCGGCCCTCATGATCGGCCTGGCGCTCGTCGTGACCGTGAGCGTCGTGGCCGACTCGTTGAAGAGCAGCGTCGCGAAGGTGCTCGACGAGCAGGCGAACGCCGACTGGTTCGTCTGCATCGGCGACTGCACCAACCAGTTGAACGGGTTCAGCCCCCGCCTCGGCGAGGAGCTCGAAGCGCTGCCGGAGGTGGGCTCGGTGGCGACGTACCGCTGGCTGAGCGCCGCCTTCCGCACCCCCGACGGCACCGTGCACGGGCTGATGTCGGTGAACACAACCGAACTCGAGGCGCACGTGGACGTCGACCCTGTCGCCGGGGAGGTGAACGACTCGGCCTACGGCGAGATACTCGCCCATGAGGATCAGGCCACCGAGTACGGACTCTCCGTCGGCGACAGCCTGGAGGTCGAGGTCCTCGGCGGCGAGCGAGTCACCTGGAGCGTCGCCGGCGTCTACGCCGACGACGCCATCGTCGGCCCGTGGGTCGTGTCGCCGAGCACCTGGGACCGCTATTTCGACACCAACGTGGACCAGTTCGTGTCGATCCTGACCGCCGCAGGCGTGAGCGAGGAGGCGGCGCGGGCAGCCATCTCCGAGACAGCGGCCGACTACCCGCAGGTGGGCGTGCAGTCGCGCGCCGAATTCCGCGACAGCGCCGCCGACAACATCGACCAGGCGCTGATCGTCGTGAACGTGTTCCTGGGGCTGTCGCTGGTGATCGCCGTGCTGGGCATCGTGGCCACCCTGGCGCTGTCCGTCGTCGAACGCACGCGGGAGCTGGGCCTCCTGCGGGCGGTCGGCATGACGCGGGGCCAGATGCGCCGCATGGTCTGCTGGGAGGGCCTCGTCGTGGCAACCTTCGGCGGGATCCTGGGCACCGTGCTCGGAGTGGCCTTCGGCGTCCTGGCGGCTGACATCATCCCCGACTCGGTCGTGAGCACACTCTCCATCCCCGGTGGCCAGATCATCATCTACTTGGTCATCGCAGCGCTGGCCGGACTCGCCAGCGGGGTGCTGCCAGCCATCTGGGCGGGCCGCCTAAAGGTGCTGGAGGCCATCGGCTACGAGTAGCCGGCCACCGAAACGCCAACAGGCCCCATACTTGTCGGTATGCCGGTCGCACCTGGCCTCTCGCTGAACCCCAGACGAGCCATTCTGGTGGGTCTCGTGGGTGTCGCCGCCGGGGTCGGGCTGGTTTGGGGCATGAGCCGCCTCGCCAGCACGGGGGACGTGACGGTGCAACTCGGAGACGACACGTTCGAGGCCGGCGATCCGACCGAGATGAGCCGCATCATCGCCCGGGACGGGCCGATCCTGTACGCCGATGCCGCCGGGGGCAAACGCGACATCTGGCTGCAGCACCTCGGGGCGGACCCGAACGGCGGCTGGTACGCATTCGACGCCCACCGACCCGGCGCGGGCAGGGACTGCACCCTCCAGTGGCAGGCGGCGGCCGCGGTGTTCACCGACCCCTGCGACGGGACGGTCGTGGCACCCCAGGGCGAGGGCCTGCCCGCCTACGAGGTCCGCATCGACGACGGCGAGTTGATCGTGGATCTCAACGCCGTGGGCGAGGGTGACTAGGGAACAACCCGCTCCAGAGGCGCCCAGGCCACCAGCAACCGCTTCTCCCCGACATCGGGGAAGCGAACGGTCACCTCGGCGTCGTCGCCCGCGCCGGCGGCGTCGATGACCACGCCGGTCCCCCAAGCCGGATGCCGCACGTCGCTGCCCACCGGGAGCTCCGCGGCCCCGGGGGCACTCCCCGACGCGGCGCCGGTCCCGGACCTGGCGCGGAGCGCACTCTCGACCTGGGACTCTCGCCGCGCCGTGCGGCGCGCGCCGAACCGATCAGGGTGGTCTCGCCGCGGGACGCGCTCGGGACGACCCGACACCTCGTGCAACAGCTCGGCGGGGATCTCCTCGAGGAACCGGCTCGGAAGATTGAACTGCGTGCTGCCCCACATGGTCCGCCGCTGGGCATCGCTCAGGTAGAGCAGCTGGCGGGCACGAGTGACGCCCACGTACGCCAACCGGCGTTCCTCTTCCATCTCCTCGGGATCGTCGAGCGCCTGCATCCTGGGGAACATCCCCTCCTCGAGGCCACAGAGGAACACCACGGGGAACTCCAACCCCTTGGCGGCGTGGGCGGTGAGCAGCACAACCTTGGGCTCGTCGCGATCCAGTTCGTCGGCGGGCGACACAAGAGCGGTCTGCTCCAGGAAGTCGCCCACTGTCTCGTACTCGTTCGCCAGGCCCAGGAGTTCGGCCAGGTTCTCGAGGCGGCCCTCAGCCTCCATGCTGTGCTGCTCGGCCTCCTCGTGCAGTTCCGCCAGGTAGCCGCTGCGGGTCAGCAGGAAGTCCAGAGCCGGTCCGGGGCCCTGGTCGAGCCACCCCGCGGCCTCGTCCAGCAGCGCCGTGAACCGCTCCAGACCGGCCAGCGCCCCGCCGGAGACACCGGCCTCGGCAGACCGCCGCAGTGCCTCGCTGAAGGGCAGCCCGCTGCCGGCGGCCCAGGCGTCGAGGCGCTCGACCGACCGGTCACCGATGCCGCGCCGAGGCACGTTCAGGACCCGCTTCAGGCTCACCTCGTCGGCGGGATTCACCACGGCGCGCAGGTACGCCAGCGCGTCGCGCACCTCGCGCCGGTCGTAGAACGCCGTCGCGCCGATGACCTGGTAGGGGAGATCCTCACCGTTCAGGGCGGTCTCCAATGCCCGACTCTGGGCGTTGATCCGGTACATCACGGCGACGTCGCTGAGCGCATGGCCGTGCGTGGTGAGCCGTCCGATCTCCCGCACCACCCAGCGGGCCTCGTCGTCCTCGTCGGTGGCCCGGTACCAGGTGATCGGCTCGCCCCGGTCGGCGTCGGTCCACAGCCGCTTCGGGTGGCGGCCGAGGTTGTGGGCGATCACGGCGTTGGCGGCATCCAGGACGTTCTGCGTCGAGCGGTAGTTCTGCTCCAACAGGATGACCGTCGTCTCCTCGAAGGCGTCCTCGAAGTCCAGGATGTTGCGCATCGTGGCGCCGCGGAACCGGTAGATGGACTGGTCGGCGTCTCCGACCACGAAAACGTTGCGATGACGGGCGCCGAGCATCAGCACCAGATCGTTCTGCGCCCGGTTGGTGTCCTGGTACTCGTCCACGAGGATGTGCTGGAACCGGTCCTGGTAGCCGGCCAGCACGTCGGGGTGCTCACGGAACAGGCGGACCGTCTGGCCCAGCAGGTCGTCGAAGTCCATCGCCCCCGCACGGTGCAGGCGGCGCTCGTACTCGGCGTAGACCTGCGCCGTCTCGGCCGCCAGGCGAGCCGGCCGGGCGGCGGTCTCGGCGAAGGCTCCGGGACCGATGAGGTCGTTCTTGGCGGCACTGATCCGGCCGTGGACGGACTGGGGGGTGGAGCGGCGGGTGTCGAGCCCCAGATCGGCCATGACATAACGGGTCAGGCGCACCGAGTCGGCCTGGTCGTAGATGCTGAACGCCGTGGGATAGCCGATTCTCTCGGCCTCGCGGCGCAGGATCCGGGCGCAGGCCGAGTGGAACGTGCGCACCCACATGCTGTTGGCCACCGGTCCCACCAGTTCCACGACGCGGCCGCGCATCTCGTCGGCCGCCTTGTTGGTGAACGTGATGGCCAGGATGGCGAACGGTGAGACATCGCGGTCGGTGATGAGGTGGGCGATGCGGTACGTCAGCACCCGCGTCTTGCCCGACCCGGCGCCGGCGCTGACCAGCAGCGGACCCTGTTCGTGCAGGACGGCGTCGTACTGGGCGGGGTTGAGCAGCGCCATCGTCGGCACCCTATCCGTGGGCGCCGACAGCCCCCTCCCCCGATCCGGGGTCACGATGCAGGGAGCCGCACAGGTGGGCGGTACCATCGGCGCCGTGACAGAACGAGCCGACCAACCCGCGATCACCGACGCCGACTCGCCGATTGCCGAGCAGTTCGCATCCGACGCAGGGGTCGCGGGCGGCGAGGCCGCCGACGTCCCCGCCCCCACCGAGGCCCCCGAAGGCGCCCCCGAAGCCTCCGGCGGCGCCGGGGGCCACAGCACCGAGCCTGACGGCGACGCTGCAGGAGAGACATCCGAAGCGGTGGCCGGCGACCCGGCCGGAGACGCGGCCGCTTCCCCGGAGCCCGACGATGGCCCTGCCGGAGGCACAGGCGCTTCCCCGGAGCCCGACGATGGCAGTGCCGGAGAGGCAGCCGGGGTGGCCGCGCCGGATGGCGGCGCCACCGGCGAGGAACCCGCCGCGGCTGCAGACGACGCCGAGGTCGATCCGGCTCCGGAGCCTCCCGCGGACAGCCCCACACCACCCCCGGCGCCGGCTCCGGCCGCGGACGACCGCAGTACGGGAATCGGCACGCCGATCCCGTCCGCGGCCACCACGGGTGGCCTCAGCAGCGGTGACATCATCACCGGGGTCGTCAGTTCCGTCGAGCGCCGGGAGCTGGAACTGGATCTGGGGTCGGGGCGTGTCGGCGTGATCGGCAGCCGGCATTGGGCGGCGGGTCTCGACGTCGATCTCACCGTCGAGGCGAAGGTCGGCGACACCGTCGAGGCGGCGGTCCTCGTGCGCGAGGACCACAAGCAGCGCATCGTCCTGTCGCGTAGCTGGGGCCGCCAGCAGCGAGCCTGGGAGACGGCCGAGAACGCCCGCAAGACCGGAGAGATCATCTCGGGCACCGTGACCGACGCCGTCGCCGCGGGCATCACCGTGGACATCGGCGTCCGGGCGTTCGTACCCGCCTCGATGGCGGGATCCGACGACCTGGAGTCGCTGGTCGGCACCACGGTGGAATGCAAGGTCACCGAAGTGAACCAGCTGAAGGGTCGCTGCATCCTGTCCCGGAAGGCGGCGTCACGGACCCGCGAGCGCCAGGCCGCCCGGAAGCGACTGGCGGAACTGGAGCCGGGGACGATGCTGCGCGCCAGGGTCACGAAGGTCGAGGACTTCGGTGCGCTGGTGCTCGCCGACGGCGACCTGCGGGGCCGGATCCGCCGCAGCGAGCTGAGTTGGTTCCGCGTCCGCCGCCCGAACGACGTCGTGTCGGTGGGCGACGAGTTGGAGGCCCGGGTGCTGCAGACCGCCCCCGCCAAGATGAGCCTCGACCTGTCCCTGCGGATCGGCGACGACCCCCTGGCCGGGATCAGTCCCGGCGAGCGGCATCAGGCCACCGTCACCTCACTGGCGCCGTTCGGGGCCTTCGTGGCCGTCGGCGAGGGGATCAGGGGGCTCGTGCCGACCGCTGAGTTGTCCGAGCACCCCATCCGCCATCCGAGGGAGGTGGTGGTGCCCGGTGACAGCGTGCTCACCGAGGTCACGAAGGTGGACCGCCAGCGACGCGAGCTGGAGTTCTCGGTGAACCTGGCGATGCTCGTGCGACCCTCCGAGTGGGAGTGACGCCTCCCCGACCGGGCGACCTCACTCCCACTCGATGGTGCCGGGAGGCTTGGACGTGACGTCGTAGACGACTCTGTTGACGCCGGGCACCTCGGCCACGATCCGCCCGGCCATGGCTTCGAGCACGTCGTACGGCAGGCGCGCGAAGTCGGCGGTCATGGCATCCGCGCTGGTCACGGCGCGGATCACGATCGGGTGACCGTAGGTGCGCTCGTCGCCCATGACGCCCACCGAGCGGACGTCCAGCAGCACCGCCAACACCTGCCAAACCTCGCGGTCGAGCCCGCCGCGGCGGATCTCGGCGCGCACGATGGCATCCGCGGCGCGTACCGTCTCGACCCGCGCCGGGGTTACCTCGCCGACGATGCGCACGGCGAGTCCCGGCCCGGGGAACGGGTGGCGCCAGATCACCTCGGACGGGAGGCCGAGCCGCTCGCCCACGAGGCGCACCTCGTCCTTGAACAGATCCCGCAGGGGCTCCACGAGTTCCAGCTGCATGTCGTCGGGGAGCCCCCCGACGTTGTGGTGGCTCTTTATCCTGGCCGCCACGTCGCCCCCGGACTCGATCACGTCGGGGTACAGCGTGCCCTGCACGAGGAAGTCCACATCGCCGAGCTCCCGGGCCTCGGCCTCGAAGACGCGCACGAACAGCTCGCCGATGGTGCGCCGCTTCGCCTCCGGGTCGGCCACGCCGGCGAGTGCCGCCAGGAACCGGTCGGCGGCATCCACGAACACGAACCCGTCGCCCCCGAAGACCTCGCGCACCTGGTCGGTCTCGCCGGCGCGCATCAGCCCGGTGTCGACGAACACACAGGTGAGGCGGTCGCCGATGGCTTGGCGCACCAGCGAAGCAGCAACCGCCGAGTCGACCCCGCCGGAGAGCCCGCAGACGGCCCGCCCGTCACCAACCTGGGCCCGGATGGCGGCGACCGAGGTCTCGACGATGCAGTCGGGGGTCCATGCGGGGGCACAGCCGCAGGCCTCGTACAGGAAGTTCTCCAGCATGCTCTGACCGTGCGGGGTGTGCGCCACCTCGGGGTGGAACTGCACACCGAACAGGCCGCGGTCGGCGTCCTCGAACGCCGCGGCCGGCGAGTCGGCGGTCACGGCGGTCACCACCGCACCGCTCGGGGGGCGCACCACCGCATCGCGATGACTCATCCAGACCTCCTGCGCGGCGGGAAGGCCGCCGGAGACCACCCGTCCCGGCCAGGTCACGTCGAGCCGTACCCGGCCGTACTCCGCCAGGCCGCTGCGGTCCACCTTGCCGCCGAGTTCGTGCGCCAGGAGTTGTGCCCCGTAGCAGATGCCCAGAACGGGGATCCCCAGCGCCAGGATCTCGGGATCGAGGCGGGGGGCGCCGGGTGCATGCACCGACTCGGGTCCGCCGCTGAGGATCAGACCCGTGGGCCGGCGCCGGCGCACGGCCGCGGCACCGATGTCGTGCGCGACGATCTCGCTGTACACACGGGCCTCGCGCACGCGCCGTGCGATGAGTTGCGCGTACTGGGCGCCGAAGTCCAAGACGAGCACGCCGCCACGCCCGCCGCCGGCGTCGCCGGTGGCGGTCACCGGCCCATGCCCACGCCCTGCTGGTGTTGCAGGCCCTTCCCCTCGCTGGCAATCGAGGGAGCCACCATCACGTCGGCCTTCTGGAGTTCCTTGAGCGTGGCGTAGCCGCTCGCCGCCATCGTGGTCGCCAGGGCCCCGAACAGGTTGCTGCGCCCGTCGGCCTCCCGCGCCGGACCCAGGAGGATCTCCTCCAGCGGGGCGCGCCGCCCGACGTGCACACGGGCGCCGCGGGGCAGCGCCGCGTGCGGCGTCGCCATCCCCCAGTGGTAGCCGCCGCCCGGCGCCTCGAACGCCGCCGCCAGGGGGGAGCCCAGCATCACCGCGTCGGCACCGCAGGCGACGGCCTTGGCGATGTCGCCGCCGGTGGCCATGCCGCCGTCGGCGATGATGTTGACGTACACGCCGGTCTCGTCGAGGTGGCGCATGCGGGCCGCCCGCACGTCGGCAATTGCGGTGGCCTGCGGGACGCCGATGCCCAGCACGCCGCGGCTCGTGCAGGCGGCGCCCGGCCCCACACCCACCAGCACACCGGACGCCCCGGTCCGCATGAGATGCAGCCCGGCCTCGTAGCTGGCACAGCCGCCCACGACGACCGGTATCGGAAGCTCGCGCACGACCTTCTTGAGGTTCAGCGGTTTGCGGGTGCGGGACTTGTGCTCCGCGGTCACGACCGTGCCCTGGATGACCAGCAGGTCCACCTCCGCGGAGGCGAGCTGGCCGAGCAGTTCGGTGGCCCGCTGCGGCGTGACGGCGGCACTCACCAGCGTCGAGTGCTCCCTGATCTGCCGCACCCGCTCGCCGATCAGTTCGGGGTTCACCGGCGGCGCGTACACCTCCTGCAGGCAGGCGGTGGCGTTCTCGACGGGCGCGTTCCGGATCGCCTCGAAGGCCGGGGTCGGGTCCTCGTAGCGTGTCCACAGACCCTCGATGTTCAGCACGCCGATACCCCCGAGGCGGCCGATCATCTCGGCAACGTCCGGCGAGACCACGCTGTCCATGGCCGAGGCGAGCAGCGGCAGCGGCCGGCGGTAGGCGTCGATCTCCCAGGAGATGTCCACATCGTCGGGGTCGCGGGTGCGCCGCGCCGGCACGATGGTGATCTCGTCGAGCCCGTAGGCCCGGCGCCCGCTCTTGCCGAAACCGATCTCGATGTCCGCCACCACTCGCACCTCCCTCCGCGGAGCATAGGCAGTGCCGCCCCGACCGGCAGGAATGCTCAGAGCTTGGCGGCTGCCTCGGCGATGGCCTCCCAGGCGGCCTCGACGTGATGGGCGCGCGTGGCGACGGTGCCCACGGAGAGGCGCAGTGTGTAGTGACCGTCCAGGACGGTGTGCGTGAGGTAGAAGCTCCCGGAGTCGTTCAACTCGGCCAGGATGCGCCGGTTGGCCTCGTCGCCGGCCCGGTGACGAAAGCACACGAGGTTGAGCGGCGCGGGAGCGGCGAGGTCGAAGTCGGGGTGCTCGGACACCCAGCCGGCGAACCGCTGCGCCCAGGAGACCCCGGAGCGGATGTGGGCCTGCAGGCCCGTCGCTCCGTACCAGCGGAGGACCAGCCACAGCTTGAGAGAGCGGAAGCGGCGCCCCAGCGGCACCTGCCAGTCCCGGTAGTCGATCACCGTTCCCTGCTCGGTGGCGGGGTTGCGCAGATACTCGGGCGTCACGCTGAGGGCATCCGTGAGGGCCTTGCGGTCGGCCACCCACATGGCCGTGCAGTCGAGGTTGGTGAGTAACCACTTGTGGGGATTGAAGCAGTAGCTGTCCACCGCGCCGAGCCCCCGGTTCACGAAGCGGAACTCCGGGCAGACCGCCGCGGCACCGGCCAGGGCACCGTCCACGTGGATCCACATCCCCTCGTCTCGGGCCAGGGCCGCCAGACGCGCCACCGGGTCGAATGCCAGCGAGGAGGTGGTTCCCGCGGTGGCAACGACGGCACAGGGCACCAGGCCGGCGGCGCGGTCGGCACCGACCGCGTCCGCCAGTGCCTCCACACTCATGGCATAGGCGGCGTCGCCGCCGACGAACCGGATCCTGTCGGCACCGAAGCCGGCAATGCGGGCGCTCTTGTAGATCGACGAGTGGGCGTGCTCGGAGGTGTAGATCACCAGGTCGGCGAGGCTTGCGCCGCCCGCTGCGGCCAGCGCCCGCTCCCGGGCGGCGACGAGCGCACACAGCGCCGAACTGGACGCCGAGTCCTGGATAACCCCGCCACCGGCACCCTCACTTCGGAAACGCCGGGGGAGGCCGCACAGCTCCACCAGCCAGTCCATGACGCGGGTCTCGAGTTCGGTGCACGCCGGACTGGAAGCCCACAGCATTCCCTGCACCCCCAGGCCCGACGACAGCAAATCGCCGAGGATCGCGGGACCGGTCGCGGGCGTGGGGAAGAAGGCGAAGAAGCCCGGCGCCTGCCAGTGCGTGAGCCCCGGGACGACGACTTGGTCGAGGTCCTCTAGCACGGTGTCGAACCCTTCCGGCTCGGCGGGCGGCGACTGCGGGAGCCCGGCGGCCACCTCGCCGGGGCGCACCCTGGACAGCACCGGGTAACTCTCGATCCGCTCGTGATAGCCGGCCACCCACTCCAGGAACCGCTCACCCCACAGGCGCAACTCCTCGGGCGTCATGTGCGGCGCCGCCGGCACAGGTCCCCCTGGCGGCGGACGGTCGCCCTCGTGCTCGACGAAGTCCATGCGCCATGTCTAGCGCCTCCGGCAACGGTGGCACGCCAGGCAGAACGCCCACACCGGCGCCCGGGTGGCAGCATCGCGTCCAATCCCCCTGCGGCTCGAGCCTGCCATCCGGGGGCGAGACCGGCATCACGGCTGCGGGGCCCGGTGTGCCGCCACCCCGGCCCCGAGTTCGTCAGCGCGCCGTCAGGCCCGTGGCGAGGACGAGGAGTTGCCGGAGGATTGCCGCCGTGGCGCCCCAGATGGTGTCGCCGGGGATCTCGAAGAAACTGATCGGCCGCAGGGTGCCGTCTCGAGGCCAGAGCTCCTGACGGTAGATCTCCGGCGCCAGCAGCTCGCTCAGCGGCACGTGGAGGATCTTCTCGACCTCGGCGGGATCGGGACGCAACCCCTCGGGGCGGCCCGCGGGCAGCTCGGCAACGTACGAATACACCAGCGAGTCGCTGCCAACCGTGAAGAACGGGGTCAACTCGCCGATGCGGACCGCGGCGGCGGGATCCAGCCCGATCTCCTCCTGCGCCTCCCGGCGGGCGGTCGCCCAGAGGTCGGCGTCGGCCGGTTCGCGGCCGCCGCCGGGGAACGAAACCTCGCGACCGTGGGTGCGCAGGTGCGATGCGCGCCGGGTGAGAATGACGGTGGTCTCGCCCCGATCCAGGTAGAGCGGGATCAGCACCGCCGAGAGCCGTTGCGAAGTCTCCGCGGAGCGCACCGCGGGAGGCTGCTCCTGTAGCCGGCGCGCCAGGGCATCCAGTTCGACCCGGCGCGCCGCCCCCGGGAGTTCCGACCACGGCGCGGGCGCACCCGGGCGCGCGCCGGCCGGGCGCGGGATGAATTGGGGACCGCCGTGGCCGGCGGGGACCGCGGCGAGAGGTGGCGGGGGCTCGCTGCTCACGAAGTGCCGCCGGATTCGGTGCCGGTGTCCTCGGCCCGCGCAACGGCGGCGCGCACGGCGTCGGCTACCGCAACCGTGGCGGCGATCCGCACGGTGTCGATGGAGGCCTCCACATCGCCGACGGACGCCGCGATCAGGGCGTCGCCGTCGAAGCGGGTGTGCGCCGGCAGCAGGGCGCGCGCCAGGCCGTCGTGGCCACTCTGCGCGACCAGCAGGCAGTCGAGCTTGGTGAGGCGCACGTTGGTGCAGATGAGCCCGATCGTTGTGCTCGTGCCGAGCGGCGGACTCTCGGGAGGCTGGAACCTCCCCGAGCGCAGCGAGTGTTCCACCGAATCGCCGTCGAGATCACCTGCGGCATTGACCGCCAGCAGCGCGACCACGATGGCCTCCCCGCTGCCTGTCGCTGCGAACCGCAACTGCGCCGAGCCCAGCCCGCTGGGTGCCCGCGTCGAGCGCCAAGAGCCCACGGTGGCACCGGCGCCGGCGCCGAACGGCCCCGCCGGCCAGCCGCCGGCGGGACCGGGCCCGGCCGGCACCGAGGCCGTGCGGGCCGCCTCGTAACCGGCGTCGGCTCCGGGCCAGACAGGGGGTTCACCGGGACGCAGGTCGTACAGGGACAGCCCGGCGACGATGGGCACGGGCCCGGCCGGCGTCGGGTAGCCACGCCCGGCCTCGGCGCAGTAGCGCATGACACCCTCGGCGGTCGCCAGCCCGAAGGCCGAGCCGCCGGATAGCACGACCGCGTCGATTCCCGGCACGGTCCGCTCGGGTGCCAGCAGATCCAACTCGCGGCTGGCGGGCGCGCCGCCGCGGACCTCGACCGACGCGACGGTTCCCTCGGGCAGCAGCACAACGGTGCAGCCGGTGCACCCGCTCGGGTGCGTCCAGTGGCCGACGCGCACTCCGTCGAGGGCCCGACGCCCGCTCATGAGGCTCCCGCACTCACCGGCGACCGGCGGCCGCCCGCGGGACTCCGGGCCCAGCGAGCTGTCCTCGGCCGTGGCTCGGAACGAGAGAGGTGTGCACGGTCAGCGGGTCTTCGGTCTCAGCAATAGTGCCGACGGACCCGCCGGCCCACGTCGCAGACCACCTCGTACGGGATCGTGCCCAGGCTGTCGGCCACGTCGGCGGCGCTGATGCTCTGATCGCCCTGCGTGCCGATCAGCACGGCTTCGTCACCGACGGACACGTCGCTCTCCTGCCCGCAATCCACCATGAGTTGGTCCATCGTCACGACCCCCACCACAGGCCGCCGCCGGCCCCTGATCAGCACGGCTCCACCGCGCAGCCCGTAGTCGCGCCGGACTCCGTCGGCGTAGCCGATGGGCAGCGTGGCCACATCACTGTCGGAGTCGAGCCGGTACGCCAACCCGTAGGAGACACCCTCACCTGCGGCAACGCTCTTGACGAACGAAACCTGCGTCTGCAGTTGCATGACGGGACGCAGCCCCTGCACCTCGTTCCGGAGTTCGGCACTGGGCGGCAGCCCGTACAGGGCGATCCCGGCCCGGACCATGTCGTAGCGGCCGCGGCGCCGGATGGGTGAGGCATCCGGCCGGCCGGCGGCCAGGAGCAGGGCAGAGTTGGCGGCATGGCGGCGGAACGATCCCGGCTCGGGCGCGCCGAGATCGGCCTCGAGAGCCTTCAGCACCTGCTCGTAGCGTTCCAACTGCACGTCGGTGTGGGGATTCCCCAACTCGTCGGCCACGGCGCAGTGCGTCCAGACACCTTCCAGATGCAGTTGCGCCCTGGCCTCGATGGCACTCGCCAGCAGCGCCACGTCGTCGGGGTGGGCACCGACCCGGTTCATGCCGGTGTCCACCTTGAGGTGCACCCGGAGTCGACGGTCGCCCGTCGTGGCCGCCGCGGCCGCCGCCGCCAGTCCGGTGGCGCTGTAGACCGATGGGCGCAGGTCGTAGGCCACCACCTCCACCATCTCGGTGGGCCGTGGCTCGGACAGCAGCAGGATCGGTGCCGTCACACCCGCCTGGCGCAACTCGATGCCCTCCTCCACGAGAGCGACCGCCAGCCAGGTGGCTCCGCCGGCGAGCGCGGCCCTGGCGGTGGCCACTGCCCCGTGCCCGTAACCGTCGGCCTTGACCACGGCACACAACCCCGCAGGGGCCGCCCGGCGGGCAAGTTCGGCGGCGTTGGCCTGCAATGCCGCCAGGTCCACGATGGCCGAGGTGGGTCGCATCAGCGGGCGACGATCCCTTGATCGACCGGGCGCGACGACGGCTCGAGCGCCGCGGCCAGCGCTGCGGGGATGGCTCCCAGCAGATCCCCGGCGATGAGGCCCACCGGCGGCGAGAGGGAGCCGGCCATGCCGTGCACGTGCGCGGCCAGGGAGGCGGCGTCCAGCGGCTCGGCGCCCTGCGCCAGCAGAGCGCCGATCATCCCGGCCAGCACGTCCCCGGTGCCCGCCGTGGCCAGGCGGGCGTCGCCGGAGGTGATCAGGCGGGCCGCGCCGTCGGGCGCGGCGACGACGGTCGTGGGTCCCTTCAAGAGGACGTGGGCACCGGCCGCGGCAAGCGACCGCGCCGCCGCCGGACGGTCGGGCCCGGCGCGCCGGCCTGCCAGTAACTCGTACTCACCGTCGTGCGGCGTCAGCACCACCGGCGCACGCGCCGCCGCCAGGACCGACGCCGGGTCTCCGCCGAGGGCCGCCAGGGCGTCGCCGTCCAGCACCAGCGGCACCGTCGCCCGGGTGACCAGCGCCCGCACAGCGGTCGCCGTCTGCGGATCTCTCCCCAGGCCGGGACCGACCACGAGCGATCCGAACCGCGAGGTGTCCATCCGCTCGTGCCAGGCCGCTGCGGGCAGCGGGTGGAACACCACCTCGGTGGGGACGGCGGCGTCGGGCTCGCCGCCCGGCACCGAGAGCCGCACATAGCCCGCGCCCGAGCGCAGAGCCGCCAGGGATGCCAGGGCCGCCGCGCCGCGCATCGTCGACGAGCCCGCCACCACCCAGCAGGCCGAGCGCCACTTGTGCGCGTCGTCGGGCCGCCGCGGCCACGACCCGGTGACGTCGCCGGTGGTCACGAGGTGCGCCGTGGCCGAAGCCACGTCCAGGCCGATGTCCGCGATGCTCACCGACCCCGCCAAGCGGCGTCCCGGCTGCAGCAGCAGTCCCGGCTTCAGGGCGGCGAACGTGACCGTCCGCGTCGCCGCCAGCGCACCGCCGCGCACCTCCCCTGTGAGGCCGTCCACCCCCGAGGGGATGTCAGTGGCCAGCACCGGCATCCCCGACGTCAGGGGCGGCGGCGTCCAGGGCCGGTTCAGCCCGGTGCCGTACGCAGCGTCGATCAGCAGATCACCCGGCGGGGTCTCGGCGACGTCGGGGGCGATCACGCGGCACTCGGCGCCGGCGCGCTGCAGGTGGCGGGCCGCAGCCCGGCCGTCGGCGCCGTTGTTGCCGCGCCCTGCGAGGACGACCACCCGGCGACCCGCCAGCGCCTTCCGGCGCGTGCCCGAGGTCCGCCCGCCTTCGAGGACCCTGGCAGCACCCTCGCTGGTGCCGGTCAGCATCTCCGCGGCGGCGACGGCGACCGCGGCCCCGGCCCGCTCCACGAGCACGTCCGTGCCCTCGGGGGCGGCGGCGTCGATGGCCGCCATCTCCGCAGGGGTGACGACCGGGATCACGACGGGCTGCCTCCCCCGGCGGCCCGATGATGGCCGAGAGGCGGGTGGCCGGTGCAGGCCCGGCCGCTGGACGGTGGATCCCGGCCTTCGCCGGGATGACCGATGGGGCTGGCGGCGCGGGTCACGTCTCGTTGCCGTTCTCGAGTGGGCCCGACTCGGGTGCGCCCGGGACGACGGCCACGGCCACGGCGACAGCCAGATCGGCCGTGTGCGACAGGCTCAGATGCCAGCCCGTCACTCCGGCATCGGTGGCGCGCGCCGCCGCCCGACCGCTCAGTCGCAGACCGACCTGACCGCTGCGGGCGCGGGTGACCTCGACCTCCCTGAACGCCACGTCCCCGAACCCGGCGCCCAGTGCCTTCATGGCCGCCTCCTTGGCGGCGAACCGCACCGCCAGGCGCTCGGCCGGATCGGAGCGGCCCTCGGCGTAGGCCCGTTCGGCAGGAGTGAACAACCGCTCAGTGATGCGCGGGCGGCGCGCCAGCAGGGCACGGAACCGCGGTACCTCCACGATGTCCACGCCGATCATGGCGCCGCTTCGCGCCAGCGCGCGGCCACAGCGCCGATGTCGCCGGCCAGCAGTTCCACGGTGGGCACCGCCGCGAGGAGCGCCTCGTCGAAGGACGACTCGGTCTCGGTGACCGCGTAACGGAGCCGGCTGTACCGGTCGCGATAGCGGCGCAGCACGGTGGCGGCGGTCGCGGCGGGCAGGCGCTCGTGCAGGTCCACGTGGAGCAGCACCACGCCCACGGTCTCCCCGCCCTTGATCTGGGGCACCAGGACGATGAGGCGCCCGTCCCGCAGGCCCTTCGTCAGCAACACCCGTTGCTCCCGGCTCACCTGGCGCTTCGTGCCGCGCAACGTGGGGTCGCGGCTGACGCGCGACTCGATCCCGGCCGCCACGCCGGACCGGTCGACGATCTCGATCCGCTCGTCGTCGATGACATAGCGGATGTAGCCGGTCACCGCCGCGACGGCCGGATCGAGTCCCGTCAGCGTCGACAGCGTGTCGTAGCTGAGGCGTTCGGGAGCTGCGCCCGCGGCCCGGACGGCCGCCACCAGCGGCACGCTCCACAACGCATCCTCGCTGCGGGAGATCCCCACGGTGACCGTCTTGGCCTGGTGACGTATGGCGTCGACGGGGCGGGCCAGTTCCTCGGCGGCCTCGGTCAGCGCGGCCAGCAGCCGCTCGAGTACCCCCGCGGGCGTCCCCATCTCGCCGTAGTCAATCTCGAAGGCAGCCAGCGGGAGTACGCCAGTGGCATAGCGGAACAGGCCATCCAACTGCGCGGCGGTTCCCGCGGGCAGGTGACCGTCGTAGCGACCCGCGCGCAGTTGCCGACCGAATTGCTCGGCCCCGGCGGCGATCTCGGTCGACAGGCCGGCGAGCAGGTCCTCCGCATCGGCGACGGCGCCGTCGGGTGCGGCGTCGAAGGCGGCCTCGATCGCCCCCCGGGTGCGCCGCAGCGGCTCGGCACCCGCATCGATCGCCAGAGCCGCCTCGTAGCCGAAGAGGTGGCCGGCCACGGTGACCAGCACGAACGACAGATCCGGGTGGACGGCGGGCAGCAGCACCGAGTCCCCGGTGGCGCGCGCCAACTCGGCGTCGTCGGTCAACACCACCGAGGCCGCCCGGTGCGCCGCGTAGATGGCGATCTCCTTGGCGACGTCGCGCGCCGTGGAGCGGTCCAAGCCCGCGGCGCAGACCAGGACCAACGGCTCGGCCGAGAGATCGATGTGCTTCTTGTCCTCCGTGACGTCGCACGCCACCGACCGGTAGCACAACTCCGAGAGCTTGATGCGCAATTCTTCCGCCGCCAGCCGGTTGCGCCCGTTGCCGACGGTGGCCCAGTGGCGCCGCGCCGGGGCGAGTCGCTGGGCGATGTCGGCGATCCGCGAGCGTGACTCCAGAACCTCCGCCATGGCGGTGGGCAGATGTTCGAGAGCCTCCAGCAGCCCTTGGCGGCGATCGGGATCCACGGGCGGCAGCCCGAAGCCGTCGACGATGGCATAGGCCAGCAGGAAGCCCGCCGCGACCTGGGCGTAGAAGGCTTTGGTGGAGGCCACGCTCATCTCGACGTCGCGGCCATCGGAGGTGTACAGCACTGCGTCGGCGCGCGCGGCCAGGTCACTCTCCCGGCGGTTCACGACAGCGATCACCGAGGCGCCCCGGGCCTGGACCAGGTCGACGGTGCGGTTGGTGTCGGTGGTCGTGCCCGACTGGCTCACCGCAACCACGAGATGGTCCGACATGTCGTCCGCCAGCCCGAAGCCGGACAGTTCGCTGGCCAGGCAGGCCGAGACCTCCACGCCGGCGCCGGACAACTCCGCGCCGATGATGTCGGCAATGGCCCGGGCGGCCACCGCCGCGGTGCCCTGCCCGATCACGACGATCCGTCGCGGCAACTCCCCCTCTGCCGGCAGGATCCCGTCCAGGGCCACGCTGCGCCGAGCAGGATCTCCCGCCAGCCGGCCGCGGAGTGTCTTGGCGAAAGAGCCGGGGGACTCGCTGATCTCCTTCAGCAGGAAGTGCGGGTAGCCGCGGCGGTCTATGTCGCGCGTCGTGATGACCGCCGTGCTCACCGGTGGCAACGGCACTTCGGCACCGTCGTAGGACCAGCGCGCCACACCATCGATCCGGCCCGCATCGGCGGCGTCCAGCCGCACGAGCTCGCCCTCGCCTGCGGAGCCGCCGCCGTCGGCACCGTCGAAGCGAAGATAAGCGCTGGTCTGCTCCACCAACCCGTACGGTTCGGAGGCCACCACGAAGGCGTCGCTCGCCAGGCCCACGTACAGCGCCTGACCGCTGCCCCGCCGGGCGAGCAGCAGGCGTCCGGGGACGTCCGTGGCCACCGACACGATGGCGTGCGAACCTTCGCATGCCCCGACCGCGTCGGCAAACGCCGCGGTGTCGGATCCGCCCGGTCGGCGCAGGCGGCGGGTGAGCCCGGGCACCACCCGAGCGTCGGTGGTGACGGCTCGGGGATAGGTCAGGTCGTACCGGGTACCCACGGCGGCGTAGTTGTCGATGTCGCCGTTGACCGCGGCGAACACCCAGGGCGGTCCGTCGCCTGTGAGCGAGGCGACGGGATGGGCGTTGGGCTCGGTGATCAGGCCGACGCTGGCCCAGCGGGTGTGCGCCAGGACCGCGCAGTGCGCGCCCGGCCGCGCCAGCGCCGCCCGCAAGGACCCATCGCCGGCGAGGGCCGACCTCAGAACCTGCGTGTTGTCGCCCAGGTCACCGACCTCGATCGCCGTCTTGTAGACATAGACCGAGGTGCCGGCGTCGTGCCAGCGGCTCCCGGTACGCCCCAGGACGTCGGATGCCGCGGCGTCCGGATCCAGCGGCTCATCGGCGGAGACGATCACCGCGATTCCCGCCGAGTCCCGGCCGCGCACCTCCAGGCGGTCCAGGGCCGACAGCGCCACTTGGATCGACCACCAGGCCGCCACGAGCCCCTCCGTAGCGGCCGGCGCATCCTCGCCGAGGAGGTCGGCCACCGCCGAGGCGCCGGCCAGCCGGTCCTCGCGGATGCACCAGAGCGGGTCGGCCAATGGGCCATCGTCGTCAGCGAGGCGCCCGACCGACTCCGCCACCTCGGCGCGCAGCGCCGCGTCGCGCACGAGACAGGTCAGCCCCGCCGGTCCGGCGAGCCGCTCCGCCAGCGCCGGCGCGCCGCTGCGCAACTCGTCTCCCTGCCCACCGAGCAACCGCCGGATCTCCGAGGCGTCGGCCGGTCGGCGGCTCGGGGGGCGGCTGAGGACCGCCACGATCCCGCACATCAGCCGGCCCGCCGCGCGACTTCGGCCGCCAGGGATTGCGCCGTCGACGCGGCCTCCGCCTCGCTGGGTGCCTCCACCATCACACGGATCAGCGGCTCGGTTCCCGACGCCCGCACCAGCACCCGGCCCCGCTCGCCCAACTCCTCGCGCGCCTTGCGGACGGCGGGCTCGATGGCTTCCAGCACGTCCGTGGCCCCGCGACCGGTGGCCACGTTGCGCAACACCTGGGGGTAACGCGTCATCGCGGCCGCCGCCAGGTCCCCCGGCCGCTCCCCCCGCCGAGCCGCCACATCCAACAGCTGCACGGCCGTGAGCAGGCCGTCACCCGTGGTGGCGAGATCCCGGAAGATCACGTGGCCGGACTGCTCGCCGCCCAACTCCCAGCCCCCGGCTTCCAGCGCGCTGAGGACGTGCCGATCGCCCACCGGCGTGGTCACGACGTCGATACCGGCCTCGGCCATGGACCGGTGCAGGCCGATGTTGCTCATGACCGTCACGACAATCGTCGAGCCCGCCAGCCGACCGCGTTCGTGGCGGTCGATCCCGCAGAGGGCGATGATGTGGTCACCGTCGATCAACCGCCGATCGTAGGCCACGACCCGGTCGCCGTCGCCGTCGAATGCCAAGCCGATCTCACCGGGTCGCGTCTCGCCGGCGATCATGCCGGGCGAGGCCGCCCCGCAGCCGTCGTTGATGTTCCGCCCGTTCGGCGCGCAGGCGACGGTGCGCACAGAAGCGCCGAGGCGCCGCAGCAGTGCCGGTGCCGGCAGCGAGGTCGCTCCGTTGGCACCGTCGACCACGAGCCGCATCCCCTCGAGTGCGCCGGGCCGCACCGTCGCCGCCACCGCGTCGAGGTACGCCTCCAGCCGGCCCGAGGCGTCGACGCCGACCGCGCGGGAGGCACGCGGGTCGGCGGCTGCCTCGAGGGCGGCGGCCACCGCCTCCTGCTCGCCGTCGCTGAGCTTCCGTCCCCCGGGTCCGAAGATCTTCACCCCGTTGTCCTGGTACAGGTTGTGCGACGCCGACACCACGATGCCCGGCACCTCGTCGGTGGCGCTGAGAAACGCCACGGCGGGCGTGGGGGCCACGCCCAGCAGGTCCACCTGGGTGCCACCCAGCCCGCGCAGCAACCCGTCGATGAGGTCTCCCGCAGAGGACCGTGGATCGTGCCCCAGAACCACCCGCTCGCAACCGAAGGTGGCGACGACCGCGGCGCCGATCCGGGCGGCGATCCGGGGGGTCACGTCCCGGTAGGCGCGCCCCCGTATGCCGTCTGTACCGAACACGTCCGAACCGCTACGACGGCTCGTGGCGGCGCAGGCGCAGGCGCTGCTACCTCTTGGAGTACTGCGGAGCCTTCCGAGCCTTCTTCAGCCCGTACTTCTTGGACTCCTTCTTGCGCGGGTCCCGGGTCAGCAGGCCGGCACGCTTGAGCTTCTCGCGGCAATCTCCGTCGAGAGTCTCGAGCGAGCGGGCGATACCGAGGCGGAGCGCCCCCGACTGGCCCGTGAGACCCCCGCCCGAGATCGTGGCATCCACGTCGTACACCGAGGCGGTGTCGGTCACGCGGAGGGCCTCGATGGCACCGGAGCGGTGGGCGGGCGACGGGAAGTAGTCCTCGAGGTCCCGACCGTTGATGACGACCCGGCCTTCGCCCGGCCGGATACGGACACGGGCCACGGCCCGCTTGCGGCGACCTGTGGCTTGGACGAGCGGCGGTGTCATGGAGTTCTCCTGCCGAGGGGCAGCGGCTGCGGTTTCTGGGCTTCGTGGGGATGGGCCGGTCCGGCGTAGACCTTGAGCTTCCGGAGCATCTGGCGACCCAGGCGGGTGTGGGGCAGCATCCCGCGGATGCTACGGCGCACGAGCTCGGCGGGTCGCCGCTGCAGCGCGGTTCCCAGGGTCTCCGATCGCAGGCCACCGGGATAGCCCGAGTGCCGGTACAGGACCTTCCGCTCGGCCTTGCCCGCGGTCGTGACGACCTTGTCGGCGTTCACGATGATCACGTGGTCACCGCAGTCCAGATGCGGGGTGTAGATCGGCTTGTGCTTGCCCCGCAGGACGCGAGCCACCTCGGTCGCCATACGTCCGAGCACCTGACCCTCGGCGTCGACGATCCACCAGGCGCGATCCAATTCCGAAGCCTTGGGGCTGTACGTATGCACACCGCAAGGATACGGGGTGGACGTCGGAATCGGCTGCGGACCGGGCCGGCTCATGCGTAGGCCACCGACTGCAGGCACAGGCCGTGCGGCGGGGCCACCGGCCCTGCCACCGCCCGATCCCTGCTCGCCAGGATCCGACGCATGTCGCCGGCGGGTCGACGACCCCGACCCACTTCGGTGAGGGTCCCGACGATCGAGCGCACCATCTGCCGGCAGAAGGAGTTGGCGGCGATGTCGAACAGCAGGACGCCGCGCTCGGGGGTGCTCCAGACGGCGTGCAGGACCCGCCGCGTGGTGGGGGCGACCCGCTCGGTGCCGTCGACGGTCTGCGTCGCCTTCGAGCAGAACGAAGCGAAGTCGTGCTCGCCCACCAGCAACGCCGCGGCCTCGACCATGGGAGCGATCTCGAGAGGGTCGGGGATGTGCCAGGACACCGCCCGGCGGAAGACGTCGGGTTCCGGCGCGTTCCAGATCGTGTAGCGATAGGCCCGAGACAGCGCCGAGAAGCGAGCGTCGAAGTCGCCGGACACCTGCTCGATCGCCAGGACGGCCACGTCGGGTCCGCACATGCGGCTCAGCCCGCTGCCGAGAGCCTCGAGCCGTCCGGCCGACGCGTCCTCGTCGGCAACGTCCAAGCTCACGACCTGCCCGCGCGCATGAACGCCGGCGTCGGTGCGCCCGGCGCACGTCAACTGCACCGGGTAGCCCAGCCGTCGCCCGAGTGCGTCGGCGAGGACACCGCCGACCGTCCGCACACCGGGGTTCGGGGTGAAGCCGCGAAAGGCCCCTCCGTCGTAGGCGACCCGAAGGCGCAGGCGGGCCACGCCGCGGTGCGCCGGCTAGACGAGTTCGATGCGGGCCATCGGGGCGTTGTCCCCGTAGCGCGGGCCCATCCGCAGGATCCGGGTGCAGCCGCCGGCGCGATTCGCGTAGCGCGGACCGATGTCGGAGATCAGCTTGTCGGCGATCTCGCGGTCGTGGAGAAACGCCACGATCTGGCGGTGGTTGTGCAGACCGCCCTTGCGCGCCTTGGTGATCAGCTTCTCGGCGACGGGCTGCATGGCCTTCGCCTTGGCCTCGGTGGTCACGATGGATTCGGCCGCCACGAGGGAGGCAACGAGGTTGGCCAGCATCAGCTTCTGGTGTGAGGCGCTTCCGCCGAGGCGGCGGCCCTTGCGGGGTCGGCCGGGCATGATCGTCTCGATCTCAGTCCGCTGACGCCAGAGCGAGACCCAACTCGTCGAGACGGGCCGTCACCTCGTCCAGCGACTTCTCGCCGAAGTTGGGGATCGCCAGCAGCTCGAGCGGCGTCCTCTCCAGGAGCGCGCCGACCGTCGTGACCTGCGCCCGCTTCAGGCAGTTGCGCGGCCGTTCCGAGAGCCCCAACTCGTCGATCGGCCGCTGCAGATCCGAGGGCAGATCGGGCGCGGCCGCCGGGTCCAGGCTGTCGGGCAGCGACACCTCGGCCAGATTCTCCACGAGCTGCGCCAGCCGGCGCAGGATGCCACCCGCCGTGGCCATCGCCTCCGACGGCGTGATGGTCCCGTCGGTGAGCACGTCCACCACCAGCTCGTCGAAGGTGATGTCCCGCTCCCCGGGCGACGGCTCCACCTCGAAGGCAACGCGGCGCACCGGCGAGAAGAGGGCGTCCACCGGTACGTCGCCGATGGTGCCGCTGCCGGGACGGCTCTCGGCGCCCAGGTAGCCGATTCCCTGCTCCACGGTGACGTCGGCGGCGAAGCGCGCCCGGCCGTTGAGCGTGGCGATATGGAGTTCGGGGTTCAACACCTCGACGTCGGGGTTGACACCGAAGTGCGCGCCCGTGACCTCCGCCGGACCCAGCACGTCGATACGCAACTGCACCGGTTCGGGGCTGTGGCTGTGCAGGACCAGGTCCTTGAGGTTCAGGATGATGTCGGAGATGTCCTCGACCACCCCGTCCAGCGTGTCGAACTCGTGCAGCGCCTCGTCGAAGCGGACGTGCGTCACCGCTGCCCCCGGGATCGACGAGAGCAGCGTGCGCCGCAGCGCGTTGCCGATCGTGTAGCCGAATCCCGGCTCGAGCGGGCCGATGACGAACTTCTGCCGGTTGTCCTCGGCAGTCCCCACAGAGACGGCGGGATGTTTGATCTCAAGCATGTACAACCTCGCTGGAGCTACTTGCTGTAGAGCTCGACAATCAACTGCTCGCGGATGGGAACGTCGATCTGATCCCGCGTGGGTACCGACACCACGTTCGCGGCCCAGCCCTCCTCGACGACGTCGAGCCAGATCGGCGGTACCCGATCCAGGACATCGACGTTCCACTGCAGAATTGTCATGGCGCGCGCCTTGTCGCGCACGGAGACGACATCGTCGGCGGTCACGCGGTAACTCGGGATCGTGACCCGACGACCATTGACCGACACGTGGCCGTGCCCCACGAACTGCCGCGCCTGGGGGCGGGTGGCCGCCCAGCCCGCTCGATACACCACGTTGTCGAGGCGCAACTCGAGGTAGCTGAGCATGTTCTCCCCGGTGACACCCGAGCGGCGGCTGGCCTCGGCATAGAGATTGCGGAACTGGCGCTCGGTGAGGCCGTAGGTGAAGCGGGCCTTCTGCTTCTCCTGGAGTTGGACAAGGTATTCCGAGGCGGTCGTCCGGCGCCGCGAGCGGCCGTGCTCACCCGGCGGGTAGGGGCGCTTGTCGAGCGCCACCGTCTCGCCCTTGGTGCCGAAGATGTTGGTGCCCAGGCGGCGCGACACCCGTGACTTGGGCCCGGTGTAGCGCGACATCAGACCCGCCGCCTCTTCGGTGGCCGGCACCCGTTGTGCGGGACGGGGGTGACGTCCTTGATGCCGGTGACCTCCAGGCCGAGGTTCTGCAGCGAGCGGATGGCGGTCTCGCGGCCCGATCCCGGCCCCCGCACCTGGACGTCCACCTTGCGCACGCCGAACTCCATGGCCCGCCGAGCCACCTCCTCGGCCGCCATCTGCGCGGCGTACGGCGTCGACTTGCGTGATCCCTTGAATCCCACGTTGCCGGCCGAGGCCCAGGCGACCACGTTCCCCCGCAGGTCCGTGACGGTGATGATCGTGTTGTTGAACGAACTCTTGATGTGCACGACGCCGTGCCCGATGTTCCGGCGCTCGCGGCGGCGTGGCCGCCGTGCCTGTCTTTCTGCCATGACCCCTCGGTACGTCTCTTGAGCGGTGCGATGCCGCGACCAACTGACCGCGGTTACCGATCGTGGTGGTTCGGCGCCCCGATCAGCGCCGCTGCCACTTCTGCCTTACTTCCTCTTCATGACGGTCTTCTTGCCCGCCACCGTCTTGCGCGGCCCCTTGCGCGTCCGGGCATTGGTATGGGTGCGCTGACCACGCACCGGAAGGCCCCGGCGGTGCCGGATGCCCTGGTAGCAGCCGATTTCCAGCTTGCGACTGATGTCCTGGCCGATGCGGCGGCGCAGGTCACCCTCGACCTTGAGATTGCGCTCGATGTACGCCCGGAGGCGGGCCACCTCCTGCTCGGTGAGATCCTTCACGCGCACGTCGGGGCCGATGCCGACCTCCTCGCAGGTCTGCGCGGCAACGCTGGCACCGATGCCGAAGATGTACGTGAGCGACACCACGGCCCGCTTGTTGCGCGGGATGTCGACGCCGGCGATGCGCGCCACGTCAGCCCTGCCTCTGGCGGTGCCGCGGGTTGTCGCAAATCACCCGCACACGACCATGGCGACGGATGACTCTGCACTTGTCACACATTGCCTTCACGCTGGGGCGCACTTTCATCTCCGTATCCGCCTCGTCTCGTCGTCTGCTCAACCGCCGAGCGGGGCGCGACTCTCGCTCGCTTCGGGGGTTGCTACTTGTACCGGTAAGTGATGCGCCCACGCTGCAGGTCGTACGGCGTGAACTCCACCTGCACGCGGTCGCCGGGAAGGATGCGGATGTAATGCATCCTCATCTTCCCCGAGATGTGCGCCAGCACTTGGTGTCCGTTGTCGAACTCGACCCTGAACATGGCATTGGGGAGGGACTCGAGGACCTTCCCTTCCATGAGGATTGCGTCCTGCTTCGATTTCGCCAGAACTCTACTCCCGCCTCGAACGCGACCTACCAGGCTACCGCGACAACCTCAGCGGCACCAACCCGCCGATGGCGGCCGCGAGCCGGTCGAACACCTCCGCCGGCTCCCCGGTTCCGTCGACCGTCTGCAGCAGGCCCCGGTCGGCGAACCACTCCACCAGGGGCGCCGTCTGCGCCTCGTAGAGCTCGAGGCGCCGGGCGATGCCCGCGGCGGTGTCGTCGCCGCGGCCCCGGGCCAGCATCCGCTCGGAGACCTCCGCCACGCAGACCTCCAGAAGCACCGCGCCCCGCAGTCCGCCGGATGCGGTCATCCCGGCGAGGGCCTCGGCCTGCGCCGGGGTCCGGGGGAAACCGTCGAGCAGGACGGTGGCTCCGGAATCCTCCAGCGCGGCGAGCCGCTCGGCAACCACATCGCACATCACGTCGTCGGGCACCAACTCGCCGGCGGCCATGATGGCGCCCGCCCGACGACCCAGCGGGGTGTCCAGGGCTGCGGCGTCCCGCAGCATGTCGCCGGTCGACACGTGGACCACCGTGTCGAAACGCTCGGCGAGCATCGCACACTGCGTGCCCTTGCCGGCACCCTGGCGCCCGAGGACGGCGATCACGCCGCCCATGTCAGGAACTCCCGATGGTCACTTCAGGAAGCCTTCGTAGTTGCGCAGCATCAGCTGGCTGTCGATCTGCTTCATCGTCTCGAGCGCTACGCCCACGGCGATCAGGATCGAGATCCCGGTGAAGCTGAAGATGCCCTGTGTGCTGGTGGGCACGATGTTCCCGATCACCACGGCGGGCGTCAGGGCGATGAGCGCCAGGAAGAGCGATCCGGGCAGCGTGATGCGCGACAGGATGTGCGCCAGATAGCGCTCGGTGGGCCGACCGGGCCGGATGCCCGGCACGAACCCGCCCTGCTTGCGGATGTTGTCGGCCTGCTTGACCGGATCGAAGCTGATGGCTGTGTAGAAGTAGGCGAAGCCGATGATGAGCAGGCCGAAGAAGACCAGGTAGAACGGGTCGTCGTAGCGCAGCAGGTGATCGTTGACCCAGGTGCGGGTCGCCTCGCCCCACCCGCCGGACGGGAGCACCACGACGACCAGCTGCGGCAGGTAGAGAACCGAACTGGCGAAGATGATCGGAATCACGCCCGACTGGTTCACCTTCAGCGGTATGTAGGTGCTGCCGCCGGTGGTCATCCGGCGTCCGACGACGCGCTTGGCGAACTGCACCGGGATGCGCCGCTGGCCCTGCTCGACGAACACGATCAGCACGAGCAGCACGAGGTACATCGCCAGGACCTCGAAGACGCCCGGCCAGCCCGAGTTGCCCTTCACGAGCGAGAACTGGTTGGGCAGCGAGCTCACCACGGCGGCGAAGATGATGATCGACATCCCGTTGCCGATGCCCTTCTGCGTGATCAACTCGCCCATCCACATCAACAGGGCCGTCCCGGCGGTGAGCGTCAGCACGACCAGCCCCACCCGCGGTGCGGTGAACTCCGGCAGCAGGTCGGGGATGCCGGTGCTGCCGGCCAGGCCACCGCCCTGGTTGTGGAAGAGGAAGGCGAACCCCGTGGACTGGATCAGCGCGATCCCGATCGTCAGGTAGCGCGTCCACTGGTTGATCTTGCGCTGGCCGATCGCACCCTGCTGCTGCCACTGCTCGATGCGCGGCACCACGACGCCCATCACCTGCATGATGATCGAAGCGGTGATGTACGGGAATATCCCCAGCGAGAAGATGGCGAACTGCGTGAGCGCGCCGCCCGAGAAGAGCTGCAGGAAGTTGAGGATCCCGCCGTCCTCGGCTGCCTCCTGGAGGGGGCGGATGGCCTCCAGGTTGATCCCGGGCGCCGGAATGAAGGCCCCCAGCCGGTACACCACCAGCATGCCGAGCGTGAAGAGGATCTTGCTCCGCAGATCCTCGATGCGGAAGATGTTGGCGATGTTCTGGAGGATTCGGGCCACGGGGCGATTCTCCCTCCGGCAGTTCGGCGACCGCTAGCGATTGGTGAGGGCGTTGCCCCGCGCCGGCGGCCGGCGGTCGCCCCATGGCAGCGGTAGGACCTCGATGGTCGCCCCGACCGCCTCGAGAGCAGCGCGAGCCCCTTCGGAGAACGCGTGGGCGCGCACGGTGACCGCACGGGTCACCTCGCCTCGAGCGAGCACCTTGACCAGCGCACCCTTGCTCACGAGCCCGCGAGCGTACAGAGTCTCCGGCGTCACCTCGTCGAGGTCCGAGGACTCGATCACGTCGAGGTTGACCGGTTGGTAGGTCACCCGGAACGGGTTGTTGAAACCGCGCAGCTTGGGGATCCGGCGCTGGAGAGGCATCTGGCCCCCCTCGAAGCCGACCGGCACCTTGCCGCGGGCCCTCTGGCCCTTGGTGCCGCGCCCGGCAGTCTTGCCTCCCTTGCCACCGATGCCCCGACCGGGGCGCCGGCGCGCCGTGCGGCTCCCGGGCGGGGGCTTCAGGTCGTGGACCTTCACGATTCGGGCACCTCCTCGACTTCGACCAGGTGCGAGACCGCCGCCAGCATGCCCCGCACATCGGGACGGTCGCTGAGGACTCTCGACTTGCCGACCCTCCCGAGTCCCAGGGCGCGCAGCGTGCCGCGCTGCGGGGGCTTGCGCCCGATCCCGGAACGGACCTGCGTCACGCGCAGCGCCACGTCATCCCTCCTCGCCACGCAGGGCCAGGCGCCGGGTGCGCTCGGTCTCGTTGTAGGCCGCCAGCAGCGCCGGCGGGACGAACTCGCTGGGATCCAGACCGCGCAGGCGCGCCACGTGGTCGGGGCGCATCAACGAACGCAGGCCGGCAATCGTTGCCCGGGCAACGTTGATGTGGTTGGCCGAGCCCAACGACTTGCACAGCACGTCGCCGACACCGGCCTCCTCGAGGATGGCGCGGGCGGCGCCACCGGCGATGACGCCGGTACCGGGTGCCGCCGGCTTGAGCAGCACCTTGCCGGCACCCCAGCGTCCGAGGACGGGATGCACGATCGTCGTGCCCGCCAGGGGCACGGCGAACAGCGAGTTGCGTGCCTCCTCGGTGCCCTTCTGGATGGCCAGGGGCACCTCTTTGGCCTTGCCGTAGCCCAGACCGACGTGACCGGCGCCGTCGCCCACGACGACGAGAGCGGAGAACGAGAAGCGCCGCCCGCCCTTGACCACCTTGGCGACCCGGTTGATGTGGATGACGCGGGAATCGCGCAACTGCAGGCGCGAGGCCAGCGCACCGGCGGGTGCCATCAGAATCGCATCCCGGCTTCGCGGGCGGCATCGGCGAGCGCTGCCACTCGCCCGTGGTAGCGGTAGCCGCCGCGGTCGAAGGTGACCGTCGTGATGCCGGCGACCGCGGCTCGTTCCGCAATCAGGCGTCCGACGGCGTCGGCGGCGCTCACACCGCCGGCTTCGCTCTGCCGAACGTCCGACTCCAGGGTCGAGGCGGCCACCAGGGTGTGTCCGCTGGTGTCGTCGATGATCTGCGCCGCCGTGTGGCGGTTGGAGCGGTACACCGCGAGGCGCGGGCGCTCGGCCGTCCCGACGATCTTCTTGCGCACCCTCCGGTGGCGCCGGAGCCGGCTCTGCCGCCGTTCTGCGGACACGTTCGTCATTGCTCTGCTCCCTGCCTCGGCGGCGGACTCACTTGGCGGCCTTGCCCGCCTTGCGGCGGACATACTCCCCGGCGTAGCGGATTCCCTTGCCCTTGTAGGGTTCGGGCTTGCGCAGCGCGCGGATCTGCGCGGCCACCTGTCCGACCGCCTGCTTGTCGATCCCCAGGACCCTGATGGCGGTCTGTGACGGCACCTCGAAGGTGATCCCCTCGGGCGCCTCCACGAAGACCGGATGGCTGAAGCCCAACTGCAGCTCCAGGCGCCCGGGGCTCTTGGCGGTGGCGCGATAGCCGACGCCGATGATCTCGAGGTCCTTCCGGTATCCCTCGTGCACACCGACCACCATGTTGTTGACGAGGGCGCGCGTCAGGCCGTGCAGCGCACGCGACTCGCGCTCCTCGTCGGCGCGCGTCACGACCAGCGCCGCGCCCTCCTGATGCACGGCGATCACCGGCGGAACCGTGTGCCGCAGCGTGCCCTTCGGCCCTGCGACGGTGACCTCGCCGTCCGCCACGGTGACCGAGACGCCCGGAGGCACCGGGATCGGCGACTTACCCACACGAGACACGACGCACCTACCAGACGTAGCAGAGGATCTCGCCGCCGATACGCCGCCTGCGAGCCTCCTGATCGGTCATCAGGCCCTTGCTGGTGGACAGGACCGCCATACCGAGACCGCCCTGCACCCGCGGCACGCGGTCGGCCTTGGTGTACACACGCAGCCCGGCCTTGGAGACCCGCCGGAGACCCCTGATGACCCGCTCGCGATCCGGCGAGTACTTCATATCGATGGTCAGCAAGCGCCCCGGGCCATCGATGTCGGCCACCTGATAGCCGTGAATGTAACCCTCGCGCCGCAACACCTCCGCCAGGGCCTCCTTCAGCTTCGAGGAGGGCATGTGCACCTCCTCGTGCATGGCCACGTTGGCGTTGCGGATTCGAGTCAGCATGTCGGCGATCGGATCGGTCATGGTCATCGGCGACAACCCCCTACCAGCTGGCCTTCGTAAGTCCGGGGATCTCCCCGGCATGGGCGAGTTCGCGCAGGCAGATGCGGCACAACCCGAACTTCCGGTAGACCGAGCGCGGTCGGCCGCACCGGCGGCAGCGGGTGTACGCCCGCACCCGGTACTTCGGCGTTCGCTTCTGCTTGTTGATCAGTGCCTGCTTTGCCATGTCGTCTCTCTCGCCAATCGCTGCGTCGAACCGTTCGCCGAGTCCCTCAGCCCATCTCCCGCCGGAGCGGGAAGCCGAACGACTCCAGGAGCGCCCGCGCCACGGCATCGTCGGATGCCGTGGTCACCAGGGTGATGTCCATGCCGCGGACGGTGTCGATCTTGTCGTAGTCGATCTCGGGGAAGATCAACTGCTCGGAAACGCCGAAGGAGAAGTTGCCGTTCCCGTCGAAGGAGTTGAGGGACAGGCCGCGGAAGTCGCGGATGCGCGGGATCGCCAGGTTGATCAGCCGGTCGAAGAACTCCCACATGCGATCGCCCCGGAGCGTGACCTTCACCCCCACGGCATTGCCCTCCCGCAGGCGGAAGCCGGCGATCGAGCGCTTCGCCCTGGTCGTCACAGGCCGCTGGCCGGCGATGATGGTCATGTCGGCGATGGCGCCCTCCAGCAGGCGGGCCTGGCGCGAGGCGTCGCCGACGCCCATGTTCAGGACGATCTTCTCCAGCGTGGGCACCTGCATGACGTTGGCGAGGCCCAGTTCCGACTGCAGCCGGGCACGCAACTCGTCCCGGTACAACCGCTTCAGGCGCGGCTCCATGGTCGCTGCCGCCGTCATGGGATGTCCGCTCCGGTGCGGCGGCAGACCCGCACCTTGGCGCCGTCGGGCGCGATCCGGAACCCCACGCGTGTGGGCTTGCCGTCCTCGGGACTGATGAGCGCCACCCGGGAGATGGGGATGGGCATGTCCTTGTCGATGATGCCACCCTGCATGACACCGGACTGATTGGGCTTGCGATGCTTGCGGACGACGTTGACGCCGTCGACGAGAAGGGTGCCCTTGGTGGGGAAGACGGCCGAGACCACTCCCTCCTTGCCGCGATCCTTCCCCGAGAGCACCACGACGCGGTCGCCCTTGCGGATCTTGGCCATCACAGCACCTCCGGGGCGAGTGAGACGATGCGCATGAAACGCTTCTCGCGCAACTCCCGACCCACGGGGCCGAAGATGCGCGTCCCGCGAGGCTGATCGTTCTCGTCGAGCACGACCGCGGCGTTCTCGTCGAAGCGGATGTAGCTGCCGTCGGGCCGGCGCTTCTCCTTGCGCGTGCGGACCACGACGCAGCGCACCACGTCGCCCTTGCGAACCTTGGCCCCGGGGATGGCGTCCTTCACCGTTGCCACGAACACGTCGCCGATCGAGGCGTAGCGGCGGCGCGAGCCGCCCAGCACCTTGATGCACAGAACCTCGCGGGCGCCGGAGTTGTCCGCCACCCGGAGGCGCGTCTCCTGCTGGATCACCCTGCCCCCCCTCTCAGCGCGCCCGCTCGAGGATCTGCACGAGTCGCCAGCGCTTGAGCTTGGAGAGCGGGCGGGTCTCCGCCACCCGGACGCGGTCGCCGACGCGCAGATCGTTGTCCTCATCGTGGACGTAGAGGCGCTTGTGGCGGCGAACCGTCTTGTTGTAGCGCCGGTGGCGCACCTGCTCGGTCACCACCACGACGGCCGTGCGGTCCATGGACGCGGACGCCACGACGCCCTCGCGGCTCTTGCGGCGGCTGCGCCCTGTTGCGGCCGGTCCGGTGGCCGGTGCGGCGGCTCCCGCAGCCTCGGCGGCGGGCGACTGCTCGGGGGTCGGATCGGTCATCTGTGCTTCTTCAGTCATCGCGGCGGCGCCTCCTCTTGAACACCCGTGGCGCGCCGGTGGCGTCGGTCTCGACCTCGGCGGATGCGTCCGCGTCGTCGGCCTGGCGCGTCGTGACCATCTCGGCGGTGCTGATCTCGCGGGCGCGGAGCTCCGTCAGGATGCGTGCCACCTGCTTGCGGGAACCTGCGATCAGGTTGACGTTGTCGAGCTGTCCCGTCACGTGCTGGAAGCGGAGGTTCGTGGCCTCGTCCTTCGCCTGATCCAGCATGCCCAGCAACTCGACGTCGCTCAGGTCAGCCAGTGACTTGGAGCGGGCCACGACTACACCGGCTGGTGCCGGGACACGAACCGCGCCCGGACCGGAAGCTTCTGGATGGCGCGCTCGATGGCCTCCCGCGCCACGACAGGGTCGGAGTAGGAGAGTTCGAACAGCACCCGACCGGGACGCACCACCGCCACCCAGCGCTCGGGGTTTCCCTTGCCGGATCCCATCCTGGTCTCGGCAGGCTTCTGGGTGACCGGCTTGTCGGGGAAGACGTTGATCCAGACCTTTCCGCCGCGGCGCACGTGGCGGGTCATCGCCACACGGGCGGCCTCTATCTGCGGCGCGGTGATCCAGCCCGGCTCGAGGGCCTGGATCCCGTAGTCGCCGAAGGCCACGGTGGTGCCGCCCTTGGCGACACCCTTCGTGCGGCCGCGGTGATGCTTGCGGTGTGCGACCTTCTTGGGCATCAACATGATCGGTCAACATCCTCCGCGCGGACTCGGTGATGCTTGCGGTGCGCGACCTTCTTGGGCATCAACATGATCGGTCAACATCCTCCGCGCGGACTCGGTGATGCTTGCGGTGCGCCAGAGCTTCCTTCGGCATCAACATGATCGGTCAACATCCTCCGCGCGGCCGCGGTGATGCTTGCGGTGCGCCAGAGCTTCCTTCGGCATCAACATGATCAGTCGGCATCCCCCGGTCGGAAATGGGGCGTCTCGTGCTGCTCCCGGGAGGCCCGCTCGATTTCCTCCTCCTGTTCGAGGAGGCGCTCGAATTCCTCGTCGGCCTCGGCCACCAGGGGACGCAATTCCTCCAGCTCGGTCGGGAATTCCTGCTCCTCCGGCTCAGGCGCCGGCGCCGGCGCCGGCGTCGGCGTCTGCGGGGCGCCCCGCCGTCGAGCCGCCGAGGACACGACCTTGCGCGAGCGGGCGGGCCCGGCGGTCTCGCCGACGGCCATCGCCGCCTCGCGGTTGATCCTCTCGTCGGTGTCGAGGCGGTAGGGCAGGATGTCACCCTTGTAGGTCCACACCTTCACACCGATGCGCCCGTAGGTCGTGTGCGCCTCCCTGAAGCCGTAGTCGATGTCGGCGCGGAGCGTGTGCAGCGGCACGCGGCCCTCGCGGTACCACTCGGTGCGCGCCATCTCCGAGCCGCCGAGCCGGCCCGAGCACTGCACCCGGATACCCTGCGCGCCGGCCTTCTGGGCGTTCTGGACGGCGCGTTTCATGGCCCGGCGGAACGCCACCCTGCCGGTGAGCTGGTCGGCGATGCCCTGGGCGATGAGCGCCGCGTCCAGCTCCGGCTGCTTGATCTCCTGGACGTTGAGTTGGACCCGCTTGTTCCCCGTGATCTCGGCGAGACCCGCCCGCAGACGGTCGGCCTCCGAGCCCTTGCGCCCGATCACGATGCCGGGGCGGGCGGTGTGCACGTCGATGCGCAGCCGATCCCTCGTGCGCTCCACCTCGATGCGGCTGATGGCGGCATGCGGCAGTTCGCCCATGAGGTAGTCGCGGATCTTCCAGTCCTCGATCACGAACTCCTGGTACTCCTGGCGCGTGGCGAACCAGCGCGACTTCCAGTCGGTCGTGATTCCCAGGCGGAACCCGTAGGGGTTGACCTTCTGACCCATCAGATCTCCTTGTCGCCGTCGCCAGGGTCCGGGTCCTGGTCAGCGGCGTCCTGCTCCATCACGGTGTCCTGCTCCCCAACGTCGGCCTCCTGCTCGAGGGCGTCCTGCTCCTCGATGGCGGCCTCCTCCTCGGCGGCGGCACGGCTGGCCGCCACGCGGCGGCGCCTCACCTCGGCCGCGGCACTGCTGCCGACACCCCGCTCGGCGCGGGCTTCGCGCTCGGTCATGGAGTAGCGCTCCAGCACGATCGTGATGTGGCACGTCCGCTTCATGATGGGCGTCGCCCGGCCGCGGGCGCGCGGCCGCCAGCGCTTCAGCGTGGGGCCCTCGTCGGCGTAGCAGACCGACACGAACAACTCCTCGGCGGGAAGGCTGGCGTTGTGCTCGGCGTTGGCGGCCGCCGAATCCAGGCATCGCGCCACCGTGTGGGCGATCCGGCGCTCGGAGAACCGCAGGATCTCGCTGGCGCGCTCGTAGGACTCGCCACGGATCAGATCCAGCACGGCACGGACCTTGGAGGCGGAGCTGCGCACGTAACGCGCCGAGGCGCGTGCGGTGGGAGCGGCGAGATCGGTGGCCATCAGCGCCTGCCCCCTCGCTCCTGGCCGGCGTGGAACCGGAACGTGCGGGTGGGGGCGAACTCACCGAGCTTGTGGCCCACCATGGCCTCGGTGATGTACACCGGGACGTGCTTGCGCCCGTCGTGCACGGCGAGGGTGTGGCCGACCATGTCGGGAATGATCGTGGAGCGGCGCGACCACGTACGGATGACGCGCCTCTCGCCCGAGTCGTTCAGCTCGTCCACCTTGGCAAGCAGGTGATGGTCGACGAACGGGCCCTTCTTCAGGCTTCTGGGCATCGTGAGCCTCCTACCGCCGGCGCCCGCGGGTGCGCCTGCGGCGCACGATCATCTGCGACGACTGCTTCTTGGGGTTGCGGGTGCGACCTTCCGGCTTGCCCCACGGCGACACCGGGTGCCGGCCGCCGGAGCTCTTGCCCTCGCCGCCGCCGAGAGGGTGATCCACCGGGTTCATGGCCACACCCCGGGTCTGGGGGCGGACACCCCTGTGTCGGTTGCGTCCGGCCTTGCCGATCTGGACGAGTTCGTGCTCGGCGTTGCCCACCGCGCCCACCGTGGCCCGGCAGTCGATGGGCACCCGCCGCATCTCGGTGCTGGGCAGCCGCAGGGTGGCCTCGCTGCCCTCCTTGGCCACGAGCTGGATGCGGCTTCCCGCGGCACGGCCCATGCGCCCGCCGGCGCCCGGCTTCAACTCCACGTTGTGCACGACGGTGCCCACCGGGATGTAGCGCAGCGGCAGGGCGTTGCCCGGGCGGATCTCCACGCCGGTGCCCGACTCGAGCACGTGGCCGACGGCGATCCCGTCGGGCGCCAGGATGTAGGACTTCGCCCCGTCGTAGTAGTGCAGCAGAGCGATGCGGCAACTCCGGTTGGGGTCGTACTCGATGGACGCCACCTTCGCCGGAACACCATCCTTGCGACGGTGGAAGTCGATGACCCGGTAGCGGCGCTTGTGGCCGCCGCCGCGGTGCCGTGCCGTCTTGCGGCCCGCGTTGTTCCGCCCGCCGGTGGAGGGCCGGGGGGCCAGCAGCGACTTCTCCGGCGTGCTGCGGGTGATCTCGGAGAAGTCGTGCGACGTCTGGAAGCGGCGTCCCGGACTGGTGGGCTTGCGGCGCCGGATGCTCATGACCTCACACCTCGAAGAGTTCGATCGAGTCGCCCTCGGCGAGGGTGACCATGGCCCTCTTGGTGTCCGGCCGGCGGCCGTAAGTGAGGCGGCGGCGGTTCCGGATGCGCTTGCCGCGGCGACGGAGCGTGTTCACGTTGAGGACGTGGACGTCGAAGATCTGCTCGACCGCCTTGGCGATCTCGGGCTTCGAACTCGACGGGTGGACCTTGAACGTGTACACGTTCTGCTCCAGCAGCGAGAACGCCTTCTCGCTGATGACCGGCTCCAGGATCACGTCACGGGCGTCCTTCACGGCCGGTTCACCTCCGCCAGGCTCGCGCTGGTGAAGACGACGACATCGCTCACCAGCACGTCGTAGGTGTTGAGCTGGTCGGCGGGCAGGCTGTGCACGCGCGGCAGGTTGCGGAAGCTCTTGTGGGCCGCCACGTCGTCGCGCTCGAGCACGACGAGAACCCGGCCGTGCGCGCCGAGTGCGTCCAGCTTCCGAACCGCCGACGCAGTGGACGGCGATTCGAACCCCCAGTCCTCGACGACGATGATCCTGTCGTCGGCAGCGCGGTCCGAGAGCGCCGAGAGCAGCGCCCGACGCTTCATCTTCTTGGGGGTGGACTGGGCGTAGCTGCGCGGTTGGGGGCCGTGGGCGATGCCTCCGCCCCGCCAGAGCGGGGAGCGAATGGAGCCGTGCCGGGATCGACCCGTGCCCTTCTGGCGCCACGGCTTGCCGCCGCCACCGCGCACCTCCGAGCGGGTCTTGGTCTTGTGCGTACCGCTGCGACGTGCCGCCAGCTGCGCGGTCACCACCTGGTGCATCACCGCCACGTTGGGTTCGACGCCGAAGACGTCGGGCGAGAGTTCCACCGTGCCGGTCTCGGAGCCGGTGGGGGTGCGGACGGGAACGGCGACCACGGCTCGCTACGCCTGCTTCACCGCGTTGCGGATGACGACCCGGCCGCCGCGGGGACCGGGCACGGAGCCCCTCACGAGCAGCAGGTTCCTCTCGGCGTCGGTCTTGACGACCCGGAGATTGAGGGTGGTGGTCCGGCGTGCGCCGTGACGGCCCGGCATCTTGCGGCCCTTGAAGATGCGAGACGGGGTGGCGCACTGGCCGACCGCCCCCGGCGCGCGGTGAACCTTGTGGGCGCCGTGGGAGGCCTTCTGGCCGCTGAACCCGTGGCGCTTCATCACGCCGGCGAACCCCTTGCCCTTGCTGACGGCGGTCACGTCCACCAACTCGCCGTCGGTGAGGATGTCGACGGTGATCTCCTGCCCGATGGCGTAGTCGCTCACGTCATCAAGGCGGAGCTCCACGAGCGTTCGGCCCGGCTCGGCGCCGTGGCGCTCGAAATGGCCGACTTCGGGGCTGTTGAGCTTGGCCGCGTCGGCATACCCCCACGTGACCTGCAGCGCCGAGTAGCCGTCGGTCTCCGGGGTCTTGAGTTGAACCACCCGGCACGGCTCGACGCGCAGGACCGTGACCGGGACGACGCAGTCGCTGTCGTCCCAGACCTGGGTCATGCCCACCTTCTCGCCGATGATCGCCTTGCTCGCCATGTCGTCGCCGTGGTCGTTGCCCTGCTCGTCTCCGTTCGCGTCCCCGTGGGTACGCGAACGCTCCGCTCGGGCAGAGCCGGGCGGAGCGGGTCTCGGTTTGCTGCGTGGTTCCTGCGTGGGGTGATCCCCGTGCGGGGCGCCCCGGAGTCACGACCGCAGGCCTTCGCAGACGTCGATTCGTCCCTGGCATCGCTGCCGGGGGAAACGATGCACTATACCGGCGGGGCCCCGGATCACCACGCTCGGGCCACCGGGCGTTGCGGTCGTGGCGCCGCCGCCGTCAGGTGAACGGGATCGGCGTCTGGACCCACCACGGCCGATCGCTGACGTGGATCTCGGTGACCCACTTCACCCACCAGAGGCCGCGGCGGCCGGGCGCCACGAGGCGGGCGGGAAAGCCGTGGCCGCGAGACAGGGGCGCACCGCCGACCTCGTGGGCCAGGATCATCCCATCGACGTCGCTGAGCGGGAAGCGGCGCCCGTAGCCGGTCGCCGAGCGAACCTCCAGGCTGCGGCCCGTCACGTCGGGACCCAGCAGGTCGGCCAGCGGGACGCCCGTCCAGCGCTGGGTGCTGTACCACCCGCTCGTGCAGTCCAGCGTGGCCTCGGTCGTGCGGCTGTGGCCGACCAGTTCCCGGTAGCCCACGTCGCGCTCGACCGATCCTCGCAGCCGCAGCACCCAATCGTCGGGGTCGATGGTCGGTGGGGAATCGTCCAGCCACTGCACCACCGGCATCCGCCTCGGCTCGCCCGATCCCACCTCGTGCGAGCCGGTGAAGCGCCGTTCGGCGGCGAACAGCCACTCGAAGCCCGTGCGGGCCACGAGGGCGACCCCCGCCACGGCGAGCGCCTGCAGCGCGGTGCGCCGGGAGAGGTCCATGGGGCGGACCCGTTGTGGCCGACCGACGACGTGCCACGCCGCCAGGGGCACCGCGGCGATGGCGAAGATCAGGTGCAGTCCCATCGGCGACCACACGCCGATCGCCTGCCAGACCCCGAGCGCGTGCACGATCCCGGTCGCGAACGCCCCCGTGACGCAGATGCCCAGCGCCATCGAGGCGTACCGGCTGGGGCGGTGCCGGCGCAGGCCGCGGCGCACCACGGGCACCTTCGGGCGGGCCAGGACCAGCACGGTGAATCCCACGACGCCGTGCATGATCACAATCCAGGCGGTCGAGGCGCCCCCGAGCAGGAATGCGCTTGCGCCGCTCACCCACGCCAGCACGAGCATCACCAGCAGAGCCAAGTTGGTCTTCCGGCTGCGGGTCCCGGTCCGTTCGGGCGCGGGCAGCCTGATGCGAGGCCAGCGAGAATCTGGCCGTTCGCTGCTGAGCCGGTCACCTGGGGGCACTCGCCGTCGAGATTACCGACCGCCGGAAACCCGCGGGCCGCGGACGGCTGGGCGGCACCGGTCCCGAGCGCGTACCGTGGGCGGGCCGATCACCTTCCGACCCAGCAACCCAAGGAGGCACTGTGCGCGCCATCCGGATCTCCGAAAACGGCGGCCCCGAGGTTCTCTCCCTCACCGATCTCGGTGACCCCACTCCCGGCGCCGGCGAGATCGTCGTGGACGTCGCCGCCGCAGGGGTCAACTTCGTGGACACCTACCAGCGCATCGGCCTGTACCCCATCGCCGTGCCGTACACCGCCGGGCTGGAAGGCGCCGGGGCGGTCACGGCCGTCGGCGCCGAGGTGGCCGACGTCTCGGTGGGCGACCGGGTGGCGTGGTGCGGCGGGCAGGGCTCCTACGCCGAACGCTGCGCCCTCGACGCCTCCGGCGTGGTGCCGGTTCCCGACGGGGTCTCACTCGACACCGCGGCCGCGGCCATGCTGCAGGGCCTGACGGCGCACTACCTGGTCGTCGACACCTTCCCGCTGGAGCCGGGGCACCGCTGCCTGATCCACGCCGGAGCGGGCGGGACGGGACTGCTGCTGATCCAGATGGCCAAGCGCCGCGGCGCCGAGGTGTTCACCACCGTGGGCACGCCGGCCAAGGCCGAGTTGGCGGCCGGAGCGGGCGCCGACCACGTGATCCTCTACAACGACGTGGACTTCGCCGAGGCGATTGTCGACATCGCCGGGCCGCGCCCGCTGGACGTGGTGTACGACGGGGTCGGCGCGGCCGTCTTCGACGCCAGCCTGGGGCTGCTGCGGCGCCGGGGCACGATGGTCACCTTCGGCAACGCCTCAGGGCCGGTGCCGCCGATCGCCCCGCTGCGGCTGTCGCAGGAGGGCTCACTGTTCCTCACCCGACCCACCCTGTGGGATCACGTCGGCGAGCGCGCCGACCTGCTCGGTCGCTCGCAGGAACTGTTCGACTGGATCGCCGACGGCATGGACGTCCGCATCGGCTTGGAACTCCCCCTCGCCGAGGCCGCCGAATCCCACCGCCGCCTCGAAGGCCGCGCCACCACCGGCAAGATCCTGCTCCGACCGTGATCCAGCGCGGCGACTGGTCCCTCTCGAAGCCCCGGCACCTCCGGCGACCCATCCTCTGACCGGAGCCGCCGCGGCACGTAGTGTCGGCCGCGGTGGCTCCGAAACACTTGCGCGCTCTTGTGCCGCGCCGGCCCGCTGTGCGGATCCTCCTGCTGCTGATCGTGGCCGGGTTGGCGATCGGGATTGCCGGCGCACTCTTCTCCGGAGGGGAGACCGCAGCACGCGATTCCGCGGTCACCGCTGCTGCTCCCGCCGAGCCTGCCCAGGTGGAGGCGTCGGACGGCCCTGCACCCGCCCCGCAGGCCGCGAGCGACCCGCCACCCCCAACCGAGGCGCCCAGCGCCGGCCCACCTCCACCGGAGGCGGCGGCTCAACTGATCGAGCGGTTGCGACCGCTGGTAGCCGAGACCGACGCGAACGTCCCGGACTACGACCGGGACCACTTTGCGGGCTGGTTGGACAGTGACGGAGACTGCGTCAACACGCGCCACGAGATCCTGCAGCTCGAGGCGGTGGACTTCTCGATGAACGCCGCAGGCTGCGCCGTGGCTTCCGGGGAGTGGTTCGATCCCTACACCGACCGCACCTACACCAACCCGCGGGACCTGGACGTGGACCACGTGGTGGCGCTGGCCGACGCCTGGGTCTCGGGCGCCTGGGCATGGGCCGACGAATTGCTCGACGGGTTCAGCAACGACCTCGGCAATCTCAACGCCATCGCCGCCGGCGAGAACCGCTCCAAGTCGGCCAGGGGCCCCGCGGAGTACAGCCCCACGGCCCCGGGCGCCCGCTGCGACTACCTGGTGCAGTACGCCACGGTCAAGATCCGTTGGGGACTCTCGATCACACCGCGGGACTTCGACGTTGTCGCCGACGGCCTCGGCGATTGCGAGAGCGGCACCATCCCCGATGTGTCCCGGGTAGCAGCGGACACGTCGACGGCCGTATCGCAGGCCCCTCCGGCCGAGGACTCCGGTGCCACAATTGCCACGCAGACCGCGACCGACTGCCACCCCGCCTACGAGCCCTGCCTGCCGAACCTGCCCGGCGACGACCTGAACTGCGGAGATCTGCGGTCCGACCAGAGACCTGTCACGGTCCTGGTGCCAGGTGTGGATCCGTACCGCCTGGACCGCGACGGCGACGGCCGGGGCTGCATCGGCTGACCTGCCACCCTGCTGCGGGAGGGCCTTCAAGAGCCTGCTGAGTAGCGCTCTCGATGACGTCCTCACCACTCTTCCGACGCCCAAAACCCAGTGCGCAACAGCCCGCCTACCCCCGCCGATGGGCTACTCGGCACTCGCCTGGTCAGGAGCCCTCCATGCGGGAAGAAGTGTCGCCACCATGTACCGAGCCGACGAGCGCCGGGGATAGCGTCAGAGCATGGCCGAGCAGCCGGTGCACCACTCTTGGGCCCCGATCACCGATCTGGGCGACGATGACTTCGCGAGAGTAGGCGACGAACTCCCGGCACTCATGGCGGTGTGGGACGAGGCACGTGGGGAACTCGACGAACGCCAGGTGGAAGAGTTCAACGACCGTCTCAATCGAGAGTGGGCGATCGAGACAGGCATCATCGAGCGCATCTACACACTGGACGAGGGAACGACGCGCCTGCTCATCGAACAGGGCATCGACGCATCGCTCATTGCCCACGACAACGGCAACGGGGGCTCGCCCGAACTCATCGCCGGGATCATTCGCGACCACCAAGAGGCGGTCGAGTGGTTATTCGAGATCGTCCGCCAGGAGCGGCCCCTCACCACCTCGTTCATCAAGGAACTCCACCACCTGATGACCCGCAAGCAGACGCATGCCGACGGCGTCGACATGTTCGGCCGGGCCACCAGGATCGAGTTGCGCCACGGCGAATACAAGCAGCGACCCAACAACCCGACCCGCACCGATGGGGCGACGCACGAGTACTGCCCTCCCGAACACGTCGCTGCGGAGATGGATCGGCTGGTCGAGTTTCACAACGAACACATAGTTCTGGAGGTGCCGCCCGACCTCGAGGCGGCGTGGCTGCACCACCGGTTCATCCAGATACACCCGTTCCAGGACGGCAACGGCCGCGTGGCCCGCGCGATCGCGTCCCTGGTTCTGCTCCGCGCCGGTTGGTTCCCGCTGGTCGTCCGCGCCAAGGAGCGACGCACGTACATCAATACCCTCGAAGCCGCCGACACCGGCGACATCGGCCCGCTTACCGAACTCGTCGGAACCATGCAGAAGCGGGCCTGCCGGGCCGCCCTGAGCATCCTGGGCGAGGTTGAGCGAGAGGAGGCACGTCTCGAACAGATGATCGAAGCCATCGGCGAAGCATTCGACTCCCGTGATCGGGACCTCAGGGTGGAAACGGCGCAGGCCAGGGAGATAGCGGATCATCTGCAAGCGATCGCAATCGCCAAATTCCAAGAAGTCTGTATAGGACTCGATTCTCGAATCGGCCGAGAGGCAGCCGACCGTGACTTCTTCGTGATCGGCGGACTCGATAACGATCCCGAGAGACGCACCTGGTTTCGCCACCAGGTCGTCGACACAGCTCGACGACTCGCCTATTTCGCCAACGTTCGCGACTACCACACCTGGGCGCGGCTTACATTCGATACGGAGTCCGGACTTTCCGACATCCTGCTCTCTTTCCACACTGTCGGGCGGGACTTCCGAGGCGTAGTCGGCGCCTCGATGTGCTTCTACCGCCGTCAGGCGTCCGGCGACGAGGAAGCCGCCCGGCAGGTCGTCGAACTGCAGACCGTCTCCGACGACCTCTTCCAGATCAACTACAAGGAGGACTTCGACGAAGCGGAGCGACGGTTCGCTCCCTGGCTGGAGCGTGCTCTCGTCAAGGGTCTCGACCAGTGGCAGCGCGGCGAATGATCTCGACGGGACCGCCTGCCGAGCCGCTCGGCATGCGTTATCGGGCTCGGACTGACTCTCGGGCCTAGCCCGGCTCGCGAGGCGACCCGACGTCCATACCCGCCGCTCAGCGGCCGAAGTCGAAGGTGCTGATCTCGACGAGTTGCTCGGCGATGAGGCCGACGGAGGCCTCGAAGAGCCGCTTGCCGGCCTCGGCGGTCGCGCCGGTGGGGTCGCCGATGTGGCCGTCGGGGCCGAAATCGTTCGACAACCAGCCGAACGTGGTCAGCCCGCCGAAGCGCACATGCGTCTGGTTCGCCAGCCCCTCGGGTACCCGCCGGACGGCACGGTCCATGTGCACGAGATCCGGTCGCAGGTGCAGCATGACCGACGTCTCGTCGTGGCCGCCATGGATGCCCATGCCCAACTCGTCGGCGGTGCTGGGGCGCCCGCCGTGGTCGGGAGGCACGAACGGGTGCACGAGGAACGTCCGCAGGCCGAAGCGGCGGCGCAGTTCCCGGCAGGCCACACCCAGCAGCGCCGTGTTGCCGCCATGGCCGTTGAGGAACACCAGCCGCTCCGCACCGGTAGCTGCCGCCGACCGTCCCACGTCGTTGATCACCGCCAGCAGCGTCTCGCTCGACAGCCACAACGAACCCGGTGACCAGGAGTGCTCGTCGGACTTGGAGATCGACAGCGTCGGAAGCAGCCAGGCGTCGGCCTCCTCGCCGCATTCGGCCACCGCCGCCCGTGCCGCCTCGTCGGCGACCACGTGATCCACCGACAGCGGGAGGTGCGGCCCGTGCTGCTCGACGGCGCCGATCGGCCACACCAGCGTCGAGCCGGCGCCGATCTGCTCCGTGATCTCGGGTGCGGTCAGGTTCTCCAGCCGCCGGTGCCCGCTCGGATCGGTGTGGGTGCCCATGGCGTCACGCTACCGGTGCGGGTTGGTGGCCGTCCCGCTGAGGGGCCTCACAGCGTCCGGGTGACGACCGAGGCGACGTTGCGGCCGGAGGCGCCCCAGACGCCGGCGCCCGGGAAGGTGGCGGCACCGGCGCAGAACAGGCCGCGCACCGGCGTGGTGTAGCGGGTGAGATGCCGGGGCCTGCCGAGCAGCGCCGACAGGGGCGACCCGGAGAACGATGCGGCGTGGCCGCGTGGCATCCCGAATTGCTGCTCGTAGCTGAGCGGGGTCATGACCCGCCAGTCGACGATGGACTCGGCGAACCCCGGCTGGACCCATTCGCCGTAGCGCGCCAGCCAGCGTTCGGGTTCGGCCGTACCAGTCCAGCCGCCCTGCAGCTCGTACGGGGTGTAGAGCACCTCGAGGCTGAAGACCTCGCCGCCGTCCGGAGAACGCATCGTCGGGTCGAGCGCCGACGGCACGTTGGCGAGCAACACCGGATCGGCTGCCACACGCCCGGCCGCGGACGAGGCCAGGGCGCTTCGCAGCCCCGCGATACCCGGCAGGATGAATGTCGTCGGAACCAGGGTGCCGGCTTCGTCGAGCCCGTCGAGGGGCTCGGAGTAGGCAGGAGCCGTCGTCAGGACGGCATCGACCTTCGATTCGTACCCATCCTTGCCCGGCGGCGCCCAGATCCGGCCGAAGCGCTCCGGCAGTCCCGCTCCTTCGAGCGCGATCGCCGCCGGATCGCAGGCCACGACGACGGCACCGACCTCGCGCACCTCGCCGCCGGCGAGGCGCACACCCGCCACTCGCCCCGCCGAGGAGCCCCGACCGCCGTCCAGCAGCACGCTCTGCACCGGCGTCCCGCAGTACACACGTCCGCCTGCGGCTTCAAAGCAGCGCCGGACCGCATCGGTGAGTCCCCCGCTGCCCCCGGCGGGACGACCCATCTGCACCAGGTGCCGCATCGCATGACCGATGGCGCCGAGGCCGGTGCCGGGGGTCGATCCGTCGAGACCCCACACGATCGGGCCGGTGGCCAATGCCGCGAGGATCAGCGCCTCGTGGCCGAAGAACTCGGCCAGCAGGGATTGTGCCGAGCGGCGCGACCACGACCACAGGCGGCGCGTGGCGGCCGGCCGGCGGCCCAGCACCCCGGCCACGGCGGCCGGGCCCGGCGGCTGCTGAGCCAGTTCGACGAGCAACTCGGCGACCGGTCGCGCGGCCTCGACAAAGCGGCGGTAGCCGTCGACCTCGCCGGGATAGGTCCGGCGCAACCCGTCGAGGGTTACGTCCAGGTCGTGCCACTCCACCCAGGGGCTGTGGCCGTCCCAGAACCGGTGGACACCCACCGGGTCGACATCCAGGTAGCGGAGGCCGAAGCTCGCCAGCTCGAGTTCGTCCGCGATGGGCATGGTCCGCACCAGCACGTGGTCGCAGTTGCAGATGTTGACCCGGGCGCCGACCGCCTCCACGGTGGAGGCACAGCCGCCGACGGTCGTGCGGGCTTCGAACAGGAGCGTCCGCAGGCCGGCGCGGGCGAGGTACGCCGCCGCGATCAGCCCGTTGTGGCCGGCCCCCAGGACGGCGACGTCGGCGGATCCGTTCAGGGACATGCCTCGAAGTCTGCCAGACGGTCGAAGACCATGTCCCGGAGCCTCTCGGCGAGCAGGGGTGCCGCCGCGGTCCGGAGTTCGCCGTCGCGGACCACGACCCTTCCCCCCACGACGACGTGACGGGGTCGCCGGCCCGGGTTGGCCCACAGCAGGCTGGCCAGCGGATCACCCACGCCGGCGTCGGCCACGCCGGTCACGTCGAAGCAGCACAGGTCGGCGGCGGCGCCCCGTTCGAGGTGGCCCAGTTCCGGCCGCCCGAGTCCGGCCGCCGATCCGGTGGTTGCCGTGGAGAGCACCTCCCGCGCCGTTGGCGGCCGTGAGGTCAGACCGCCCACCTGCAGCGCCAGGCGGGCATCGGCCAGCAGGTTGCCGGCGTCGTTGCTGCCGCCGCCGCTCGTGCCCAGACCCACCGACACACCCGCGTCCAGCAGGGCGCCCACCTCCGCCACCCCCCAGCCCATCGGCACGTCGCAGCCGGGGGCATGCGTGGCACAGGCACCCGAGGCGGCGAACCGGGCCCGCTCGGAGGCGGTGATCTCGCAGAGGTGCGCCACGGTCACGTCGTCGGCCAGCCAGCCCCAGTCGTCGAGGAGGTCGAGCGGGCGACGCCCCCAGCGGGCCGCGGCCCGTTCGGTGTCCACCTGCTCATTGGCCTGCGTGCGGCGACGCAACCCGTGGCGGGCGGCCACCTCGCCGAGCGCGGCGAACGTCTCGGGGCCATCGGAGTGCACGCCCGCCGGGCCGCAGGCGATCTGCAGCATCCCGTGGGGCTCGCCGCTGCCGTAGCGGCCGACGAGCGCCTCGGTGGACGTGGCGGCCGTCTCGGGATCATCGCCGGCGCTGCCCCGCACGAACACCAGGCGGGAGCCCAGATCGGCGGCCGCGGCGATGGTGGCAGCAGCGAGCTCGGTGGAATCCTGATCATCGGGCCACGTGAGATGGTGGTCGGCCACCGTGGTGACTCCCGCCAGGAGCCCCTCGGCAATGCCCACGGCCGCAGCGGCCGCGGTCAGTTCAGGATCGACCCGGGCGTGCCGGTAGTAGCCCCCCATGACTGCAAGCCAGCGATCCATCCGCACGTGGCGGGTGCCCTCGAGCGTCCGGAAGGCCGACTGCAGCAGGTGATGATGCGCGTTGACGAGGCCAGGGATGACGACGCACCCGGACGCGTCGAGCCGCTCCGCGGACGACGAGGTAGCGACGCTCGTGTCGTCCGGACCGTCCGGCGATGGCCGCCTCCCAGAGCCGTTCCCGACGCCAACGACCACCCCATCGCGGCACAACACGTCAGCCCCGGCCAGCTCGCGCTTACCGGTCCAGATGAACTCGGCACCGCTCACCATCAACTCCATGCGGCGATGGTAGGGCCCTCGGCGGCTGGTCTTCAGCCGGCGTTGTGCAGGCGCTGGGCCCGGCGGGCCAACTCGGTGTGGGTGGCTCTGAGATCCAAGCCCACCAGCTCGCCGTCGGCCACCACGCGGTGGCCCCCCACGAAGAGGTGCCGCACACGGCGGTCGGGGCCGAGCACCAGGGCGGTGACCGGGTCGGCGATGTCACCGATGTCATCACCGGGCCACACGGCCAAGTCGGCCGCCATGCCCACTTCCAGGCGCCCCAGGTCGGCGCCGCGCCCGAGGCACGCCGCGCCGCCGGCGCCGGCCATGTCCAGGACGTCGGCGGGCATGAGGGCGTCGGCCCGGCTCTCCCGCAGGCGCGCCGTGTAGAGCGCCTGGCGCAACTCGGGGAACAGGCCACCGACCTCGTTGGAGGCCACGCCGTCCACACCGAGGCCCACGGGGGATCCGGCGGCGCGCAGGCCGACGACCGGGCACATCCCCGCCGCGATCCGGGCGTTGCTGGACGGGCAGTGGGCGACCCCCACGCCCGCGGCGCCGAGGCGGGCCAGCTCGGAGTCGTCGAGGTGGATGCCGTGCGCCAGCCACACGTCGTCGCCCATCCAGTCCCAACTCTCCAGCACCTCCACGGGTCGGCGGCCGAAGCGCTCCAGGCAGTGCTGCTGCTCCTCCAGGGTCTCGACGAGGTGGGTGTGCAGGCGCAGCCCCAGACGGCGGGCCATCTCCGCGGCTTCGACCATCAACTCGGTGCTGACCGAGAACGGGCTGCACGGGGCGACCACTATCGATACCCACTCGCCGTCGTGGTACCGCGCCACGAGCCGCTCGGTGGAGGTGCCGATGTCGTCGCGGTTCTCCACCAGATGGTCCGGCGGCAATCCGCCGTCGCTCTCGCCGAGGTCCATCGACCCGCGGGACAGCGCCAGGCGCACGCCCACCTGCGCGGCAGCCTCGATGATGGCGTCGAAAACGGTGTCGTCGCCGCGCGGCACCACGTAGTGGTGATCGAAGACCGTGGTGGCGCCGCTGAGGGCCAACTCGCCCAGACCCACCCGGGCTGCCGCTCCCACGTCCTCGGCGTCCAGCAGCCCCCAGATGGGATACAGCGTCACCAGCCAGCTGAAGAGGTCGCACCCGTCGGCGCGGCCACGCGTCATCCACTGGTAGAGGTGGTGGTGGGTGTTGACGAACCCGGCCGTGATGATGTCGCCGTCGCAGCGCAGGACCGAGTCCCCCGGCTCGGGGGGCACATCGCCCGTGGCCGCGATGCGACCGCCCGCAAGCGCCACGTCGCCCGGACCGCGGCCGCCTCGCAGGACGAGCCGCCCGGAATCCTGCGTGCCGTTCACGGGCTCATCATGGCACCGCCGACGCTCCGCCCGGGTCCGGCCCGCGCCGACCCGGGGGACGCTCAGGGCCCGACGCCTCCCATGGCGGCGTGCGGGTGGTTCTCGATGAGACCGGCGGACGTGACCTGCACGAAGGCGGCATTCCGGCGGAACTCATCGAGGTCGGTGGCGTCGAGATAGCTCATGGCGCTCTTCACGCCACCGAGCAACTGGTGCAGCACCTTGGACACCTCGCCCTGGTAGGGCACGAGTCCCTCCACACCCTCGGGGGCGCGGTGCTCGAAGTACTCGTCGTCGAGCTCGTCGCCGTGACGCTCCGCCCTGCTCTCCACCGCCTCCCGCGAGGCCATGCCGCGGATTCGCTTGACGAGCCCCTTGGAGGAGTGCTCCACCTCACCCGGGCTCTCCTTCGTGCCGGCGAAAAGGCTGCCGATCATGACCGTGTCGGCACCCGCGGCGAGTGCCTTGGCGATGTCACCGGACGTGCGGATGCCGCCGTCGGCAATGATCGGCACGCCGGCCGCGCCCGCGACGGCGTCGTCGATGGCGGTGAGTTGCGGTACCCCGACGCCGGCGACCAGCCGCGTCGTGCACACACCGCCGGGCCCGACGCCCACCTTGATCGCATCGGCGCCCGCGCTGGCCAGGTCGGCGGCGCCGGCGGCCGTACCCACGTTGCCGGCCACGAGATCGACATCGGCGAAGGCGTCCTTGAGGCGCTTCACGCCTTCGATGGCGTGTTCGGCGTGGCCGTGGGCGATGTCCAGGACCAGCACGTCGGCGCCTGCGGCGACGCAGCTCTTGGCGCGCTCCATCATGTCGTGATCGGTGCCGACGGCCACGCCGACCAGCAGATCCGCGCCTGCCGCCTTGACCTTCTCGACCTCGCGGGCATGGGCATAGGTCGGCAGGAAGCGATGGATGATGCCGATACCGCCGAGTCGTGCCAGGGCGATGGCCATCTCCGACTCGCAGACGGTGTCCATGTTGGCCGCCACGATGGGCAGAGCCAGTTGGATGTTTCGGGACAGCGAGGTGTTGAGGCTCACCTGCCGCCGCGAGCGCACCCGCGACCGGCGGGGCACCAGCAGCACGTCGTCGTACGTGAGCCCGGTGCGTACGTCATCCAGAGCCATGGGAACCCTCCGGCAATGTGGTCGAAGAACTCAGCGCGGTCGGCGAGTCCGGGCAACTGCGGGCAGAGCACTGGTCACCGCCGGAGATCACGGCGCCAGTCTGCCACGCCGACGCCCCCAGGCACCCACTCCCCGCTCAAATCCGAAGAGCCCTATAAGGAGCACCAAGCGAATCCTCAACAAGGTGGTTGAATTCTTGGGAGCGGCCACCTTGGAGTACGCGGGAGAGAAGGAGCGGGTGACGCTGTTCTCGGCTGACTTCAAGGAGGCGGTCACAGCGAGCGTGGAAGGGCGCAAGCCCACCTTCCAGAACCGGTAGTCGCGAGTCGCCGCGAACGACCTGACCGTCGTGGAGTTACCAGGAGGCTCCCGGACCTAGGAGCCCACTCGGCCAAGCAGGTGCTCGGCGGCGGCGCGCAGAGCGGCGGCAGCAGGGGTGTCCGGCAATTCGGTCAGCGAGGTGGCGGCACGGTCCGCCCACACCGAGGCCGCCGCGAACGCCTCCCGGACCCCCGGTCCGGCGCGGATGATCCCGCGCGCCAGATCGCTCTCCTCGGGACTCAGACCAGGCCCCAGGATCGAACGCAGGCGTACCCCGTCGGAGGATCGGACGGCCAGCAACACCGGCAAGGTGTAGTTGCCCTCCCTGAGGTCGTGGCCCGCGGGCTTGCCGAGCTCATCGTCGCTGGAGATCACGTCGAGGATGTCGTCGACGATCTGGAACGCCATCCCGTAGCTGTGCCCGAACTCCGAGAGCGCCTCGGTGAGCGGCGCGGGATGCCCCGCCACGATCGCTCCCACCCGGCACGAGGCGGCGAGCAGCGACGCCGTCTTCCCGCTCACCGACAGCTCGTAGTTCTGCACCGACCGGTCGCAGTTGTAGGTGTCCTGGTACTCGCGGATCTGCCCTTCGCAGAGCTTCCCGATGGTGGCGGCCAGCAGTTCGGCCACCTCGGTTCCGAGCGAGGCGGCGAGCTGGCTGGCGCGGGCCAGCAGGAAGTCACCCGCCAGGATCGCCGTGGCGTTGCCCCAGGTGGCGTTCACGCTCGACACGTTGCGTCGCGTAGTGGCACCGTCGATCACGTCGTCGTGGTACAGCGACCCCATGTGCACAAGCTCGACGGCCACCGCGCCGCCAATGATGTCGTCAGCACAACTCCGGCCCTGCGGATCGGCAATCCCCGCCGAAGCGATCGCCAGGCCCGGCCGGATGCGCTTACCGCCCGCGTCGATGAGGTGGCGCGCCACCGTGGACAGGAAGTCCAGGTCGGAGCGAACCTCGGCTCGCAGCCGATTCTCCACCCGAGCAAGGTCCTCGTTCAGGCTGGGGAGCACGAACACAGGGTCGATCGCCGTCACGCTGCGAGGATAAACCTGGATACCCCGCGAGAGACCTCACCTGTACACTTGGAATGGCCGCGACTATCGCGTTGTTGGACACACCAACCGGATCCATGCGAACGTGTCAACAGCGGGAGGAGCCGATGTTCGAGAGATTCACAGACCGTGCTCGCCGAGTGGTCGTGCTGGCCCAGGAGGAAGCGCGACTGCTGAACCACAACTACATCGGCACCGAGCACATCCTGCTGGGGCTGATCCACGAAGGCGAGGGCGTGGCGGCGCGTGCGCTGGAGTCGCTCGGCATCTCCCTGGAGCGCGTGCGCGAGCAGGTCGAGGAGATCATCGGCAAGGGCGGCACGCTCCCCAGCGGCCACATCCCGTTCACGCCGCGAGCCAAGAAAGTCCTCGAGTTGTCGCTGCGCGAGGCTCTGCAGCTCGGCCACAACTACATCGGCACCGAGCACATCCTGCTGGGGCTCATCCGGGAGGGCGAGGGCGTGGCCGCCCAGGTGCTGTCCAAGCTGGGAGCCGATCTGGCCAAGGTCCGCCAGCACGTCATCCAACTGCTCTCGGGCTACGGCAGCGGTGGAGAGCGCGCCGAGAAGACGCCGGCCGGCGGCGGGCGCGGCAAGTCCTCGGGCACCTCGCACGTGCTCGACCAATTCGGCCGCAACCTCACGCAGCTGGCGCGCGACAACAAACTGGACCCGGTCGTCGGGCGCCTGCGCGAGACCGAGCGCGTGATGCAGGTGCTCTCGCGGCGCACCAAGAACAACCCGGTCCTCATCGGCGAGCCCGGCGTCGGCAAGACCGCCATCGTCGAGGGTCTCGCCCAGCGCATCGCCGCCGACAACGTGCCCGGCACCATCGAGAACAAGCAGCTCTACACCCTTGACCTGGGTGCCCTCGTGGCCGGCAGCCGCTACCGGGGGGACTTCGAGGAGCGCCTCAAGAAGGTCCTCAAGGAGATCAAGGGTCGCGGCGACATCATCCTGTTCATCGACGAGTTGCACACGCTGGTGGGTGCAGGCGCGGCCGAGGGAGCCATCGACGCGGCGTCGATTCTGAAGCCCATGCTCGCCCGCGGCGAGTTGCAGACCATCGGGGCCACCACCCTCGACGAGTACCGCAAGCACCTCGAGAAGGATTCGGCCCTGGAACGCCGCTTCCAGCCCATCAAGGTCGCCGAGCCCACCGTCGGCGACACCATCGAGATTCTCAAGGGCCTGCGCGACCGTTACGAGGCCCACCACCGGGTGACGATCACCGATCAGGCACTGGTGGCGGCCGCCAACCTCGCCGACCGCTACATCTCCGACCGGCACCTGCCCGACAAGGCGATCGACCTGATCGACGAGGCCGGCTCGCGCCTGCATCTCAAGCGGATGAACATCCCGACCAATCTCCTGGAGATCGACGCGGAGATCAACGTCGTGGCAACCCGCAAGCAGCAGGCCGTCGAGTCCCAGGACTTCGAGGAGGCCAGCCGCCTGCGCGACCGCGAGAAAGAGCTGCTGACCCAACGTGAGGCGGCGGAGGCCGAGACTCGCAGTTCCGGCGTGGACCTGTTCGACGAGGTCGACGAGGAGGGCATCGCCGAGGTGCTGTCGGTGTGGACGGGCATACCCGTCTACAAGCTCACCGAGGAGGAGACCGTCAAGCTCCTGCGGATGGAGCAGGAGTTGCACAAGCGGGTCGTCAGCCAGAGCGACGCCATCAGGTCGGTCAGCCAGGCCGTCCGCCGCACCCGGGCCGGGCTGAAGGATCCCAAGCGGCCCTCCGGCTCGTTCATCTTCCTCGGACCGTCGGGCGTGGGCAAGACCGAGTTGGCCAAGACCCTCGCCGAGTTCCTCTTCGGCGACGACGGCGCGCTGATCAGCCTGGACATGTCGGAGTACATGGAGAAGCACGCCGTCAGCCGGCTGATCGGGGCACCTCCCGGATACGTCGGCTACGACGAGGGCGGGCAACTCACCGAGGCGGTGCGCCGCAAGCCCTTCTCTGTGGTCCTGTTCGACGAGATCGAGAAGGCCCACCCGGACGTGTTCAACTCGCTGCTGCAGATCCTGGAGGAGGGGCGCCTGACCGACAGCCAGGGCCGTTCGGTGGACTTCAAGAACACCGTGTTGATCATGACTTCCAACCTGGGCACCCAGGACCTGCGCAAGGCCACGCTGGGATTCGCCCGCGCCGACAAGTTGGTCTCCTACGAAGCCATGAAGGAGAAGGTCACGGACGCCCTGAAGAAGCACTTCCGGCCCGAATTCCTGAACCGGGTGGACGAGGTGATCGTGTTCCACGAACTGACTCTCGAGGAAGTCACCCAGATCGTCGACCTCATGATCCGGCGCGTGGCCGACCAGCTGGCGGGCCAGGGGATGGGCCTCGAGATCACCCCGGAGGCCAAGGTCCTGCTGGCCGAAGAGGGCTACGACCCGACGCTCGGCGCGCGGCCGCTGCGCCGCGCCATCCAGCGGATGGTGGAGGATCCCCTGTCGGAGCAGTTGCTGCACCGCGAGTTCCGGGCCGGGCAGATCGTGATCGTGGACGCCACGGACGACCCGCCCGACGAGGACATCGGGGGCGCCACGAACCCCGACGGCACGCCGAGACGGCACATCATCTTCAAGGCCGTCGAGGGATTCGAACCCCCGCCTGCTGTCGAGGAGATGGTCGCCCACTGACCGTGCGACGCCGGCACGGGTCCCTGGGCAACTCCGGCGGCCCGCACACTCGCCCGTCACCGTCCGAGGCCCGCTGGGCTCGCCGCGGCCCCCAACGGCTCCTACTGGTGGTGACGCTCGCCGGCGCGCTCCTGCTGGCGTCCGCCTGCGAGGTGGACGTGGGTGTGGACATCGACGTCGCCGAGAACGGCTCCGGCACGGTGTCGGTGGGAGTGAGCCTCAACCGGGCCGCCGCCGACGCGCTCGGCGACCTCGTCAATCAGATCGACCTCGACGATCTGGCGCTCGCCGGCTGGGACGTCACCGGCCCGGCCCGCGAGGCCGACAACCTGCTGTGGCTCCGGGCGACCAAGCCCTTCGGCAACCCCGAGGAACTCCCGTCGATCCTGGCGGAGATCGCCGGGCCGGACGTGTTCGGGGGCTTCGAGTTGCGGCGGCGGGCCGAGTTCGCCGAGCAGACGTGGGAGATGGTCGGTCAGGTCGACCCGGCCGCAGCGTTCCCCGAGCTGCTCGACACGCTCGACTTCAACAGGGGCCTGGAGGAGCAGATCCGCAACGCCGTCGGCGGGGCGGGCGACGACACACTCACCAGCGGACTCACCATGCACCTGGGCATCGACCTGCCCGGCGACCTGCGCAGCGGCGGCGATTCCTACGGTTGGGACGCCCTCAGCGCCGACTCACCCGCGCCTGCGGTCCAGGTACGCCTGGTGGCGACCGAGGAGAACACGACCGCGAAGACGCTGCGGCTCGTCGGGCTCGCCGCGGCGGCGCTGTTCATCCTGGCGCTGCTGCTGAACCTGCTGGGGTGGTGGTACGTCAGGCGCCACCGCAAGCGCGGCGAGCGAGCACTCCTGGCCCGGGCGGACAGCGAGCAGTTGCCGGTGGTTTTGGCGGGTTCCGGATCATCTGCTCGTGAGGCAGACCCGCTGCCCCCGGCCGATGACGACGGCTCGTGGGGCGCAATCGGCGCCGGCCAACCCGCCGGAGAGCTCGAAGCGCCTGTCGAGACCGGCACGGTGACGATCGACGATGACATCGACTGGGCGGAACTGGAAGGCGCCGAGTTCGAGGACCTGTCGGGCGGCCTCGCCGGCCCTGCCGATGATCTCGCCGTGCCCGGCACGGAAGCCTCCGCCGACGACTGGACCGCCTCACTGGAGGCCACCCCGCCTGGCGACGTGGAAGCCGGACCGGGCGACGAGGATCCGGAGTGGGTCGGCGCAGAGTGGCTCGAACCCGAACCCGCGGAACGGCCGGAGCCATCCACGGCGGATCAGGGAGCGCCGCCACCGGGGCGCCTGTTCCAGCCGGCCGAGAACGGTGGGACCTTCGCCGACGCGCTCGGTGCGGCGTCGGCAGAATCCGAACCGGCGGAGGAAGCCGAGCCTGCCCCGCCAGCCGAACCCGAACCGGCGGCCGAGCCTGCCCCGCCAGCCGAACCCGAAGCCCCGCACCAAGCCGAGCCGACCGAGGTCCACGAGGCGGACACCGACGAGACGGTGGCCGAGGAACCGCACACCGAAGAGCCCGAACCCGGCGAGCCGGATGACGCGTCCGAATCGGACCTCACCGAGCGGCCGGCGGTGGTCAGTGAGCCGGATGAACCCGAACCAGCGGCCGAACCCGAGCCGACCGAGCCGGCTCCGGCGGATGAACCCGAACCGGCGGCCGACGAACCCGAAACCATGGAAGAGGTTCCGGGCGAGGCTCCCGACGTCCCTGAAGCCGCCCCGACGGCTCCCGCAGCCCCGCCATCACGCGCTCTGCGGCTCGTGGTGATCGGCGGCTGGGGGGTGCTCTTCCAGCCGGCCGATCCGGCCGGCGAGTTGCTGCTCCCGTTCGTGCGCCAAGCCGGCTCGACGGCAACACCCGCAGAGATCCGCGAGGCGTACCGGCTCGCCACCCTCGGGCTCCTCACTCCCGCTCAGTTGTGGGAGGCCTGCGGCCTGGGTGGCGAACCCGACTGGACGCACGGCCCCTATTCCGGCCGGATGACGGTGAGCGACGGCGCGCCCGATTTCATCCGCTCTCTGCTGCGACGGGGTGTCGGGGTTGGGTGTGTCACCAACGATGTGTCGGAGTGGTCCTGGCGCCTGCGCGGCTGGACCGGGTTCGAAGCGGTGACACCGTGGGTGATCAGCGGCGACATCGGGATCCGCAAGCCCGACCCCGGCGTCTTCGAGATGCTGCGCCGCGTCTCGGAGGTCCCGTTCGCCAACTGCCTGGTGATCGACAGCGACCACCGCACGCTCGACGCCGCCCGCTCCCTGGGGATGTCGACCGCTCTGTTCGGTTCACCAGCGGTGGATCAGGCCCCGATCCGCACCGCACACCCCACGGTCGGCGACTTCGCCGCCCTTCTCCGCCGAGGGCGCCGCCCAGCACCGACCTCTCAGATCGCCGCCACCGCTCCCGGCAACGCGGAACTCAGCCCGTCCGCGGGTGTCGACCTGTAACACCGGCGGTTCGTCCGCTCCCTTCATCCCGGCGGAGGCCGGGATCCACAGCCCAGCGGGCACGACCATCTCCGCACGCGGTCTACGCCGCGGGACTACTCAGCACCCTCTGGTTCGCCTGCCGTCCAGAGCATGGCCGGCCGGCCCCCCTTGTCACCGGGCGGGACCCGCCGGTCGGTGGGCGTGATGAAGCCCTTTCGCTGCGTCACCTTGCGCTGGAAGTTGCCGGAGTCGAGTTCGGTCTGCCAGATGGCCTCGTACACCTCGCGCAGCTCGCGGATGGTGAACTCGGGCGGGCAGAAGCGGTGGGCGATGCTGGTCGTCTCGAGGTCGGCCCGCAGCCGGTCCACGGCGTCGTCGACGATCCGCCGGTGGTCGAACGCCAACGGCAGCCGGTCACCCTGCACGTCGGCAACCGGCATCAGCTCGGCGTGGGCGGCGTCGCCGCCGCCCCTGGGCACGTCGGAGAGCCGCGCCACGATCGCCCCGTAGGCCACGGTCACGACCCGCATCCGCGGATCGCGGTCGGGGTCGCCGTAGCTGCCGATCTGCAGCAGGCGGCTCCGCTCGTGGCCGATGCCGGTCTCCTCGAGCAACTCGCGCGCCGCGGCGGAGTCCAGATCCTCGTCGGGCTGGACGAAACCCCCCGGTAGGGCCCATGCCCCCTCGTAGGGCGGATGTCCCCGCTGGATCAGCAACACCTTGAGCGAGCGCTCCACCACCGTCATCAGCACGATGTCCACGGTCACGGCGAACGGCACGAAGGCGCTGGGGTTGTAGCCCTCAGGACGGGGCTCGGGCGTCGTGTCCGGCGGCTCGCCGGAGGAGAGAGGCACGGCCCGAGGATACTTTGTTTCTGTCGGGTTGACAACTACCTGTGTCACACTTGGTGACATATTGACAGAAACAGGGCCGGGCGGCGGGCGGGAGAAGGAGGCGGCAGCGATGAACCAGCCCGCACACAACAACGGCAACGGCCAGGCCGCGGGCGGCGGCAACGGCTCCGAGATCGAGCCGGCGATGGACCGCGCCGTCGGCGCGGTGATCGGTTCGGCTGTTGAGCTTCCCCGACCGGCTTGCCGGCTCCGGCCAGCCCGACGTCAACGACACTGCACGCCCTCGGGGAGCGACCGATGACCGATCCCACTCTGTTCTTCAGTGGAACCGCCGCCGCGGCGGGCGCCGAGACGGCGCGGGGTGGCGCCGTGGGCAACGGGGCCGGACGCCCGGTGACCGCTGAGGGCGAGCAAGGAACCGGCGGCGTTGCTTGTCGCTGTCGGGGAGGCGACACGGTCCCCGGCGTCTCAGCGGATTCCCGAGTCGGGACAGTCAACGGCGCAGGCAACGGTGCCCAACCGGCGGCGGAGTCCTCTGGCGCGGCGCTGGCACGGGCGGGCGCTCTGTTGGATGCGCTCGTCGTGGCGCTTCGCTCGGTTGGCGGTGAGCTCTTGGAGGAGCGCTTGGAGCTGGTGGGTCGCTGTGAGGCCCGGTTGGCCTCGGTCCGCAGCGACACGGTCGCCGAGTTGACCCGGCGCGACGGCGAGGCCCGCGCCGCCGACGCCGTGCGTACGCGGTTGCGGAAGTCCCGAGGAGCCGCCAAGGGAGACGTGAAGCTGGCCGGGCAACTCGCCGACCTACCCGGCACAGCCGACGCGCTGGCCGGCGGAGCCATCACGCCCCAGCACACCCGGATCATCGCCGAGGCCTCCGAGCACACCGACATCGACGAGACCGAACTGCTGGACGCCGCCGAGAGCGAGCCCACCGACACCTTCGGCCGCACAGTGCGCGACCACGTCAACGAGCGATCCGACGGCATGTACAAGCTGTTCGGCCTGTTCGACCCCGTCGCCGGTGCCCGCGTCGAAACAGCCCTCGCCGCCGAGGCGCGCAAGCTGCGGCGCAGCGAGGACCCGCAGAACCGCGCGAGGAGGCCGTACTGGATGCGTCGGCAGGCGACGTGGCCGATGCGAGCAGGTGACGTCGTCCGCTGCGACTTCGGGACGCCGGCGCGGGGTGAGCCGGGGTTCGTCCGACCGGCGATCGTCGTCACGTCCGATGATGTGCTCGAATTCCGGCAGCACGCAATCCTCGTCGTGCCTTGCACCACGACGCGGCGTGGCTGGTCGAGCGAGGTTGACGTCGGTGGGTTCGGCGCCGCCGCGGCCCATCTGCCGACGACCATCAGCGTCGGCCGCATCGTCGAGACGGCTGGCGTGAACGTCGGGCCCGTCGCGCTGGGGCAGATTCGAGAACTCATCGCCGACCTGCTCGGACTCTGAGCGAAACCCACTCGTCCGAGCGCCGGGAGAGATCGGTGCGCTCAGGCGTGGTTGCGGTCGGCTATCAGGCTGAGGATCTCGAACATCACGGCCGCTGAGCGGTAGCTGGTGATCTGGTTGAGGGAGTCGACGGTGGGCATGAGGCAGACCACGTCGCCACCGATCACGTTCCTGCCCCGCATCGAGCGCACCAGCCCCATGGCCTGGTCCATCGTGAAGCCGTCGACGCCGGCCTCGATGTTGGCCACGCCGGGGGCCACGGTCGGGTCGAGGCAGTCCAGATCGAACGTGATGTACACGGGCCGGTCGCCGATGCGGTCATGGATGATCTCGATGACCCGCTCGGCGCCCATCGCGTCGTAGTCGGCCTTCTTGACCACCTCGTATCCCAGCGAGTAGCTGGGCTCCAGCCAGTCGAGGCTGCGGGTGTTGCCGCGGATGCCCACCTGCACGCTGTGCTCCGCGTCCACGTGGCCGTCGGTCACCAGGTAACTCGCCCAGTGCGCAGCCGACTTGATGGCTCCCATGAAGTGGGGGATGTTGTGGAAGGCGTCGGTGTGCGCGTCGAAGTGCAGCAGGCACGCCCGCTCGCCGCCGGTCAGGTTGGCGCCGGCCCCGCCGATCGCCTGCAGGATTCCACCGGTGATCGAGTGGTCGCCGCCGATCGAGACGGGCCGCGCCCCGGCGGCGTCGATCGAACGGTAGAAGTCCGTGATCATCTCGATCGTTCGCTCATTGTTGTTGCCCTCCGACAGCGGCACGTCGCCGAGGTCGCGGATCCGGCACATGTCCCACGGGTCGATGCCGAACTGGCCGTGGGCTCGGCGCGCGATGGCCGAGACGTTCCTCACGGCGCGCGGGCCGAGGTGCTGGTCGCGCTGGGTGGTGCCATTGCCGGTGCTGTGGGGCACGCCCACGAGGGCGATGTCGGCGTTGTGCGGGTCGGGGTCGTACTCGCAGCGGAACAGCGTCGGGATGCCGTACCAGTAGATCCCGTCCATGAGGCGCTGCTGGTCGGATCGTGCGGGGGTGGTTGCGGGGGTCGTTGCCATGGTCGTCTTCTACCACAGCGTGCCCGGCCGCGAGCCGGCAACCGTGCGGCCCGTCAGCCTGCCGCGGCGCCGGCTCGCACCGCTGGGAGTGTGCTTACTTGGCGACGCCGGGCACCGCCGGATCCGCCGGACCATGGATTCCGGCCTCCGCCGGAATGACGGATCGTGTGGGCCGAAGCACGACCAGGCAGTCTCCTAGGCTCGGTATTCCCGCGGGGGCCGGGTGAAGATCTCCTCCACCATCGGCACGAAATCCTCCAGCGGCAGGTCGTCGTAGCGGGGGTCGAAGGAGTTCTGGTCGTAGGAGGCGCAGAAGTCGATGCAGCGGTCATAGCACGGGGACGCCGCGTGTTGCTCGCGGGCGTCTCGGTCGCCACCGAGGTGGTGGACGTAGTAGTAGCCCTGGAACAGCCCGTGGTGACGGATCACCCACGTGGTCTCCTCGCTCACGTACGGGGCGAGGATGCCGGCAGCCACCGCGCTGTGGTTGTCCGGCGCCAGCACGTCGCCGATGTCGTGGAACAGCGCCGCCACGACGAACTCGGTCGGCTCGCCGTTGCGCAGCGCCCTGGTTGCCGACTGGCGGCTGTGGCGGGCCCGGTCGATCTGGTAGCCCAGATTCGGCCCCTCCAGCAGGCGGAACGTCGCCAGCAGGTTGCCGGCCAGTTCCCCGCTGCTGTGATCGCGGTAGAGCCGGTCGAGGTGCTGGTAGTCATCCCGGGTGCCCTCGCTCATCTGCGTCCAACGCACGGTGAACGCCTCGGTCATCGATCCACCTCCCCGGTCAACGGCTGCGGAGGGTCAGCTGGACCCGGTCACGGATGGTGTACTCAGAACCGGAGCGATCCAGCCAGCCGAGGCGCACGAACTGCGAGATGGCCTTGTTGACCCGTTCCCGCGAGGCGCCCACCATGGCCGCCAGTTCTTCCTGGGTGACGGGCAGCGTGAAGCTCTCGTCCTCGCCCGCGAAGCCCAGCAACCGCTTGGCGGTCCGGCCCACGACGTCGAGGAAAACGGCGTCGGTCAGGGCGGTGCCGGCAGCCCGCAGGCGTCGCACCAGCATGCTGACGACCCGCCACAGATGGTCCGGGCGGTTCTCGTAGAGCCGGCGCACGGGACCGTACGGGACGGCGAGCACCTCGCTGGCCTCCAGCGCCCGGGCGCCGGCCGACCTGCCGCGACCGTCGAAGAGCCCCATCTCGCCGAACAGATCGCCCTCCTCCATCAGCGAGATCACCGAGTCGCGGCCGTCCGCAGCAGTGCTGACGATGGCGATCCGCCCGGACAGCATCACATACATGGCATCGGGACGGTCACCCATCGAGAACAGGGCGTCACCTCGGTCGAGCTTGCGGCAGAAGGAGTAGACCGCCACGTCGGCCAGCAACTCCTCCTCGAGGCCCTCGAAGATCTCCGTCTGAGACAGCAACTTGGCGTCCACCATCACGGACGCCATGCTAATGAGCGTGGCTCGCAGCGTGTTGCAGGGAGATCCGGCGATCTGGACCATTCTCGTGGCCGCAGGCGAGGGGCGTCGCTTCGGCGGGCCCAAGCAGCTCCAGCCTCTCGGCGGGCGCCGCGTCATCGACTGGGCGTTCGACGCCGCCGCCGCGGCAAGCCACGGCGTCGTGGTCGTGGCCGCTCCCGAGCAGGTGCAGCTCCTGCGCGAAGGTCCTGGCGCCCTCTCGGTGGAACCGCAACGTGCCGGCGCGCCCGGCGAGCGCCCCCAGGTCGTCGTGACCGCGGGCGGCGCCACCCGGTCGGAGTCGGTGCGGGCCGGCATCGCCGCCATCCCCGACGAGGCCCAGGTGATCGCCGTCCACGACGCGGTCCGGCCCCTGGCCACCGGCGCGCTCTTCGCCGCCGTCACGACCGCGGTGGCCGCGGGCGCCGACGGAGCGGTACCGGCCGTGCCCGTCGTCGACACCGTTCGCCACGCCGACGACGGTGCCCTGGACCGCTCCCGCCTGCGCGCCGTGCAGACCCCGCAGGCGTTCCGGGCCGGCGCCCTGCGGCGCGCCCACGAGGACGCTCCCGAGGCGACCGATGACGCCACGCTCGTCGAGTCGATCGGCGGATCGCTGCACCTCGTGAACGGCGATCCCGCCAACCTCAAGATCACGACGCCCGGCGACCTGGAGGTCGCCGAGGCACTGCTGGCGGGGCGCGCGGCCACGCCGGGTGAGGCCGGCCAGCCGGGTCGGTCCGCCGCCGCGAGCGGCGGCGTGCCGCTCGTGGGCATCGGCTTCGACGTTCACGCCTTCAGCGACGACCCCGACCGGGCGCTGGTGCTCGGAGGCGTCCGCTTCGAGGGTGAGCGCGGCCTCGCCGGGCACAGCGACGCCGATGCCGTGGCCCACGCCTGCTGCGACGCCATCCTGGGGATCGCCGGCCTGGGTGACATCGGCAGCCTGTTCCCCGATGACGACGATCGCTGGCGCGACGCAGACAGCATCGCCCTGCTGGCCGAGGCGGCCGAGCGCGTGCGACGAACCGGCAGACGCATCGGCAACATCGACTGCACCGTGCTGGCCGAGCGTCCCCGACTCGCCCCTCGCCGAGCCGAGATGCAGGCGCGTCTCAGCGAGGCGGCAGGTGCGCCCGTGACCGTGCGAGGCAAGCGAGCCGAGTCCCTCGGTGCCTTGGGCCGCGGCGAGGGACTCGCCTGCTGGGCGGTGGCCCTTCTGACTTGAGCAGCTGATTCGAGCTGCCCGGCTCGAGCCGCGGATCCACCCTGCCAGGAGATCGGCTGACACTGCGGATCGACTCGAGAGCCCCGAACGCGCCACCACCGGCGTAGGGTGCGGGGGTGAACGACACACCTTCTGGTGGTCCGGGCGACGGAAAGCGGCCCGGAGGCCCGCCACGTGGCGGGGGGCGCAGCTCACGAGGACCCGGCGGCGGGCGCGGTCAAGGTGGGCGCGGTCAAGGCGCACGCGGCGGCGGAGACCGAGGCGGACCCGGCGGCGGTCGAAGCGGAGACCGAGGCGGCTACGGCGGGCGCGGCGGCGGAGACCGAGGCGGACCCGGCGGC